>Ga0194132_10004359_pt1 | contig 24134 bp, 19 predicted proteins | sample TA2KigOf80mmetaG_FD_148612 | JGI IMG/M metagenome (GOLD analysis project Ga0194132, IMG submission 148612) | Freshwater microbial communities from Lake Tanganyika, Tanzania - TA2015054 Kigoma Offshore 80m | ecosystem: Environmental > Aquatic > Freshwater > Lake | place: Tanzania: Lake... | reverse complement strand
GACGCCGATCCGCAGGTCCGCGTTCGCCGTGGCGGTGAAGCCCGTGGTGATCTCGATCCCTTCCCGGCGAAGGCTGCTGAAGCCGGTCAGCGAAAACGTGACCGCATAGGGACCCGGCCGCAGGTCCGTGATCAGGTACCGCCCCTGATCGTCCGTGACCGCCACGCACACCTTCTCGATCAGCGCCGGGCTGGCGGCTTCCACGGTGACGCCGGGGAGCACGGCCCCGGTGGCATCCCTGGCGACGCCACCGATGGCGCCCGTGGATCCGGCCTGCGCCCACGCGAGCCACGGGAGGAACACGACTGTGCCTGCGATACCGGGCGGGATGATGCGGAACGTGGCCATGACGGCTCCTCCGTGCGAGCGGCTACCTGCCCGATGATGCTACCGCATCCCCTCCTGCGGCGGCTGGTGAAGGGGATCGCGCGCTACGCGAGGGACAGGCGCCCGCTGCTGTCGCCGACCCGCTCCGGCAGTGGCACACCTGCCGTGTCGAGCATCGTCAGCAGCAGGTTCGTCATCGGCGTGTCAGCGGGGTAGTGCAGGTGCCGGCCGCCCCGGAACACGCCCGCGCCGCCGCCGAGCAGCGTCGGCAGGTTGATGTGATCGTGCGCGTTCCCGTCGCCCAGGCCGCTCCCGCACAGGACGGCCGACGAGTCGAGCAGCGTCCCGTCGCCCTCGGGAATGGCGCGCAGCTTCCCGAGGAACTCCGCGAAGAGCTGCACGTGGAACGTGTCGATCTTCGCCTTCTTCGCGATGAGCACCGGGTCGTACCGGTGGTGCGACACGCCGTGGTGCCCTTCGGGGACGCCGATGTCGGGATACGGCTGGTTGGTGCCTTCGAGGCCGATCAGCATCGAGAACACGCGCGTGATGTCCGCGCGCCACGCGAGCACCTGGAGATCGAACATCAGGTGCGCGTAGTCGTACAGGGACGCCGGCACGTCCACCGGCCGCTCGGGCAGGTCGAGCGAGACGATCGCACTCTCGGTCTCCGCAGCCTCGATCCGCCGCTCGAGATCCCTGACCGACTCGAGATATTCGGTCAGCTTCGACACGTCGGCCGGCCCCAGCAGCCGCTCGAGTTGACGCGCCTCCTCGACCACCGAGTCCAGGATGCTGCCGGTCCGCCGGCGCTGCTCGCGCCGCTCGGCGGGCGATCCCCCGTCGCCGAAGAGCCGCGTGAACACCACTCGCGGATGCGACTCCATGTGGTTCGGCGTGGTCGGCGTCCGCCACGACAGCGTGTTCCCGAAGAAGCAGTCCGCGCTGTCGCACGCCATCTGCGTCGGCACCTCGAGGCTCAACTCGAGCGACGGCAACTGGGTGTGGCGGCCGAGTTCGGCCGCGGCGATCTGATCGGCGGTCGTCGCCAGCGTGGCCTCGCCGCCGTTCCGCAGCCGGTTCCAGGCGTGGACGCCGGACAGCCACACGGCGATGCCCCGGTTGTGGTCGCCGTTGCCGTCGCCCATCGAGTCCGCCTGGCGGTGCGCGAGGCCGCTCAGGACGAGCACCTGGTCGCGCACCGGAGCGAGCGGGAGCAGGCTCGGCGGCAGGTCAAACGCCGCGCCGGTCGCGGCAGGCACCCACTGCTCGTGAATCACCCCGTTCGGGATGTATATGAAGCCGAGGCGGCGGATCGGCGCCGCGGCCGTTCGCGTCGTCGCGGTGAGCGCGGGCACCATCGCATCGAGCAGCGGCAGCGCGATCGTGGTGCCGACGCCGCGGAGGAAGGTGCGGCGCGGCAGCGCCTGTCTGGTGATTGTCATCGCGGTATCACTCCCTCGCCATACGCGCGGCTTCCGATCGCCGCATCTGGAACGGCAGGCTCTCGACCACGCCCAGCACCAGCGACCCGAACGCGTAGTCGTCCCTGGCAGCCCCGCGCACGATCCCTCGGACCACGGGCATGTCGCGGTGGTCCAGATCGCGGCCGAGCGCGTAGGTCAGCAGCCGCTCGGTGAAATTCTGCACGAAGGCGCCCGACTGCGCCAGCAGCCAGTCGCGAACGCCCGTAGCGCCGGCCACCTCGCGCCCATCGGGCAGCGCCGAGCGCGCATCGATCAAATCCCCCGATTCCCCGGTCGTACGCCACCGCCCGAGCCCGTCGAAGTTCTCGAGCGCGAAGCCGACCGGGTCCATCTGGGCGTGACAGCTCGCGCAGACCGGGTTGACGCGGTGCCGCTCCATCGCCTCGCGCATCGACAGCGGCGTGCCGTCCCCACCCGTCTCCTGCAGCGCAGGCACGTCTGGCGGCGGCGGAGGCGGCGGCGCGCCCAGCAGGTTGTCGAGCACGTACTTGCCGCGCAGCACCGGCGACGTGCGCGTGGGATACGAGGTCAGGAGCAGGATGCTGCCCTGTCCCAGCAGCCCGCCGCGCGGCCCGGCGGGATCCAGCGCGACCCTGCGGAAGTGACTGCCGTAGACGTGCGGGATCCCGTAGTGCTTCGCCAGCCGCTCGTTCAGGAATGTGTAGTCGGCCTCGAGCAGATCGAGCACGCTGCGGTTCTCGCGGAACACGCTCCCGATGAACAGCTCCGTTTCGCGCAGCAGCGCGCGCCGCAGGCCCTCCTCGAAGTCGGCGAAGATCCCCCCGTCCGGGCGGCGCGTCTCCACGTCGCGCAGGAACAGCCACTGGGCGGCGAAGTTGGTGGCCAGCGCGGCCGCGCGCGGATCGGCCAGCATCCGCCGGACCTGACGATCGATTTCGCCGGGCGCCCGCAGCGTCCCCCGGGCCGCCACGTCGATCAGCTCGTCGTCCGGAAGGCTGCTCCAGAGGAAGAACGAGAGCCGTGAGGCGAGCTCGAGATCGGACACCCGGGCCGGCGCGCCTGACGCATGGGCCGTCGGCTTCTCGATCCGGAAGAGGAACTGCGGGCTCACCAGCAGGCGCTCGAGCGCGCGCTGGATTCCGGCGTCGAACCCGCCCGCCTGGCGCCCCTCCTCGAAGAACGGCAGCAGCAGATCCAGGTCGCCCGATGTCGCCGGGCGCCGGTACGCCCTGGTGACGAACGTGGACAGGATCCGGCGGGCGCACGGCGCCTCGTCGGCGTCCGAAGCAGGGCGACACACGAACAGCCGCCGCCGGGCGGGCGTCTCGGCCGCCCCGGCCCCGCCGTACGGTCCCCGCACCGTGATGGCCGCGAGCGCGGGCAGCCGCTGTCCCAGCAGCCCCGCCGTCGCCCCCGAGCCGCCCCGGTTGTTCGCGCGCAGGACCGGCTCTTCGCTCAGCGCGCCCGACGGGGGCACGAACGTGGCTGTGATCACGTGCGGTCCGGCCGTCAGCGGGAGCCGCAGTTCGTACGACTCGCCGTGCGCCCGCGAAATCTCGACCAGGCCGACGCGATCGCCGTCGACTGCCACCTCCAGGCCGTGCACCTCCCGTGACGCGCCCGACACGTCGATGGCCATCCGGTACTCGCCCACGGCAGGCAGGTACGTCTGGATGCGGGTTCCCCCTCGCGTGCCGGCGGGGAACCCTTCGAGCTGCCGCTCCTGCGGCAGCTCCGACGGGACGCGATAGGTGTCGACCAGCAGGGGCATCCCGGGATCGCCGACCGCCAGGCGGCTGATCTCGCGCGCCGCGTTCAGGTACCCGTCCAGCACCGTCGGCGACACGAAGAGCAGGTCGGCCAGGTTGTCGAAGCCGCTGCGCGAGTTGTCGGCGGGCAGCAGGAGGGCGAGGTCCATCCCCTTGGGCAGGTGGGCGATCCCCAGCAGGTCGCGGATGGCGTTGGCGTATTCCGTCCGGCTCAGCCGGCGCAGCGCCGGCATCCGTCCCGGGTCAGGGCTCGCGGCCGCTACGCGATCGAGCGCCTGTTCAATCGCGGTTGCCACGGCGTCGTAGGTGGCGGCATCCGGCCGTGGCCGTCCCTGCGGCGGCATCGCGCCGGTCCGCAGCTTCCGCACGACCTTCTCCCAGGTTTCGGCCGCTCCTCCGCTGTCGGCCGTCTCGAGACGGTCCAGCATCAGGCCGGACTGTCGGAGCCGCTCGTTATGGCAGGTGACGCAATAGCGGTCGAGGAACGCCCGGGTGGATGGCTGAGCCAAGCCCTCGGGTGACTGCGCCCGGACGGGCGACGTGGTCACGAGCAGTGCGCCGACGACGGCAGCCCATCGGCCGCCCCACGCGGAAACTGGCATCAAGCGGCGTTTTCAGGAGAGGCGGCCGGCTCGGTCCATGTCCGGGATCCGCCAACTGTTTTCGCTCGAACTCGACAGTATTCCGGTATTCTAGCCCCCATTGTACATGGGTGTCAACGAGAGAGTCGGCGCTCTGTACCCCTTTGCCTGCCTGCTTCTGCTGCACGCGGGCCCGGCCCGCGCGGACGGCCTGGTCGAAGCGGTCCGGGCGCGTGACCTGCCGGCGTTGTCCGTCCTGATCGCCGGCGGCGCAGACGTCAACGCCCCGGAGCCGGACGGCATGACTCCCCTCCACTGGGCGGTCCAGCTCGGCGATCTCGAGGCGACGGGCGCCCTGCTGAAAGCCGGCGCCTTGCCGGACGCCGCTACCCGCTACGGCATCACCCCGCTGCAGCTTGCCTGCACCAACGGCAGTCCGCTCGTGGCGGAGCGCCTGCTGGCGGCCGGCGCCGATCCGGATGGCGTGCGACCCGGCGGAGAGACGCCCCTCATGGTGGCGGCGCGCACGGGGGTGCTCCCGGTCATCAGGCTGCTCCTCGCGCGCGGCGCCGACCCGAACGCCCGCGAAGCCTGGAAGGGACAGACGGCCCTCATGTGGGCGGCTGCGGAAGACCACCGCGACGCGGTCCGGACGCTGCTGGAGGCCGGAGCCGAGGCGCGCGCGCGATCGACCGGCGGCCTGACGCCGCTGCACTTCGCGGTACGCGGGGGGCACGTCGAGGTCGTCAGCCAGCTGCTCGACGCGGGAGCGAGCCCCGACGAGACGGTGCGGCCTGACGGCGCCGCGGGCCACGCCGTGTCCAACTCCGCGCTGGCGCTGGCCATTCTCAACGCCCGGTGGGACGTCGCGCAGTTCCTGCTCGAACGCGGCGCCGCCGCGAACGCGCCGGACCCGCGCGGCTCCCTGCTGCATCTGCTCGCCTGGGTACGCCGTCCGGGCGCCGCCATCGGCCAGTCGTACGTGCAGCCGCCGGACGACGCGGGGAGTCTCGCGGTCGGCGCGGCGCTGGTGGCGCGCGGCGCGGATCCGAACGCGCGGATCGCCTGGGAGGAAACGCCGTACGACACCGACGGCACGGTCCGGATGCCGGCCGACCTGGTGATCGGCCGTGCGTACCTGAGCTTCGTCGGCGCCACGCCGTTCTACCTGGCGGCCAAACACTCCGACGTGGGGCTGATGCGGCTCTTGGCAACGGCGGGTGCCGATCCGACGCAGCCGACGTTTCAGGGCATCACGCCGCTGATGGCCGCGGCCGGCCTCGGTTTCTGGGATGGCGAGAGCCCGGGACCCACGACGGGTGTTCCCGAGAGCGACACGCTCGCTGCGGTGACGCTGGCCGTCGAGCTGGGCAACGACGTCAACGCCACGACCCGCTTCGGCGACGCGCCGCTGGTGGCCGACGGGGAAACGCTGCTGCTGCGCCTGCCGCTGTACGTGACGAAGGACCCTGCGCAGTCGATGGGCGACATGCGCTGGGGCGGCAGCACGGCGCTGCACGGCGCGGCCCACCGCGGGCTGGTGCCGGTGGTGCGGTACCTGGTGGATCGGGGCGCCCGCGTGAATGCGCCCAACGATCTGGGGTGGACGCCGCGCACGGTGGCCGGCGGCTTCCACGTGGCGAACAACTACCACGAACCGGACGCCCGGATGATCGCGCTGCTCGAAGAACTCGAGACGACAACCGGGAACGCCCGTTGATGGAGGGGACATCATGACCCGATCGCTGGTGCTCGGCACCCTCTCGCTCACCATCGCGCTGATGCCTTCGGTGCACGCCGGGCCCACGCCCGCCTTCGCTCCGCGCATCACGCACGCGTCGCACACGCAGGTGGCCGAGGCCGTGCGCCTCGCCGCCGTGCCGGGCCAGCGCCCGGTCGAGCTCGTCCCGCAGGACTGGGACCTCAACATCCGCGTCAACGTGGCGCGCAAGGTGACCAACCGGATGGCGGAAGTTCATGCGACGTACGGCCACCTCTTCTACATCCAGGAAGGCTCGGGCACGGTGGTCCTGGGTGGCGAGCTCGTCGAGCCGACGGAGAACCGCCCCGGCGAGTGGACCGGTACGGGCGTCACCGGCGGCCGCGAGGTCCACGTCCAGAAGGGCGACATGGTGACCGTGCAGGTGGGCATGCCGCACTGGTGGAAGGAAACGGGGCCGGAGGGCGTCGTGTTCATCGCCTTCCACAGCTATCCGGAACGCAACCGTCTGCCGGCCACGCAGCGGTAGGCGGTACGACGCCATCTCATCGGAGCGTTCCATTGGCGTGAGGGGATGGCGAACACGCGCACCGCACGCATCCTGCGCGTCGAGCCGCTGGACTGACGGGCCGGCGTCAGCCGGCCCGGCGCATCTACGGCCGGGGGGCGTTGGGCCGCGGCCCGAACACCTCGAACGTAATCGGCAGGAACGGCTCCATGTCGACGTAGGCGGATGTCGGCGACGCCGCCTGCGTCCACTTCCCGCCCAGCCCCTCCAGGAACACGCGCGCCTCGGTCGCGTCCGCCACGTTGAAGCCGATGTGGTGCACGCCTTCGCCGTGCTTCGCCATGAAGTCCTTCCACGGGTTTGGTCCGTCGAGCGGCTGGAGCAGCTCGAACGTGACTCCGTTGGCCTGCATCTGGAGGAACTTCACGTTCATCGTCTGGTCGCCATAGCTCGGCGGGAACCTGACGCCTCGCACCTCCCGGCCCTTTGGTGCCTCGACGCCGAATACCTGCCCGATCGCCGCCGCAGTCTTGTCCACGTCGTTCACGGCGAACGCGATGTGGGCGAGCGTCCCCGCCATCTTCGACGGCGCCGGGGCCTGCCCCTGCAGGAACACCGGCGTCAGCACGGCGCCGAGCACGAACCCTGCGATGCCCGTCGCTACCGACCTGCTGTGTGCAGTCATGTGTCACTCCTTCGACGCTCGCGCCGGATCCGTTGTCGAACGCCTGGACGCGGTTCTACTGCTGGACGATCGAGAGCTGGACGGCCGTGGACCCGCCCATCGACGTGATGGTGGCGCTGAACCGCAGGTCGTCCCTGGTCGCTTCCAGGCCCGCCATCGCCGCACCCGGGAGCACGCGCGCCGGCGTCTCCTCCCAGCCGAGTTCGGCCAGCGCCTCGCTGTAGAAGCGGCGGACATCGGTCACCGGCACGGCGGTCGTCAGGCGGATGTTCAAGCCGTCCCGCAGCGATGCCGTCTGGCGGCCGGTGGACGTGAGGATGCCGCCCGGCAGCTCCGGCAGCCCCAGATCCTTGTACGCCTCCGGATACGCCGGCGCGGCGCTGCCGGTGGAAGACTCGGGCGCCCCGGCCGGAGCGCCGCCGCCGGAGCAGGCCGCCGTCAGTGCGGACAGGACGATGACGACGATCAGCGCAGGGTGTGTCACGGCCCGCACTATAACATTGACGTCCGAGCCGACCTGACGCGTACAAGGAGCCCCACGATGTCGTTGTCAGCCTTGAGGACGCGGGTGTTCGCCGCTGCAGCCGCCGCCTGCGCGCTCGTCCTCGGCGCCGGGCCGGCCTGGTCAGAGGACGCACCGGGGGCCGAGCGGGCCCTGCCGGTCCTGCTCGACGTGTCGGGCAGCATGCGGGAGTCCGTCGCCGGCGGCGTGAAACACAATCCGGCTGGCCTCACCGTGGCGGAGTGCGATGAGTAGGGCGGTGAACGAGCCTTGCGCGGGTCCGCGGCGGTGAACGCCCGGCTCGATCGACTGCAGCCGTACCCGTTCGAGAAGCTGAAGACGCTGCTGGACGGCGTCTCGCCGCCTGGACGGTCTCCCATCTCGCTGGCCATCGGCGAACCGCGCCACCGAACGCCTGAAGTCATCCGCCAGGCGATCGTCGATCACCTGGACGGGCTGGCGGTCTACCCGCCGACCGCCGGCACACTCCGCCTGCGCGAGGTGGTGGCGGCGTGGTTCTGCCGCCGGTACGGGCTGCCCGCCCTCGATCCGGTCTCGCAGGTGCTGCCGGTCAACGGCTCGCGCGAAGCGCTCTTCGCGTTCGCGCAGACGGTCGTCGATGCCTCCGCCGGCCTCGCGCCACTCGTCGCCTGCCCGAACCCCTTCTACCAGATCTACGAAGGCGCGGCGCTGCTCGCGGGGGCGGAGACGCGTTTCCTGAACCAGACGCCGGAGTCGGACTTCCGTCTCGACCTGGACACCCTGAGCCACGCGGAGTGGGATCGCGCGCAACTCGTGTACGTCTGCTCACCGGGCAATCCGACCGGGCACGTCCTGACGATCGACGAGTGGCAGGCGCTGTTCGAGCGCGCCGACCGGCACGGCTTCGTCATCGCGTCCGATGAGTGCTACTCGGAGATCTACCCGGACGAGTCGGCGCCTCCGCTCGGCGGACTGGAGGCCGCCCACCGCCTGGGCCGCGACGATTTCCGCGGGCTGGTCGTCTTCACGAGCTTGTCGAAGCGATCCAATGCGCCCGGCCTGCGTTCGGGAGCGGTGGCAGGCGACGCCCGTCTCCTCGCGCCCTTCCTCCGATACCGCACGTATCACGGCTCCGCGATGAACCCGGTCGTCCAGCACGCGAGCATCGCCGCCTGGAGCGACGACGCGCACGTACGCGAGAATCGGACGACGTATCGTGAGAAGTTCGCGGCGGTCGTGCCGAAGCTGGCGCCCGTCCTGCGCACGCGGCAGCCCGACGCGGGCTTCTACCTCTGGGCCGGTGTGCCGGACGTGGCCGGGCCGGCCGGCGCACCTGACAGCGCGAACCCCGACGAACGGTTCGCGCGACGGCTGTTCGCGGATGCTCACGTCGCAGTGCTGCCCGGGTCGTACCTGGCGCGCACGGCTCATGGTGTGAACCCCGGAATCGGAGCGGTCCGAATCGCCCTGGTGCCGCCGCTGGACGAGTGCCTCGACGCCGCGCGGCGCATCGTAGACTGCTGTCTGTCCCTGACTGACGACGCATGACCATGACGACACACACGATGGAATCGGTCATCACCGACGCATTCGAGCACCGCGCCGACATCGCCCCCGGCCGCGTCCCGCCGGAGCTGACCACGGCGCTCGCAGGCGTCATCGACGGCCTGAACAGGGGCCAGCTGCGCGTGGCCGAGAAGATCGGCGGGACATGGGTCACGCACCAGTGGCTGAAGAAGGCGGTCCTGCTCTACTTCCGCACGCACGACAACCAGGCCATCCAGGGCCCCGGCACGGCCTGGTTCGACAAGGTGCCGCTCCGCTTCGACGCCTACACCGACGCGCAGTTCCGCGCGGGCGGGTTCCGTGTCGTGCCGCCGGCCGTCGCGCGCACGGGCACCTACATCGCGAAGAACGTCGTCCTGATGCCGTCCTACGTGAACATCGGCGCCTGGGTGGACGAGGGTTCGATGGTAGACACGTGGGCCACGGTCGGCTCCTGCGTCCAGATCGGCAAGCACGTGCACCTCTCGGGCGGCGTCGGCATCGGCGGCGTGCTGGAGCCGCTGCAGGCCAACCCGACGATCATCGAGGACCACTGCTTCATCGGCGCACGGTCGGAGATCGTCGAGGGCGTGATCGTGGAAGCGCACTCGGTGATCTCGATGGGCGTCTTCATCGGCGCCAGCACGAAGATCTACGACCGGACCACCCGCGAGATCCACTACGGGCGTGTGCCATCCGGGTCGGTCGTCGTGCCGGGCAGCCTGCCGGCGGCCGACGGCTCGCACTCGCTGGCGTGCGCGGTGATCGTCAAGCGGGTGGACGCGCAGACGCGCGCGAAAACCTCGATCAACGAGCTGTTGCGGGACTGACGACGTGGACGCACAGGGCGAGGCGCTGGCGCTCGCGAAGGCGCTCATCGCCTGCCGATCGCTCACGCCGGACGACGACGGCTGCCTGGACCGGCTGGCGGCGCGCCTTGCCGCGGCCGGCTTCACGTGCGAGCGGATCGATCGCGGAGGCGTGAAGAACCTCTGGGCCCGTCACGGGACCGCCGCGCCCCTGGTGTGCCTGGCCGGCCACGTCGACGTCGTCCCGCCGGGGCCGGTCGAACGCTGGCAGAGCGACCCGTTCGCACCGTCGGAGCGGGATGGGTATCTGTACGGACGCGGCGCCGCCGACATGAAGACATCGGTTGCGGCGATGGTGGTCGCCGCGGAGCGGGTTGCCGGGGCGGCCCCGGCGCACCGGGGATCCGTCGCCCTGCTCTTCACGTCGGACGAGGAGGGCGACGGCGTCGACGGCACCCGGGCGGTGGTGCAGGCGCTCGCGGCCAGGGGCGAGACCATCGACGCCTGCCTGGTCGGAGAGCCCGTATCCCGGACCCGCTTCGGAGACACGGTCAAGGTCGGCCGGCGCGGCTCGCTGACCGGCACGCTCCGCGTCGAAGGCGTGCAGTGCCACATCGCGTACCCGGAGCGGGGCCGCAACCCGATTCACGCCGCGCTGCCGGCGCTGTCCGAGCTCGCTGCCGCGCGATGGGACGAGGGCACCGACCGTTTCCCGCCCACCGGCTTCCAGATCTCGAACATCCATGCGGGTACGGGTGCCACCAACGTGATCCCGGGTGCGCTGGAGGTGTGCTTCAACCTCCGCTTCTCGCCCGCGCTGACGGTCGATGCCATCGAAGGGCGGATCCGGGAGGTGCTCGGCCGGCACGGGCTGGAGTACGAGCTGACATGGGCGCCCGTGGCCGAGCCGTTCGCCACGGGCCAGGGACCACTGGTCGCCACCCTGTCCCGCCACGTCCAGGACGTGCTCGGCGTGACGCCCGAGCCGTCCACCAGCGGCGGCACGTCCGACGGCCGTTTCCTCGCGCCCGTCTCGCGCGAGATCGTGGAGTTCGGCCCGCTGGCGGAGGGGATGCACGGCATCGACGAGCGCGTGCGCGTCGCCGATATCGGCCTGCTCACCACCATCTACGAGCGCACGGTCACGTCGCTGTTGACCGGTTGATGCTGACTCAGTACTTCAGGCGAATCGTCGTCGTGACGTTGATCGGCGGGCCCGGGAACACCAGGTTGCTGAAGTGCCCCGGCAGGACGTACTCGTCGTTGTTGAACAGGTTCTCGGCGTTGAGCGACCACTCCCACCGCGGCGTCCGGTAACCCACGGCGCCAGAAGCCGTCGTGTACCCCTCGAGCACCAGCGTGTTGCCGTTGTTGGCGAACTGCTCGCCGACGTGCCGCAGCCCGATGGCGGCGTTGAAACCGGAGTCCCAGTCCCGGCGCAGCCAGGTGTTGAGCGTGTGCGTCGGCACGAAGCGCGGCACGAGCCCGGTCAGGTGCTCGGCGTCCTCGAACACCGGCGAAGCGAACCCGTAGTTGACGATCAGGTGCGCCCGGCCGCCGAGGTCCGTGTTGACGTCGAGATCGATCCCCTTCGACCGCTGCTCGCCAACCTGGATGAACGAGGTCACCGACTGCCGGACGTTCAGGTTGTTCTTGATGACGTAGTAGCCGGCCACGCTGGTGTCCACCCGGCCGCTGAACCCCTGCCACCGGTGGCCGACCTCGAAGCTGCGCGCGCTGCTGGGATCGAGCTGTGAGCCGTCGGCAGGGACGGTGGTAACCGGCGTGAACGAGCTCGCCGCGCCGACGTACACCTGCTGATCGGCGCGCGGCGCGTAGACGAGGCCGGCACGGTAGGTCAGCGCCGTCTGCTCCCTCCGCTGGGGCCTGAACGGACGGCCGCCCTCCCGATCGACGTTTCGCCTGTATTCGTCCACCCGGGCCGCCACGTTGACCTTCAGCTGCGACGTCAGGTCGATCTGATCCTGCAGGTAGAAGGAATGGAGCCGGTCGTTCACGAAGGTGGTGCGCACGACGGTATCGAGGTCGAGTGGCCCGGGCTGCGTCTCCTTCATCGTGCGGATGTCCATCGGCGCGATCGTGAGCCACCAGTAGCCGCACAGGCAGTCAGGGTCGTCACCGCCCGTGACTTCCGTCCGGTATTTGTCGCGCTGGAACTCCCAGGCGAAGAGCAGGTTGTGCGTGCCGAACCCCTCGAGGCGGCCGACGACCTCCGTCTGGTTCTGGACCGGCCGGCGGATGTGGTGGAAGTCGAGCGGCTCGCGGTAGACGAGGTGCTCGCTCGGGCTTCCGTAGACACCCTCGGTCACGAAGTACTGGTCGCTCGTGCGCTGCATGTGGAACGAGTTGCGGAGCTGCCACGACGAGGACAGGTCCGTCGAGAGGAGCAGCTGCGTCTGCGAGTCCTCGACCAGCACGCGATCCTGCGGCAGGCTGAAGCGGAGGTCCCGCTCGAAGCTCGGATGATCGACCATGTTGAGCGGCACGCCCCCGTCACCGTCGTACCGGTTCCGGTTGAACGTCTGATACGCCGTCAGCCGGGCGGTCTCGCCCAGCACGAACGTCAGCGACGGCGACACGTTCACCCGGTCGGCGCCGGCGCCCCGCCAGCCATCACTGGCTTCGACGCTGCCGTCCACGCGGTACAGGATCCGGTCGTTCCCGCCCACGATCCCGGTCGCGCCGCCCGCGACCTGGTGCGTGTTGAAGCTGCCGCCCCGGTAGGTGAGGTCGAACGCCCGGAGCGCCTGCGGCTTCTTCCGCACGATGTTGATTGCCCCGCCCACCGCGCCCCGGCCGTACAGCACCGAGCTCGGCCCCTTCAGCACCTCGATGCTCTCGATGTTGTTGGTCTGCGAGCTGTACCGGTTGCCCCCGTGCCGCATGCCGTCCAGCAGCACGACGTTGAACGCGTCGCGGTCGGGATCGTTGAAGCCGCGGATCGAGTACTGCTCGTACACGCCGTACCACCGGAACGCCTGCACGCCCGAGGCGTTCTTCAGCGCGTCCATCGTGCTGTTGACCGACTGCTGCCGCAGCAGCTCCTGCGGAATCGAGCTGACCTGCGAGGGCAGCTCGTCGTCTGCCACCGGCAGGCGGCTGGCCGTCGACCGGCCGGCAGCGGCGGTGACGGTCAGCGTGGTCGACACGCGCCCCACGGCCAGCATCACGTCCACGCCCGAGCCGCCGGACGGCAGCGTCACGTTGCGGACCACGGTTTCGTAGCCCCGCATCGACACCGCGACCTGGTAGCCTCCCGGCGCCAGTCCGTCGAAACGGTAGTTGCCGGACCCGTCGGTCGCGACCTCACCCACCTGGCTCTCGCCCGCGCTCAACACGACCGTGGCGCCCGGCACCACGCCGTCGCTGTCGCGGACGACGCCGGCGATCGACAGCTGCTGGGCCGCGACCGAGGTCCATGCCCCGATAACCACGATCGCCAGGACGGCGACTCGACCTGCCCGACTCACGACTCGCATGCCTGTCAGCTCCCTGCATGGAACGCCCTCGCTGGTTGCGACCACGAGACGGCCTCACGAGCCTAGCAAGGGGCGCTCGCGGCAGAGCCTGAAGTTTTCCTGAATTGGACCGCCCGCGCGGAAGCCTCCGTGCCGCGGTTGGCGATAATGCTGTGCGTGCTGCGTCCGGCGGCTCTGCTCAGGCGCACGCTCGTCGTCGTCCATCGATGGCTGGGCGTCGCGCTCTCGCTCGTCTTCCTGCTCTGGTTCCTGTCCGGCATCGTGATGATGTACTGGACGTTTCCGGAAGTCGGCGCCGCTGATCGCCTGGCGCGGGCGCCGGTGCTCGACCCCGCCCGCGTGAACCTCCCGGCGTGGGACGCCGCCGCGCGGTTCCTCCCCGACGAGCCGGTGCACGTGCTGCTCACCAGCTTCGACGGCCGGCCGGTCTACCGCGTCGAACTGCCGCGGGGCCAGGCGATGGTGTACGCAGACGACGGATCCGAGCAGCGGACCGTCGACGCCGCGATGGTCGACCGTGCGGCCGCCGCCTGGACCGGCCTGGCCGCCCGGGACGCGCGGAAGGCATCGGTCGAGGACGTCGATCAGTGGACGGTGGCGGGCGGGCTGCGGTCGATCCGCCCGCTCTACAAGTACTCGTGGCAGGACGGCCAGCAGGTCTACGTCGACGGCCGTACCGCGGCCGTGGTCCAGTACACGACGACCGCCTCGCGCACCTGGGCGTACCTCGGCGCGATCCCGCACTGGCTCTACTTCACGCCGCTCCGGCAGCACCAGCCCGAGTGGTTCGCGACCGTCGTCTGGTCGTCGGCTGTCGGCACCGTCGCCGCGCTGATCGGCCTCGTGCTCGTCGCCTGGATGTACTCTCCCCGGAAGCGCTACCGGTACAACGGGGTGCCGACCGGCATTCCCTATCGCGGGTGGAAACGGTGGCACGCCATCGCCGGCATCCTGTTCGGCGTCGTCACGACCACGTGGACCTTCAGCGGCATGCTGTCCATGGGTCCGTTTCCGCTGGTCAACCGGGCGGCGGGCTGGATCACCGGCGCCTCTCCCGGCGAGACCGGCGGACCGGAGGTCGACCTCGACGAAGCGCTGCTCGGGAACCGCGTCCCGCTGTCCGCGTACGCCGGGCGGACCCCGGCCGACGCCCTGCGCGCCGTCGCCCCGTTCGAGGCCAGGGAAGTCGAGCTGACCGCGTTCGCCGGCGAGCCGTTCTATCTCGCCACGAACGCCGCCGGAGACACGCGCCTCGTCCCCGTTGCCGGCGCCCCGCGGACTGCGCTGGAGACGGCGGCGATCATGCGGATCGTCCGGGACGCCGCCGGACCGGCGCTCGCCGAGCTGCGGGTCATCGACTCCTACGACGCGTATTATCGGGATCGCCGCAGGACGCAACCGCTCCCGGTGGTCTACGCCCGCCTCGATGACGGGGTGGACAGCCGTTACTACATCGACCCGCGAACGGGCCGCGTCATCGGCCGGTACGATACGCGCAGCTGGGCGTCGCGGTGGCTGTACCAGGGGCTGCACTCGCTCGACTTCCCGTGGCTGTACGCACGGCGCCCGCTCTGGGACATCGTGGTCATCGTGCTCATGCTCGGCGGGACGACGGTGTGCCTGACGTCACTCGTGCTGGCGTGGAGGGTCCTGTCGAGGAAGGTCCACGCGCTGATACGCTCGCCGTTCGAGCCGCCGGACGACGATCTGGCGCCGGAGGAACGCGCCTGACACCGGAGCGCGTGCGTGAAACCTCGCGAGGACGGCCTGACCCGTCCTCCGCATCCACGGGCGTCGGTCCGGCGCCGAAGGCGATCATGCTGCTTGCCGCCTCTCACCTGCTCATCGCGACGGACGACGTCCCCCGCATCACGGCGTTCTTCGCGGACGCCTTCGAGATGACGCCGCACTTCGCGAACGAGATGTTCTCGGAGTTCGTGCTGCCGTCGAGGTTCCGCCTCGCCTTCTTCAAGCCTGTCGGCGCGTCTGCGCGCTCGTTTCAGGCGGAGGCCGGCCGCGGCGCATCCGCCGTCGGCCTGACGGTCACGGATGTCGACTCCCTCTACGGCAGACTGGCCTCGAAGGCCGGCGAGGGCCTGACGCTGAGCGGCCCGCCGAAGGAACACCCGTGGGGCGAGAAGAGCTTCCTCCTCACGGACATGGACGGCAACCGCTGGGAAATCACGGAGGCGCCGGCGGCCGACGGCATGCTCGTCGACCGGTGACCCGGGCGGGCCGGCACGCCGGCTGGCTCACCCGGGAGCGATCTCCTCGATGAGGCTGGCGCGATCCCAGGCTGGCCACATCCGCTCGATCGTGCGCCGCGCCTCTTCGGGTCGACCGCTGTACACGTAGTCCGCGGCCATGAACGTGATGAGGAGCCGGGTCGCCGAGTCGTACGCGGGATCGTCGGGGCCGGTCGAGGCGGCGAACCCCCGAAGGTCGTCGGCGTCGATCTGCCCGGCGTCGTGGGCAATCGACTCGTCGTATTCCCGCGCGAACTCGCGGCGCTCAGGAGCATCTCGGGGACGCCATCGCGGTCGAGGTTGGCACAGTGCGCGCTGATGGCCGCCCGGCCCCTCGATCAGCACCTCGCCATCGGCCGTCGATACCGCGAACGTGCAGTAGCTGCCGTCGAGGCCGTGGCCCGGAAGGACCCGGATGGGACCGTACTCCACGGGTGCGGGGCCGACGAGCGGTCCCCAGGTCTCGATCGCCTCCGCGTCTTCGCCACGCGGGCCCGGCGCGGGCACGTCCCCTGCCTCGACGGCGGACTCCGCCGCCGCTGTTCCAGCCCGATTCGCGGATGCACCCGGGGGCCCGCCGGAGCGCCCCGCCCAGAACCCGATGGCGATCCCGATCCAGGAAGGGCCGCTCGAACATGGCGTACTGGGAACGAACGACGAGGCGAAAAGCGCTGGCCGTCACGCCCGCCGCGCCGCCGATCGCGCGGCCGCCAGAGAGGGGCTCGCCGATGCCCGGAAGCCCGATCGGCGGATCCCGCAGCGAGGCCGGCGCGGCGACACGTCGCGCCACGAAAATCAACCCGGTTGATTTTTCGGGGTCGAGCGAACGCGCCACCGCGTCACAATAAATCAACCCGGTTGGTTTTTCGGTCGAGCGAGCGCGCCACGGCGCGCTGCCATCCCTCGTACGCCTCGTGGCGCCTGGCTTCGTTCCACACCGGCTCCCACCGGCAGTCGGGACGCCAGTACCGCCTGACCTCGCCGAGATCGCGCCAGAAGCCGACCGCGAGACCGGCGGCGTACGCGGCCCCGAGTGCGGTGGTTTCGGCCACGACGGGCCGCACGACCGGCCGCCCGAGGATGTCCGCCTGCGTCTGCATCAGCAGGTCGTTCGCCGTGGCCCCGCCGTCGGCCTTCAGCACGGACAGATGGATGCCTGCGTCGCGCTCCATGGCATCCACGACGTCCCGCGTCTGGAAGCAGATGGCCTCGAGGGTGGCGCGGGCGAGGTGGGCGCGCGTATGAAAGCGTGACAGCCCGGCGATGACGCCGCGGGCATCGCTGCGCCAGTAGGGCGCGAACAGCCCCGAGAAGGCCGGCACGAAATACACCCCACCGCTGTCGGGCACCGAAGCGGCGAGCAGTTCGACGTCGGGCGCGGACTGGATGATCCCGAGCTGATCGCGCAGCCACTGCACCGCCGCGCCGGTCACCGCGATGGCCCCTTCGAGCGCGTACACGGGAGCGGCCCCGCCAAGCTGGTACGCCACGGTCGTGAGCATGCCGGACGACGAGGCGACGAGGCGGCTCGCGGTGTTGAGCACGAGGAAGTTGCCCGTGCCGTACGTGTTCTTCGCCTCGCCCGCCTCGAAGCAGACCTGGCCGATGGTGGCGGCGTGCTGATCGCCGAGCGAAGCGCCGATGACGACCTCGGCGCCGAGGGGCCCTCGGCTCCGGGTGAGGCCGAAGCGGCCCGGGCCGGACGACGGCACGATGACCGGCAGCATCGCGCGAGGCACGTCGAAGAGGTCGAGGAGATCGGGATCCCAGTCCAGCGCGCGCAGGTCCATGAGCTGCGTCCGGCTGGCGTTCGTCACGTCGGTGACGTGCAGGCCGCCGTCAGGGCCCCCGGTCAGGTTCCAGATCAGCCAGGTGTCGATGGTGCCGGCGAGCGCCCGGCCGCGGTGCGCGGCGGCGCGCAGGCCGTCCACGTGCTCGAGCATCCACTGGAGCTTCGTGGCGGAGAAATAGGTGGATGGCGGCAGGCCGGTGCGCTCGACCAGCCGCGCACGATGCGGCGCCAGCGCTCCCAGCATCCGCTCGGTCCGCATGTCCTGCCAGACGATCGCGTTGCACCAGGGCCTGCCGGTGGAAGGGTCCCACACGACAACGGTTTCCCGCTGGTTCGTCAGGCCGACGGCGGCCAGATCGCCGCCCGTCAGGTCCGCGGCGGCGAGCGCGCCGCCGATCACCTCCCGCGTGCGGGTCAGAATCTCGACGGGGTCGTGCTCGACGAAGCCGGGGGCCGGCAGGATCTGCCGATGCTCCAGCTGGCGGCGGGACACCTCGCGGCCCTCCGGATCGAAGACCAGGAAGCGGGTGCTGGTCGTGCCCTGATCGAGCGCGCCGATGTAACGGGCTGGCATGCGATCGTTCGCCCGGCAGCGCGGGACGCCGCACGGTATCACACGCCGCGCGTCCGGGCGGCATCGAGCTCGCGGGACGCCGCCCGGTTGAACCCGATCCGGGGAATCTGCGAGAGTGGGTCGTGCCGTCCCCACCCCGGACGCGGTCTTCCGATCGCGTCACCCTCGTGCTCTGTGCGGTGCTGGCAATCGAGATCGTGGTCGTCGCCTTCGCCTGCCGGAACTGGGGCGGGGGGGACGCCAGCGATCACACGGCCAACGCGTACCTGGCCGCGCGCGGCCACGTCCCGTTCGTGGACTACCACATCGGCCAGGGCATCACGCTCGTGCATGCCATGGCGCTCTGGGTCCGGATCGCAGGCCCCACGCTGGCGTCGACGATCGCGTTCATGACGCTCTGCACGCTGCTGGCGGCCGCGCTGTTGCTCGTCATCGCCAGGCAGGTGCTGCGCGCCGGCGGGGTCGACGTCACGTCGGGGATCGTTCCCCTCCTGGTCCTGCTCGTCTGCTCGCCGTACTTCTGGTGGTTCCTCTCGGGCGTCGACAGCAAGTCGTCCCTCGCCCTCCTCCTGCTGCTGGCGGCCGCGGCCTCGGCGAGCCGCGTCGAGGACCGTCCGGAGGCGGCCATCAGGTGGTGCGTGGCCGGCGGAACGGCCTTCGGGCTGCTCGTGACGACCAAGTACACCTTTGCCAGCCTCGCGCCCTGCTTCGCGGCGTACCTGGCGGTGCGGGGTCGGCCGTCGAGGGCCGTGGCGCTCGCGTCGTTCGCGCTGGCCGCGGCCGCGACTGTCCTGATCGCGTACGCCCCCGTCGTGCGCGCGGCGGGATGGCAGGCGGGCGCCGCGCTCGTGTGGCAGAGTTTCGACGCCCTTCGGATCGAATACGCGATGCGCGACCAGTCCCTCCGGGAAGGCCTTTTCAGGACGGGGCAGGCGGCGCAGTCCTGGGTGCTGCTGACCGCAGGCGCCATCCCGTTCCTGGCCGCGCTGGCCTCGACGCCGCGAGACGGCCGGCCGGCCCGCCCGGAGCCCGGCACGCCCACGCTCCTGATGGCGTGCGGCGCCGTCTATCTCCTGGCCAACATGGCGGCCCTCTTTCCGAGCGTCCTATTCGCGCACTATGCGATCACCGCGCCCCTCCTCGCCGTACCGGTCGCGCTCCGGGCGGCGCTGCGCCAGCCCGCCATGCTCTACGGGCGGAGGAGGCTCGCGGGACTCGCGCTCGTGGCCTGCTGCGCGGCGATCCCGCAGTCGGCCCTGGCGGTCGGCGAGCGGATCACGGGGCTGAAGATCTGGTCGCCCCAGGGCCGCTACGCCGTCCTGGGGCGGAACGACATGGTCGGGACGCTGGATCGACTGGCAGCCTCGGGCCTGCCGTCCGGGGAACCGGCCACGGCCTTCCTGTACGTCGGCCGGATGTCCTACGCGCTGCTCCGATCCGAGCTGCCGCTCTCGACCTGGGCGAACTACGGCACCGTCTACCTCGAAGCCTGGGACGTCGATCACGACATGGCCAATCGTGTCCGCGTGATCGCGCTCTCGAACTTCCCGGACCTGCTGCGCCTCCACAACGTGGTCGTGCTCGAACCGGCGCGCATGGACACGGAGCGGGCGATCCGCCAACTCCAGGACATGCGCCGGATGCTGGCGGCCGCGCGCTTCGATCGGATCGAACGCGACGACTACCACGAGCTGTACGTCCGGACAGGCTCCGCGCCGCCCCCCCGCGCCGGCCGGCCTGGCGACGCGGGCTCCCGGCAGGAGATCGCCGTGTTCGTCCCGGCACGGGTCACGCGGGATCGATCGTCCGCGTGAGCACGTCGAAGCGGGTCCCGAACCTGACGCTCGCTCCATGGGGGACGAACCCGAGCGCGGCATAGAAACCGCGGGCGGCGTTGCCCGGGCGCGACTCCGTGCGGACCTTGAAGGCACCCGCTCCCCGCTCGCGGAGGCGCGACTCCACCTCGCGAATCAGCGAGCGGCCTCGCCCCCTCCCCTGCTCGCGCGGGTCCACGAAGGTCAGAATCAGCTCGGGAATCCCGGGTTCCGGGGCGCCTGGCGCCCCTCCCGCGAGGACGGCCGCCGAACGGAACATGGACCACGCGAGCCGTCCGCCCACGACCGGACGTACGAGCAGCGCCAGCGCGAGCGGCGTGGCGACCAGGAGCCGGCGGTAGATGGTCTCCGGCGCGAGGCTCACGACCGCGGCGGCCACGACGCGATCCCGTTCGTCCCGCTGGACGGCCAGGATCTCGAGCGGGGATCGATCCACGTACCGGTAGAACGCCCGGACGAAGCGCTCGCCCAGCAGCCCGACGACCGAATCGGGCAGGCAGGCCCGATGCAGCCGGGCCAGCTCCATCAGGCGGCCCTCATCCACGGTCCCGGGCCGCCTCCTCGAAGAACGACCGGATCGCGGCGCTGGTCTGCCGCACCGAGCGCTGGCCGTATCCCGGGTAGTTCGGCAGGAGGATCACGGAGCGGGCCGTGGCGGCGGCCTCCGGACACTCCCGCCGCTCGGATGCGAACGCCGGCAGGTCCGCGCAGTTCTTCAGGTGCTGCACGGCCAGGTCGCGGCCGCGTTGCATGACCCACCGGACGAGCGCGGCCCGGTCGGCGTATTGCACCGGAACGTAGTTGTAGACGCAGGATCCGTCGTCCCGGTACGGGGGGAGGAGCAGGTCCGGAAGGTCGCGCAGCGCCTCGTGGTAGAGCCGCGCGTACCGGATGCGCTCCTCGGCCTGTCGCTCGACGTCGTCGAGCTGTCTCAGCACCATGCGGGCCTGCACGGCCCGCATCCGGCACAGGTAGTGCCGCGGAAGTGTGTCCTTCCTCGACGCGTCGAGCTCGACGGTGACGAACCGGTTGATCGCGGCCACGTCATGGAGGTGGCCGAACCGGAAGATCCAGTAGACGAGCGGCCGGAACAGCACGGGATGCGTCGCCACGTCGGTGAGGCATGCCTGGACAGCCCTCGCCGTCAGCATGCCGAACGGCATCGGTGGCGCGGCGCCCAGATCCTCCCGCATCGCGCGCGCCAGGTCCTCGTCCCGGGTCACCACGGCCCCGCCGTAGAAGGCCGTGATGTTCTTGTACATGCCGAAGCTGAAGATCCCGGCCGCCCCGAACGTCCCGACCAGCCGCCCTGCCACGCGCGCCCCGAATGCCTGCGCGGCGTCTTCGACCAGCGCCACGCCGCGCGCACGGCACACGTCGGCGATGGCCTCGACATCGCAGGCGATGCCGTGCAGGTGGGTGATGAGCACCGCGCCGGTGTCGGCGTCGATGAGCCGGGCCACCTCCTCGACGCGGATGTTCGTCGTGGCCCGGTCGATGTCGGCGAACACCGGCACGCCGCCGGCGCAGATCACCATGTTCACGACGTCGGCAATCGTGTACGGCGACAGCACGACGCGCTGCCCGGGCCGCACGAGGCGCCGGAGCGCCAGGTACACGCCCACGCGCGCCTGGGGCACGGCGACGACGTGCGGGCTCCCGCACCGCGCGGCCAGCGCGCGCTCGAGGCGTTCGACGTCGGCGCCCGCGTCGGTCCGACCGGTCAGCAGGTCGCCGAAGAAGGCGCGGTAGTCCGCCGCCCGCGCGTAGAGGCGGAAACGCGGCATCGGGCCTAGGAGCGGCACGACGCCTCCCCGGGGCGGACGTGCGAGCAGGTCGCGATGCGTCGCGCGTTCGCCATGGCCGTGAGCGTCGGCGGCGCCGCCGCCATCGCCGGGAACGCGCTGGCGTCGATCAGGTGCACGCGGCTGAAGCCCGTCGGCCGGCCGATCGCGTCCGACTCGAACGGACCGGGCTGGCGGCGCATGGGAAAGCTCCCGCCCACGTGCACGCTGCTGCCCGGCAGGCCCCGGCGCGCCGCCCGGGGCACCGGCAGCACGCCCAGGTTGCGCCCGTTGCGCCTGAGGGTCCGCTGGACGGCGCGCATGGCGGACCGCGACCCCGGCGAAGGAACCGGCTCGAGGCGCAGCCGGGGCTCCCCGCCGCGGATCAGCGTCGCCGAGATCCGATCCGAGTCGTCGGAGTGCAGGTACGCCTTGAACACGGCCAGGCGATCGATGACCCGATCGACCAGGGGACCGAGCGCGCGGTGACAAGGTCCCAGGGCGGCCTCCGCCATGCGCGAGTAGAAGTCGCTGTACGTGTAGAGCTGGAGGTGCGCGCCCCGCGGCGCCACCGAGCGGTCGAGGACTTCGACGAAGAGCTGGCTGAGCGTGTGCAGCCGCTCGCGGGCCGCGGACCCGCTCCGACGCCGCAGGAACACGGGAAACAGCCCGTGATCGCTCTGCCGGAGCGGCAGCGGCCGGTCATAGGCCTCGAGCGACGCGAGCACGATCGCCGTGGACGCCAGCGTTCCGGCGCCCAGGTACACGCGGCTCGCCTCGAACGTGCGCGGCGACCCGTCCTCGCGCGACACCGCCTCGATCGTGACGGCGGCCGGCCCCTCTCTCAGGCGCCGCACGACGACGCCGGGCACGTAGGTGAATCGCACGTCCGGCGACAGATCGTGCGCCAGGGTCATGTGGGCGGAATAGATGAGGCCGTACGGACACCCGTAGAGACACATCCCGCAGCGCACGCACTCCCGCGTATGGCCCCGGCCCTGCACGATGGCCAGCCTGGCCTGCCCCACGTGGATGCCTCGGCGGGCGAGCTCGGACGCGTGTGCGCGCGACCGGCCCAGCACGAAACGCGCCTGCGCGCTCAGCTCCAGCCTGGTGCGCGGCGGTGCGTGCAGGGGGTAGGTCTCCTCGAGGTCGCCGGCCGAGGCCGACAGGCCGGTCGTCCGGAGAGCGCCTGCGTAATGCTCGTCGAGGTCGGCGGCCGGAACGGGCCAGTCCTCGAGATCCGCGGCCGAATAGGGAAGGATCGCGGCCCCCCAGAGCGCGCTGAGGCCCCCGGCGGCCAGCCCCCGATAGGCGTCCACGCAGTCCGCGTCGACGGGCAGCAGGCGATCGGCGTCGCGGTAGACGTAGTCGGAGCCGAAGGCCAGCTTGAGCGGGGCGCCCTCCCGGTTGAAGCGGAGCGGCCCGCGCACGGCCTGCCGATCGCTGTCGCTCCAGGCCTCCGGCGGCTGCGACCCCAGGCGACCCACGAGGGCCTCGACGGCGGTGTCCCGCGCGCCGGCGGCGTCGAGCATGGTCACGGGTTGACCGAGTCCGAGCAACACGGCCGCCGCGGAGACACCCGACGGCCCGGAGCCGACGACGACGTTCATCGACGCGGTCTCACGCACGCCGCCGCGTCAGGCCGAGGAAGCTCAGAAGGAAGCTCGTGAACACGACCTGGCCACCCAGGCAGATCGCCGTGACCGACGGGATCGCGACGATCAGGGCGTCGCGCACCGGGAAGAGAGACAGGCCGCGGCCTGTCATCGCGATCACGCCGCCGACGATTCCGGCGGCGACCAGCGCCGCACCCGCGGTCAGTCCGGTCTCGAGCTTGAAACGGCGGAACAGCCGCTCGAGCGTCGGGTCCTCGGGCAGCAGCCGCTCGTTGAACGCGTAGATGCGGGCGCAGAACGCGAAGGCGACACCCTGGAAGCCGAGCAGCACGGCCGCCGACGCCAGCAGCATGCTGCCGGCCCCGACCCCACCCGGCGGTCCCGCCACGAGTCCGGCGACCATCAGCGCCGCGCCGAGCGCGAACAGCGTGCCCCCGGGATAGAGGAAGAGCCACCGCGGGCAGTAGAGGAGCATGAAACGCAGGTGCCGCCACCCGTCCCGCCAGGGGCGCAGGTGCGGGGGCCGGCTCCTGCCGTCCCTGTCCAGCGTCGTCGGCACCTCGACGATGCGCAGGCCGACGAGCGTGGCCTTGATGACCATCTCCGACGCGAACTCCATGCCCGTGGTCTGGAGCTCCATCCGATCGAACGCGGTGCGGGACAGACCCCTGAGCCCGCAGTTGAAGTCGCGCGCCGGACAGCGGAAGAAGAGGCGGCCGATCGCCGTGAGCAGGGGGGTGCCGACGTAGCGGTTCAGCCGGGGCATGGCGCCCGGACGGATGCCCCCCAGGAACCGGTTGCCCATCACCAGGTCGGCGCCGCGCCGGAGCGCCTCGACGAAGGCATCGAGGCGCGAGAAATCGTAGCTGTCGTCGGCGTCGCCGAAGATGACGTAGCGCCCGCGTGCC
>Ga0194132_10004357_pt1 | contig 24136 bp, 20 predicted proteins | sample TA2KigOf80mmetaG_FD_148612 | JGI IMG/M metagenome (GOLD analysis project Ga0194132, IMG submission 148612) | Freshwater microbial communities from Lake Tanganyika, Tanzania - TA2015054 Kigoma Offshore 80m | ecosystem: Environmental > Aquatic > Freshwater > Lake | place: Tanzania: Lake... | reverse complement strand
TCGAACTCTGATTGGCTACACTCTGTCATAGGGGAAAGCCGCTCCTCTCTTCGCACAACTTTTACTAGAAAAATCAGTTATGCCAGAGAATGCGGCTTTCCGCTACACTTCCCGTGAGAAAAACGGGTTAGCGAGACTTGCGGCGACGCAGGCCGCAGGCGAGCAGTGCAGCGAGCAGCGCCCTGTCCTGTTTGCGCTTGAAGCCGCACAGGATCTGGTGCCTGCCAGAGCGCCTGGCCCGCCGCATTCCGGCTGCCAAATCGGCTCTGAGCAGCCGGCATTTAGCTGCTTCATGGGCTAGATGACGGACTGCGGAGGCGAGGGTTGATCGTGCCCGGCGCGAGTTTGCGTGACTCCAAATGCATTCGGTACCGGAGGACGACGGTTCAACCGCGGCATCCTTGAATGGGAAGCGGCGCGGGATTGCTGATGCGTGACACTGGCGACGCGGATTCGGCGACCTGCTCGCTCATGACGTTTGGGTGTTGGATTACCTTTATTCGCAGCACTATACAACGGGTGACGATCTCTCTGAGGTGCTGCGCCGGCAGTGGCGAGAAAATCTGGGTCTCGAACTGCAGACAGCCAAGATGGCGGCCACCCAGTTTAATACTGCGGTTTACAAAGGCGACTTCAAGGGTATGGCACAATCCGACCTCAACCAATGGCCCGACCCGGCTCTACTTCTCGATTTTTTCTATGGAGATAATGCCTCGGGAACGTCCTGGAATACCGGCCCCTTTTCAAGATTACTCGACGACGCGAAGGGAACCGTCGATCGCGCCGAGCGCATCCGCAAGGCGGCCGAATGTGACCGCGCGGCGATGGAAGGGATGGCGCTCATTCCCTTGGTTTTCGATTCTCGCCACAATCTGATGAAGCCCTATGTGAGCGGGCTCCCGCTGAACGCGGCCAGTGTCCTGCAATTCAAGTACGCTTGGGTGGAGACAAACTGATGACCCGATTTCTAGTGCGGAGGTTAGCGGTGATGCTGCCCTTAACCTTGCTCGTGCTTTCCATCAGCTTCTTTTTGGTACAGTCGGCGCCGGGAAGCCCATTTGCTTCGGCCAAGAGCACCGAGGCTGCCCAGGCGCGGATGCGCGCCAAGTATGGGCTGGATCAGCCGAAGCACGTGCAGTATGGGCGCTACATGGCGCGGTTGGCGGGGTTCACCTATAACTCAGCCACGGCCGGCTACGAATGGCGCCCCTATCCGGACTTCGGCGAGTCACTCAGCTATCAGGGGCGGACGGTGAACGACATCCTGCTGGCGGCAGTGCCGGTGTCGGCCTTTCTGGGGTTGTTCGCGTATGCGATGGCGTTGGTGTTGGGTTGCGGAATGGGCGTGCTGGCGGCCGTGCGGCGGAACTCGTGGGTGGACAATGCGATTTCGGGTTTCGCCGCGTTGGCGACGGCCCTGCCGAGTTTCATCCTCGGACCGCTGCTGGTGATGCTGTTCAGCCTGACGCTCTACTGGCTGCCGCCGGCGCGTCTGGAGTGGGCGTTCGAATGGGGCTACCTGCGGATCCCGACCTTGCGCACGATCCTGCTGCCCGCGGTGACTCTCGCCATCGCGTATGTGGGCTACATTGCCAAGCTGGTGCGCAGCAGCCTGATCGACGTATTGGGGCAGGATTATGTGCGCACGGCGCGCGCCAAGGGATTGCCGGAGTGGCGCGTGGTGGTGGTGCATGCGCTACGCGGCGCGCTGCTGCCGGTGGTGTCGTTTTCCGGCCTGGCGCTGGCGGATCTGATTACCGGAGCCGTGGCGGTGGAGGCGATGTTCGCCATACCCGGGATGGGCCATTACTTCATCGACGCGACCAATGCGCGGGACTACTTTCTGATTCTTGGGCTGACGGCGTTCGCCACCATCGCGGTAATGATGGCAAACCTGTTTGTCGACATCGCCTATACGTGGATTGACCCGCGTATCCGTTACGAATGAGGAACTATGACGAATCGAGACCGATGGAACAGTTTTCGCCGGAACAAGGCGGCCTTCGCGGCGGCGATTCTCATGTTGTGCCTGATCGGAGCGGCGGTGGCGGGTCCACCCTTGCTATTCGCTTATAACAACTGCAGCTACGCCACCCAGGATTTCGACAACCGCCTGCAGGATCCGGGGCGCGTGCATCCGTTGGGCACCGACACGCTGGGACGCGACAATCTCGTTCGCGTGCTCTACGGCCTGCGGGTGAGCCTGGTGGTGGGCGTGGTGGCTAGGCTGATTTCGGTGCTGATCGGCGCGGTGTATGGCGCCATCTCCGGGTATTTCGGCGGGTGGGTGGATGACGTGATGATGCGCACGCTGGACATGATCTATGCGCTGCCGATTCTGATTCTGATCATCATCCTATTCGCGCTCTTTGAGAAGAGCCTGGGGCTGTTGATCTTTGCGCTGGGCAGTATCTCCTGGCTGTCGATGGCGCGGATCGTCCGGGGCCAGGTGCTGACGCTGCGGAACGAACAGTTTATCGACGCGGCTCGGTTGTTAGGAGCATCGCCTGTCGCCATTCTGTGGCGGCACATTCTGCCGAATACGCTGGGCCCGGTGGTGGTGGCTGCCACGCTCACCGTGCCATCGGTGGTATTGACAGAGGCGTTCCTGAGCTTCCTGGGAATGGGCGTGCAGGCGCCGCTTCCCTCGTTGGGAACGCTGGCCAGCGATGGAGCACAGGTGATGGCCCTCTACCCGCCGCTGCTGTTGGGTCCGGCGACGGTGCTGATCCTGTCGTTGGTAAGTTTGAGTCTGATCGGCGACGGGCTGCGCGACGCTCTGGATCCGCAATCGAGGAAACTGTGATGGGCCAGCCTTTGCTGTCTGTGCGCGGACTGCGTACTGTCTTCCGCACGCAATCCGGTGAAGTCACCGCCGTCAACGGAGTGGGCTTCGAAGTGCGGCAGGGGCAGGTGCTCGGCATCGTGGGCGAGTCGGGCTCGGGTAAGTCGGTTACCAGCCTGTCGATTATGCGGTTGATTCGGCATCCCGGCAGCGTCGCCGCGGGCACAATCGAGTTCGAAGGCCGCGATCTGTTGCAGCTTACCGAGCCGGAGATGCGGCGCGTCCGCGGGGCGCAGATCGGGATGATCTTCCAGGATCCGATGTCGTCGTTGAACCCCTACATGCGGATCTCGGAACAGATCATGGAGAGCACGCAACTCCACCTCGGCCTGTCGCGCAGCGCGGCTGCCGATCACGCCGTCGAAGTCCTGAAGTCGGTTGGCATTCCCGGGCCCGGCGTTCGCGGCGATGCCTATCCACATCAGATCTCCGCCGGGATGCGCCAACGCGTGATGATTGCCATGGCTCTGGCGTGCAAGCCGAAACTGCTTATTGCTGACGAGCCGACCACGGCGCTCGATGTTACGATTCAGGCGCAGATTCTGGATTTGATGCGCAAGCTGAGTCAGGACAACGGGACTTCGATGATGCTCATTACGCACGACCTCGGCGTGATCGCCGGGATGGCGGACTATGTGCTGGTCATGTATGCCGGGCGAGTATTTGAATCCGCGCCCGCTGCTCAACTTTTCGCCGCGCCACGCAACCCCTACACACGGGCGCTGCTGCGCTCGGTGCCGAATCCCGCGCGCCGCGGCGAGAAGTTGATGCAGATAGCCGGAGTGCCACCGGATATCGCTCGTCTCCCGGAAGAGGGTTGCCCTTTCGCGCCGCGATGCCCGGAGGCGCAGCCGCGTTGCGCAAACCAAACCCCGCCCTTGCGTGAGACGGTGCCTGGCCATCGGTCGCTCTGTTGGATCGAATAAGCAACATGGAAACCCTCCTCAGTCTCAAGAATCTCGAAGTGCGGTTTCCGGCCGCGCGTAATCGCCTGGTACGGGCGGTGGATGGAGTCTCGCTCGATATCCGGCGCGGCGAGACGCTGGGCCTGGTAGGCGAATCGGGTTGCGGCAAGTCGACGCTCGGGCGCGTGCTCGCCGGCCTGCTGAAGCCGACGGACGGGGAGATAGTGCGTCGTGGCGATTTCCGGACGCAAATGATCTTCCAGGATCCGTATAGCTCGCTTGATCCGCGCATGACGGCGAGCACGATTATCGCAGAAGGAGTCCGCAGCGGGGATCGCAAGTTGCGTGTTCGCGAATTGATGGAATTGGTCGGGCTGGACCCGGCGCTGGGCGGGCGTTATCCCCACGAGTTTTCCGGGGGGCAGCGCCAACGTATCGGCATCGCGCGGGCACTGGGGGCTGACCCGCAGTTTATCGTCGCCGACGAACCGATCGCCGCCCTCGACGTTTCCATTCATTTCATCTGTTCAGCAGCCCAGCGGCCGGTCTGCAGGCGATTCCATTGATTACACACGAACAGCACCACGCCCGCCGCAAGCGCCAACGCTCCCGCCACAAGCTGATCGCGGGTTGCGCCCCCAATCATCGATAAGGAAACGGCCGTGGCGGCAACTGGAATAGCCGCGCCGAACGGAAGCACGAATGCGGCAGGCGGGAAACCCGCACTCCGCAGCCTCAACGTAGCCAACGCGACCGCCGTGTAAGTGACCAGCCGCGCGAGCGCACTGACGCCGGCAATCACCGCGAAGGAGCCGGTGAGGGCCAATAACAGCGTCACCGCGGTCGATGACCAGATGGCTACAACGGGAGTGCGATAGCGCGAGCTAATGGCCCAACCGCCGGGGGAGAATCCTCATTCTCGGCAAAGGCAAACAACATTCGGGATGCGGCGAGCGAACTTCCGACGTTGGCGCCGAACATCGAGATCAGCGACCCTATGCCGATCACGGCGGCTCCCGCCGATCCCATCAGTAAACCCGCCGAGTCCGCCAGAGGAGTGGCGGACTCTGTGATTCCACGGGATGACGAAACGTACACCAGTTGCACGAGCGACATGACGAGGGTGACGCAGATCAGGGTCGCGATGAGCGCGTAAACCACATCGCGCCGGGGGTTCTTCGCTTCTCCGCAAATCACCGGGATGGTCTCGAACCCGCCGAAGGCGAAGGCCAGCATGAATCCGGCTGCTGCCGCCTGATGCGGCGACACGGCGGGGAAGGAGGGTAACGTCTTCGAGTCCATCATGCAGAGCCCGGCCACAATGAAGATCGAAAGCGGGGCCAGCTTGCCGACGGTAAAGAAGCGGATTGCCAGGGCGCTCTGACGAATGCCCGTGGTGTGCAGGTAGCCGATGAGTAGCGTGATCGATGAAACGATCAGCGCCTTGCCCCAGCCACGATTCGCCTCGGTCCAATAGTAGGAAATCGCGGCGGCAATACCGCTGACGATGGCGGCCTGGCTGGAGACCCGTACGAACCACTGCATCCATCCGACTTCAAAACCGATGAACTTGCCGAAGGCAGCGCGCGCGTATAAGTAGGCGCCGCCCGTATCACTAAAGCGGCTCCCCGTTTCCGCGTAGCAGAGCGCAATCAACAGCATTGCCAAGCCCGCGACGATAAACCCCACGGGCCCCCAACTCCCAATATTTGCCGCGATTGGCGCGGGGATCAAAAAGATTCCGCCTCCGATGACCTGATTGATGCCGAGCGCTGTCAGATCGGAAAGCCCCACGCAGCGGCGGAGCGTTGGTTTGGCAGCCGAGCTTACCGGGTGTGAAGCGGACACCCCTGAAGTATACTCGGCTTCGAGAGAATGGGCTCCACGACTTCGAGCGAACGTCGACAACCTGTAATGCAATTGGCAAGGATGTGCGCGCAGCCAGGCAAGGATCGGTTGCCCGCACCTGCCCGGACGAGTTCGCTTGGCACGACGGGATTGCAGCTTGGTCCTGGGTTGTCTGGATAGGGAATGGATCGTCGGCAAGCCGGAAGTTGAGCCTCCGCACCCGCATGGCGACGCGCGTTCGGATGGACCCTACCAGCGGAATCGGCCCAACGGTCGTGGCTGAACGTCAAGCGGCTGGCTGGCGAGAATCTGGCGTTGCTTCCTCCCAGCTGAACCGGAACAACATCACCTTCGCCAGACGTACCCAACACCCACGGAAACCACCGTGAACGGCTGCAAACCCACACGCAGCTCCGGCGCCATGTACCAGTTGCGGTTCAGAAAAACCTTTGCGCCGACGCCTGCGCCATACGTGGGCCCGTTGACGCTAAAGCGAGGTGTATTCATCCGAAGCACACCCCAGTAGCCCAGCACATAGGGCGAGACCCGCGACTGGCGTCTGAATTCGACGCCGAAACGGACCTGAGCCGTGACGTCGTTGTGTCCGACGGCCTGATATCGCTGGAATTCGGGACCAATGAAGAACCGCCCGGCGTGCAGTGAGGCCGAGCCGCCCGCGACGAAGTGGTGTTCGGTGAAGTCGTCGATGAAACCCGCCCAGCCGGCGCGGGCCTCGACACTGGCTCCAGCGGCCCAGGCCGCCATGGGGGAGAGAGGCAGGAGGATTCGCATCATGCCAGAACCATTAGACGCAATGAACCGTTAGACGCAATGAACCTTTCGGCCGTTTCTTTCGTCTCCATGGTAAACTGGGCAGCGTTTTTTGGGAAAGGACGAGTCAAATGCAACCCACAGGGCAGCCCGCAGCCACGGCGGCGGCAGGACAGTTTTGCACGCAGTGCGGAAGGCCCGTGCCCTCCGGCGGGATGACAAATCAGGCTGGCAGCCTGATCTGCCAGGCATGCGCCATGGCCCCGGCCGGGGGTGTCACGCAGTACGGCGGCTTTTGGATTCGCCTGCTGGCGCGCATCATTGACCGCCTGATTGTCGGCGCCGGGGTCATGGTGATTGGATTTGTCCAGGCGGGCCGGCTGCTGTTCAACTTTGGCGACCCCTGGGCGTGGTTTGAGACCATCGCCGCCGTTGCGTTCTACGGGTGGCTTCTCGCCGGCGCCTATGAGATCGGGTTTGTCGCCATGCAGGGCGCGACGCCGGGCAAGCGGATTCTCAACCTGCGGATCGTGCGGGCCGATGGGCAGCCGCTTTCCTGGGGTGTCGCGACGGGACGCTACTTTGCCGTTCACCTGAGCGCGCTGATCCTGTGCATCGGGTTTCTCATCGCGGTATTCGATGACCGGAAACGCGCGCTGCACGACATGATTTGCGGCACGCTGGTTATTCGCACATAACAACTGAATGCAACCCGTGACGCCCTCCGCGCGCTTTTGCGGTTGGTGCGGACGCCCGCTCACCGAAGAAGAGAGCAGTCTCGGAAGTTGTTGCACTGCCTGCCTTGAATCCGCCCAGCGCGAGGCGGTTGATGCCGGTGCTCCGCCGGCGGTGGGCAACCCAGTGGCCGGGGTGGCGGTGCGATACGGCGGGTTTTGGATCCGGGTGCTTGCCTATTACCTCGATCAGCTCCTGCTTAGCGCCGCACTCGTAGTGAGCCTGATTACCCTCATGGTCATCGCTTTTGCTACGGGCAGCGTCACGCAAAGCGATTTGGAGGATCCCCCCTTCTCCTGGGTGGCAAGCTACTATGTATTCGCGCTGCTTCTGATGGCTACCTATGATGCGGTGTTCACGGCCACAAGAGGCGCCACTCCCGGCAAGATGGCGTGCGGGCTCCGCGTTGTCCGGTTCGATGGACAGCCTCTCACCATGGGCCGGGCATTCGGCCGGCACTTTGCCAAGTACGTCAGTTCGATTCCCTTCGCCCTAGGATTCCTCGCCGTCGGAATCTCCTCAACAAAACAGGGCTGGCATGACCTGCTTGCGGAGACCCTGGTGGTTCGGAAGGAGAAACCCAACCGGGGCTAACAGCCCGGCGGTCCCTCATACTGGATGTATGCAGCCCGTCATGCCCGCGCTCCGGTTCTGCACACGGTGTGGCCAGCCGCTCGCCGTGGCGGGCGGCCGGTGTGACGCCTGCGACCCACTACCGCTTCGCGAGGTCACAGCGGTTGAAGCCCCAGCGCCTGAAGCCGAGGTGACGGCCCCGGAGCGGGTCCGTGAGATGCCCGTCATGCCTCCACCGCGGTTCTGCACACGCTGCGGCCAGCCACTCAATGTGGCGGGCGGCCCTTGTGCCATCTGCGATCCACCGGCATTTCCCGAAGCCATTGAACCAGAGGTGCGGGCGGCGGCCCCGGAGTTGGCCGGTATTGCTCCAGCCGTCCCCGCCGCGGGCTTCCTGATCAGGCTTGGGGCACATCTGATTGACTGGGTGCTCTTCAGTCTGGCCACCGGCGTGGTGTTAACCGGCGCGTTCTATCTGCATTTTGGCCAACTGAATCCTGATGCGCTCCCGCTGGAGACGTCTACCGCGCAAGCACTGGCCGACTTTGGGTACTTCGCGGCTTGCGAAGCCGTTTTCATCTTCCTGTACGGGGCTACCCCGGGCAAGAGAATTCTGAAACTCCGCGTGCTTGCGCTGGATGGCCAGCCCATCACCTGGAAGCAGGCCGCGTTGCGATCCGGCGGCAGGCTGGTGAACATTGCCGCAGTGGGCCTTCCCTACCTTCTTATCGCTTTCAGGCCGGACAAGCGCGGCCTGCATGACCGTTTCGCGGGCACCATTGTCGTCCGGGGCAAGGGGCTCCAGTCATGATCCTCCGAGCGGTCCTTGCCAGCGCGCTGCTTGCGTTCCAGATCGCCGCCATCCTGTATGCCAGAACCGCGCCTACGCGATACTTCTGCTGGGCGCCTTTCGATATGCAGACGGATTTTGAAGCCACGGCCATTGTCCAGGGCCGCGAACTCACTCCGTCCGAGATCCGCGCCCGGTATCGCCGCCCCCACAAGGGCTCCGACAACCGCAGCGCGCAGCACGTCTTTGACATGTTCGAGCAGACCGAGCGCCGCTACCACGCCGGGGACCCGGCGCGGATCACGATCCGCTATCGCGTCAATGGAAAGGAGTGGAGCACATGGCAGTATCCGCGCCCCTGACTCCGTCCTGGAACCCGTTGCGCTGCGCCGGGCAGGGGCTGCCCGTACCCCTGGCCCTGATGGCGAAGATTGTGGCGTTGGCCCTGCTGCTCACCGGCCACGTACGCCTGCTGCCGGACCCCTTTCTCTCCTTCATTCCCGTTCTGGATCTGCTGCCGGGCCCGGCCTTTCAACTCACGCTGCAGGCGGTCTTTGTTCTGGCGGCTCTGGCGATCCTCTTCAATCGCTCACTCGGTGCGGCGTGCACCGTGCTGGGCCTCACCATCCTGCTCGCGGTGGTCTCATCCAAGGCCTATTACGGCAACAACAAGACGATGTGCGGCATCATGCTGCTGCTGGCCGGACTGTATCATCCGCGCACCGGGGTGTGGTTCCTTCGAGCGCAGTTCGTGCTGGTTTACTTTGGCGCCGGGCTCAACAAGCTGCTGGATCCGGACTGGCAGTCGGGGCTGTTCTTCGACCACTGGGCGTCGGCCCGGCTGAAGAATCCGTTCTATCTGTGGCTGGCGCCGCAACTGCCACCGCTGGTGGCGGGCAAGCTCTTCTGCTGGGTCACCATCGGCACCGAACTCGCATTGGCCGCCGCGTTCATGGCGCCGCGGCTCTACCCGGCGGCGATCTGGGTGAGCCTGCTGTTTCATGCTTCGCTGCTTGAGTTCACCGGCACAACGTTCACCATGTTCTTCTACGTGATGGAGGCCTCGGTGCTGGTGTTCGTTACCTGGCCGCACGAACTCACCATTCTTTACGACGGCGGCTGCGGCATCTGCAACCGGATACGCAGGTTCGTCGAACGACTGGATTTTGACCGTGGATTCCAGTGGGAGGCGTTTCAGACCGGTGCGGGCGACCGCTGGAACATCCCTCGCGCCGCGCTGAACGAGCGCCTGCACCTGGTGGTATCGCACCCGGCGGGGGACCGGGTGTACGCCGGCTTCCGCGCCTGCAAACTGATCCTGCTCTACAACCCGTCCTTTCTTCTGGCCCTGGCCGCCGCCATCGCCCTGCCCCCGGGGGATGCCGCGCTCTACCGGCGTCTGTTTGTGGCCGTCTGGCTGGCGTTCTTCTTCCCGCTCTTCAACTCCATCGGTGAACGCGTCTACAATTGGGTGGCCTCCAACCGCCACCGGCTATCGCGTGAGAGCACCTGCGCGGTGGAGCCGGCCGGCCGGCAGTAACCCGCAACGTTACACTAAGACCAGAGTGTCCCTACCTGGCCGCAAACCGCCCAGCGAAAGCGCTCGCCTGGCCGAACGCCCGGCGGTGCGCGAGTGCCTGCTGGCGTTTTCGCGCGACCGGCAGTGGATCAACGAACGGCATCTTGAGGTGTGCCGCATCCCGGCGCCGACGTTTCTTGAAGAACGCCGCGCGCAGTGGATGGCCGCCCAGTTCCGGGCGCTCAACTGCGATGCGCGCATCGACAAAGCCGGCAACGTCATCGCCTTCCCCGCCCCCGTCACGCCGCAGGCGCCCCTGGTGGCGGTGTCGGCGCACCTTGACACGGTGCTTGCTCCCAGGAACGAAGACGAAATCCGGGTGGCCCGCGACGGCCGCTTCGAGGGGCCCGGCGTTTCGGACAATGGCGCGGGGTTGGCGGCGCTGCTGGGCCTGGCGCGCGGTTTTGCGTCCGCCAACCCGCTGGGTGAGGGCGCGGCGGGTATCGTGCTTGTGGCCAACGTGGGCGAAGAGGGCGAAGGCAACCTGAGCGGAATGCGGTATCTCTGCCGCCAGTCGAGCCTGGCGCAGCGTCTTCAGTCTTTCGTGGTTCTGGATGGTCCGGCGACGGATCACATCACCTGTCAGGCGCTGGGCAGCCGGCGTTTTGAGATCTCCATCAACGGGCCGGGCGGCCATAGCTGGAACGATGCCGGCACACCGAATCCGGTGCACGCGCTGAGCCGCATGATCGCCGAGATGGCCGAGTTGTTTGGGGGGGCACGCGGCCGCGGCGCTCAGCGGTTCAGCCTGAACTTCGGAATGATTGAAGGCGGCGGGAGTGTGAACGCCATTCCCACGCTGGCACGCACGAAGGTGGACATGCGGAGTGAATCCGCGGCGCGCATCGAGCACCTGAGCCAGACCCTGCAATCGGCGCTGGAAGCGGCGCTGGAAGCGGAGAACAGCCGGGCGTCCAGCGCACGGCTGACAGCCAGGGTACGCGAGATTGGCAACCGGCCCACCGGCACGCTTCCCGGCGACGCGCCCATCCTCCGCTACCTGCGCGATGTGGATGAGCACCTGGGCATCCGGGCACGGCTGGAGTGTTCAAGCACGGATGCCAACGTGCCGCTTTCGATGGGGATTCAGGCCGTCTCCATTGGAGCCGGCGGCCACGGCGGCGGCGCGCACACGCCCGGCGAGTGGTATCACCCGGAGGGACGTGAACTGGCCCTGCGGCGGATCCTGCTGACGCTGTGCCACCTCACCGCGCCGAACGCTGTTTGAGCATGGCCCCCTGGAGCCGGGCGAGAAATTCGTCCGTCTTGTCGCCTTCGAACCACCGCAACACAACCACAAGGCCGTTCACCGGGTCGCAATAGACCATGTTGGTGCCGTTGCCGATGTGAGCAAAACTGGTCTCCGGGGCGGAAGGCCACTGTTTGCGATCGGTGTTGAGATACCAGTTCATGAAGCCGTAGTTCTTCTGCACCGGGGTTGGCGTGCGCGCCTGCTGGATCCACTCCGGGGAGATCAACTGGCGCGTGCCCCACTTGCCGTTGCGAAGGGTGAGCAAGCCGAATCGAGCATGGTCGCGCGCGCTGATCCACAGGCCACCGCCGAAATGCGCCCCGCCCGCCACGGACTGCACCATCACGCCATCCACGTTCACCCAGGAGTTTTCATAGCCGTACCATCGCCAGGTGTTTGAGGCCCCGATGGGGTCCATGATCTTCTCTTTCAATACCTGGGGCAGAGGACGCCGCCACACCTGAAGCGCGGCGTAGGCCAGCAGGTTCACGCGGGTGTCGTTGTACTTGTAGGTGGTGCCGGGCTCGGCGTGTTTGCGATTGCGATAGGCTTCCAGTTTGTCGGCGCCCGCGGGTGGGCGGTCGGCCCAGTCGGGCTTGCCCCACAGGGTGCCTTCCCAGTCACTGGTTTGGCGCAGCAGATGATCCCAGGTGATTTTGCTATTCAGCGGCCCTTCGAATTCCCCGGTGGTGACGTAGCGGCCCACGCGGTCGTGCACGGATTGAATCAGTCCCTGATCCACGGCAAGGCCGGTGACGGTGGACAGGTAGCTTTTGGTGGCGCTGTAAGTCATGTCGACACGCCAGGGCTCGCCCCACTCGGCCACCAGATAGCCGTCGCGCAGGATCACACCGGTCATGTCTCCGCGCGATTTGTAGGGACCCAGCGGCTCGCCATACGGCTCGCGTCCGAACGAGAGATCGTGGCTGGCGCGGAGGTCGCGCGGCCGCCTGGTCTCCTGCGCGCGGATAAAGGCGATGGCTTCGTCCAGCGCCTTGGCATCGAACCCGGCTTCGGCCGGTGTGCGGCGCTTCCAGTCGTCATGGGGACCTGGATAGTAGGGCGTCTGGGCGCCGAGGAGCGCGGCGGCAAGCAGCAGGAACGATGTTCGAAGCACGGTAGCATCCTATCAAACGGTGCCTGGTGGGGGCTACCAAACCGTGCCTGGCGCGGGGCGGCCCGTTCGTAACCAGACCTATTCGCTCGCGCCGCCCAGGGTGAGCTTCGCGGCGGTATCGGCCACCTTGTATTCGGCCTTGATGTTCCGGCCCACCTCCGGCGCTGCGCTGGTGATGCGGACATCGTACTGGCCGGCCTGCGCGGCCGCACCGGCTTCGCACTGGAAGCTGAACGTGTTCTGATCGGGAGCCACGAGGGCCGCCGCACACACCACGTGCGCAGGCAGGTCATCCAGTTTCACCTGGACGGCTCCGCCTTCAAAGGTGGGTTCCCGGCGCAGGCGGCCGGAGACCGTGAAGGCTCCGCCGGGCTTGGTGCGGAACTCGGTACGCTCCGGCTCCAGCCGGTATCCGGGCACTACATCCACTTCGATCATCGGCGAGACTACGGTCACCTGCCTGCCGTCCACTTCGGCATCGGCGGCCAGGTAGATATCGAATCTGGTTATGGGCGTGGCGAAGTTGGTATTGAGCAGCAGCGTGCCCGCGTCGGGGTTGGTTGAGGGCGGACCCTGTAAGACCCGCAGGTTTCCCACGGCGCCGGCCGTGACTTCACGGACTTTCCCGGCCGCCTTGGCGCCGGCGGCCCGTTTCATGCGGTGCGCAATGGGATACTCAAATCCCTGCGAGATACGGATCATGGGCACGGATGCCGAAAGGGTATACGGCAGAGGCTTTGAGACCGCCATGGGCAGGTCGTAGCCCAGCGAGTACATTGAAACCGGCGCCTGACGGAGCCCGCGCACCGCTGTGACCAGGGCTGGACCAGCGGCGCGGCGCGTCATGGATACACCTTCGGCTTGGGCAACAACCTCCAGATTCACAGCGTCCATCTTGGCATCCGGCGCCGCCGTGAGCGTGATGGTGGTGTTGGCGGCGCGGAACCCGGCGTTGTCGGTGGTAAAAAGCTGTGCCGCTGCTTCCGGCGGCACATGGCCTCCCGCCATGGTCACGCCTTTGGGCAGGTTTGGAATGTGCAGTTGAATGGCCCCGTCGTAACCGCGCCGTTGAATCAGGACGTTCACCAGGGCGGTGCCGCCAGCGGGCACGTTGACGAAGGGCGTCAGCAGCTTCGCCGTAAAATCAGGCGGCGAGCGCCGGGCTTCCAGCCGGTAGGCGTAGTTGGCCCCGCCGCGCCGCAGGACATCCTCCAGGGCCAGCGTGACGTTTGTGACGCCCTCGGGTATGGTGAGCGGCAACGCAGGGTCGCCGGCCGCGATGTCGTCGCGGGAGGCCAGTTTCTTTCCGGTCTGATCGAAGACGGTGATCAGCGCGTCCAGTTGCGACGCACCGGTGGAGGATGCCTCCACTTCGAAGATCCACTGCTCGCCTGGTTTGACGGCCAGCGTGTACTTGTCCACCTCACCGGGCTTTGACACACGGCCGTTCATGACAGTGCCGGGCTTGAGAGGCGCGGGCAGCGACGGCGGCTCAAGTTCATTCGCGTTGCCGCTCAGAACGAACCCGAACGCGGTGGAGCCCGAGGGCAGGCGCACCTCGGCCAGTTCGGTCCTGGATTCCGGGCGGGCCCGCAGCTTGACGGGCTGCGCGAGATTCCCGCCCACAAAGGAGATCTCAACGTCTTCGCCGCGTTTCCAGCCAAGGGGATAGATGCCTTCGGCAAACGAGTGGTTGCCGAGCTTCAAGCGATAGAAGTTCTGATCCTGGGCGCTGTACTTCGAATCGTGAACCCGGATGAGGTAATTGCCCGCCTTGGGGAACAGCACTTCCAGCCGGGAATCCACGCCAATGCCTGCCGCGTCGTCGTTTTTCGCAAAAAGCTGGCCCGTGGCGTCCAATACCTCGAATGCCGGATCGATGGCGGAACCCGCGCGCCGGGCCTCCAGTTCAATCACCAGCTTCTGCCCAGCCTTGGCGGCAAACGAGTACATGTCGATGTCGGCGCCGCGCAGGGTCCCGTTCACCACCACGGGCAGCGCCGCCAGGGGCTCCGCCTGCTCCGGGGCGCCGTTCTGCTTGTCGCCGTCTTCGGCTTCCATCTCCGCCACCTCCGGCGCATCGCCCACCGGAAACAGCATGACATTCGAGATTCCGTCCGCCGTGACCAGCCGGAGGGGGTAGATGCCGGACGGCGCGTCCGCCTTCAGTTCCACCAGGTAGGAAAGTTCGGTGTTGGGGCGGGCCATGCCCTCATTGAGCTTTCTGGCCGGCACCTGATAGGAGAACGACGCGGGCAGCGCCGATTCCACACGGGCGCCGGGCAGCAGTCCGTCGCCTTTCACACGCAGCAGAAACGTCTTGCCGCGTTGCGCGCCACGGGGCGAAAGCTCCCGGATGTTCGGTGTGGCGAGCAGGGCTCCCGCGGCCGCCAAGAACGCGATCAGCTTCATTTGCCACCTCCAGCGGCTACGGTGATTGGCACCGGAACGAGGGTCGAAATCATCTTGCCGGCAAGATCGTAGAACCGCACCGTGCCATCGAATCCCGCCGCCGCCAGCGTCTTGCCGCCGGGGTGAAACTGCACGGTGTAAATGCCGCCCTGGTGGCCGGTGCAGCGGGCTGCTTCGGCGCCGGAAGCGGTGTCGTAGATTCGAACGTCGCCGGCTTCAGCGGCAACGGCCAGATACTGCCCATCGGCGTTCAGCGCCAGCGAAAGGATGGGGCCGTCCTGCTTGGGGAACGCGCGGATCAGCGTGGAATCGTCGGCGATTCGCATCGCCCGGGGGCGGTCCATTTTGTAGAGATATGGAATTCGTTCGGCGCCGCCGATGGCGATCCAGTCCTTGCTGGGGTGCCGTGTCACAGCGGTCAGTGCGTCCTTCAGCAGGTTGACGTTCTCGATGAACCGGCCCGTCTCCACGTCGGTGAGTTTGGCGGCGCGATCGCGGCCCACGCTCACCAGGCGCTTGCCATCGACGCCGAAAACGGTGCTGAAGACCCAGTCTTCGTGATGATCGATCTTGCGAATCTCCTTGCCGGTGGCCAGGTCATAAAGGCGCACGGACTTGTCGGCGCCCGCGAATGCCGCCCTGGCGCCATCGGGTGAGATGGAAACGCCGCTCAGCGTGTCGTTTGAGATGGTGACGGCGTGACGCTGTTTGCGCGAGGCGACATCCCAGATTTGGAGTTCGCCGAAGCGGGCAGGATTGCCGCCCACGGCGGCCAGCGTTTTCCCGTCGGCGCTGAACGCCAGGGAATGAATCCGCATTGACTGGCCCGGCAACCGGGCCAACGTGCCCTTCCCCAGCTCATGCAGCAGGATCTCGTGATATCCGCTGACCGCCAGAAGCGTTCCATCGGGCGACCAGGCGAGCGCGGTCACCAGCGGCGGGCGCGCGTAGACGGTCTCGCGCCGGGTTGCGGCGGGTGCGGACGTCACCGCGGCTGAATCGTCCCTGGCGCCTTCGCGGATCCAGCGGCGGAACAGGTCGACTTGCTCGGCGGGTAGAGGCTTGCCGCCGAACGGCATGGCCGGCTTGGTGGCGCCGGTGAGGAAACCCATGAGGATGCTCTTGTCCGGATCGCCCGGAACGAAAGCCGCGCCCTTCTGCCCGCCTTGCCGGAAGCCGTCGTAGGTGGTGAGCAAGAGGCCCGCCTGACGGCTCTGGGGCATGTGACAGCCGGTGCAGTTGCGCTCAAGCAGGGGGCGGATGTCCTTCACATAACTCACGGGCTGCTGCGCGGCCGCGCAGCAGACCAGAAGCACGCCCGCCACGGAGCAGCGAATGGTCGTCATAGGTGCAATTATAATGCTGTGGCTCAGTTCGAACGTCTTCCGTTCCGCCGCCTGGCGCCCGAAGAGGCTCTGGCCGCGTCTTGAAATGATGCGCAAGGGCTACCCGGATCTAAAGATCGTGCGTGGGGCGCTGGGCCGCGATGGGCGGCCTGGCACACCGGAGCTTGCTCGCGCCTGGGAGGAGACGGATCTTTACCTGAGCGGCTCGGGCTCGGGCTTTCCCGACAGCAGCCATGCCCTTGCCTTCCTGAAGGCCACCGGCAAGCCCGTGGGTGTTTTCGGTGTCTCAACCGACCCCATTTCCGGCTTTGGCGAAGGCCGTGACCCGGAAGGAGCCACTCTCAACCAGCTTCGGGCGCGGGCGCTCGCCCTGCCGCCAACGCATATCTCCGAGGATTACCGCGCCATCCTCAATCACGCTTCGTTCTTCTTCTGCCGGGACACCATTTCATGCGAGTATCTGCGGCGGCAGAAGGTGCGCACTCCAGTGCTTGAGTTCGGCCCCGACGGCCAACTGGGCATGCACATCCGCGATGACGGGCGCGGCTATGCCTGGATGAGGGAGCATGGCCTCGAGGACGGCCGCTTCATCGTAGTGGTTCCCCGGCTGCGCTACACACCCTACTACCGTATCCGCAACACTCCGCGCACACCGGCCGATGACATACGCGATGCGATCAATAACCGCACCACCGAAACGGACCATGCCAAGCTCCGCGAGATGATCACCGCGTACGTCCAGAAGACCGGGAACAAAGTGATGGCCTGCGGCGAGATGACCTATCAGGTGGCGATGGCGAAAGAGGTGCTGGTGGATCCGCTTCCCGCGGCGATTCGGAAGAACGCGGTTTGGCGCGACACCTTCTGGCTTCCGGACGAGGCTGCTTCCATCTATTCGAAAGCCCAGGCAGTGATCAGTGTCGAATGCCATTCGCCGCTCATCGCCCTGCGCCACGGCACACCGGCATTCTATGTCCGCCAGCCCACCGACACCTGCAAAGGCCAGATGTACCGCGATTTCGGCGCCGGCGACTGGTTCTTTGAGATCGACGAAGCCACCGGCGGCGGGCTCTGGCAGCGGCTGGAGGGCATCATCCGGAATCCGGGAGCCGCGCGCGCCAAAGTGCGGAGCATCATGGCCACCGTGGAAGCGCGGCAGAAGCGCATGGTGGATGCGGTGCGCGCGGCGGCCCGGCCGGCCTGACGCGGCCGCCCGGCGGGGCTGCGGGAAAGATATGCCAGAGTAAGAGAGGGGTTGTGCGTTACGCGGTCTTGATCCTGATGCTCGCGGTGCTTGTGGAGGCGGAGTACCGTCCTCCGGCGGGTACGGCGGCGGCCCGGCGGCGCCCGGGGGCGGAGAGCGTTCTGCCGGGCGGGCGCATGGTGGCCCCGTTGGGACGGCATCAGGCGACGGGCCCGGGTCCTTTTGGGGTGGCGGTGTCGCCGTCGGGGCGGATGGTGGTGACGGCGGATGGGGGGCCGGGACGCCAGTCGCTGACGGTGCTTGAAAATGAGCGGGACCGTTGGACCGCGCGGGCGGTGCAGGTTTCCGAGGATCGGGCCAAGGGCGGCGAGGACGACTGGAACTCTGTCTTCATGGGTTTGGCTTTCCAGCAGGAAGGCGAGTTGTGGGTGTCGGAGGGCAACACGGGCCGAGTGCGGTTGCTGGATCCGGGCAATGGGAAGCGGATCGCCTCGGTGGATCTGAATCAGGGCGGGTTCCGGGACTCCTACACCGGCGATCTGGCCTTGGACACCGCGCGCGGCATCCTCTATGTGGTGGACCAGGCGAATTTCCGGGTGGCGGCGGTGGATGCCCGGCGGCGGCGGGTGCTGGGAAGTCTGCGGGTGGGCCGGCTGCCGTTCGCGATGGCGCTGGCCCCGGACGGGCGCCGGCTGTATGTGACCAACATCGGCATGTTTGAGTACAAACCTCTGCCCGGCGCGGACGCCAAGCGGGCGCGAGAGACGGGGATTCCGTTTCCGAAGTTCGGATTTCCGTCGGAGGAGTCGGCACGGGAATTGGGCGATCCGAACGCCCCCGAGTCCAATTCGGTGGCCGTGGTGGATGTCACGGCGCCTGGGGATCTGAAGCTGGTGCGGTTTGTCAAAACCGGGCTGCCTTTCGGGCCTCGGAGCCTGGGCGGAAGCAGCCCATCCGGTGTGGTAGCGAATTCTACCCGGGTGTTTGTATCGAACGGGCACAACGATTCGATCACGGTGATCGACGCTCAGACGCTGGAGGTTGTGACTCAGATCGAGATCCGGATCCCGGGGCTGGAGTCCTACCGGGGGATTCTGCCGATCGGGCTGGCGATTGATCCAAAGACAGGATGGCTGCTGATTGCCGAGGCCGGGATCAATGCGGTGGGCGTGGCCGACACGCGGACGAACCTGTTCCTGGGGCACTTGCCGGCGGGGTGGTTTCCCACCCGGATCGCGGTGGGGCGGGGCCAGGTGCATGTGGTGAACGCCAAGGGGCTGGGCACGGGACCGAACGCGGACACCACGGGTCCGCTGGCGCAGAGCTTCCAGGCGGACTTGCGGCGCGGCAGCCTGTCGGTGTTCAGCCTGCCCGCCACACGGGACCTGCTGAGTCACACGGCCAAGGTGTTCGGGGGAAATGGCTTCGTTCCGTCCCGAGAGCCGGAGGTGGCGCTGCCGGCCGCCATCCGGCACGTTGTAATCATTGTCAAAGAAAACCGTACTTTTGATGAGGTTTTGGGCGATATCGAGACGGTTTCGAATGGCGCGGTGCGCGGTGCGTCTGAATTGGCACGGTTCGGACGCAGGGGCTGGGTGACGCCGGAAGCCGCGCAATTGCGGGTCCGATTTCCGCATAAGTACGTCAATGTGACACCGAATCACCATGAGATCGCGCGGCGCTGGGCGTTTTCCGACAACTTCTACGCCGATTCCGAGATGAGCGTGGATGGCCATCACTGGCTGGTGGGATCGTACCCGAATGCCTGGACCGAGAGCACGGTGATGGCGCGGGGCAGGAAGGACTTCCGGTTCCCGACGACTGCCCCCGGAAGGCTGCTGTTTCCGATGGCGAACTCATCGGTGCATCCGGAGGAGCAGTTGGAGGCCGGGGCGCTGTGGCACCACCTGGAGCGGCACGGGGTGAGTTTCCGGAACTTCGGCGAGGGGTTCGAACTGGCCGGCGTGGACGAGGGAACGGGGCTGAAACCCACCGGCGCCCGGTATGTGACAAACGTGCCGATGCCCGATGTGTTGTACCGGAACACGTCCCGGGAGTACCCGCAATACAACATGAACATCCCGGATCAGTACCGGGCCTCGCAGTTTCTGAAGGAAGCCGGCGCCCGATGGGTGAAGGGGACGGAGGAGTTCCCGCGGCTGATCTTTATCCACCTGCCGGGCGATCACATGGCGCAGCCGCGCCCCGGGGACGGGTATCCGTTCCAGCCGTCGTACGTGGCTGACAATGACATTGCCCTGGGGCGGATTCTGGAGTTTTTGTCCCGGACGAAGTGGTGGCGGGAAATGGCCGTGCTGATCACCGAAGACGACGCGCAGGGCGGCGTGGATCACGTGGATTCGCACCGCACCGTCCTGATGGTGGCGAGCCCGTACGCACGAAAGAACTACGTGTCGCGGGTGAATTCGAGCTTTCCGGGGATGCTGAAGACAGCGTTCCGGCTGCTGGGGATCCCGCCGCTCAACCTGTACGACGCGACGGCGGCGGATCTGGCCGATTGTTTTACCAACGAACCCGACTTCGCGCCTTACGAATTGCAACCGGTGAACGCGGACTTGTTCGACCCGGCGAAGGCGAAGGAGCCGCTGGACCCGGCGCCATCCCCTCGCATGGATGACCCGGCGTTTCTCCGTCAGCAGCACCGGCAAAGGTAGCCCGCGCAGGGCGGCGAACTTCCAGGATAATGTCCTGCCATGGTCTTGACGATATACCCAGCAGTCAGAGGTACGCCGGGGACAAGTGCCATTTCAGTCAAATCCGGAGGAACGGGTGGCGTTGCATGCCGCGACGCTGGCCGGGATCCCGTTGCCGATCGTGCGCCTGGACGAAACCGGCGCAACGCTTTGGGCTAACGAGGCGGCCAGCCGGTTTGCCGGGCGGGAGGCCGGTGCTTCCGGCGCCTGGAACTGGTGGCAGAGCGTGGCGCCCGGGGTGCTTGGGGCACAGGTGCACCGGCTGCTTTCGGAACTGCGGACGGCCGGCTCCGTGAGCGGATTCCCGATGAGGCTACGCGGTCCGGACGGCGAGCGGACCGTGCTTTGGAACGCGGCAGCCGAACTGGACGACACGGGCAGGTTGGTGGCGTTTGAAGGCGTGATGAACGAACCCGGGCCCGCCGCACCGGAGGGGCCGGATCTGTTCGCCGAGGTGGTTCGAGCCTGCCCCAGCGGGATTCTGTTGTCGGACCTTCAGAACCGGATTGTCCAGGCAAACCCCGCGATGGAGCGTATGTGCGGATTCACGAGCGGGGAACTTGGGCGGCGGAATCCGGCGGAGTTCTACGCCAAAACACCGGGCAACTCGATGGCCCGGATGGAGTTACGGAACGCGTTTCGGGAGAAGAGACCGGGGCGGGTGGAAGCGCTCAAGGTGAAAAAAGACGGCACGCGGTACTGGGCGGACGTGCAAGTTGCGCCGGTGGAGCAGGCGGGCGGGGCGATTACGCATTGGGTGGGTGTTGAGAACGACATTACCGCGCAGAAGGAGATGGAAGAATCGCTTCAGGAGAGCGAACAGCGGTTCGACCTGGCGGTGCGTGGTTCCGGGGCCGGAATCTGGGAATGGAACCTGATTGAGAATCAGTTTTACTTTTCCACGCAGTGCCTCAAGTTCATGGGTTACCGGCAGGAGGATCTGGCGGCGGATCCGCTGCCCTTCCAGTCCCTGGTGCATCCTGACGACGAGATCCAGGTGATTGAAGCGCTGCGCGACCATCTGACCCAACGAGCGCCATTTGACATCGAATGCCGCATGTTGACCCAGCGGAATGGAGCCACGCAGGAGTACCACCCCGAGTACCGCTGGTTCCGCAACCGGGGCCTGGCGGTCTGGGATGCGTCCGGGCAGCCGTTGCGGATGGCGGGCGCCATCGACGACGTGACTGAGCGCCACGTGGCTGAGGAGAAACTGCGGGATGCGATGGCATTCCAGCGGGCTGTTCTTGACAGTGCGAACTATTCCATCATCGCCACCGACCGGGACGGTGTGATCACCACCTACAACCGGGCGGCGGAGCAGTTGCTGGGGTTGAGGGCTGCCGAGGTGGTTGGCGTGATGACCCCTGAGGCATTCCATCCGGAGGGCCAGTTCGCGCAACTGCGAGAGCAGGTTGCCCGGCAGTGGCAGGCCGTGGAACTCGAGTGCGTTTACGTGACCCGCGGCGGCGGCCGGGTGCCGGTGCGCCTGGCCATGTGCCCCATTCACGACGGGGCGGGACAACCGGTGGGCTATCTCGAAATCGCCTATGACATCACGGCGCTCAAGGAAAACGAGCGGGCGGTGCGGTTCCAGAGCCAGATCATCGGCCAGATTCACGACGCCGTGGTGGCGGTGGATCAAGAAGGACGGATCACCAGTTGGAATCAGGGTGCGGCGACCATGTTCGGGTATCCGGCGGCCGAGGTGATCGGGCAGCCGGTGACGATGCTGGGCGTGGAGTTTCCGGAGCAAACGGGCGAGCAGGATTCGAACACCGAGCTTGAGTTGCCGTTGCGGCGCAAGTCCGGAGAGACGTTCTGGGGGCATTTCTCGCTGTCCCGGCTGCGCTCCGAGGATGGCGCCACCGGCACCATCGGCTACTGCATGGATGTGACCGGGCGCAAGCTGGCGGAAGCGGAGTTGATCAAGGCGAAGGAGATGGCCGAAGGGGCGACGAAGGCCAAGTCCGAGTTCCTGGCCATGATGAGCCATGAGATCCGCACGCCGATGAATGGCGTGATCGGCATGACGGGGCTGCTGCTCGACACAACGCTCAACGCCGAGCAGCGCGAGTACTGCGAAGCGGTGAAGTTGTCGGCGGAGTCCCTGCTTTCGATCATCAACGACATTCTGGACTTCTCGAAGATTGAAGCCGGCAAGATGACGATCGAGCCGATTCCGTTTGACCTGCAAGTGGCGATTGAAGATGTGGCGGAACTGCTGGCCTACCGGGCCCGGGAAAAGAAGCTGGATCTGCTGACGCGATTCGACCTGCGCGGCGTGACACGGGTGGTGGGGGACCCCGGGCGCTTGCGGCAGGTGATCATCAATCTGGCGGGCAACGCGGTGAAGTTCACCGGGGCCGGGCATGTGCTGATCGAGGCGGAGTTGGTGGCGCAGGCGGGCGGCCGGGCCGAGTTCAGGATCTCGGTGCACGATACCGGGATTGGAATCGCAGGGGACCGGATCGGAAAGCTGTTCGGGCAGTTCGAGCAGGCGGACAGTTCGACGGCTCGCAAGTTTGGGGGAACGGGGCTGGGCCTGGCGATCTCCAAACGTCTGATCCAGTTGATGGGCGGAGAGGTGGGTGTGAGCAGTGTGCCAGGCGAGGGTTCGACTTTCTGGTGCAAGGTGCCGCTGCCGCTGCAAACCGAAGGAACGATGCCGGTGCTGGCGCGGGGCAGCATCCGGGGAGTCCGGGTGCTGATTGTGGATGATTCCGCCGTGAACCGCGTGATTCTCACCGAACACCTGCAGCGTGCCGGTGCTATCGCGCACGCAGTGGGAAGCGGCGAGGATGCGATCTCCGCTTTGCGCAACCGGTTCGCCGCGGGGGAGGCGTTCCAGGTGGCGGTGATCGACCAACGGCTGGCCGGTGAGGATGGCCTGGAGTTGGGGCGTCAGATCCTCGGAATGCCCGAGTCCGCCGGGATTCGCCTCGCCGCGCTCTCCTCGAACGGGGAGCGGGGGGACACCGCCCGGTTCGAAAGCGCGGGATTCTCAGCCTACCTAAGCCGTCCGATCCGGGAGTCCGTACTGCTGGACGCAGTGGCCGCACTTGCCGGACCTTTGCCGGGCGGAAGCATCATCACCCGCTTCACGCTGGCCGAAGGCCGGGCGGAAACTCCCACCGTGGCGAAGGAAGCGGTGGCGGCGAGTGGCGGACGCGTGCTGGTGGCGGAAGACAACGTTGTCAATCAGAAGCTGGCGCTGCGGCTGCTGGAGAAGCTTGGATACCGGGTGGACATCGTGGCCAACGGCAGGGAAGCGGTGGACATGTGGTCGAGGCTGCCCTACGACGTGATCCTGATGGACTGCCATATGCCGGAGATCGACGGGTATGAAGCGACGGGCCAGATCCGGGAGCGCGAAAGCGCAGGCGTGAGGATCCCGATCATCGCGCTGACGGCGAACGCCATGGAAGGCGAGCGGGAAAAGTGTATCGTGGCCGGCATGGACGATTTCCTGAGCAAGCCGATCAACCGTGAGCAGCTTGCCCGCACGCTGGAGCATTGGATCAAGCCGGCGGATGGCGGGCCGATCGCCTCCTCTCCGCTGTCCGATGCGATCCCGCAGGCCTGACCTCGCCGCAAGTCCGGCGCACGCCCGATGAGGCCGCGAGCGCGTCGCGCAGGTGCTATCCCACATTTCCGTTTTGAGCCGCGCGTGCGAATCTCCTGGATGCTCTTCCGCATCAATATCGATAGGGGTTTGAAGGCAGCGAAGACCCCTGCGGAGGACAGCACCCAATGGGTGACAAACAAAACCAGCCCTTTCAGCTCTCGTTCAACGGCCTTCTCAAGATCGACTTCCAGGGATCGCGCGTTACTTCCGATGGTGGTCTGATCCTGGTGCGTGAGTTGGATGAACGGCTGGGCTTCGGTGCTCTCATTGCCCAACACCTGACTGACTCACGGCGCGGCAAGAATACCCAGCTTCCGCTGGCGGACCTACTGCGCCAGTCCGTCTACAGCCGGATTGCCGGCTACGAGGATGTCAACGATGCCGAGCGGCTCTCGCAGGATCCAACCTTCCGGCTGA
>Ga0194132_10004355_pt1 | contig 24139 bp, 24 predicted proteins | sample TA2KigOf80mmetaG_FD_148612 | JGI IMG/M metagenome (GOLD analysis project Ga0194132, IMG submission 148612) | Freshwater microbial communities from Lake Tanganyika, Tanzania - TA2015054 Kigoma Offshore 80m | ecosystem: Environmental > Aquatic > Freshwater > Lake | place: Tanzania: Lake... | reverse complement strand
CGCGTCCCCAAATTCCCCAAGGACGGCGCAGTTCTCGAGGCCGAGACACGAGGGGGAGTGAGCTTGAGCACGGCAAGGACGGTCGTGATCAAGGGCCCGCAGCTGTGGGACGGGACCGGGAAAGCCATGATCAAGGACGGAGTCGTCATCGTCGAGGGCGGGAAGGTCACTGGGGTAGGGCCAGCCCGGTCGCTTTCTCTACCGGAGGGAAAGGACGTTTCGACCTTCGATTACCCGGGCTGCACCATCTGTCCGGGCTTCATCGACACTCACGTTCACCTGAATTGGCCCGGAGACGGAACGCCAGCCCACATTTTCACCATTCCCAAGTCCGACGTGGAGCTGGCGATCGTCTCCGCGACGAACGCGCGGCGCGCGCTCAGATCCGGCGTCACGACGGTTCGAGACGTCGGCAGCCGCGGCCGGACCGTATTGGACCTGCGGAACGCTATAAATGCCGGGCAAACGATCGGTCCGCGCATCGTTGCGGCCGCCGCGCCGATCACGAAGCGGGGCGGGCACATGGGTTATATGGGCGCGGAGGCCGACAGTGCCCTGGCCGTCCGGAGTGCCTGCCGGAATCACTGGAAAATGGGCGCGGACTTCTTCAAATTGGTCGCGAATGGCGGTGGAACGCCGAGAACGCACAGTTGGATCCCTTCCTATAGCGAACAAGAGATCGCTGCCGCGGTCGCGGAAGCCCGGGATCATGAGACGCACGTGACCGTACATGCGAACTCCGTGGAAACGATTCGCCGCTGCACCTCCGCCGGCGTCAATGGCATGGAGCACTGCACGTTCCTGGAAGGTGGCTGGAAGGTCCTCTTCGACCCCAAGATCGCCGAGGATATCGCGAAGAAGGGGATCTATATCGGCCATACGTTCCCAGCGAACTACCGTTCGCTATTGAAGGCGCGCGCCGATCGTAACGCGATGTCCGACGAGGACCGCGAGTACTGGGATTTGCGTGAGCGCGCGAAGGAAGCGACGTTCAAGAACTTCAACCGCATGCTGGACATGGGCGTACGGATCGTCGCCTCGACGGATGCGGGCTGGAGCCTCACGCCGTATGGCGAGTACGTCGTAGCGCTGGAGACGTTCTGCGAAGCGGGAGCGACGCCCGTCCAGTCGTTGGAGTCCGGCACGCGCATCGCCGCCGAGGCCCTGCAGCTCGCCGACAAGATCGGCACGTTGGAGTCTGGGAAGCGCGCCGACGTCACGATCGTCAAGGGTGACCCAACGAAGAAAATCTCCGATGCTTGGAACGTCCGTGCCGTCTTCCGCGACGGAGCGCTGCTCGTCGATGACGACAAGCTGGTCGCGTAGCCGAGGCGGCCCTCCGGGGCCGGAACTGCATCAGTACAATTACGTTGCCCTGATATTGCCGTTACAAGGTCCCGCTACGCATTAATCACAGAAACGCCCGGCGCCAGCACGGATCCGGCGCCGGGCGTTTCTGTGATTTCGCAACGACGGTTCCAGCCCAGGCCGTCGAGACAACCGAGCGGGAGGCCCCAGATGACCGTACAGCCCCGAAGCACGATCGCGCGCCGATTCTTCGCGACCATTCTCGTCAGCCTTGCTGGCATAATTTTGACGATCGCGATGTTGCAGGCGCCGCAGGGCATTTCGGTCGTCGGCGCCGGCCCGGCCGTGGAGCGGTTTACGATCGTCCCCGGTGAGTGGACGGCAAGCTACGACGTGCAGGAGACGTTTCTCCGCAACATGCAGTTCAACGTCGCCGTCGGCACCACGCGGGACGTGCGCGGCGAGATCGCCTTCGACCGTGCCAATCCCCGTAACACGCGGATCGGCACGATCACGATCGACGTCAATAAGCTGCAGTCGGACAACGGCACGCGCGACAACTTCATCCGGCGCAACACTTTGGAGACCGAGAAGTTCCCGACTGCCGAGTTCACGCCCACGGAGATCCTCGGATTGCCGGAGACGGTGGCGGCGGGGCGGGAGGTGGCGGCTTCGATCCGCGGCAACCTCCGGATCAAGGATGCGACGGGGCTGGCGACGTTCGCGGCGACGCCGCGGCAGGTCTAAGACCAGCTGATGGACGCGAAGAAGCACGCAGCGAGCGTCGAAGGCGACGTGAAGATGCCGAAGAAGATCGGCGCGCGCTTCGCGGCCTACGGCGGTGAGATCGCCGACGAAAACGTCGCGCTGGTGCCCGGCAAGCGGATCGTGCAGACGTGGCGGTACGACGACTGGCCGGCGGGGCACTACTCGTTGATGGTCATCGACCTCGCCCCGGCCGGGAAGAAGACGCGCATGAGCTTCCGCCAGATCAGCGTCCCAGACAACAAGGCGAAGGACATCGCCGGGGGGGCGCACGTACTACTGGGAGCCGATGGAAGCAATCTTCAAGACGCGATAGCGGGTCGTCCGGGGACCGGCGGATGAGCCCGCGAGGGTCCGTCGGCTACACGCCGCCGACCGCCGCCGGCACCGGCATCTCTGAGAACATCCAGACCCGCCCGACGATCGCGCCGTTCGCGCGGCGGACTTGCATCATCTGCTCGATCTTGCGCCCGTCGGCGAGCGGCACGACGGCGGCGTATTCGTCGCGCTCGGCGATCCCGGCGTAGATCCACTCGCGCCGATAGGCGGCCGGCGCCGCCGCAAGCACGGATACGCGCTCCAAGCAGGCGGTCATCGGCCGGCTCGCGAGCACTTCGTCGGGCAATGCGAAGAGCCGCTGGAACGAGTCGTTCGACCGGACGATCTGTCCGGACGGATCGGTCGCGACCACGCCCTCCGGCATCGTGTTCAACACCGCTTCGACGAGCGACAACGCGTGCCCCAGCGCATGCTCGGCCGCGCTGCGCGCCGCCAGTTCTCGCCGCGGCGCTCCGTGATGTCGCGGGCCGAAGCGCTCAGGTCGATCAACGCGTGCGTCTCGCCGTCGCGCGTCCCGTGGATTACGGACTGCATCCAGATCCAGACTCCGTCCTTCCGGCGGAACCGGTACGTGACCGTCTCGCGCGCGTCGGCCATCAACACCTTGACGTGGGTGGCCGCGGACGACTCCGCGTCGTCGGGGTGGATGAAGTCGTAGGCCGACCGCCCGATCAGCTCGTTCGGCTTGTAGCCGGTGATGGTGACGGCCGATGGTGACGCGTACAGACAGACGCCGTCGGGACTGTAGCGGCAGATCAGGTCGGTCGCGTGCTCGGCGAGGTGGCGAAACCGCTCCTCGCCGGCGCGGAGCGCCGCTTCCGCCAGCCGCGTGCGCGTGACGTCGACGATGACGCCGTCGAGGTACGCACGAGCCCATCTTCCCCGTAGACGGGGCGGCCGTGTTCGAGCACCCACCGCCGCGTGCCGTCGGCGTGGTAGATACGGTACTCGATGTCGAACGGTTCGTTGTTCGCGACCGCGTATAGGATGTTCCGGGAGACCTGCGCCCGATCCGCCGGATGGATGAGGTCGGCGAACGTGACGCGCCGCTCGATGAAGTCGGCCGGCGTGTAGCCGGACAGCTCCTCGACCGCTTCCGAGATATAATCCATGGTCTAGTCGATGTCCGAGCGGCAACGGTAGATCAAGCCTGGCAAGTTCTCGACGAGCCCGTTCGGTACCATTGCACGATCCTCCGCCCACATCCCACGACCATCTGGCGAGACTGCCCCGCAGGGGTTATCGGCCCGCGGGGCCGAATGTTTAAGCATGCCGACGAACATGGATTCGAGATCGGAAGCCAACCCTCAAGACAACCTCGCGGTGCTCATCGACGCCGACAACGCGAAGCCGGCCGTCATCGAGCGCCTGCTCGCGGAGATCGCCAAATACGGCATCGCCAGCGTGCGCCGAATTTACGGCGACTGGACCACCCCGCAGCTGGGGAGCTGGAAGTCGGTCCTGCTCGAATACTCGATCCACCCCGTGCAGCAGTTCCGCTACACGACGGGCAAGAACGCCACCGACAGCGCGCTCATCATCGACGCGATGGACCTGTTGTACACGGGCCGGTTCGCGGGCTTCTGCCTCGTGTCCAGCGACAGCGACTTCACGCGGCTGGCGTCGCGCATCCGCGAGGAAGGCAAGCGCGTCTACGGATTCGGAGAGAAGAAGACGCCGCGCGCGTTCGTTTCGGCCTGCGACAAGTTCATCTACACGGAAGTGTTGATGGCGGAGACCGAGCCGGGCAAGACGCCGCAGACGCGCACCGCGAAGGACCTGCGCGGAGACGCCCGTCTCGTCAACATGTTCCGGGCCGCGATCGAGGCCGCTTCGGACGACAGCGGCTGGGCGCACCTCGGAGGCGTCGGCAACAACATCGTGAAGCAGGCGCCGGAGTTTGACCCGCGCAACTACGGATTCAAGAAGCTGGGCGAGTTGGCCGCCGCGATCGGGCTATTCGAGATCGATCGCAAGTCGCAGATGGTGTTGATCCGCGAGAAGCCGCACGGCCACCGGTAGCGGCCGACGTTTCGATCCGGGCGGGTCGGCCGTTCAGTCGCCGCAGGTGCCGATGACCCGCCGGCACCGCTTGCAGAGCAGCTTGCACGATCTGATCGATTCCGCCGGTTGACCGCAGTACGGGCAGGCTTGCGCGGCCGCGAGTTCGATGATGGCGACGATGGTGGGAGCGGCGGCACGAGGTTCGGCGTGGATGGCAGCCATCGATTCCTCCGTGACCGTTTCTCGAGCCCCGACTTCGCGCCCGAAGAGCCGCGCTGGGCGCGCGGGGAGCCTTGATCCGGGGCGTCACGCCGTCCGAGTAGGGGCCAACAGGGGGCATCCGCCGCCCCTCCCTTGCCCGCACCCCCCCTTGCCAGATTCCAGAATACCGCCAACGACACTTGCAGGAGTGGCGCGGCGCGAAATAGTATTTGGTTTAGTTGGGGCCAAATGCTCCCTTGAAATGAGAGCCATCGTTCGCTTCCCTGTGTCGGTTGGGCGAACCCCTAGGTGGTGACAATAGGAATGTCAGGATCAGCTCGGGTCGCGGAAGCCATCCGCCGTCTCACGGGCCGCGCCGGTTTGCAGCTCGATGCCCCGCAGCCTTGCGGCGTGGAGAACCTAGGCGCGGACCATCCCCGTTACGCCCTCGCCTCGGAAGCGCGTGACGAAGCGATCGCGGCGCTGGAGCGCAACGAGACCCACTACACCGACGTCGGCGGCATCAAGCCGCTTCGCGAAAAAGTCGCATCCGTATTGAAAGGCTGGGGTCTGCCGGCGACCGAGACCGACCTGCTTTGCCCGGCCGGCGAGCAGGAAGCGCGATTTCTGGCGCTGCAAACGCTGTCGCGCGCCGGCTACAAGCTCGCGCTGCCCGAGGTCGTGCACCCCGGCGCACGAAAGGCCGCAGCGATGCGGGAAGCGGACGCGACTACGTTCGCCGTCGACGCGAACACGCTCGAGCCCGACCTCGATTCGGCGAAGCGCGCGCTCGCGGGCGGCAAGACCGCCTTGTACCTCGAGTCGCCGAACCGTCTTACGGGCAAGGTCATCGCGCGCGCGAAGGCCGAAGCGATCGCCGCCGCCGTAAAGGAAGCGGGCGGCGCGGTCGTCTGGGACGCCTCGCTCGTGCCGTGGCTCGTTCCAGGCACCGAGTGCGTCGCGATCGGCGCGCTCGACGGCATGGCCGACCGCACGGTCACGATCGGCACGCTGTGGCCCGGCACCGGCGTGGACGCCTGGCTCATCGCCTACCTGTCGGGCCCCGCCGACTTCGTGAATCCGGCGCGCAGCATCAAGCAGGTCATCGCGATCTGCACGTCGTCGCCGGTGCAGTGGGGCGCGCTCGGCGCGCTCAAGTCCGGCGAGGATGCGCACAAGGAGCGCGTCGCGCAGCTCGCCGACATTCGCGCCAAGGCCGTGGCGAAGGCCGGCGGTCGCGCGCTCCCCGGCGAGACCGTGAACGTCGTCGCCGTGCAAGTGCCCGGCGGCAACGTCGCGTCGCTCCCCGGCGCGCCGGCGCCCGGCGACGGCTTCGGCCGCGCCGACGTCGCGCGGTTCCTCGTCACGCCCACGGGCGAGATCATCGAAGCGCTCGCGGTCGCAGCCGGCAGCAAGAGCGGAGGTGCAGCATGAGCACGACGGCTCCGAAGGCGACACCGGGCCGTACGGGCACGGCGCTCTTGTACTCCCTGATCGATCAACTGAAGACGTACCCCGACGGCATCAGCCTCGGCCGCGGCGATCCCGACTTCGACACGCCGCCGCACATCCGCGCCGCGGTGGAAGCGGCGCTGCGCGAGGAAGATCCGGCGAAGCCGGTGCCGACGAACGGCCTCTCGGAGCTGCGCCAGCTGATCTCCAAGCGCGTGAAGGCGGTCAACAACATCGACGCCGATCCCGAGACGGACATCGTCGTCACGAACGGCGGCCAGGAAGCGGTCTTCCTCATGATCCAGGCCGCGGTCGGCCCCGGCGACGAGGTGCTCGTCGCCGACCCGAACTACAACACTTACACCGACGCGATCGCGTTCGCCGGCGCGGTGCGCGTGGCCGTGCCGACGTTCGTGCACGAGAACTACGCGATCGATCCCGATCGCCTGCGCGCAGCGATCACGCCGCGGTCGAGGGCGATCTTGATGGTCTCGCCCAACAATCCCACCGCAGCCGTCATCCCGCCGGCGCTCGTCAAGGAGCTCTGCCAGATCGCCGAAGAGCACGACCTGATCATCATCGCCGACGACATCTACGACCGCTTCCTGTACGACGGCGCGCAGCATCTGTCGCCGTCTTCGCTGCCGGGCATGAAGAAGCGCACGATGACGCTGAACGCGTTCTCCAAGACGTACTCGATGTGCGGCTGGCGCTGCGGCTGGATCACCGGCCCCGCCGACCTCATGCGCCAGGTGCGCCGTCTCAAGGAAGGCACGAGCGGCGCGACGTCGATCGTCGCGCAGCGCGGCGGCATCGCGGCCCTGTCCGGCCCGCAGCACACGATCCAGGAGTTCCTCGAGACGTACATCCGCCGGCGCAAGGTCGTCATGGCCGGCGCCGACAAGATCGGCTTCCGCTACGGCGTGCCGCAGGGCGGGCAGTTCATCTTCGTCGACGCCTCGAAGTTCGGCATGAGCTCGCTCGACCTGGCGAAGTACGTGTTGGAGCGCGCGCGCGTGCTCGCGTACCCGGGCCGGTCGTTCGGCGAGGGCTGGGACCAGTACCTGCGCGTGACGTTCCTGGCGCCCGAAGAGACCCTGGCGACGGCGTTCTCGCGCATGCATGACGCGCTGAAGGACTTGGGCTAGCCAGCTGATGGCGCGTCCCGTCGTCCTTGTCGCCGATCCGGATCTTGCCGCCGCGGCGCGGCTCGTCACGCCGGAGTACGGCGACCTCGAAGTGCGCGCCGCCGAGGAACGCGCCGACTGGCTGACGTCGTCAGCGCCTGGCGCGGCGGCGATCGTCACGCTGGCCGCGAAGGTCGGCGCCGATGCGCTCGGCGCCGCGAAGAACCTGCGCGCGGTCGTGAAGATGGGGCGCGTCTACGATCACGTCGACCTGGACGCGCTGCGTAAGAAAGATCTGCCGCTCGCGCTAGTGCGCCGCAAGGGCCCGAACTGCGTCGCGGAATTGGCGATGACGTTGATCCTCGCGCTCAGCAAGGATCTCGTCGTCGCGAACCGCGGCGTCACGAAGGGCCTGTATCGCTACCGCGGGCTGCGGCCCGTGCTCAGCAGCCAGCGCGTGATGGCGTTCCGATGGCTGGCGCCGGCGAACCTGCACGAGGTCGTCGGCAAGACGCTGGGCTGCGTCGGCTTCGGGGAGATCAGCGCCGAGCTGTCGCGGCGCGCCCAGGTCATGGGCATGAACGTGCTCTACACGCGCCGCTCGCGCATGCCGGAAGCGCACGAGCAGCTGCACAACGTCGCCTACCGCGACTTGAACACACTGTTCGAGGACAGCGACTACGTCTGCATCGCCGTGCCGCACACCGACGCGACGCACCAGCTCATCGGCCAGGAGCAATTGAAGCGGCTCGGCCCGAACGGCTACCTCGTGAACGTGGCGCGCGGCGGCATCGTCGATGAGCCGGCGCTCATCGAAGCGCTGCAGAAGCAGGAGATCGCCGGCGCCGGGCTCGACGTGTTCACGTACGAGCCGCTGCCGTTCGACAGCCCGCTGTGCCGGCTGCATAACGTCATCCTGACGCCGCACATCGGCGGCGGCACGGGCACGACGCGCGACGCCGAGCTGCGCGAGGCCTTGCACGAGGTGCGCCGCCTGCTCGCGGGCGAGGCGCCGACGTTGCCGGCGCCTCTTCCGTAGGCGCGGCTCGAAGGCTCGCCGATCATCGTCGGAACGGAGGCCGCACGTGAACGTCTACATCGTCATCGACATGGAGTGCATCTCCGGCATCTCGGCCGGCAACATGATCCGCGTCGGTCACGCGGAGTGGGCGGCGCGCGGCCGTCGAATCATGACGCGTGAGATCAACGTCGCGATCGAGGGCGCGCTCGCCGCGGGCGCGAAGCGCATCTGGGTCAAAGACGGGCACGACGCCGGTGAAAATCTCTTGTCCGAGGAATTGAATCCGGCGGCCGAGCTGCTGTCCGGGACGACGTCGGCGATCCCCGATCACCTACCGGGCATCGACAGCGGCTTCAACGCGATGTTCCTCATGGGCTTCCACGCGCGCATGGGCACGCTGCACGGCCACTTCGACCACACGATCAGCACGGCGACGATCAGCGAGGTCCGCTTGAACGGTACGCCTGTCGGCGAGCTCGGGATCTACGCGGCCATCGCGGGCGTGCACGGCGTGCCGGTGCGGCTCGTCACCGGAGACCGCGCCGCGACCGACGAGATGCGCGCGCTCGTCGGCGACGTCGAAGCCGTCGCGGTCAAGGACGGCTTCGGGCGCAATTCCGCCCGCGTGCGCTCGCCGCAGGTCACGCACCCCGAGATCCGCGCCGCGGCCGAGCGCGCGCTGCGCGACGGCGGCGGGCGTCCCTGGAAGCTCGATCTGCCGATCCGCATCGAGGTCGACTTCCTGCGGTCCGCCGACGCCGATATGGCTGAGATGATCCCCGAAGGCAAGCGCATGGGCGCCCGTTCCGTAGGATTCACGCACGATCATCCCAGGACCGCGTTCCGCGCGCTCAACGCGATGGTCGCGCTCGGCGGCGTCGCCGCGAACCGTTGGGCCCGCAATCTGTACGGATCCGGGTCGCCAGTCTCCTAACGATGCTGAGCGTCCGCGGAGAACGCGCAGACACCCTTCGTGGCCTCGTCGCCGTAGACATCCCCCACTTTCGCTGGCTCGAGGAGATGGCGATTCGCGCCGACGGGGCGTACGCCGCCTATACTGTGCGCCGCGCGAACGAGACGTACGACGGCTATCTTTCGGACGTCTTCGTGGCGCGCGTCGACGCGAATGTCATGTCGGCGCTCGATAGTGTCATGACGTCGCGTTTCACCCAAGAAAGAGGATCGGCCTCCAGCCTGGCGTGGAGCCGCGACGGCCGGCTCGCGTTCGTGTGGCGTCCCGCGGTCAGCGTGTCCCCTGGCGGCGCGACGATCTCGGGCGGCGCCGTATCGGCGCCGCCCGAGATCCAGATCTGGAGCGCCGACGGCGAGCTGCGACAGCGCATCGCCTGCGACGACGCGCTGTCGCAGCTCGCGTGGTCCCCGGACGGGCGGCGATTGGCCTGCGTGCGTTGGGTGCGCCAGGTCGACGACGATCCGTACAGCGCCGGCCCGGTGCGCGGCCTGCACCCGACCGTGCGCGTCATCCGACGGCTGCGCTACAAGCAGGACGGCGTCGGATTCGTGCACGACCGGTTCAAGCATGTCTTCGTCGTCGACGTCGCGACGGGGCAGTTTCAAGCCGTCACGGACGGCGAGTGCGACTACGACGAGCCGGTCTGGAGCCGCAGCGGGCACGCGCTCGCGTTCGTCGCGCACGCGCGCGAGCAAGAGGTCGAGCTGGGGCAGGGGCAGATCTTCGTTTGCGCGTGGCCGGGCGGCACCCCGCGCCGCTTGCTGCCGGCGTGGATCGGCTCGTGCCGCAGCCCGCAGTGGGGGCCCGACGACCGCACGATCGCGTTCGCGGCGCACACCGCGGCGGCGCCGACGAACCGCCGTATCTTCCACCACGTCTGGATCGTGGACGTCGCGAGCGGCGAAGCGCACGATCTCAGCGCCGAGCTCGACCAAACCGTCGGCAACTACGCCGTCGCCGATCAGCGCGCCGGGCTCACGAACATCACCGTGCGCTGGCCGGACGGGAGCCCGTTCGTTTACTTCCTTGCGACGGTCGCGGGCGGGGTGCACCTGTTCCGTGTCTCGGCGGCCGGCGGCCCGGTCGAGAAGCTCGCCGGCGGCGACAGCGTCATCTTCGAATACGCGCCGGCGGCGACGCACCGCGTCGTCTACGGCCTGGCCGATCCGCGCACGATCGGCGAGCTGTACGTCTGGGAAGGCGGCGCGTCGCGACAGCTCACCGACCTCAACCCGTGGCTGCGGTCGCGGCGTCTGTCGGCGCCGGAGTCCTACCACTACAAGGGGCTCGACGGCACGCCCGTCCACGCTTGGATCCACAAGCCCGTGAACTTCGAAGAGGGCAAGCGGTATCCGACGATCCTCTACGTGCACTGCTCGATGTTCTCGTGGGACTTCAACCACGAGATTCAGACGTACGCGAACGCGGGATTCGTCGTCGCCTACTTCAACCAGCGCGGCACGACCGCCGGCTACGGGCAAGAGTGGACGATCTGCAGCCAGGGCGACCAGGGCGGGCGCGACTACGAGGAGATCATGCTCGGCGTCGATGACCTCGTGCGCCGCCCCTACGTCGACGCGTCGCGGCTCGGCGTCACCGGCGGCAGCTGCGGCGGTTTCATGACGAACTGGATCGTCGGCCACACGAACCGGTTCAAGGCGGCGGTCACGCAGCGATCGATCAGCAACTACGTCAGCAAGTTCGGCACGTCCGACATCGGCCCCGAGGGCACCTTGCGCGAGACGAGCACCACGCCCTGGGACGACCTCGACAAGGCCTGGATGCAGTCGCCGATCGCGTACGCGAAGAACATCCACACGCCGCTGTTGATCCTGCACAGCGACGAGGACCATCGCTGCCCGATCGAGCAAGCGGAGCAGCTGTTCGCGATCCTGCGCTGGCTCGGCCGGGAAGTCGAATTCGTCTGGTTCGTCGGAGAGAATCACGGGCTGTCGCGCGGGGGGCGTCCCGTGAACCGCATCGAGCGGTTGCGCCGCATACTTGGTTGGTTCGAGAAACACCTCGGGACGCACAGCGTACCCGCATAAGGAGGAGGAGCCGGCGGATGCGCATCGGCAACATCGAAGCCAGGCCCGGTAGTCACGCGTTCGGCTATCTGGAGGTCGCGAAGGGACGCTCGGGGATCAGCCCCGACATCCCGGTGCACGTCTTCGCGGGAGCCCAACCCGGGCCCACGCTCGTCGTGCAAGGAGCCATCCACGGCGCCGAGATCATCGGCACGATGGCGATCTTGAACTTCATCAAGAAGCTCGATCCGAATACCCTGCGCGGCAACGTCGTCGCCGTGCCCGTCGTCAACCGAATCGGCTTCGAGCTGCAGGATCGCGGATCGAAGCTCGACGGCAAGGACATCAGCCGTCTGTTCCCCGGCAACGCGAAGGGCAGCGTCTCGGATCAGATCGCCTACGTGTACTTCAACGAGGTCATCAAGAAAGCGAACGCGCTCATCGACTACCACGCCGGCGCGCAGACCGCCTACGAGCGCTACGTGCTGTTCACGATCGAGAAGGACCCGAAGAATCCGACGGAGCTGGAGAAGCGGCGCAAGAAGCTCGTGCTCGCGTTCGGGCTCGACAGCGCCGGCTTCTTCCCGCCGGACGCGTTTGGCGCCAACAAGGCGAAGGAAGCGATCGAGGACGCCGGCGTCTGCGCGTTCACCTTGGAGTTCGGCGGCGGCACGGGCTGGGTCGCGAACGGCGATCAGAACGTTCGGGATGCTGAACGCGGGATTTGGAACGTAATGAAGGCCATGAAGATGATCGACGGCGCGTTCGAGTTCGATCAGCCGGAGTGCACGATCTACAACGCGAACGTCATCCTGTGGAAGCCCTCGGTCGACGGCGTGTTCATCCGCGAACGCCGGTTCGGCGAGTTCGTCAAGAAGGGCGAGAACTACGCGCGCGTGCAGGATCCCTACACTGGCAAGGTCCTCGGCCACCTCGTGAACACCGCCGACGGCACCGTCATCCCCAGCGGCCAGGAGTGGCCGACCATGGGATACACGTCGATCGGGATCCTCGGGCAGATCGCCGAGAAGGTCGATCGCTCGAAGGTCGACTTGACCGTTACGTTCGACTGACGCCGCGCGGACACGGAGGAACCCACGATGAAGATCGGATCGATCGAAGCGAAGGCCGGCGAGAAGGTCTTCGGATATTTCGCCCCCGTGCAGTCGCGCGGGCGGTTCGACGCGCACATCCCGCTGCACATCGTGCGCGGCGCCAAGGATGGCCCCACGCTCGTCGTGCACTCGGGCATCAGCGGCTTGGAGATCGAGCCCGCGACCGAGCTGCCGACGATCATCGAAGACCTCGATCCCAAGAGCATGTCCGGCACGCTCGTGCTCGTACCGCTGCTGAACACGTCGGGGTTCGAGTTCGAGCAGAAGAACGCGATCTGGGACGACAAGGACCTGAACACGCTCGGCCGCGGCGACGCGTCCGGCACGGTCAGCGACCAGCTCATCGACGCGTATTTCCGCCAGGCGATCGGCCCGGCGCAGGCCCTGCTGGAGATCCACACCGGGCAGCGCTGGGGCTACTTCCGCTACGCTGGGGTCTACAAGACCGGCGCCACGGACAAGTCGCGCGCCCTGGCCGCGGCCCTCGGCGTGCCGCAAGTCGTGCTCGGCCAGCCGGCCGACCAATCCATGGCGTTCGAAGCTGCGAAGGACGGCAAAACGGTCGTTTCCGCCTGGATCGGCGGCGGCCCCGGCCTGCGTGACTACCGCGAGCAGGACATGCGCCGCTTGCGCCTGGCTGTGCTCAACGCCATGCGCCACCTCGGCATCCTCGCCGGGAAGCCGGAGAAGGAAGAGGGGCCGGTCTCGGTCCTGGAAGGGCATACTTGGCTGTACGCGAACGGCCAGCGCGGCCTGACGTTCGTGGCCAAAGAACGGCGCGGCCAGCGCGTTCGCGAAGGAGAACAGATCGCCTACGTGAAGCATCCGTTCACGGGCGACGTTGTCGAGGAGATCAAGGCGCCGCGCAACGGCGTGCTCGTCCACGGCGGCGGGGTGTGGCCGATGATGCCGGACGGCGTCCCGCTGGCGATCCTCGGCGACCTCGTGGAAGAGGTCAAGTAGGACAATTCTCGCAGGGAACGCCGCGACCATGTCCGCGGGTTCAAGAGGAGGGATGAAGATGAGGCAGCGCTTCGCTCGGTTCGCTAAGTTCTCCGCGCTGTTGATCGTGGTCTTGATCGGTGGTTTGACGGCCGCGCCGCAAGCGTATTCGCAGGCGCCGCGCACGGTTACGATCGCGCACCCGGGTCCGATCTACACGATGGATTCGCCGGTGACGTGGTTCGGTTCGACGCACTGGCTGACGATGCTGATGGGCGACTGCTTGTTGTGGCGCGGGCCCGACCTCAAGGGCTACGTGCCGATGCTGGCGGAGAAGTGGGAGAACACGGCGCCCGACCGCTGGCGGTTCACGATCCGCCGCGGCGCCACATTCCACAACGGCGAGCCGATCAATGCCGAGACGATCAAGTGGAACATCGACCGCGTGCGCACGCGGCGCGACTTCATGGTCAACCCGCAGTGGCAGTTCATCAAGGACACGGTCGCCGTCAACGAGACGACGCTCGAGGTCATCACCGATGGCCCGAAGCCGTACACCGAGTTCGACATCAGCTTCAACGGCTGCAACGTTCTGCCGCCGCGCTACATCGCGCAAGTCGGGGAGCGCGAGTTCGCGCGCCGTCCGATCGGCTCGGGTCCGTTCCGCTTGGTGGAGATCCGCGAGGGCGAGCGCTACGTCTTCGAAGCATGGGACGGATACTGGGGCGGGCGCCCCCGCGGCGTCGACCGCATCGTCTACCAGGTCATTCCAGACCAGGCGACGCAGGTCGCGGCGCTGCTGTCCGGCCAGGTCGACCTCGTGCCGAACGTCGGCGTCACCGACGTCGGCCGCGTGCGCTCGGCGCCGAACCTCAAGCTCATCGCCGGCTCGTCCGGCAACCACCACAACTTGATCCTGCGCACCGCGAACTACTACGGCGACATGTCGAAGCACTACCCGAACTACCTGCCGGTGACGGTGAAGAAGGACGTGCGCCAAGCGATCTCGGCGGCGCTGGACCGGCGCGTGCTCGCGAAGGTGCAAGGCTTCGCGACGCCGTCGCTGGCGCGCGTGACGTGCGAGTACTCCGACGTGCCGCGCAACTTCTGCGGCGATAAGGCGGCGGCCGAAGAGTTCAATCCGGGCCGGGCCCGGCGCCTGCTCGAGCGCGCCGGCTACTCCGCCACCAACAAGCCGACGGTCTTCTTCGACACGTCGAACTTCCAGATCGGCAACGAGAAGGAAGTCGCCGAGGCGATCAAGGCCCAGCTCGAGGAAGTCGGCTTCGTCGTCAACCTCAACGTCATGGATCTCGCGTCCTACAACACGACCGTCACGCGCACGGGCCGCAACCGCGACCTGTCGCTCGTGCCGCTCGGCGGCAGCCCGTCGCTCGTTCCGCTGTTCTACCGCTGCGAGTGGCCGCGCAACTCGTTCTACCACGCCTGCGACCGCTCGTGGCAGCAGGTCGGCAACGCCATCCTCAAGGAGATGGACGCGAAGAAGCGCGGCGAGCTGTGGGCCAAGTGGTGGAGCTTCTTCCGCGATCAGGCCGGCACGCTGCCGCTGTACGAGATCCAACGGCAGTACGGCATGACGCAGCGCATCGATTGGAAGCCGCGCGCCGACGGTTGGATCACGCCGCGCGAGATCACGGTTCGATAGGGGAGGAAGTCTGGCGCGCCGGACAGGGTCCGGCGCGCCAGGCACTTTGGAGGGGTTCGCATGACCACGATCGCCCGCATCCTGCTCATCGCCCTGACCCTCGGCGCGCTGTCATTCGCGCCGGCCGTCCCGGCCCAAGGGCAAGGCACACGCACGATCACGATCGCGCATCCGGGTCCGATCCATACCATGGACTCGCCGGTGACGTGGTTCATCGCGACGCACTGGCTGACGATGCTCATGGGCGACTGCCTCATCTGGCGCGCGCCCGACCTCAAGGGCTACGTGCCGCAGCTCGCGGAGCGCTGGGAGAACACGGCGCCGGATCGCTGGCGGTTCTTCATCCGCCGCAACGCGACGTTCCACAATGGCGAGCCGATCAACGCCGAAACGATCAAGTGGAACATCGACCGCATCAAGGCGCGGCGCGATTTCCTTGTGAACCCGCAGTGGGCGTTCGTCAAGGAAGTCGTGCTCGTCAACGAGTTCACGCTCGACGTGATCACGAACGGGCCGAAGCCGTACACCGAATTCGACATCAGCTACAACGGCTGTAACATTCTTCCCCCGCGCTATCTCGCCCAAGTCGGCGACCGCGAATTCGCGCGGCGGCCGATCGGGTCCGGCCCGTTCCGCCTCGTGGAGTTCCGCGAGGGCGAGCGCTACGTGTTCGAAGCGTGGGACGGGTACTGGGGCGGCCGCCCGCGCGGCGTCGACCGCATCGTCTACCAGGTCATCCCCGACCAGGCCACGCAGGCGGCGGCGCTGCTCGCCGGCCAGGTCGACCTGATCACGAACGTGCCGGCGACGGACGTCGCGCGCGTGCGCGCGGCCCGCAACCTGAAGATCGTGCCGGGCGAGTCCGGCTTCTTCCACAACGTGCTCGCGCGCGCCCGCATGGACTTCGGCGACATGACGAAAAACTACCCGGGCTACCAGCCGGTGACGATGAGCAAGGAGATCCGCCAGGCCATCTTCCACGGCCTCGACCGTGCGACGCTCGCGAAGGTTCAGGGCGCGGCGAAGGCGGTGCTCGTGCGCATCACCTGCGAGTACCCGGAAGTGCCGCGCAAGTACTGCGACGAGAAGAACATCCGCGCCGCCTACAACCCCGACCGCGCGAAGCGCCTCGTGCGGCAGGCGGGGTTCGATCCGGCCGCCGGCAAGAAGCCGGTCATTTTCTTCGACGCGCCGTCGTTCCAGATCGGGAACGAGAAGGAAGTCGCCGAGGCGATCAAGGCTCAGCTGGAGGAAGTCGGCTTCGACGTGCGCTTGAACATCCTCGACAACCAGGCCTACACCGAGCAGGTCTCACGGCGCGCGAACTATCGCGACTTGACGATGGTCTCGCTTGGCGGCAGCCCGTCGCTCGTGCCGCTGTTCTACCGCTGCGAGTGGCCGAAGACCGGTTCGCAGTACACGTGCAACCGCAACTGGCAGCAGTGGGGCGACCTGATCCTCAAGGAGATGGACCCCAAGAAGCGCAACGCGCAGTGGGAGCGCTGGTGGGACCACTACATGGACCACGCGACGACGATCACGGTGCACGAGATCCAGCGGCAGTACGGCATGTCCAGCCGCGTCGAGTGGAAGCCGCGCGCCGACGGTTGGGTCACGCCGCGCGACCTCGTGGTCCGGTAGGGAAGGGCTAAACAGCGGTGTCAACCTACATCCTCAACCGGCTGGCGCAGGCGGTGATCGTGGCGCTCATCGTCTCGGTCGTCGTCTTCCTGCTCGTGCGCCTGAAGGGCGATCCGATCGAGCTGATCGCCCCGCCGGAGTTCACGCAGGAGCAGATCCAGGGGCTGCGCGTGGCCTGGGGGTTGGACAAGCCGCTGAACGTGCAATACGCGGTGTTCCTGTCGCGGGCCGTGAAGGGCGACTTCGGCGACTCGATGCGCTCGAAGCGGCCCGCGATCGAATTCGTGCTCGACAAGCTGCCGTTCACGTTCCTGCTCGCCGGCGTCTCGGCGATCCTGGCGCTCTTGATCTCCGTGCCGCTCGGCGTCCTCTCGGCCGTGCGGCGCGGCAGCTTCATCGACCTGTTCAGCACGTCGGCGGCGACGGTCGGTGCCGCCATGCCGAATTTCTGGATCGGACTGATGCTGATCTTGTTCTTCTCGGTAAATTTGCGCTTGCTGCCGGCGTTCGGTTCGGAGTCGTGGCAGACGATCCTCATGCCGGCGCTGACGTTGAGCCTCGGCGTCGCGGCGCGCCTGGCGCGGATGACGCGATCGGCGATGCTCGAAGTGCTGGGGCAGGACTACATCCGCACCGGCCGGGCGAAGGGGCTCGCCGACCGGCTCGTCATCTACCGGCATGCCTTGAAGAACGCCGCGATTCCCGTCATCACCGCGTTCGGCTTGCAGCTCGGGTTCCTGCTGTCTGGCTCGGTCGTGGTCGAGCAAGTCTTCGCCTGGCCGGGCCTCGGCCGTTTGATGATCGAGGCGATCGGCACCCGCGACATCGCGATCATCCAAGCCGGAGTGTTGTGGTTCTCGATGACCGTCCTCGCCATCAACTTGGTCGTCGACGTCGTCTACACGCTCGTCGATCCGCGGATCCGCTATGCGTAACACCGTGCCGGAGCCGCGGGCGCTGACGGCCGCCGAAGTCGTGCAGCGCGGCGGCGATGCGCTGCGCCACGCGCCGACGATGCGCCAAGTGCGCTGGCGCCGCGCAACCCTCTACATGCGGCGCAGCCCGGTCGGCATCGCCGGATTGATCCTCGTCGGCATCGTCGTGCTGACGGCGCTGCTCGGCCCGGCGATCACGCCACACGAGGCCCGCAAGACGAACTTGCTGACGCGGTTCGCGCCGCCGGGCACGATCGACGCCAACCGCGGCCTGCACACGCTCGGCACCGACCAGCTCGGGCGCGACGTGCTCAGCCGCATCATCGAGGGCGCGCGCGTGTCCGTCGTCGTCGGCATCCTGTCGTCGTTGATCTCCGGCGTGCTCGGCGTCGCCATGGGCCTCTTCGCCGGCTTCTACGGCGGGTGGATCGACAACGCGATGATGCGCCTGACGGACGCGTTCCTGGCGATTCCTTACCTTGTGCTCGTCGTCGCCGTCGGCGGCATCCTCGGGCCGGGCGTCGTCACGCTCATTCTCATCCTCGGGTTCACCGGCTGGGTGTCGTACTGCCGTGTCGTCCGCGGCGAGGTGCTGACGATGCGCCAGCAGGAGTTCGTCACCGCCGCGCGCGCGCTCGGCCAGCGCGACGGCGTCCTGCTTCGGCGGCACGTTCTTCCGAACGTCATGGCGTCGATCATCGTGTTGATGACGCTGCAAGTCGCGACGTCGATCTTGTCCGAATCGACGCTGAGCTTCCTCGGGCTCGGCGTGCAGCCGCCGACCGTCACATGGGGCGGCATGCTCGCCGACGGCCGCCAGCACATCGGCGGCGCGTGGTGGCTGGCGACGTTCCCCGGAATCGCGATCACGCTCACCGTGCTCGGCACGGTGTTCCTAGGAGACTGGTTGCGCGATGTCCTCGACCCCAAGCTCCGCGTCTAGCGGCGGCGCCACACCGGCCGGCGGCGCGGCGACAGGCGCCGCGGCCGAAACGAGCGTCGGCACGGCCGGCTACTCCGCAGATCCGCGCGCGATCGGATTTCGCGTGCCGCGCGCGCGCAACGTCGAATTGCACGCGAGCCTGCGCGCGCAGCTCGACGAGGCGGTCGCGCGCGTCGTCTACGGCACGAACGCCGCCGGCGACGCGGAGATCCGCGCGTTCGAGAGCGAGTTCGCGGCCGCGGTCGGTCAGGCCGAAGCGGTCGGCTCGTGCTCCGGAACGGCGGCGCTGTTCCTGGCCGTGCGCGCCTGCGGCATCGGTTCCGGCGACGAGGTCATCACGATCGCGAACTCCGACATCTCGACGACGGCGGCGATCCGCAACGCCGGCGCCGAGGCGGTGCTGTGCGACATCCAAGCGAGCGACTACACGATCGACGCCGCGCTCGTGCGCTACCTCATAACGCCGCGCACGAAGGCGATCCTGCCCGTCGACCTGTACGGGCACCCCGCCGACGTGCGCGCGCTGCGCGCGATCGCCAACGAGCACAACCTCTTGATCATCGAGGACGCCTGCCTCGCGACCGGCGCGCACGACAGCGGCAAGCCGGTCGGCGCGTTCGCCGACGTCACCGTGTTCAGCTTCGCGCCGTTCAAGCCGCTCGGGTCGGTCGGAAACGCCGGCATCTGCGTGACGAGCAACCCCGACCTCGCCAGCGAATTGCGCAAGCTCGCGAGCTACGGGCGCGACCCGCGCAAGCCGTGGCCGAAGGATGGATCGCAGCGCTACGACGCCGAGGGCTACCACCTGCCGATGGATCCCGTGCAGGCGGCGGTGCTGCGCGTGAAGCTGCCGCACCTGGCGGCGTGGACAGCGGGCCGCCGCGCCGTCGCCGCGGCGTACGAGGCGGGGCTGCGCGCGTCCAGCGTGCGCGGGCGCTTGTCTTGGCCGGTGTTCCGCGAGGAGTCGGCGCCGACTTTCCGGCAGTACACCATCCAAGTCGACGACCGCGACGCCGTGCACCGCAAGCTGCGCGACGCCGGCATCGAGGCCGTCTTGCACTATGTTCCGGGATCGCACCGCCACCCGGCGTACGCGTCGCGGCCCCTGCCCGGCTGCGAGGACGTGCCCGTCACCGAGCGCGTGTCGCAGCGATTGCTCTGTTTGCCCCTCTGGCCCAACCACACGCAGGAAGAAATCGAGTACGTGCTGCAAGAGATCGAGGACGCCTTGCACTAACCACGCAACACCGCACCGCGCACGTCGCACCGAAAACCGCACGTCAGGGAGGAACCATCCATGTTTTCCCAGGAAGCCACGAAGCGAGAGATCGGCCGCCGCGTCTCCCGTTTCCAGGGATTGTTGAAGGAGAAGGATTGCGGCGCGGGTCTCGTGCTCGGCGCCGGCGCGCCCGGCCAGGTCGGCGGCACGCGGTACCTGACGAACATCAACTTATGGAGTAACCGCATCTTCGTCGTCGTCGACAAGGCCGATCCGGACCCGGAGGCATACATCTGGTCGTCGTACCAAGCCGAATGGGCGAAGGAGCACGCGACGACGTCGAAGATCTTCAGCCCTGATGACGTGCAGGCCGACGCCGTCGCCGCGGTCAAGCGCATGGCCGGCAGCAGCAAGCGCATCGGCGTCGTGAACTTCAACCGGCTGGCGACGGTCGGCGAGGCGGCCGGCATCAAGAAGGCGCTGGACGGGTACGAGCTCGTCGAGATCACGGGCGAATTCAACAAGATTCGCTCGATCAAGTCGCCGTGGGAGATCGAGGCGCTGTTCGAAACCGGCCGCATCAACGACGAGGCGTTCGACGTGTTCGCGCAGGTCGCGCACATCGGTGGGCGCGTCTGGGACGCCGCCGCCGAGGCGGAGCGGCACATCAAGGCGCAGGGCTGCTTCTGGGGCCGCTCGAAGGTCGCGCTCGACCGCCGGCCGTACACGATCCCGACGCCGCCGGACCGCCGCTTCACCAAGGACGACATCATCTGCTTCGAGCTGTGCTACGAAGGCCCGCAGGGTTACTGGACCGAGATGTCGGCCGTGTACTCGTTCGGCCCGCTTCCGAAGGAGGACCGCCGCTTGCTCGACGCGACGCTCGGCATGGTCGACGCCTGCGCCGAGGCGGCGCTGCCGGAGACGCCGATCGGCAACCTGGCGAAGGTCGCCGACGATTTCATGCGCGCGAAGGGATTCAACGTCGTCGGAAAGCACACGCCGGACTGCCACAGCATCGGGCTGGACGGCGGCGACGGCCCGAACTCCGATCGCACGCCGAAGGAATTGCTGAAGGCGAACATGACGCTGTCGTTCCACCCGTCGCCGATGATCGAGGGCGAGCGGGCGTTCCTGATCTCCGACAACTTCCTCGTGACGCAGACCGGCGCGGCGCGCCTGTCGCCGCACACGAAGTTCTACCACGAGCTGGAGGGGTAACGTATCGTGTAGCCATCGGCACCTGTCGATGAGCCGGGAGGCGATACGAGTGGACAAAGGCAAGCGGCGCGTCGTCAGCATCGCGTACTGCGTACCCTGAGACTACTCCGAGCGCGCCGTGAGCGCGGTCCGGGATCTGCTGCACGACTACCAGCACGTGATCGAGGAAGTGCGCGTGCGCATGGGCGAGAAGGGCGTGTTCGACGTCGAGGTCGACGGCACGCTGATCTACTCGAAGAAGGTCGAGGGGCGGCACGCCCAACCGGGCGAGGTGCTAGCGCGGTTCAAGCAGCACATCGGCCCCGACTTTCCGGTGTACGAGCGCTGAGGAGGACAGCAGAGATGAATCCCATCACGACCGCCCCGAAGACCGAGTGGGCCGCCGCGCGCTTCGGCGCCTACGCCGCGAATCTGCGGTTCGAACACCTGACGCCCTTGGCCGTGCATCGCGCCAAGCAGATCGTGCTCGACACCATTGGCACCGCGCTCGGCGGCTGGAAGCGCGGATTCGGCGACGAGGTCGTCGCCTACACGCGCAAGTATGCGCCCGGGGACGCGGCGTCGATCCTCGGCGACGGGGGCCGCTCGAGCATGGAGGGCGCCGCGTTCGCGAACGCAACGAACGCGAAGATGCTCGGCATGGACGACTCGCACCGAAACTACGGCCACGTCGGCGCCGAGGTGTTCCCAGCGGTGCTGGCCGTCAGCGAAGCCAACAAGCGCTCCGGCAAGGATCTCATTACCGCCATGGCCGCCGGATACGACGTGTTCGGCCGCATCGGCCGGCAGACGCGCAACACGCACCTCGCGCGCGGGCTCGACGGCAAGGGCACGCTCGGCACGCTCGGCAGCGCCGTCGCCGCCGGGTACGCGTTCGGCTGCGACGGCGTGAAGATGAACCACGCCCTGGCGATCGCCGCCAGCTTGGCATGCGGCATGGAGACGTACACGCAGGACCCGAACAAGACGCACACCAAGGACCTCATCGCCGGATTCGGCGCGCGCAACGGCGTGTTCGCTGCGCAGCTGGCGGCGTCGGGCCTGTGCGGCCCGCGCGGCGCCATCGAGGGCGAGATGGGGTTCATCTCCGCGTTCGGCGATACGTTCGACGCCGAGGCCGCGTTCCGCGGGCTGGGCAGCGAGTTCGAGATCGAGACGATCGGATTCAAGCCGCACGCCGGCTGCCGCCACGTGCACCAGGGTGTCGACGTCGCGTGGATGGTGCGCGGGCAAGATGGGTTCGACGCCAGCCGCGTGGCGAAGATCGAGCTCGGCACGTACAAGCACGCGATCGAAGCGGAGTTCCGCCGTACCACGTCCCCGGAGAGCTTGTCGAGCGCCGGCTACAGCATTCCAACGGCCGTGTGCATCGGCCTCGTGTTCGGCGCGTGGTATCCGGAAGACATCCAGAAGTACACCGACCCGCGCGTCGCGAAGCTGCTCGCGACCGTGACGACGCACGAGGACACGACGCTCGCGGCCAACGGCGCGCACCTGAAGGTGACGCTGGACGACGGGCGCGTGTTCGAAGCGCGCACCGACTACGCGAAGGGTGAGCCCGAGAACATGCTGACCGACGAGGAGTTCGAGGCGAAGTTCAAGCGGCTCGGCGAGGGCGCGCTGCCAAGCAAGCGGCTGGACGAGATCATCGCCGCCGTGTGGAGCTTGGAGCAGGTGAGCGACGTCGGGGCGCTGGCGCGGTTGGTTTCGCAGGGGTAGGGGAACGCATCGTGCGATCGTCCGCAGATGTCGGATGATCGAACCGGCGCGGTTCGCGATCTTCGTCGGGGTCTCGTGGGCGGTCATCCTCGCCCCGGGCCCCGACATGCTTTACTGTAGTCTTCCCCGTCAAGTAGACAGTGGATAACTAGAGAATTCTGGGATAGCAAGCTGCTGCGCGTATCGCAGCCGCGGCATCTTGTCCTGCGTCACCATCTCAGTCGCGACGCGCCGGGACGCGCAGACGTTCACCGTGACGCCATAGGGCACCATCTCGCCCTCCCACCTATTCGTCACCGCGTCGATCGTCGCTTTGAACGCCGACCACAATCGCGACACACCAGACTCCCTCACCTGACCTGCCCCGCCACCACCGCCGCCGTCGACTCGTCCTCCGCGAACATGTGCTCCACGCGCAGCGACGCCAGTGTGATGTCCTGCGGCGTGCCGAACGTCGTGAACATGCTGAAGAAGCGAGCTCGCCGTACGGCGTGGCGTAGCGCGTCGTCAGCACCGGCGCCGCGGCGTGCGGCCAAACCGCGGATGCGTGCTTGTCGCCGAGACGCTCGCGGACGCGCGCGGCCACGGCCTCCACCTTCGATGCCAGCGCCGGATGTGATGCGGCTTCGTGCCGCAGGTGCGCGAGGAAAGGCGGTCCCACCTCGTGCAGGTTCGTGATCCGTTTCGTGAACCCGTCGGGATGCGCCAGCAGGTCGAGCAGGTTGATCGTCCGGCCGTCTGCCGGCGGCGGCGCGTCCGGCATCAGCGTCGCCGCGAGCCACTGGCCGCCGCGGTTGAGCCGCACCAGGTTCCAGTGCGCGTCGAGGACGAGCGCCGGCATCGGATCATGCGCGCGCAGCAGCCGCTCCAGCGCGTGGTCGGCCTGCGCCAGCGCCGGATCGTCCAATGGCGCCGCGCCGTACAGGGGCGCGTATCCCGCTTGCAGCATCGCCTCGTTGTGGACGCCGAGCGGCGCCCCGAGTTCGCGCAGCCACGCGGCGAGCAAGTCTCGGCTCGGGCGCGCGCGTCCGCTCTCGACGAAGCTGACGTGCCGCTGCGAAACGCCCAGGCGCAGCGACAGCTCCAGCTGGCTCCAGCGCCGCGCTTTGCGCGCGTGCTTCAGCGTGACGGGCAGGGTGGGAGCGAGGGTGGCCATGCCTTGATTCCAGCACGGCCGCGCCGGAATTCAATGACCTGCCAGGTAATTGCGTCCATGACCCGCGCGGCGAATACTGGACGTGCCAAACAAGGGAGGTGCGTCATGCAACGCGTTTTGATCGTGGTCACGCTCGTTCTGTTCGGCGCGCTCAGCGCCGTGGCGTTGTGGCAGCACGGGTACTGGGGCATCATCGAGCCCCACTTTCGCAGCTTCGGCGCGGCGCAAGTCTTCGCAGACTTTGTGATCGCGCTGACGCTTGTGATGGTCTGGATGTGGCACGACGCGAAGAAGGCGGGCCGGAACCCTTGGCCGTGGATCGTCGCGACGCTGGCGCTCGGCTCGTTCGGGCCGCTGGTGTATCT
>Ga0194132_10004353_pt1 | contig 24141 bp, 19 predicted proteins | sample TA2KigOf80mmetaG_FD_148612 | JGI IMG/M metagenome (GOLD analysis project Ga0194132, IMG submission 148612) | Freshwater microbial communities from Lake Tanganyika, Tanzania - TA2015054 Kigoma Offshore 80m | ecosystem: Environmental > Aquatic > Freshwater > Lake | place: Tanzania: Lake... | reverse complement strand
GCGCCCGACCGGGTCGCACCCGAGCTCGCAGCCGCGGCCGAGGCCGTCACGCGGCTCGCACGACGACACGGCGGCGATCCGATCGTGCAGCGCTTCGCCGGTGCCGCCGGCGCGACGCTGGGCACGCGGGGCGGCGCCGTGATCGACGCCTGGGCGACGGCCGTCGAGAGCCTCGCCTTCGGCTCGCGCCGCGTGCTCGACGTCGCGACGCGGCTCACCGACGACGCGGACCTCGCCGACGACGAGCTCGCGGCGGCGATCGCCCTGGTCGCGCGCGTCGCACCACGCGAGCGCGCGATCGCGCTGCTCGGCTCGGTTGCGGCCTCCGTCGCGCGGATCCCGGAGGAGCAGCGGCTGGCACTGCTGCAGGTGCTGGGACCGCTCGCGAGCCACGGCGACGGGGTCACCGACGCGCTCGACGTCGCCGGCCCCGTGCTGCGCCGCGTCCCGCCCGCCTCGCGCGAGCTCGTGCTCGAGCTTGCCGCGCGCATCGCCGGCAGCGTCCCGAGCGCGGTGCCGCGCTACGTCCGCACCGTGCTGCGCGTCGGCGAGGCGCTGGGCTTCGACGACATGCTGCGCGCGTTCGTCGACAAGGGCATCGCACTCGAGGCCGAGCACCCGGCTGCGTCGCGCGCCTTCTTCGCGCTCGAGTCGCGCGGCGCGCTCGCGTTCCTCCGCCAGCACGACGTCGCGGTGGTGCTCGAGCACGTGGAGCACACGCTGCGCGGCTACCTGCAGCTGATCGCGCCGGGGCGTCCGGCGATCGAGGGCGTCGAGGCGGGCGGGCTGTTCCCCGTCGTGTCGCGCGACCCGGTGAACGTGCCGCTCGCGCGCCGCACCGACGTCTTCCCGACGTGGGAGGAGAACTTCACGCTGCTGAAGCTGCAGGCGACGCTGGCGACGCTGTGGACCAGCGAGGGCACGCGCGACTTCTCGCTCGGCGCGTGGCTCGACAGCGACGACCGCGGCGGGCTCTTCGAGCTGTTCGCGCGCTTCGTGGCACCCGAGGTGGCGGCGGGAATGTTCACGCACCTCGAGGCGGTTCGCCTGATGCCGGTGCTGAAGCGACGCTACCCGGGACTCGCGGCGGACCTGCTCGACCTGCGCGCGCGCGTCTTCCCGGACGACCGTCCGCCGGCACCACCGGGCGCCGCACCCGTGATCCTGTTCCTCGCGCTCGGCGGCGATCCCGAGCGCATCGCGTGGGACGGCGCGTGGAGCGGGACGCTCGCGGGCTTCGTCGCCGACTCCGTCGCGGGGACCGCCACGGTGTACGACACCGCGCACGCCACCGCGGCGCTCTGCGAGCGCATCGCCGACGGCGACTTCATCCCGGTCTACGGCCTCGAGAGCTACCTCGAGGAGGACCCGATGATGTCGTACCTGCTCGAGGAGGCGGAGGAGTACGCGGGCGCACCGGGCAACGACACCGCGCCGACGCCGCCGCGGCTCGTGCCCGAGCGCGACCCGAGCGGCGAGCGCAGCGACGAGACCGCGCCCGCGGGGCCGCTCGATCCCGAGGTGCTGCGCGCCTTCCTCGAGCAGAACCCGCACCTCAAGATCCTGCGCGCCGACGGCCCGATCGACCCGACCGGTCTCTTCGTCGCCGGCCTCATCGGCGGCGGCGGCGAGCACGAGACGCAGGAGCGCTCTGCCTCGGCGCAGCGCGACGACGTGCTCGCGCTGTCGCGCCACGGCCACGAGACGCGCGGCGTGTTCCTGCACGACGAGTGGGACTACCTGATCGCCGACTACCGGGCGCAGTGGTGCCGCGTGTACGAGATCGCGCTCGACGGCGACAACGGCGAGTTCTTCACCGGCACGCTGCTGCGCTACGCGGAGGTGCTGCCGGAGGTGCGGCGGCAGTTCCTGCGCGTCAAGCCGGAAGGCTACCGCACGATCCACGGGCTGCTCGACGGCGAGGACTTCGACCTCAACGCCGCGGTCGACGCGCGCTCGGACCTGCGCGCCGGCTCGACGCCCGACGGCAAGTTCTACGTCGCGCGCCAGCGCGAGGAGCGCGACGTCGCGACGCTCTTCCTGCTCGACATGTCGGCCTCGACCGACGAGGACACCGAGCCCGCGGAGGCGCTGCTCGAGGACGCGATCCGCATCGACCCGTCGCACCCGAAGCGCCGCCCGCGGCGCATCATCGACATCCAGAAGGAAGCTCTGGTCATCATGTCGCAGGCGCTCGAGGAGATCGGCGACATGTACGCGATCTACGGCTTCTCGGGACACGGCCGCGACCGCGTCGAGTTCTTCGACGTGAAGGCCTTCGACGAGCCGCTGAACCTCGCGGTGCGCGGCCGCATCGGCGCGATCGAGCCGCAGCGCTCGACGCGCATGGGAGCGGCGCTCCGGCAGTCGATCAACAAGCTCCGGCACGTCGCGTCGCGCGCCAAGCACCTGATCCTCTTGTCGGACGGCTTCCCGCAGGACTTCGACTACGGCGAGGACCGGCGCTCGAACGTCTACGGGCTGCGCGACACGATGATGGCGCTGCGCGAGGCGCAGCGCGCGGGCATCGCGCCGTTCTGCATCACCGTCGACCGCGCCGGCAACGACTACCTGCGCGAGATGATCGACGAGAAGCGGTATCTCGTCATCGAGGACATCTCGGAGCTGCCGCGGCAGCTGCCGAAGATCTACTCGGAGGCGACGCGCGGCGGGTGACGCTCACGCTCCGCGCGCGCCCGCCGCAGCCGGCCCGCGCGCCGCCCAGATCACCTCGTCGAACGCGTGCTCGAGATCCTCCGCGAACTCGTCGACGTCCGGCATCGCGGTGCCGTCGGAGTCGATGCCGACGTAGAGCCGTCCGTCGTAGCCGCAGAGCGCGATGCTGACCGGGCACTGCGGCGCGAGCGGCGCGAACGGGTAGCCGGCGACGATCTTCGCGCCCGCGACCCAGCGCGGGAACATGATGCCGGGCACGTTGGTGACGATCAGGTTCACCGCCTGGCTGCCGACCACCGACAGCGCCCGCACCAGCGGTCGCGGCAGCAGCGCCAGTCCCTCGGCGACGGTCGGCAGGTACTCGAGCGCCGGGCTCGCCTTGCGCTCGCAGACGCGGGCGTGGACCTCGCGGAAGCGTGCGACCGGCTCGTCGATGGCGAGCGGCAGCTTGACCATCACGCCGGTCGCGCGGTTGCCCGTCGCGGCACCGAGCCCCTGCTCGGTCCACGGGCGCAGGTTGATCGGCACCAGCGTGAGCACCTCGGTCGCGTCGGCGAAGCCCTGGCGGCGGTGCCAGCGGCCCATCGCGCCCGCGACGGCGGTGAGCATGAGGTCGATCATCTGCCCGTCGAGCGCGGACTTCGCCTGACGCAGCGGCTCGAACGGCACGTCGAAGCCGCGCAGATGGCGCGAGCGCCCGAACTCGCGCAGCGGCGAGTCGCCGCGCTGCGATGCGTCCGCGACGAACGCGCCGGCGACGCGCGCCGCGTGCACCCACGATGACGGCTGCGTGACGGCGGTCCAGCCCACGCGCAGCAGCGCGCGGCCGCGGTCGAGCCCCTCCTCGATGCGGTGGACGACCGCGTCGCGCAGGCGCTCCGCCAGGCTCGGCTCCTGCCACGCGCCCGGCGGGCCCTCGCCGTGCAGCGGGTCGGGGGCCTCGGCGGCGGAGCCGTCGGTGAGCGCCGCGAGGATGGCGTTGCCGCCGACGCCGTCGGCGATGCCGTGGTGCAGCCGGAAGAAGATCGCCGCGCCGTCGCCCGGACCGTCGAACTCGATCATCTCCCACAGCGGGCGGGTGCGGTCGAAGGGCCGCTCGTAGATCGGGCCGATGGTACGGAACAGGTCGTCCAGCCGTGCGCGGCCGCGCGTGCCGTCGGTGCGCGCCAGCGCGTAGCGCCGCACGTGGAAGTCGAGGTCGAAGGTGGGGTCGTCCTCCCAGCGCGGCCTCGCGAGGTCGAGCGGCGCGTCGACGACGCGCTGCCGGAGACGCGGCACGGCCGCGACGGCGCGCGCGACCGCCGCGCGCAGGCGTCCGAAGTGCGGCCGGCGATCGAGCAGCAGCAGCATCGCCATCGTGGTGCGCTGGCGCGGCTGGTCGCCCCACCAGAAGCCGAGGTCCTCGCCGCTGAGCGGCTCCGAGTGCGGTGCCTGCGGGTTCATGGTGCCCTTCCTTCGTCGTTCGCGCCCTGCGCCGCCACGGCCTCCGCGGCCAGCGCCGGCGGCACGTCGCCGGCGACCGCGCGCGCGGCGGCGGCCTGCAGCAGGTGCAGCGCGGGTTGCCAGTCCGCGCGCGTCTCGAGACCCGCGACGGTCGTCTCGAGAGCGCGCTGCGCGACCGCGCGGCGCTCGCTCGCGCGCATGAGATTGACGGGAATCACCTCGAGGTCGGCCGCGGTCGGCTGGATCAGCAGCACGCGCGTGCCGGACTCCTCGACGGCACGCCTCTCCCAGCCGAGCCGGCGGCCGAAGCGGATCCTCGCACGGCGCTCGCCCTCGTGGATCGCGGCGGTGATACGGTCGACCGGGCCTTCGTACGCGCGTCCCTCCAGGCTCGACATGGGATTGACGCACACCACCAGGTCGAGGCCGAGGCCGGCGACCAGGTCGAGATTGGAGACGCTCCAGATGCCGCCGTCGACGTAGCGCCGGCCGCCGATGCGGACCGGCGCGAAGAAGGCGGGGATCGCGCACGACGCGCGCACCGCCCGCGCGACGTCGGTGCGCGGCGCGTCGTCGCGCCCGAACGCGACCCGCGCGCCGCTTTCGAGATCGACCGCGACCGCCCAGAACGCGCGCTCGGGCCAGCCGCTCGGCTGCACCGCCTCGATCAGCTCGCCGATGGTGCGCGTCGACATCATGCCCTCGCCGAGCAGCCCCGCGACGAACACCCCGAGCGACGTCTCGCATGGGTGCAGAACCGCGTTGAGCATGCACCGCGGGCTCGACAGGAACGGACGCGGCAGCACGCCGGTCGGCGCGTAGAGCCGCTCCGTCCACTGCTCGTCGCGCCGCTCGCGCAGCTGGGCCGCCATGCCGGGGTAGACGTCGTTCTCGAGGCCTTCGCCGGTCACGTAGCGGTAGATCAGCTCGGTCGGAACGCCGAGTGTCGTGAACGCGCCGTTCACCGAGCCGGCCGACGTCCCGACCGTGATGCGGGCTGCCGACGGGTCCCAACCCGACACGCGCCGGATCCCCTCGAGAACCCCGGTCAGGTAGCCGTTGCCGATCACCCCGCCCCCACCGAGGACGAGCCCGATCCGAGGCGCTCTGGTCATCACGGCCCCTGTCGTTGCAACCACCGCGCCACGCGTCCGCCCATGCGCCTGAAGGGGCGACGGGTGCCGCGTTCCCACGCGCGGGAACGGGGCGCCCGGACCCGCTACTTGTACTTCTGCAGCTCGAGGCGGGCGACCATGCCGCGGTGGACCTCGTCGGGCCCGTCGGCGAGCCGCAGCGCGCGCGCCATGCCCATCAGCCGGGTCAGCTCCGGGTCCGCCACGCCCTCGCCGCCGTGGATCTGGATCGCGGCGTCGGTGACCATCTGCAGGACGCTGGGCGCGATCACCTTGATCGCCGAGATGTCGGTCAATGCCGCGAACACCCCGTGCCGGTCGAGCGCCCAGGCGGCCTTGAGCGTCAGCAGCCGCGCCTGGTCGATGGCCATGCGGCAGTTGGCGATCACGTCGCGGTTGCCGCCGAGGCTCGCGAGCGGACGGCCGAAGGCGACGCGCCCCACCGCGCGCCGGCACAGCCGCTCGAGCGCGCGCTCCGCGGCGCCGATCGCGCGCATGCAATGGTGGATGCGGCCGGGGCCGAGGCGCCCCTGCGCTACCTCGAAGCCACGACCGGGACCGGCGATGAAGTGGTCGCGCGGCAGCCGGACCTCGTCGAACAGGATCTCGGCGTGGCCGTGCGGCTCGTCGAGGTGCCCGAACACGGGCAGCATGCGCAGGATCTTCACGCCCGGCGCGTCGAGCGGGACGAGCACCATCGAGTGCCGCTGGTGCCGGTCGGCGGCCGGATCGGTCACGCCCATGAAGATCAGGAACTTGCAGCGCGGGTCGCCGGCGCCGCTGGTCCACCACTTCTGGCCGTTGAGCACGATCTCGTCGCCGACGATCTCGCAGGTGGCCTTCATGTTGGTCGCGTCGCTCGACGCGACCGCGGGCTCGGTCATCGCGAAGCCCGAGCGGATCGTGCCCTCGAGGAGCGGCTTCAACCAGCGCTCCTTCTGCTCGGGGGCGCCGTACTTCACGAGGACTTCCGCGTTCCCGGTGTCGGGCGCGCTGCAGTTGAAGACCTCGGGCGCGAGGAAGCTCTTGCCAGTGATCTCGGCGATCGGCGCGTAGTCGCGATTGTCGAGGCCGGCGCCGTACTCCTCGTCGGGGAGGAACAGGTTCCACAGCCCGAGCCCCTTCGCCCGGGCCTTCAGCTCCTCGAGGACCTGCGGGATGCGCCACTGCCGCCAGTCCGAGGTGTGCGCGAGCTGCTCGACGTAGGTCTTCTCGTTCGGAACGACCTGCTCGCGCACGAAGCGCTCCACCTGGTCGATGTACGCGCGGGCGCGCTCCGAGTGTTCAAAATCCATCCGGGCGAATCCTCCGTCAGGCGGAGAGTCCGCCCGAGACGTTTTCAGGGGACAGCGTAGTTCACGAGGCAGGTGACCACCACGGCACCGCCGTCGGTGTGCGGCACCGATGCTCCCGGGCCGATGTCGGGATACCTCTCGTATTTCGTACCGGTCCCGTGCTCCGGGTCGATCGAGAACGCCACCACCTTCATCGCAGACGAATAGGTGGACGCACACGTCATGGTGATGCGCCCCTCGTCGCCGACCGCACTGCGACACGCCGTCCCGGAGCAGATCTCGCGGGCGCCGCCCGGCGGAGCAAGCGCCACCATGAATCCCTGCCACGGGCGGCACTTGTTCTTCTGCGACACCTGGAACGGCCGGCCGATCCAGGTCTGCCCCCACCCATCGTCGATGCAATCGTCCTTGGCGACCCCGGGCGTGACGAGAGGCCCCAGCGCGACGGCGAAGACGACGACCGACGAGCGAACGAAAGCGGCACGCGCGATCATGGCGACTCCTCCGGATCGAGTGGACGGCCTGGATTCCACGGGGCAATCGCGAGGCCAACGGGGTTCCGGGAGGGGAGAGCATTCGCACCTGCAGATTCTCAGCCCTGCGAAGCGGTGCCCGTCGAATCTCCTCTTTTCGAGCACGATCCCGGGCGCACGGGATGGGAGCCTGGATGCGGTGCGGTTTCTCCCGGGGAGTCCGCGACCGGTACGCCCGTTGCTGGTCACGAGAAGGGGGCGAGGGCCTTCGACATGAGGATGTACTGCTCATGATCTCGCACGTGCTCGGGATCGCCGGCCTCGAGGCGTGGCCGATCGACTTCCGGACGCCGCTGGTGTGGGTCGGGATCGCGTTCGGCCTGCTCGCGGTCGCCGCGCTGATCTGGATCGCCCTGGCATCGGTCCGCCGCCGCTGGACGGGACATCACGTGGTGTGCCCGCGGGACGGACGTCCGGCACACGTCTTCGTCGAGCGCGCCGACGATGGGACCGTGGTCGACGTCGCGACCTGCTCGCGCATGTCGCTACCGAGCGACGTCAGGTGCGACAAGCACTGCCGGGCGGCGATTCCCGCCCGCGCTCGAGGTTCGCGCCGGGCGCGGCGGCGGCAGAGCGAAAAACGGGCCTTCGTCGCGCGACGAAGGCCCGTTTCACCGTTCCGGAGCTGGACGAGCCGGTTCAGGTGGGGAGCGCTACTTCGAGAGCCCCCACTTCACCTTGTTGGCCTCGATCTGCTCCGCGGTCGGGTGCTCCTTCTTCTCGTGCTTCTTCACCTCGAAGTCGGAGCTCAGGTCCATCATCTTGTAGTTGAGGGCGGTGTCGTCCTTGAACACGTCGGGGACGGCGACCTCCTCGAAGATCGCCTGCCACGGGCATTCCGGCTCACACGCGCCGCAGTCGATGCACTCGTCGGGGTGGATGTAGAGCTGGTTCGGGAAGTTCGCCGTGTCGGATCCCCGGTAGTCGTAGATGCAGTCGACCGGACAGACCGAGACACAGCCGGTGTCGAGGCAGTCGCGGCAGAGCCGGGTGATGATGTAGGCCATCGTTCTTTCCTAGCCTCCTGATGAATCGCCACGCTTTCGCGGCGGCGCGGCAGGACGTCGAATATAGCGACCGGTCGAGGCAATGCAACGCACGGGGAGCGCTCATTCGGCGTAGAAGGACCGCTCCCAGAGCGGGTTTCGCGCAACCGCGGGGCGCGTCACGAGGCCGTGTCGCGCAAGCCGACGAGGCGGATGACGATGTCCGCCAGCGCCAGCACGAAGGCGAACGTCGCCAGCAGGTGCACCAGCGGGAACGTCGTCTGCCGCTCGGCCGGCGCGCGCTTGAGGATCGCGGCGAGCGGCGCATCGATCGTCCCGCCCGTGATCTCCGCGATCTGCGACAGCAGCGCACGGTTCGGCTCCGCCTCGGGGTCCTCGCTGCCCACCTGATCGCCGCCGGTCGCCGCCGGCAGCCACTCCTCGCGCGCGAACACCAGCTCGCGCCCGCGCCGCTTCTCGATCAGCACGCGCGGCTCGATGGTGTCGAGCGGCGGCAGCGCGACCTCGTGGTGGCGCGCGCCCAGCGCCGGCGGCGCGAGCTCGCGGACGCTGCCGTCGCGGCCGGTGATCTTCAGGGTCAGGGTGCCGTCGGGCGCACCGTCGTAGGTGTCGATCGACAGGATCGGTGTCGCACCGTCCTTGCGGACCGCCAGACGCACCTCGTCCGCGCTCTGAGGACGGGCGAGCCAGCGCACGAGCTGCGACCAGAAACGCCGTACCTGTCCCCAGCTCTGCCACTCGGTTCCCGGGTTCGCGGTGAACACCGCGACGCGGCCGAGGCCATTCTGCCATCCGGCGAGGATCGGGCTCGAAGCGCCGCCGGGTCCGCCGGTGAGCCAGGCCGTCGCGCCCGGCTTGAGCGGCACGCTCGCCATCTCGCGCAGCAGCGGCAGGTCGCGCTCGCGGAGCCCGCCGAGCGCCTCGCCCTGCGACGCGACGCGCGGCTGGAACGACGCGTCGGTGGGCTCCTCCTCGTCCTTCTCGCGTCCCGAGCGCTTGCGCGCGTCCTCGATCATCAGGCTCGGCAGCGAGACCGCGTCGGTGACGTGGTGGAAGCTGCCGCCGGTCGCCTCCGCGATCTGCTTGACGAGCGCGAAGCTGTCGCGATCGTCACCGATGCGGATCGTGGTCACCGTGACGCCCGAGCGCGCCAGCGCGGCGATCAGCTCGTCGTGCTCCGCGATGGGACGGATGCTCGCGCCGTCGCTCAGCAGGATGACGTGCTTGGTCGTGACGCCGCTCGCGATGAGCTGACGCGCCGCGATCTCGAGTGCTTCCTTGAAGTCCGTGCCGCCGCTCGGCTGCAGGCGGCTGATCAGGTCGTTCACGCGGCCACGGCTCTCCTGCAGCCGCGACAGCGGAACCAGCAGCGACGTCTCGGTGTCGAACGCGACCGCACCGATCTCGTCGCGGTCCTCGAGCTGCGCGATCAGCGCCAGCGCGGCTTGCCGCGCATAGGCGCTCCGGCTCGGGTTCGGCTGGTCGAGGCGCACGCCGTAGCTCATGCTCGACGAGCGGTCGATGACCAGGAACAGCGCCATCGGCTCGCGCGTCTTCTCCTTCGGCTTCTGCTCGCGCACCCGTACCGGCAGCAGACGCTCGAGCGCGCTGCCGCGGAGCCGCGGGTCGGAGACGATGCCGCGTCCGGCGGCGACGAGCAGTCCGCCGCCGAGATCGCGCACGTACTCCTCGAGGGCGTCGAGCGCCGCCGGAGCGACGTCGTCGCGCGACACCGTGCCGAGCACGACCGCGTGGTAGCGGCCCAGCTCCGAGGCCGTGACCGGACCGAGTTGCCCACGGCGTTCCACCTCGAAGCCCGCGTCGCGCAGCAGCGGCGCGAGCGCCGCGTCGGCGGAGATCAGCAGCACGCGCGGCGGCGCGAGGACGCTGAGCGTCGTGCCGCGCCGCGCGCGCGGCGACGCGACTTCGGGTGGCGCCTCGAGCGCAACGGTCACCGCGTAGTGTCCGGGCTGGCCCGCGCGCACCTCGGCATCGACCACCGAGCGTCCGGGTGCGACGCGCAGCGGGACGCGGCCGAGCTCCTGGTCGCCCTGGCGCGCGACCAGCGTCGCCTCGAGCGGCTCGGTGCCGCGATTCGCGATCGCGACCGACAGACGCACGTCGCCGCCCTGGCGCACGACGTCGGGCGCGGTCACGTGCTCGATCGAGAGCGGCGCCTGTCGGCGCGGCGGCACCACGGGATACACGCGGACCCCGCGGCGGCGCGCGCTCTCGGCCGCGACCGCGGCATCGGCCGTGTTCTGGTTGCCGTCCGTCAGCAGCACCAGCGCACCACCGCTCGCCGAGGCGAGGCTCGCACCGGATTCGATCGCCGCCATGAGGTTGGTCGCACTCCCGTCGACCTCGGGCGCCTGCTCGTCGGGCAGGACGGGCGCGCCCGGACCGCTCAGCAGCACGGACTCGCGACCGAACGCGAGCAGCGCGAACTGGTCGTCGCGACGCATCGTACCAACGAGCCCGTCGATCCAGTCGCGCATCCATGCGCTCTCGCTGCGGGTGATGCTCTGCGAAGCGTCCTGTACCGCGACCACCGTCAGGCGGTCCTCGCGTGCGATCTCGACCAGCGTGGCCCCCGAAACCGCGGCGACGGCGCTCAGGAACGCGACCGTGCGCAGCAGCGTCGCGGCCCACAGGCGCCACGCCGGTGGCACCGGCCAGCCCTCGCGAGCCGCCGCCCGACGCCGGAGGTGCGTGACGATCGCCAGCGCGAGGATCAGCAACGCGCCCCATGCGAGCGGCAGCAGCTGCGGCGACGCGAACGCGAGCGCTCGATCGCCGGACCGGAGCCAGGGCTCGAGCATCAGCGCGTGTCCTGCCCAGCCGCGGCAGCGGCAGACGCCGCAGCTGCGGGAAGGCGCCGACGTCGCCCGGAGGTCGCGACGACGAGCCACTCGAGGACCATCGCCGCAAGCACGACCAGCAGCACCTCCCGCGTGTACGGCAGCTCCTGCCAGACGCGCGACGACGACGGCTCCGCGGTGGGCACCGGTGCGGGCTGCTGCGCCACGGGCGCCGGTCGTGCGATGTCGGACTCCGTCGGATCGACGAAGCTCACCAGCAGCTGTCGCGTTTCGCCGCGCACGGTCGCCGTGTAGACACCGGCCCGCTCGAGCACCACCTCGTCCGACGGCCCGAGATCGCGCGCGCCCCCCGGACCCTCGAGGCGTGCGATGGGCGTCGCGTCGGGGAAGCCGGCGCGGAGCCGCTCGCCGGCGAGCCGCGTGAGCGGCGCGTCGTCCGGCGCGGGCGCGAGCCAGCGCAGCAGGCCGATGGTGAACATCAGCGTCGGCAGGGAGTCCGCGCTCCGCAGGTCGGCCGCGCGGAGCGGGAACGCGGTGGCGACGACGCGCCGTCCGCCGACGTCGCCGGCGAGCACCAGCGGCAGCTCGCGGCCGTCGGCGCGGCCGAGCAGCACCGGCCGCATCGTCGCGCTCGGGGCCAGCACGACCGTTTCGTCGCCCAGCAGCGTGTGCGCGTTCGCGAGCCCATAGGTGAGGGGGTGCTCGCGCTGCTCCGCGAAGCGCGCGCGCACCGTACCGCCCGCGACCGTCACGTCGCCGTTGCCGCGTGGTGGCGCGAGATAGAGCGCGTTCCCCTTCGGCGGGACCGCGGGCGTGAAACGGTCGAACACGGTGACACTCTCCGCCACTTCGGGCTGGTACTGCGCGGGGACGAGCGTCCGCACGCTCACGTTGCCGAGGTGGCGCCCGAGGTTCTCGAGCGCGCGCTGCAAGGCTTCGTCCTCGCTCAGCAGCAGGATCTGCAGCGGAGCCGGCGCCGGCAGCACGCCGTAGAGCGTGTCGTCGAGCGGCAGATCGTCCGCCGGCGCGAGCGTCGCCTGGAACGGGCCGGTCCATGCGAGCCCGTCGATCGACACGACGTCGGTGGCGCCGGGGCCGAGCGTGAGCGAGCGTACCGCCGCCTCCTTCGCGTCGGCCGGCGCACCGAGCGGTGCCACGCGGATGTCGACGGTGCGTGTCTCAGCCGAGTGGTTGCGGGCCGTCACGACGACGCGCGTGCGCCCCGGCGCGTCGAACGGGCTTGCGACCACGCGCACCCCCGCGAGGGCGACGTTCGATCCGCCGCTGCCGAAGCGGTGCACCGTCGCCAGAGCGCGCGCGTCGCGGCTCAGCACGAGCCCCTCCGCCGACGCGTCGGTGAACACGTCGATCGAGCCCTGGTGCCCCGCCTGCGCGACCGCCAGCTCGGCCGCCGCGGTGAGGTTGCCGCCGGTGTCGCGGGGCTCGAGCGCCGCGATCAGCGCGGCCGCACGCCCTTCATCGAGATCCGTGCCGAGCACCTGCGGCTGCTGCCCCGCCGCGATCACGGTCAGCCTGCGCCCGGCACGCGCCAGCTCCTCGGCGCGCTGGCGCGCGGCGTCGCGCGCCAGCGCGAAGCGCGTCGAGCCCTGCTCGCTCGCCTGCATGCTCGCCGAGACGTCGAGCACGATGACCGCGTCCTTCGCCGGCCCCGGCGGCAGCTGGCGACGCGCGAACGGCTGCGCGAGCGCGAGCGCGCCCGCGGCGATCAGCAACGCCTGGACGAAGAAGAGCAGGGGCAGCCGCGGACGCCGCTTCTGCACCACAGGCTCCGCGACCGCGCGCCAGAGCAGGAGGCTCGAGACGTGCGCGGGCGGCCGGCGGCGCGTGCGCAGGTAGAGCCACACGAGCGGGATGAGAAAGCCGAGCCCGGCGAGCCACGCCGGTGTGGAGAGGCCCCAGCTCACGCGCTACCTCACGAGCCCGAGGCCGAGGCGCGGCAGCTCGTCGCGCAGGAAGCCCGTGAGGCCGACGTCGCTCACCGTGAGCGCGCTCGCCATGCCGTGCCGCGCGGCGACGCGACCGAGCGACGCGATGTGCTCGAGCAGCACCGCCTCGTAGCGCCGGAACGTGTCCGGCGACGGCTCGATGCGGTGCTCCGCACCGGTCTCGCGGTCGATCAGCACGTCGTGACCGTAGAGCCACACGGGGTCGCGGTCCTCGCGCGACAGTACCTGAACGAGCTTTGCTTCGCAGAGCCGCGACGCGATCACGTCGAGCGCGCGCGCGACGTGATCGAGGTCGCAGAGGAAGTCCGAGATCAGCACGACCAGGCCGCGGCGGGTCCTGCGCAGCAGCTGGTCGAGGCCGGCGGCGAGATCCGCGGGGCCGGCCGCCTGGTGCACGCCGGCGAGGAAGCCGCGCGCCTCCGCGAGCGCGCGCCGCGAGCGCAGCGGGCCGTGCATCATCGTGGCGCCGGGTCCACCGTCCTTGCGTCCGGGGATCGCGGCGAGCGACACGCGGTCACCGCCGGACAGCGACACGGTGGCGAGCATCGCCGCGATCGCGCGCGCCATGTCGAGCTTGCTCGCCGGCTCGTCCGGGCCCATCGACGCGCTCGAGTCGACGACGAACCAGACCGGGACCTCGCGCTCGGCGACGAAGCGTCGCGTGACCAGCTCGTCGAGGCGCGCGTAGACGTTCCAGTCGATGCGCCGCAGGTCGTCGCCACGAACGTAGGCGACGTGACGCTCGAGCTCCGTCCCGCTCACGTCCCCGCGGTTGCGAACCCGCGTGTGCCCCGGACGCTCGCCGCTCGCGTGCGCGGCGCGCAACCGCACGCGGTCGAGCATGCGCAGCGTCGCCGGGGCGAAGGCCTGCTCGAACAGGCTGCTCGCCGGCTCGCGCGCCGGCGAACGGACGGCTCTCAGCGCTGCCACTTCCGTGCGGTCTCGAGCAGGTGCTCGACGATCGAGCGTGCGGTGACGCCCTCGGACTGCGCCGCGAAGTTCACCACCACGCGGTGCGCCAGCGCGGGCGCGGCGACCTCCTCCACGTCCGCGAAGGACACGTTCACGCGCCCGGCGAGTAGCGCCACGACCTTCGCGCCGAGGATCAGCGCCTGCGCCCCGCGCGGGCTCGCGCCGTAGCTGACGTAGGTCTTCACCTTTTCATCGGTGGTGACCTCCGGGATGGTCGCGCGCACCAGCGACGCGACGTAGTCCTCGACCTGCGGCGCGACCAGCACCTCGCGAACCATGTGGCGCAGCGTGTTGATGCGCTCGGCGGGATGGTCGGGGAACACGGGCGTGATCCGCCCCTGCGTGGCTCCGGTCGTCCCGCGCACGATCGAGCGCAGCTCCTCGAGGCCCGGGTAGGCGAGCGGCACCTTGAAGAGAAAGCGGTCGAGCTGCGCCTCGGGCAGCGGGTAGGTGCCCTCCATCTCGATCGGATTGAGGGTGGCGAGCACGAAGAACGGCAGCTTCAGCGGATAAGTCGTGCCGGCAACCGTCACCTGCAGCTCGGCCATCGCCTCGAGCAGCGCCGACTGGGTCTTCGGCGTCGCACGGTTGATCTCGTCGGCCAGCATGATGTGCGTGAACAGCGGGCCGGGCGAGAACGTCATCGTACGGCGCCCCTGCTCGTTCTCCTCGAACACGCGCGTACCGGTGATGTCCGCGGGCATCAGGTCGATGGTGAACTGCACGCGCGAGAACGCGAGGTCGAGCGCCTCGCCGAGGGAGCGCACGATCAGCGTCTTGCCGATGCCCGGCACGCCCTCGATGAGCACGTGCCCACCTGCGAAGAACGCGACCAGGATCTGGCGCAAGGCATCGCGGTGGCCGACGACGACCTTGCCGATCTCGCGCTCGAGATGCGCGAAGGTCTCGCCGAACTCGGCCGGTGTCGGCAGCTTCTCGATGGCCGGATTGACGGCTTGTCCGCTCATGGGTCCCTCTTGAAGATTCGCTTGACGACCGCTTCGTACTCGGCCGGGATCTCTTCGTGGCGCACGGCCCGATCCGCCTCCTGCGGCCCCGTCGCCGCGTCGGCGATGCGGCTCGTCGGATGCGCCTGCATCGACTTCGGCCCGTCGCTGCCCGCTTTGCCCGGCGAGCCGCCGATCGCAAGCGCGAAGCGCGCGGTCTGGCGGCCGCCGTCGAGCGCGAGCGGCTTCTTCGCGAGGAGCGCCTCGGTCGCCTTGCCCGAGCCTGCGCCCGCGCCGCCGGCCTGGGTCATCTTTCCGTCCTCGTTGCCGAGCGCGAGCGGACCGTCGGCGGGCTTGTCGCCCCCGGGCGCCGGGCGCCCACCGGCCTGCGCGCCGCCCTTCGCCTGGCTCTGGCCCTTCGGGTCGGCCGGCCGCCCCTGCTCGCCGCCACCGGGGCGGGGCTTCGCCGAGCCGCCGTCGCCGCCGCTCTCGTGCTGCACGGTCTGGCCCGTGCCGTCGTCCTGCTCGCGGCGTGCCATCTCCTCGTCCGGGGTGCGGCCGCCCTCCTCGGCGTTCGACCTGCCGAGCCCGGACTCCGCGACCGCACCGCGCTTGCCCTGCGGCTCGGCGCCGTCGCCCGACTTGCCCGAGCCGCCGTCGAGCATCGCGTTGCCGCCGAGCGAGCGCGCGAAGTTCTTTGCGAGCTCCGACTGCAGGGCGCCCACCGCTGCAGCAGACGCTGCGCCTGCGATCTGCTTCTGCCCCGCGTCACCGTTCGCGCCTGCTTGCGTGCCGGGCTGGAAGGCTGCCTGCGGTCCCGGACCCGCGACGCCGCCCGCCCCCTCGCCGTCCCCCGTCGATCCCTGCTCGGCGGCGGGCGGGCGCGCGGCGACCTCGAGCGGGCCGCCGTCGTCGCCGTACCACGGCACGAGGAACAACCACGCGGCGACCAGCGCGAGCAGCAGGAGCAGCACGTTCGCGGGCACCGCCGCGATGCCGAGACCTTCACCAGACCAGCGCCCGAGCTGCGCCCGGTTGTCGGCGACCAGCTCTGGCCAGATGCGCGCCGACGCGCCGTCGTGCGGCGCGCTCACCAGGGTCAGCAGCCGCTGCTCGAGCGGAATCCGCTGCTCGACCCAGCGGGCAGCGGCGAGCGGATCGGCCCAGCGGCGGCTCAGCGCACGCACCGAAAGCGCGACGACGACGGCGACGACGAGCGCGAGCACGACGAGCGCGATCCGGAACTCCTCGGTCGAGAGCAGCGCCGCGGCGGCCGCTAGGGCCGAGGCACCGAGCAGCGCGGTCGCGAGACAGCGATAGAGCGCGCGCTGCGCGGCGAGCCGGTTCAGACGCCTCACGACGCGGGCCAGCGACAGCGCCGTTTCCGGCCCCTCGCGGCCGGCGAAAGCATCGATCGCAGCTGGAGTATCGGCGACGTCCGGCGACAAGGAACGGACGCTACGCGAGGGTTTTCGGGCGGTCAATGATCAAAGCCCGATGTACGGGCCGACGATCGTCCGAGCGGCTCGCCCGACGCCGCGAACGGTGCGTCAGGGGCGCGGGAGCCGCGCGTGCAGCCGCTCGGCCACCGCGTCGAGGGTCTCGAGCCGCTTCGCGAAGGCCCAGCGGATGGTGTCGTGGCCGAGCCCCGGCGTGCCGTAGAAGCTCGAGCCCGGCACGACCCCGACACCGACCTCGCGGATCATGTGCCGCGCCACTCGATGGTCGTCGCCGACGCCCACCAGCGGACCGAGGTCGGTGAGCACGTAGTAGGCTCCCTCCGGCGCCTGGGCGCGGAACCCGTGCTCGCCGAGGATCGCGAGCATCCGCGCGCGGCGCTCCGTGTAGTCGCGCACCAGCCGCTCGTAGTACGCCTCGGGCAGCGACAGCGCCGCCGCGGCGGCATGCTGCAACGGTGTCGGCGCGCAGATCGTCAGGAAGTCGTGCACCGTGCGCAGCGCCGTCGCGAGCGGCTCGAGCGCGCAGGCGAAGCCCAGCCGCCAGCCCGTGACCGCGAAGGTCTTGCCGAACCCGCCGATCGTGATCGTACGCTCCGCCATGCCGGGCAGGGTCGCGAGCGGGACGTGGACACGGCCGTCGTAAAGGATGCGGTCGTAGATCTCGTCGGTGATCGCGACGAGATCGTTCTCGACGCACAGCCGTGCGACGCCGTCGAGCTCCTCGCGCGTGAACACGCGACCGCTCGGGTTGTGCGGCGAGTTCAGGATGATGGCGCGGGTCCGCGGCGAGATCGAGCGGCGCAGCTCGTCGGGGTCCAGCACGTAGGGCGGGCGCAGCGCGTGGAACACGGCGTCGGCGCCGGCAAAGGTCGCGGCCGGCAGGTAGTTCTCGTGGAACGGCTCGATGATCAGCACCTCGCCGCCCGGATCCACCGCCGCGAGCAGCGCCGCGCCGATCGCCTCGGTGACGCCGCAGGTGATCGCGACGTGGCGCTCGGGGTCGAAGTCGAGGGCGTAGCGCTCGCGAAGCTTCGCGGTGAGCGCGTCGCGCAGCGGCTTCACACCCCACGTGATGCCGTACTGGTTGTGCCCCGCGTCGATCGCCGCGTGAGCGGCGGCGAGGACTTCCGGCGGCGGCGGGAAGTCGGGGAAGCCCTGCGCGAGGTTGATCGCGCCGTGCTCGAGCGCGAGCCGCGTCATCTCGCGGATCGTCGACTCGCGCAGATTCGAGAGGCGTCTGGCCGGTGGCGGCATCGCTGATCGTTTAGTCGATCGTCGCGGCCGGGGACAGCAACCGGACGTTCTGCGCCCGGGGCGCAGTTCCCCTGCTCACGGCGCCGCGGAATCGTGATATTCGACGAGGGAGGGGATCGCGAGCGCCAGCGCCCGCAGGTCCGAGCGCCGCCGGCCGGCACCAGAGAACCGGACCGCGGCAGGAGAGGAAACATGCCGAAGAAGCCCGCAAGGAAGTCGATCTCCCCGGCGCGCCGCGCGCCCGGTGCGAGCGTTCGCGACACCATGTCGCGCGAGGCGAAGGCCGCGTACGGCGAGGTTCAGGCCGGCGTCAAGACCCTCGAGTGCGCGATCGAGGACGTCCGTCGCGGCCTCGTGAAGGCCGAGAAGCAGATCGAGGCCGAGGCCCGGCAACGCGTGCGCGAGCTCCGCAAGGAAGCCCAGGCGCAGCTCGGCGTGCTGAAGAGCCGCCAGCGCGACGTCATCAGGACGCTCGCCAGCCTGCGGACGGCCGCCGACGAGTCGTGGCAGGACGTCAAGCATTCGGCCGACTCGATGCTCGCCGACGCGCGCGAGACAGCGACCGCGATCATCGAGCGTTTCCGCAGCGCCATCGGCCGCTGAACGCGGCTGGGCGAGCGGCCTGAAATACGGACGGGGCCGGCGCGAATCGCGCCGGCCCCGCGTGCTCTCTCCGCCCACCCGAGAGGTTCCCGGCTTCAGCCGACGTTCTGGACGTCCTCGTCCGCGTCGCCGTCGTCGGCGCTCCCGTCGTCGTCCGAGTCCGCGTCGAGCGGGTCGGTGCCGAGGCGAGCCTCCTTGCGGTTTGTCAGGCCGTCGGCGTCGAGGTCGTTCTTGGTGGCGGGCCGCGCCATCGCGGGATCCGCGCCGATCATTCCGATCCACGCGGAGAGGACCACGGCGCCGAACGTCCAAACAAACAGCTTTCTTCTCATCTTCTTCGACCTCCGGTTTGCCGTCGGCGTGCCCGTCGGCGATGCCGGTGCCCGGCGCAATTCCCTTGCCGAACCGCTGGCACCGCCGGAACGGCCGCTTTCCGCGCAGTCCCGGGGCGACGGTGGGTCAAGCGCCCCTTTCGTCCCGGGCCGACGGTGGGTCAAGCGCCCCTTTCGTCCCGGGTCGACCCGCCCGCAAAACCCCCCGAGGGGGCATCTGCCCCGCTGATGGCCGCGGGCGGCGAGTCGAACGATCCGGCAAGCGGTGCGCGACTGACGGTGATTGACGAAAATCTGCCATTCCGTCGCGGCGGCGCCGCTCCGACGCCGAGGATGCGGTCCGCAACGCAAGGGCGCGGTCCTGCAGGAAACTGCGGAAGCACACGCCTACCGCGCAACGAGCTGCACGGTTTCGGCCGCGGCGCCCGGCACCAGCACGAGCGCGCGCGGCGCGTCAAGCAAGGTTGTGGAAGACCTTCTGGACGTCGTCGTCCTGCTCGAGGGCGTCGATCATCTTGAGCACTTCGGTGGCCTTGTCCTCGGGCAGCTCGACCGGCGTCTGCGCGATGTACTCGGACTCCGCCGACACCGGCGTGATCTTCCGGTCCTCGAGGGCCTTCTGCAGCTGGCCGAAGTCGGTGAACGCGCAGCGCAGGACGAGCTGCGGCTCGCCCTTCTCGCCGGTGCTCTCGCCCATCTCCTCGAGGCCGTGATCGATCAGGTCGAGCTCGAGCTCTTCCTGCTCGATGCCGGCGGGGCTCAGGCGGAAGACGCCCATGCGCTTGAACTGGAAGGCGACGCTGCCGGTCGCACCCATGTTGCCGCTCGCCTTGTTGAAGTGGCCGCGGACGTTGGCCACCGTGCGGGTCGCGTTGTCGGTCGCCGCCTCGACGATCACCGCGACGCCATGCGGGCCGTAGCCCTCGTACATGATCTCGTCGTAGGCCTTCGCGTCCTGGCCGGACGCGCGCTTGATCGCACCGTCGACCTTGTCCTTCGGCATGTTGACCGCGCGCGCGTTCTGGATCACGCGGCGCAGCTGCGGGTTCGACTCCGGGTTCGTGCCACCCGCCTTCACCGCGATCGTGATTTCCTTCCCGATGCGGTGAAATGCCTTCGCCATCTTGTCCCAGCGGGCGAACATGGTGGCCTTGCGTGTCTCGAAGATGCGTCCCATGGCTGATCTCTCGTGCAGCGCGAGCGGCGGCCCGCGCGGTCTGCTCGCGGGAAAGAAGCCCTTTTAGGCGGCGGACGGGCGTCCGTCGAGTCCGCTCCCGGGCCGGTGTCGTGCCGGCCCCGCGGCCGGTGAAGTCTTGTCCGCGCGCGCATTGACTGCCCCTCGCGGGCGTCGCTACGCTCTCCGCATGGCGACTTCCTCCCGGGCTCCTGAGCCCAGGCGCTTCACGCGCGAGGAGTACTACCGGATGCACGACGCCGGCCTCTTCCGCGACGAGCGCGTCGAGCTGCTCGACGGAGAGATCATCGCCATGGGGACGAACAACCCGCCGCACGCGTCGACGGTCGGCAAGATCTCGATGCTGCTCATCCCGATGCTGGCACCTCGGTACAGCATGCGCGTGCAGCTCCCCGTCCGGCTCGACCCGTACAGCCAGCCGCAGCCGGACTTCGCGATCTGCACGCACGATCCTGACGACTACCTGAGCGGCCACCCGACACCGGAGCAGATCCTCCTGCTCATCGAGGTCTCGGACGCGAGCCTCGCCTTCGACCGCAAGCGCAAGCGCGTCGTCGCCTACGCGCGTGCCGGCATCGCCGAGCACTGGATCGTCAACGTGCCCGACCGCATCGTCGAGGTGTCGCAGCGTCCCGACCGCGCCGCGAGTCGCTACCGCGTGTCGCGCCGCGCGCGTTCCGGCGAGCTGCTGACGCTGCCCGGCGGATCGACCGTCCGCGTCAACGACCTCGTGCCGCGCCGCTGAGCGGCCTGCTGTCGCGCACGGATCAGCGTCGGCTCGCAGGAGCCTGAGGCATCCTTCAGCATCGCGATTTCTCCTTTGAGCCCGGATTTCCCAGATGCCCTCCGGGAATCGCTGACCTCCGCGATTGAATGGGGTATGAGGCTCAAGGGTTGGATGGCGGTCGGAGGGGTAGCGGATGCGAAAATCGACGGGTGAAGATAGAAAACACAATCTCCGGGTAATTTTCGACCGCCGCCTCAAGCTGGAGTTCCACGGCTCGCGAGTCACCTCGGATGCCGGGCTCCTTGCCTTCCGCGAGCTGGACGAGGCGCTCGGCCTGACCGAGATGGCCGACGACGTCCTCAGCGACACGCGCACCGGACGCAACGGTCGCCACAGCATCACCGCTCAGCTCCGCCAGGCCGTGTTCGGCCGTCTCGCCGGGTACGAGGACGTCAACGACGCCGACCGACTCGGGCGCGACCCCGCGATGCGCTGGATCGTCGGTGGTCGTGCGATCTCGGATCGCGCCGCCTCGACCAGTCAGATGGGGCGCTGCGAGACCGGGACCATGACGGAGGAACGAAACCTGGCTGCACTCGCCGACCTGTCCGGGCAGTGGATCGACCGCGCCCGCTTACGACGCCCGAGCAAGACGCTGATCCTCGACATGGACAGCAGCGTGAGCCCGACCTTTGGCGAGCAGGAGGGCACGGCGTACAACGGCCACTTCGAGTGCACCTGCTACCACCCGCTCTTCGTGTTCAACCAGCACGGTGACCTGGAGCGATGCGAGCTACGGCCGGGCAACGTCCACAGCGCGCATGGGTGGCGCGAGGTGCTGGAGCCGGTGGTCGCACGCTACCGCGGCGAGGAGAAGGATCGATTCTTCCGCGGCGATGCCGCCTTCGCGCTTCCCGACCTGTACGAGTACCTGGAAGTGGAGGGCTTCCGGTACGCGATCCGCCTGCCCGCCAACGCGGTGCTCCAGGAACGCATCGCGCCGCTTCTCAAGCGCCCCGTCGGTCGGCCGCCGAAGTCGGTGCGTCGGCTCTACGCGAGCTTCCACTACCAGGCGCAAACCTGGGAGCGGGAGCGTCGAGTGGTCGCGAAGGTCGAGTGGCATCCCGGCGAGCTGTACCCACGGGTCGGGTTCATCGTGACGAACCTGCGCCGCCCGGCCAAGAAGGTCGTCGCCTTCTACAACGGGCGCGGCACGGCGGAGCAGTACATCAAGGAAGGCAAGAACGCGGTCAAGTGGACGCGGCTGTCGTGCGTAACCTTCCGAGGCAACGCGGTGCGGCTCCAACTCCACGCGCTGGCCTACAACCTCGCCAACTTCCTTCGCACGCTCGCACTGCCGGGCGAGATCGAGCGGTGGTCGCTCACGAGCTTGCGCGAGAAGGTGGTGAAGATCGGCGCGAAGGTGGTTTCGCACGGCCGCTACGCGATCTTCCAGATGGCCGAGGTCGCGGTGCCCCGCGAGCTGTTCGGCCGCATCCTGGCGCGGATCGCGAGGCTGAGGCCGCCGGATTTGGAGCCGTGCTGACATTCGGGGCGGCTTCGCCGAGGATTCCGATGGGAGAGGTGCGCCTGGAGTTGCCGCAGAGCCGTCCGAGAGCCGTTCGCGAAGGGCCAGAGCCCCCGTTTCGGGTCGATGCGGCTCGCGACGCCCGCATGCCTTGGAGAAAGGCCTTGCTCCGGGGCCTCACGGCGAGGTATTCGGCTCCGAGACCGGGGATGATCCCGTTCCATCTGGGAAATGTCCGATGGAGCCTCCTGTTAATCCCGCATGGCCCCCCTGGTGGGCGACGCCGGCATACCCCCCTCCGGTCCCTTGGCGCTGCGCGCACACGGGCCTCGCGCTGGCGACGCGGGGCCGCAGGAGCCCCGTTCGCCCGGCGGCCAGGCGTATCTGCGGGCTCGATGCGCCGTCGCCATCGCTCCGGGACCGTTCCCGGTGGCCGCCAATGTTCACGTTGCCGCGCAGTGTTGTCGTCGCGTAAGAACAGCGGGCCGATTCTCACTCGAACGGAGGTAGCCGATGATCCGACTCCCGATGATCGCCCCGCTTGTCGCAGGACTCTTGCTCGCTGCACTTGCCCAGGAGGCCGACGCAGGTGCGAAGAGAAGTAGACCCGTCCGGACCGGGCAGACGACGTGCTGGAACACCGCCGGCGATGTGATCGACTGCGTCGGCACGGGGCACGACGGCGAACTGCGGCGTGGAGAGCCGCGCGCCTACCTCGACCTCGGAGACGGGACGATCCGCGACCAGCGCACGGCGCTGATGTGGGAGAAGCTGTCCGACGACGGCTCGATTCATGACAAGGACACCACCTACACGTGGGCCAACGCGGTCGCGGTCAAGATCGCGACGTTGAACACGCCGCCGTGCTTCGCCGGATTCTGCGACTGGCGGCTGCCGAACAGCTTCGAGCTGTACTCGCTCGTCAATCTGGGGAGCGTGAATCCGGCGGTGTCGCCGGCGTTCAACACGGGATGTGCGGCGAGTTGCACGGTGCTCGCGTGTAGCTGCACCGTTCCCGCCAATTACTGGTCGTCGTCCTCGTACGCCCTCAATCCGAGCTTCGCGTGGGGCGTGAACTTCAGCGACGGCTTCACGCCCGCGGACTTCAAGAACTCCTCCAACCGCGTCCGTGCCGTTCGCGGCGGCTCCTGACTGGACTCTCGAATCTCGATCCCTTGATTCTTGTTCTTCCGGCACGGGCGTCGCAGGCGACGGCGGCGCTCGTGCTGCGTCAGGGCCGCCGATGCAGACCCTACTCGCCGTGGTCATCGGGACCGTGGTCGCCGCGGCCCACCCATTGTGCGCCGCGCTTTCGATAGGGTCCCCAATGAATTCCAGCGACGGGGGGTGATGGGTGAAGCGGGCCGCCCCCCGGGGGGCTCGCCCCGCGCTGGCGCTGCGGAGCCTGCAGAGCGCTGATCACCCGGTGGAGCGCATCCGCGTCTCGCTGCGCCGCCGGCATCGCCCTGCGCCTGCCCGGCACGGTAGCGTAGCGACCGTGGACGACACGCTCGGAGCCTTGCACTTGGTCGTGCTCGCGGCCCTGCTGACCGGCGCGGACGACGGCCTCGACGTGGACGACGTGGCGGTGCTGCTCGCGGATCTGGAGGAGGCCGGTTGAGAGAAACCGCGACCGCCTCACATCACGAAGCCGCCCGACCAGATGGGGTGCGGCGAGCCATCACGAATCCGTCACCCCGCCCAGTCGTGGCGAGCGAGCGCGCTCAGGCCGGCCAGGTTGCCTGCGACGGTGAGCACCGCCACGGCCGCGGCGACGACACGGTCCGGGCACCACCGCCGTCCCGCCGCGAACGACGGCGGCGCGAGCAGGACGTCGGGCGCGAGCGGAAGCAGGTAGCGTCCCTGCAAGCCGAACAGCGCCGGGCTCGCCGGCGGCGACCACTCGAGCCAGTGGGAGAAGCTGTCCGACGACGGCACGATCCACGACGAGGACACGAAGTACACGTGGGCGCAGGCGTTCGAGAAGATCGACCTGCCCGACACGGCGCCGTGCTTCGCCGGATCCTGCTGATGCCCGCCGGACGCGACCTGCACGGCCTGGGCCTGCCTCGGCGCCCCTCGCGCCTCGCGGCGACGGTGTACCGGCCGGGCGGCAGATCTGTTTAGAACCGGCGACCGCGGGTTCCGGTCTCGAGCAGCGTCTTCCCCGACTGATCCCGGACCTCGAGGTTCACACTCGCAAGGAAGTCGCCCTGAGCGCGACGGGGCGCCGAACGCTCCCCACGA
>Ga0194132_10004350_pt1 | contig 24157 bp, 24 predicted proteins | sample TA2KigOf80mmetaG_FD_148612 | JGI IMG/M metagenome (GOLD analysis project Ga0194132, IMG submission 148612) | Freshwater microbial communities from Lake Tanganyika, Tanzania - TA2015054 Kigoma Offshore 80m | ecosystem: Environmental > Aquatic > Freshwater > Lake | place: Tanzania: Lake... | reverse complement strand
TACTCTCGCTTGCGAAACGCCTCTTTGCTGGGGGGTATTCGTGTGAGCAAGTGATGGAAGCGTTGATGCCCGCCTGAGTCACTACCAGTGCACTACTTGGTTTCGCGTGAAACCTTCCAAGTCGTGTGCCACAGCAATTTTCTTTTTTATCGGCTTCGCAGCCGCGGCTTGCTCACTTTCAGGTTTTACCGCGGTAACGGGTGGGGTCGTAGTACTTTCTTTCGCAACTTGAGCGAGGGTTTGTTGTGACAAGAAATTGCTAACATGCTGACGCACATACGACAGCAAGTGTTCGTCTACCTCATTCGCATGGTTCTCAGCAAATTCTTCCTCAAGCTTCTCCCATAAGGCATGGGCAGGATGTTCACGATCCTCGTCAATCTGTCGCAGGACTTCGCAGACTTTCTCTTGTGTTTCAGGAATACGCTTATCTGGGAAAGCTTCAAGCGACTGCTCAAGAAGCCCTTTGGAGTGGGCTGCGCCAACCTGCTCTAATTCTGCCAGCAGTTTTGCGGCTTTTGTCCCGTCATTTTCGAAGAGCTGTCGGAATCCGCCCAAAGAGAGTTTCAAATCAAACCAGTAGAGATCCCAAAACAATCGCTCATCGGCATTCAACTGTGCGAGGTCGTAGGTTTTCGACTCTGCCACACATGGAGCTTTGGTACGCACATGCCCAGCGATCTTGTGAACCGTCAGATTTGTAGGTTGGTCCTTCTCCGCAAGAATATCTTGGAGAGAGGGAACATTTGCATTGTGAGAGAGTGGAAAGCAGTGCGTATCCATCGCCGCCACATGTTCCCGTACGGTGGCCATAGACGCCTTGACTCCAATATACACTGGGACAAACAGCGCTGCAGCATACACGGCACCACCAATGAACATCGTGCGCCAGTTCGTTGGTCCGGTGGTCAAGTATCGGAGTAAGCTCTTTGCCAGTTCATAACGTGCGGCAGCCTGCTGTTGGCAAAACGGAGCTTGCGTCAGCACTTGAAAGATCGCCTGCAACCGCTCCTGTCGGCTCGTCAGTGCAGCGGTAAGATTGCGCATGCGTCGCAGCGCGATATTCATTCGCCATTGCGCTGCAAGAGCGAACATCATTGCAACCGCTATCCCTAGCATCAGGCTCGAACCAGAGAGTCCAGCAAGGAGGAGGACGACAACGCTGATCAAGCCAAAGGCAAAGCGAATCCACGGAAAACGACTCAAGAGCACATCAACGACGCGACCACCATCGAGGGGATTCACAGGCAACAAGTTCAAATAGTTGAGCGAAAGGGCCGTCAACCCAATCTGCGTCAACACCGACTCTCCCGATTCGGGAGCCCAATATAAGCATGCACCACCAACGATGAGGCCCGGGACCGGCCCCAGCAGCGAAACGATGATCTGCTGCATCGGCGTAGCGTCTTCTCTCTCGCCAGTAACCGCCGCCCCAAGAAACGGAATAAAGAACATCTGCCGATCGCGGTAGTCGAACAACCACATACCAAACCAGTGGCCAAGTTCACGAAAGAAGAGGACGCCAAGCAATATGGCGACAAACGACGGCGACACAGTCAGACCAAACGACACTCCCGCCACAGCCACGCTCACAAGCAGGAGGATGCATTTGCCTAACCACCCCCATCCGGGAGCCTTATTCTGCATTTCTTGCATACGCTCGAAGGCTGCCACCTCACTCACCACCTGTGCCGATTGTTCCCTTTGCTCAACAGCTACGGTCGGCTGGCCTTGTTGCGTTTTTCCGAGGGCTTTTCGTTGTGCTTTCCGAGCACGGGCAACTTTCGACAACCCGTGGACAAGTTTCCAGGCGAAAGGAACCGCTGGAAGCGGGAGCATCCGTCGCACGTGAGGAGTCGAGGTTATAGTGAGCGCTGGACTCTTGGTTATGTAATCTCGTAAGAACCGTTGGTTATATTCGACGAACGCTTCTGGTGAACACGGCTTCAATACGTAGATCGCGCCCGTCTCCTGAAGTGTACGTTGATGTTCTTCCCATTGGGGTTCAACATCAGCAACGTAATGGTCATAGAAGCGACACCACTTCGGACGCGAGAGCACGCCATGTAACTGGCAGTCAACCGTCACAATCGCACGACCATCGGTAAGAACCGTCACAAAAGAGACATTGAACAACACCCCAGCTTCGGGTGATAGCATCGGACTCACCTCTGCATAGGTGTGCATGTCGTGGTTGACAAAAACCTGAATCGGCTGTGGCTTTTCCACATGAGTGAACGGATCTTGTTGCAACAACGAATGTGAGTAACGAAACCCAAGTGGGGCGAGCGTTTGCTCAGCTGACCGAAAAACCGCCCCCATTTCTGGCGGTAAGAACTCTCTCTCGGTTAGGGTGCTCTGCGGTAAACGAAAGCGCCAACACAGGAGTCGGCTCAATACAACGACAAGCTGAATAACTTTCACAACAATAAACAAAGCCAGAATCGAGACGACAGGAGTAAGCAGGTCCATGCGGTGTCCCTTCGGCAGTAAGGTTACCGCGTGTCTATCGGCGAGGACCTTCTGTCGCTATAACGCTGACACCACGCGCATTGTGGAGGACTGCATACTGTTATTGTAGAGCGTCGTCGTTGCATACCCTGCACGACAATCCTCACGCAACACGTCCACACGAGCAGCGGTGCGTCATCGCGTTGGTCCCTGCAATGACTTGACAAATTATTCCAAGGCAAGGCTACTTGCCTTGCCACAGGGTGAGGGCTTGACGCGTGTAGGTTGACACTGAAGGCAACTCGGCTAACGGAAACCAATGGGCTTCCAAAATTTCCCCAGGATCGATTTGGACCGTCGGCTGGGGAACCTGAGCGAAAAACACGTAGATGGTGTCGTGCCGATGGGCCTGGCGCCCGGTGCACACACCAACGTGTTGCAATCCATTAGCGGCAACCCCTACCTCTTCGTACACTTCGCGTTGCATTGCCACCGCAGGCTCCTCGCTACGCTTCATCATGCCACCAGGCAACGTCCACACCGGTCGACCGTAGGTATTGCGAACGAGCAACAGCTGATTGTTATAGACGAGGAGCGCAAGAGCTCCTCGTACCCGAGGTTGCACGATAAACCAATAGAGACGCAATAATGCATAGGCACAGCGATATCCTGCTCGTAATAAAGGGATCGGAATCCACATCATATACTGTGTATCGTAACACTATCGCGAGCGCGCATCCGTTAGCAGTTGGATCAGCGCTTGGGTTTCATGCGTCATCAACACTAAACCATCAGCAAGGGCGACACGAGGTACATCAGGCACCTGCCAAAACTCGACTCTGTCTAGCCAACGAGGAAAGCGCTCAGCAAGCAACGGGCGATGCTCTCTTTCATCGAGTGCGATAATGCGGTGGACACGAGCCAAGTCAGCGGCCTCAACCTGTTGAGGAAAGCGTATTGGCTCCGTTGGCACAATCCCGCGTTGATGGAGCGCGGACAATGCGCCTGAAGATATTGGTCCTCGATTATTGACTCCCAAATCTATGGCGATCCCACGCGATTCAGCCTGCCAAGGCAACGCAGCATGGGCAGCAAGATGATTGAACAGATGCTCAACGAAGCGGCTGCGATAGTAATTGCCGGTACACAAAAATAACAGCACGGATTTCGTTATCATGGGATTCTTCAATGCGCCGCTCATGCATTCTTCTCTGTAGTGTATTTTCTCTATAGACCTTCGTTGCGCTCTGCTCTATCACGGTTGTAAAAAATGCTCAGCAAAAGGAGGGAATCATTATGGCGGAACTTTTTCACGTCGGACTCACAGTGAAAAATCTCGAACGGTCGGTCACGTTTTATCGCGACGTAGTAGGCATGAAAGAAACCGAATGGCGAGCAATGAATGTCAAGAGTAAGGAATTCGATACGCTCACCAACAATCCAGGGGCAGAGTTGAAGGTTGCCCATTTGACGCTTGACTCGTTTATGCTCCAACTTATTGAATACGTTGCTGGTGGGGGAACGACGTTAGACCTTCATCACAACAATGTTGGCAGCCCACACTTGTGTATCTATGTATCGGATGTCGAGGCAAAACTCAAAGAAGTACAACAACGTGGTAACGTGACCATCACTTCTGGTTTGGTGCAGATCGCGGCGAATATGCGGAGTTTCTATACGGAAGATCCTGATGGGGTACCGGTGGAGTTTTTGCAGCGGACGGCGTAGGCCAGAGAAGTTTGCCTCCCCCAGCATCCCTTCGGAGTAATGCAACGGTTGTCATGTCGAGCGGAGCGAAACATCTCTTTGCTCGGTGTTCGAGAGATTCTTCGCTCCGCTCAGAATGACACATTCGGACGGTTTTGGTCGTGCAGAAAGACGGCTCGTCTACGCAGCGAGTTCTTTCAAAGCCGCGGGGTTGCTCACGGGCTCTGGCTTACCGCCCTTCAACGGCACTGACCCAGGTTTCCGTTGGTATGGAGAAACCAGACCGAGTTTATCGCCGTACTCACGCAATGCAGGAATGACATCGCTGTTCAGCAATTGCAGGCAACGCTCACGGTCCTTAAATGGCACCGGGCCATCTAACCAAAACGAGAAGATGCCAGGACGCAAGATGTCCATAACCTTCTTTAGTTTCGGAATGACGTTGTCAGGTGTCCCAGCGATCATCACCATATCTTTCAACACATCTGGATAGCCACTGTAGATGTGTTTCTTGAGAGCCTCGACGACCTCAGGAGAATCGTCCCTCCCATCACCGAAAGCCTGAACACCGGCAGCATTGACGCCAAAGTTCGTCTGCGCCAGGCGACGGGTCGCTTCTTTGGAATTATATCCCGGCGGGAACATCCACTCAGGACGCGCAAAATGTGAGAACGCACCGCCATAGAGAATGCGTTTGCCCATCTCTTCGGCTTTTTCCTGAGTATCCGCGATCATCACAGGTTGTAAGTAACCAAAGTTTTCTGGTCCAGCCTGGTATCCCTCACGGGCTGCGGCTTGGGAATAGAAGTCCCACAATTCGAGTGTTGGCTCCAGGCGTGTCGCCAGCGCAACATACGGATAGCGCTTTTGCGCGCACCACCGAGCAGTGTCCGGGCTGATCAGCCCAGGAATCCAAAATGGCGGATGTGGTTCCTGCAGCGGGAGCACCCACGGGTTCACCTGGCGGAAATGGAAGTGTTTGCCTTCGTAGCGGAACGGACCAGGTGTCGTCCATGCTTTGACGATAAAATCGATGCCTTCCTCGAACATCTCGCGGTTGAAGGCCGGGTTCGCATTGTTCGCGAGTTGTTCTGACCCAGCACCACGCACCCAACCTGTGATCATGCGACCGTTGGAGATCAGGTCGATCATGGCCAGCTCTTCAGCCAAACGCAGCGCATTCGCGACGGTTGGAACGGGATTACCGAGCAAAGCGATTTTCACCCGCTTCGTCGCTTTAGCGATCACGGATGCTTCAACGTCCATCACCGCGCCTAAGCAGAATGGCGTCCCATGATGCTCGTTCAACATGACGCCGTCAAAGTTCATCAGTTCGGCATCAGTATAAATTTTTTCATCAAGGTATTGATTGAGAATCTTGGCGCCATGTTTCCGGTCAAAGAACCGGTTCGGGGTGCCGTAGAAACTGCGCTTGCGGAGGATTTCGTACTCTAATTCGTCATACCCCTTAGGATCTGTATCCGGGTCGTAGTGATACGCCCGTTCGGTAAACCACATAAAATGCATGCAGGTGCTCCTTTCTCGTGTCAGCCCCAGACCGCGCGGGGCGAATCGCGGGTAGGATAGGACATTACGAGGAAAAAGTGAAGAGTGCGCAAGCTGTCAGTTCTTGAGATAGCTTTCAGTGGTCAGCAGTCAGCCAACAGAGGGTGGAGCAGAAGCTCCTAAGGAAAAGCTGATAGCTGAAAGCTGACCGCTGATCGCTGACCAGCTTCCAAACCCTTTTTTTGCACAGCCTGAAATGATAGAGAGCCGCGGTATTACAGGAGGATTCCTATGTCCCTACCTTTTTCTGGTGGTTGCGCCTGCGGCGCTATTCGCTATCAGTGCTCAGCCGAACCGGCATTTTCGTGGAACTGTCACTGCCGCGATTGTCAACGTGCCAGTGGCAGCGCCTTTTGCCCAGTACTCTACGTGCCAAGAGCATCATTAACGATTACCGGACAGGCCCAATATTACGACGTCAAAGCCGAGAGCGGCAATAAAGTGAGTCGCGGGTTTTGTACACAATGTGGTTCACCAGTTTTCATCCTCGCGGAACTCGTGCCTGACTTACAAGGACTATGGGCAGCAAGTCTGGATGACCCGAAACTGTTTCAGCCACAGGTTCACGTGTGGACCGACCGTGCGCAGCCGTGGGATTCGATGTCACCAACGTTGGCGAAAATTGGCGAAGCACCAAATGCGGAGCAGTTTAAGAAATTATTGGAGCGATAAACAGTGAGGTTGCCCAACAATATGGGCAACCTCTCCAGTAGTGTTACTCAAGATTGTACAGCTTCGCCGCGTTCCCCGCGACCATTTGATACACTTCCGCTTCCGGGATTCCTGCGAAGTCCTTCGCTACCTGTTGTCGCGAGTACGGGAACGTCCCTTCGGTGTGAGGATAATCAGATCCCCACATGATGCGATCAACCCCGATCAATTCACGCGTCAACACCCCAGCACGATCATCCTCGAAGGTGGCCCAAAACTGGCGCTTGAAATAAAAGCTTGGGGCTTCATCAACTTTGGGTTCCATCCAGTGATGATGATCGGCCCACCAGTGATCCATCGAACGCAGCACCGACGCGACCCAGCCAATACCGCCTTCGACCAATACGAAGCGTAACTTTGGATAGCGTTGCGCTACACCACCCCAGATCAAATCTGCCATCGCTCGTTGCATGGCACAGATCTTCGTATCAACAAAGCTTTTCCCCACTCCCATGCGCGCCGCTTTTTCATGGAACGGCTCGTCGGTGCCGACGTGTAACGCAACAGGCAGGCCTAAATCTTGTACCGTCGTCCATAGGCGATCATAAGCGGGCTCGCCATACGAACGACCTGTGACCTCTGTGGGAATCATCACCGAACGTAACCCATTCTTCGCCGCGCGCTCTGCCTCTTCGATTGCCCATTCGACTGGCCCCCGCATCGGGATCAGTGCCGCACCTAAGAGTCGCGTCGGAGCTGCTGCACAAAACTCCCCAAGCCAGTCGTTATACGCACGATAACACGCACGCACATATTCAGGGTCAGGGGCGGAGGTAATAAACAGTCCAACTCCTGGATACAATACTTCAGCGCGCACATGATCTAAGTCTTGGTCGGCTAACCGTGCTTGCGGTTCCCAGGCACCAGGTCGCGTTGCTGCATGGCGATAGCCTTTGGACGATTTGATTTTTCCGGCGATCTTGTCTTCCATCGACACACCTTCGAGCCCCACCGGCATCGGTGCAAAACCATCGATAATGTAGTAATCGCCATCGTCGCGCGATTCGACGCGTGGCGCGCGCTCACGAAACTTCTTTTCGATTCGGGTTGACCATAAATTTGCGGGCTCCACGACGTGGCCGTCAGCAGAGACGTAACCTCTATCAATACTCGCCATAGAACGTCCTCCTTGTTGTGTTCCCGTGTTATGGCAAAAACCGTGAGGATGTCTAGACCTCGACTTCATTGCGCTCGACTCGCCGGTGAATTTCCTGTTGCACTTGGCGACGCATTTTTCCTTGAGCGAAGAAAGAGGAAGGCAGTGATGGAATACAATCCGCTCTTGCCTGAAGTGAAAGCACCTCTCCCTACATGAGAACGCAAGAGAGAGGGAACCTATCAAGAGCTCAGGACTTCCTCTTGGTTTCGTCTCTTTCATACGCCGCAACAATTGCTTCAATCATCTCCTGAATGTGCACAGCGGAGTCACCATCTTCAGATACGTTGGGTGCACGAAGAAAAACGTCGTACACGTTAAGAGCCACAACCGCTTGTTGGGTGGGGTTGATAGGCACAAAACCTGGAGGAAAAGACTCAGCGTACTCTCGTAAAAACTTGGCAGCAGCTTGAACGGCACGAAGATAGTCATGGTCACGTTGTGAGGAAAACGTGAATCGCCAGCGCTTTGCTTGTCGTGTAATCGCTGGTTTGTCCTGACCTGCGGTTAGTCCTGCCGCGGGAAAGACTCGACAATCGTAAGTGCGACAGGTGTGCGGGCGATGTTCATAAATAGAGCACTGATTATCGATAAACATTGGGCAATGACCATTTTTGTCATAACCCAACACGACATGGCCTTTGGGTAAACCAGGCGCAGCGAATACGAACTGTTTCGGAATCCTGGCAAGCGTTTCAGTTTCGTCAGGGCTGATATGGATAAAATAGGCAGACGTACAACATGCGCGGCATTCGCCACACGGGACAACGGCGCCCTTTTTCGTTTTCTGAGCTTGCCTCGTACGACGAAGCCAGGAAGAGAACGGGTCAGTCGGGAGGTCTGGCGCGAGGGCACCTGCTTTTCCTTTCTTCAAAGGAACCTCAGTTCGGCTTCTCACAGCGACAGACAATATACAAACAGGTTGGACATTTTTGTAACGGGCGCATACCGGGATGTGAAATACTGCTCGTGCCAACGACTTCAGGTGCAGCGTCTTGTAATTTCAGTAGTGGCCGCTTGGCACTTTCAAAGCAGCCTCTCGTGCGCGTATTGCCAGCCATACAACGACGCAACAGAATCGGCGAGCCACAGCCAATCGTACGGACGGCATCTAAGCCAAAGAAATGAAATCCGGTTCCATATCTATTAGTGACATAATCGAGCAACGTGCCCTGCAAACGTTGCGCACTGACCGGATCGAGCAGTGCACGAATGCCATCTTGCGCGATCACCACATCATCAGGACGAGTCTCAGCTTCCATCTTCAAGCTGTACTCAAACCCTTCACAGCCGCCACCAGCGACGGTCATCCGAATACCAGCATTAGTCTTACCCGCTTGGGCCATTTCCTGTTTGAGCATTTCGACAGCTTTGTCGGTCAATGCCAATAATGGCTCTGCTGCCTGGTTCTGGTCTCCGCTGTGTACCTCTGGCTCCATGTGCCCTCCTTTGCATGAAGCGATATCCCTCTGCCTTACCGTGTCAGTTCGTTACCTGTCAACCGTTTCCTTTTTCCTCAGAAGAAACGGTTCTTTGGACGTGGCAAGGCCAAATTTTCACGCAAGGTCGTTCCTTCATATTCGCGACGAAACAACTCACGACGTTGCAGTTCTGGCACTACCCGGTCAACGAAGTCATCGAGTCCACCTGGCAGATAGGGAAACATGATATTGAAACCATCACAGGCTTCAGTTTTCAGCCACTCTTCCATCTCGTCAGCAATCATCGTCGGTGTTCCAATCATTTCCAGAGCCCCGAAACTGCCACCGACATATTGGGCAAGTTGGCGGACCGTCATATTATCACGCCGTGCCATGGTAAGGAGCTTCTGCCGTGCACTCTTGCTGGCATTACTTTCAGGCATCTCTGGCAACGGACCATCGAGATCAAGGCCTGATACATCATGACCAAGTTGCACGGAGAGCGTGGCGATACCGCTATCGGGATGCACCAGGCTATCGAGCCGCGCTTTCTTTGCCCGTGCTTCGGCTGCAGTATCGCCGATAACGACAAACGCGCCGGGAAGAATTTTGAGGTGCTCACGAGGTCGGCCCAACGCAGCCATTCGACCTTTCACATCGGTATAGAAGCTTCGGGCATCTTCGATATTGTTGGCACTGCCGAAGATGACTTCCGCGGTTTCTGCGGCTAACTGGCGACCGACATCTGACGCACCAGCCTGAACGATGACCGGCCATCCCTGGATCGGGCGCGCAACATTGAGTGGTCCCCGCACAGACAGTTCCGGCCCTTTGTGATTAAGCACGTGCATTTTGGCTGGATCGAAGTAGATGCCATGCTCGACATCACGAGTGAAGGCATCGTCTGCCCAACTATCCCATAGGCCAGTCACAACATCAAAGAACTCACGTGCCCGCCGGTAACGTTCACCATGCTCCAAGTGCTCTTCACGACCAAAGTTCATCGCTTCATGCGGGTTAGCAGATGTCACAACGTTCCAGGCCGCGCGTCCACCGCTAATGTGATCGAGCGAGGCGAACTTTCGTGCGACGTGATAGGGCTCGTTGTAGGTTGTCGAAGCGGTAGCGATCAGCCCAAGATGTTCCGTTACCACAGCTAGTGCGGGGAGCAGCGTTAACGGATCGAAGGAAGTGACGGTCGCACTGCGTTTAAGCGCGTTCATCGGCATATTCATCACTGCTAGATGGTCAGCCATGAAGAATGCATCGAAGCGTCCGCGCTCTAACGTCTGCACAAAGCGTTTATAGTGGGCAAAATTGAAATTGGCGTCAGGAAACGCACCAGGATACCGCCATGCGGCAGTGTGAATACTGACCGGTCGCATGAACGCGCCCAGTCGCAGCTTTTGTGAGTGCGCCATGCAACCTCCTTCCTCTCTCTTCGTCATGAACTGCGATTACAGTCGATACAATTCAACTGCCGATTTTCCCAGAATCCACGCTCGATCTTCTGCCGACATTGAAGCGATATGCTCACGCAATTCTGGCACTGGGTCTTTATACGCGTCGACGTGCGGATAGTCAGTAGCCCACAGTATCCGCTGTGCGCCAATCTCACGGGCAATCTCAGGAATGCAAGCTTCGTCGGCCTCGGCTGAGACCCAACAGTTACGCTTCCACACCTCGCTCGGCTTATGTGTGAGACCCGTGGTAAAGCCAAACATGTCAAACTTGCCATCGGCCCGTTCCAGCCACGATGGAAGCCAGCCGCAGCCTATTTCTAGCACGACGTAACGGAGGTTCGGGAAGCGTTCGAGCACTCCACCTTGGAACACGCAGTTCACACCAAGCCGTGAGTCTTCGGTCAATTGCATGAACGTAAACCACAGCGGGTTCTTCTCAGGTGATGGATCACCCTGTGGTGCATACATGCCCATGCCTAAGGCATCGGGCCGCACTTGCACGTGGGTCGCAACCGGCAGATTGGCGGTTTCACACGCAGCCCAGAATGGATCGTAATAGCGATCACCGACTGGTCGACCATTGCGTGGCACCGGCGTGGTAAAGATGCCTTTGGCTTTGCCTTTGACCCGTTCGACTTCCGCAACGGCTAAATTGACATCAAGCAAGTTGACATGCGCGATGGCGATCAGTCGTTGCGGGTCGTGCGAACAGAAGTCAAATAGATAGTTGTTATAAGCGCGAGCATAAGCTGCGGACAGTTCTGGATCAGCACACTCACCTTCCCAGATGATGCCAATAGTCGGATAGAGTAATGCGGCATCGATGCCAGCAGCGTCCATTTCTCGCAGACGTGCCGCAGGATCAATCGCACCGGGTGTACGCAGTGCCGATTCCCAATACGTTACCTTACCAGGTGTCAGTAATTCACGTGGGTCTTGGTACGCGCCACCTAATGCACCAAGCACACCAGCACGCAACACCTGGCTTTTCTGGCGGTCGATTTCCACGTATTCAAAACCGCGTCGGTCCGTACAGAAGCGAATGGCACGGTCACGATATTGTGGTTCAAGATATTTTTCCCACAAGTCCGTGGGTTCGAGGATATGGCCGTCTGAATCTACAACAGTGGGGTTTGTCATGAGGAAAGAATAAAGCGTAAAACGCAATACGTAAACAGAAGACCACGCATACAAGGGCCGGAAGTTAGGAATCAACGCTTATCTGTTGACAATCACAGTCCAGCTTCCTAAATCGAAGCGAGGCTGACGGCTCGTAGAACACAGTAAGGAGAAACCATGCCCAACGAAAGCAATGAAATTCGCGAACTCTTAGACAAACAAGCCTGTAGAGAAGTACTCACTCGCTACTGCCGGGCACTAGATTGGCTCGATGGCGAAGCGTTGAAAAAAGTTTTCGCCGCCGATGCACACATCGATTATGGCTTCTTCCGCGGTCGAGGCGATGCATTTATTCCGGTCGTCATGGAGGTCGAGCATAGCTTTGAACGTCGTTGGCATTTCGTCGCGAACGAGATCATCCAACTCAATGGCGATACTGCAGAAGCCGAAAGCTACGGACTCGCGGCAGCCGTCTCAAGCAAAGAAGGGCGAACGGTGACGCACGTCTTTGGCGGTCGGTATCTCGACCGTTTATCGCGACGTAACGGGCAGTGGCTCATTACCTGGCGACAGTATGTTTTGGACTGGCAGCAAACGATTGAAGCGGATACGCCAGCCGAAGCGATTCCAGGGCTACTCACCTCGACTGGATTCAATCCGGCGCATGCGTTGTATCGGAAGTTGTAGGGTTGCTCACAATAGCAATTGCTCAATCGGCAGACCAAGCAACAAACGTCCGCCGACGCCATACGTACGCAGCGAATTCATGACATGCTGATTCATCGTCAGCATGTCGCGCAGACAACGGTCAAGCTGGTTGCCTGCATAGACCGCGGTCCCGCCACGCGCTTTGAACAACAATTCAACCGCCTCAGTACACATGCCAAAGATCTGCGCATGAGCAAACTGCAAATTCGCCATCTGCGGAATCGACAAGCGTTGCTTTGCCTCTAGCGTCTCCCAGACCTCGCGAATCGTAGCGAAGCCATACGCTCGTGCCGCGTTGATGATCGCCGCAGCTCGACCAACTGCGTCCTGCACGAACTCCTCTTCACGCAGCGTCCGCGCCATCGCTCCTGGTCGTCCGACCGTGGTCATACGTGACGGTTTCTCACCATCGGCAATCAAGGATTCAAGTGCACCACGCGCAACACCGACCGGTACACTGGCGAATTTATAGAGGATGTTTAACGGGAAACGATACAGCGAGCCTGAGCGATGGAAGGTCAAGTTTTGATAACTATACGTGCGCTCATCAGGAACGAAATAGTCAGTGACGGTAAAATCATGACTACCACTGCCACGCAAACCAGTGGGATACCAGGTATCAAGAATCGTAACATCGGCTGCGGGCATATAGCACTGTCGAGTTTCGGCGATTCCAGCCGGATTCAGTTTTGCTTGCTCGCCTTCATACACGACACAGCCACCAATGATCCACGCGCTGTGTTGGCAGCCACTGGAAAATGGCCACTTCCCACTGACACGATAGCCGCCAGGAACTTTCACTGCGCGTCCACGCGGAATCAGCGAACAGGCAGTGACCATATCGATGTCAGTATACATCTCGCGCGCAACGTTCTGATCGATGAAGCCACTCAGATAGCCGCTGTCGCACCCAATCATCACACACCACCCAACCGAGGCATCAGCCACTGATAACTCTTCAATGATCTGCAACTGACTGAGCGGATCGATTTCTGCGCCACCCCAGTCACGCGGCATGGTCATGCGAAACGCTCCGGCTTGCTTGAGGGCATCAACGATACGTAACGGCAAGCGCCGTTCGCGTTCGATCTCCGCGCGGCTTTCGACAATTATCGGCACTAGGGCTCTGGTCGCAGCAAGAATCGATGCGGCATCGTTGGGGCGGGCGTGCTCGTTCATGATGGCCCTCTCCGTTCAGCAAACGTAACGTTGTGTACGCACCCTATTCCCGGCTTTGAGAAGAAATCAAGCGGGGTGATCCGAGGGCACTGCCTCTCCATGCTAATCATGGTAGTTGTAGCACCATTACTCGGAGTGGGAGGTTTTTATGGACCTTGGCAACGTTGGCATTTGGTTTTTCCTTGACGCCATGCCAGCAGCAGAAAGTGCGAAATTCGCTCAGACTGTTGAGAAAGCTGGTTATAAAACGCTGTGGATTCCAGAGGCGGTTGGGCGTGAACCGTTTCCACATGCGGCGTATCTCTTAGATCGCACTGATCAGCTCGCTATCGCTACCGGTATCGCCAACATCTGGGCACGAGACGCGATTACGATGGCAGCAGCATCCAAAACAGTCGCAGAATTGTCGGGTGGACGTTTCGTCCTTGGGATCGGCGTCAGCCACAAACCATTAGTCTCAAACCTGCGTGGCCACAGCTATGACAAGCCCTACAGCTATATGAAAGAATATCTGCCCAAAATGAAGAGTGCACTGTATCGGGCACCAGAGCCGAAAGAACCGGTACCGATTGTCATCGCGGCGTTACATCCCAAGATGCTCGCCCTCTCAGCAGAACAAACACAGGGCACCCACACCTACTTCGTGCCACCAGAACACACCGCGAAAGCTCGTGCCCAAATTGGTCCCAAGCCGTGGATCTGTGCTGCACAAGCAGTGATTCTTGAAACCGATGCCACCAAAGCACGCACGATGGCGCGGCAATACATGAAGACATACGTGCCACGGCTACCAAACTACACCAAAAATCTCAAAGACCTCGGTTTGTATAAGGATAGTGATTTTGACAATGGTTGTAGCGATCGTCTGGTTGATGACATTGTTGCGTGGGGCACGGAGACGAAGATTCGCGATCGCATTGATGCACATTTGAAGGCCGGTGCGACGCACGTCTGCATTCTGCCGATTCGCTGGGATAACGAAGCGTTGCCGGATTTACGAGCGGTTGAGGCGTTTGCGCCTCGGTCGTAGAGCGTGAGGATCAACCGTACCTACTCTTCCTGTAGTTAATAGGGGGAACGGGAGATCTCAAAGAAGAATGGGAGAATCGGAGACGGGGAGAATCGGAGAAGAAAACAAGACGTCACCTCTTTTCTCCGTTTCTCCGATTCCCCGTTTCTCCGGTTCTTCTTCTCGTGCCCTCCGTCTGCCAGAGTGATAGATTCATCCCACCAAATCAACAAAATTCCGCGCGTAAAAACGCTCTTTCGCCGCCTCACTCGTCGTGGGCATCGACGTCTCAAAGCGTTTCAGGGGATTCCGACCGCCTTCGATGTGCGGGTAGTCAGATGAGAACAGGAACAAATCGTCTCCGGCTTGTTCGATCATCCAGCCCACTGGTTCGGTCGGATGGGGCGTGAACCGTAACTAAGGTGACACCTCCAATACCTCGTGCGGTTGGCTGCTTCCGCTCTGACGCTGGCGATGGTAGAGAAAAGCACGCGACATTCACCAGAGAAAAAGGAGAACTACATGTCACAAACGCAACATCTGCTCAGTGGATACAAGGTGCTCGACTTTACCCAAGTGCTGGCTGGGCCAACAACCACCCGCTTGATGGCCGAAATGGGCGCGGAGATCATCAAAGTTGAACTTATGCCCAACGGTGAAATCTCACGAAATTTACCCTTCATTAAGAACGGCCGCAGCGGCTACTACATTCAACAGAATCGCGGCAAGAAAAGCCTGTGCATCGATGCCCGCCATCCCAAAGGACAGGGAATTATCAAGAACTTGATCAAGAAAGTGGATGTCGTCGTAGAGAATTTCTCCCCTGGGACGATCGCGCGCTTAGGGTTTGGTTATGACGTCGTCAAGACGATCAATCCTAAAGTCATCATGTGCTCGATCTCGGCGCTCGGCCAAACTGGACCACTCTCCAGCATTCCAGGCTACGATTATATTGGTCAGGCGTATGCTGCGGTCACGCACCTGATTGGCGACCCTAATGGCGCGCCGTCATTCCCCATGCTTGGACTGGGCGATGTGAGCACTGGGGTTCATGCCTACGCCGCGATTGCCAGCGCCCTACTCTACCGTGAACGGACCGGCCAAGGACAATATATTGATGTCACACTGTTAGATTCTTATTTCCATTGCCATGAACTCAGTGTGCAACTGTACAGTGGCACCAATGGAGCAGTTGAGCCGAAACGGTCAGGTTCGCACCATTATGCCGTAAGTCCGGCTGGATTGTTCAAGGGAAAGAAGCAGTATTTCTTCATTCTCTGTTTAGAGCATCAATGGTCCGTGCTGTGTAAAGCGATGGGCAAGCCGGAACTCATTGATGATCCGCGTTTCTCTACCAATGCCAAACGTGTGGAGCATCAGAAGGATGTCGTCCAGGTCCTTGAAGGCTGGATTCAAGCGCAAGCGAGTGACGACGAAGCGCTACGTCTGCTCCACGCAGGTCATGTTCCTGCAGCGCCGGTCTTATCGGTGCCCGAAGCGATCAACCATCCACACCTCCGCGCGCGGCGTACCGTCCGGCGGGTAAAAGACCCTCTTTTCGGTGAAGTCGACATTCCGGGCATGCCACTAAAGTTTTCTGCCTTCCCGGAAGAACTGCCACTCCAAGCTGCGTCTCTCGGCGAACACAACGAGGAAGTCTTGCGTACCCATCTGTCGTACACGCCAGAGCAGGTGCAACAACTGGAATCCGAAGGGGTGCTGAAACGAGACCCCACTAAATAAAGAGGTCAACAAACAGAGGGGTGGAACATACTTCCTCCCCTCTCCGTATCAATGGAGAACACGATGAACATTGGCCTGGTCTTTCCTTTTCGCAATCCACCACAGTGGCGGAAACCGTTTCCGCAATTTTATGCTGAACAACTCCGTCAAATACAGGTTGCCGAGGCGTTGGGCTTCGATACGGCGTGGCTCACCGAGCATCATTTTGCTGAAGATGGCTACTCCCCTTCCCTGTTACCCATTGCTGGTGCGATTGCGGGAATGACAAATCGGATACGCATTGGCACCTTTCTTTTACTGCTTCCCTTGCACAATGCGGTTCGTGTCGCTGAAGATGCCGCGACTGTCGATATTCTCTCGCAGGGCCGTTTTGATCTAGGTGTCGGTCAAGGCTATGCACCAGCAGAGTTTACTGGCTACGGCATTCCGCGTAACCAACGCGCGTCACGTCTTGAAGAAGGGGTCGAAGTCATTCGCGGTATGTGGACCCAAGACCCTTTTTCTTACACAGGTAAACACTACAACCTCACGAACATCAGCATGATGCCCAAGGCGGCACAGACTCCACATCCACCGCTGTGGATTGGCGCAGTCCAGCATAAGGCCGTAGAACGTGCCGCCCGTCTGGGGTGCAATTTTTTGGGAACTGCCGACCCAGTCGCACAGGAACTCTACGATGCGACACTGCGAGCGCACGGACGCAATCCCAGTGATTACTCTGCCGCGCAACAGCGCTGGGTCTATGTCGCGCCCACCTACGAACAAGCCTGGAACGATGTCCAGGATCACCTACACTATATGTTACTGTGGTACGGGCGGTGGTTTGCAGAGGCCAATGATTTTCCCGGCGCAGAACAGATGGCGCAGTTACCCCCGGCGACGGAATTGCGTCACATGACGGATCAGCTCATCGGTCGTCCAATTATTGGCACGCCAGAGGACGTGAGCCAGCAGCTTGCCATCATGACCAAACAACTGCGCATGACACACCTTGTTATGGGCATGCATATGCCCGGACTCGATCCAGGCAAAAGTCAACGCTCAATGGAGTTGTTTGCCAAGGAGGTGATGCCCACCTTACGTTGACCGTTCGTCTTCGCGCCGTTCATGCGTCGACCAGCTCAGCGCGAACGAGAAATCGCGCTATTTTGCAGTTTCGTCTCCGTTCACCCTGAGTTGGTCGAAGGGTTTTTCAGCAGCTTCTCACCAATCATGAGAAGCGTTTTTACGCGGCCTGCTTCTTCGCCGCGCCTTTCGACCAGCGTCGCAACTCGGGCATCACCTTCGTCGCATAGGTCGTGATGTTGTTCTTAGCTTCCTCAAATGTCATTCCAGAAAAGCTGAACGTGGCGCTGGCCTGAAAGTCACCAATGATCGAGCGGCGCTCTTCATACTTCTCCAGAATTTGTTTCGGTGTTCCCCATACGTTGCTATCAACAAACGCTTTGACCATTGTGTCGATGCCAATCGCATCCATCGCTTCTTTGGCCCCACTGTAATTGGCATAGCTCTTCGAGTCGGCTAAATGAGCGCCAAAAATCTCATAATGATCGGCAAAACTGTGGAAATAACGGCCAACAAACTTGTGAGCTAACTCGTAGGCTGCATCAGCGCTCTCATGGCAAAAACACAGATCAGCAGTCAGCACCGGTGGCGCGGGCATCTTATGATGTTGTTCGAAGAGCGTGCGATAGCGCTCGATTGTCGGTAGTACCTCTGGCCACGGCTTGTAGGCAAACAAACATTGCACAGCGCCAACTTCAGCACACACTGGCACGGTATCTGGCGACATGGCAACCATGTACCGCCGACCAACAAACGACTTGATTGGGGACGGACGCAACGGCACGCGCGGCTGTGGGAAATATGGTCCATTACCCTCGATATAGCCGCTTTCAATTGCCTGACAGACCATCCGCGCCGATTCATCAAACCGTGCGCGCGACTCTTCCATGTCCTGACGAAAGCCGACATATTCTCGCTTCGCCAAACCACGCGCCATACCAAACACGGCACGGCCTTCAGACAAATGGTCAAGGAGCAACACTCGTTCCGCGACTCGCAGTGGATCATTCCACGGCAAGATCACTCCTAGTGTTCCCAACTTGATGCGATTGGTCGCTGCAGCCATATAGCCGAGGAACTGAAAGTTATCCGGTCCCATCGAGTAGTTGGAAAAATGATGCTCGACACTGAAAATGAGGTCGAATCCTAAGGGTTCCATGAGCTTATTGACGGCGATTTCCTTCTTCATGAAATCGGCATCACTCATGTGGTCTTTGTAGTTATTCCAGAAGGTGACACAACTGATGGTTTCCACAATACGCCTCCTGAACCACCGCGATTGCTCATTGTCCACCGCGGGGTAGCAAATGGCCACATACTGCGGCATCGCGTGTACGCCGTCAACAGTCACGGGCGTTTCAACGTCACACCTAGTCGACAAGGCAGCACTCGGATGTTAGAGGGCGAAGAGAGGAATCTATGAAAACGAGTCAATGGGCTGGACTTATTGGTGCGGTCATTCTTCTGCTGCTGACGGCGATGTGGTCATCGCGAGGCGTGAACGCAGAACGACAGGCGCGAGAAGCGATCCTCGAAGCACAACGTCATATCGGCGCGGTACAAGACGCTCATGCGGCGAACGAGGAACCTGCCACCTTGCGACATGCAGAGGATGATTTGTTGGTTGCACAAACAGCCTTCAACAAGGCGCGATTTGACGAGTCAGTGGAAGCAGGCCGCCGTGCCAGTCAGATTGCCCAGGAACTGCTGGCAAAACATAAGGCGGCACCATCACACCAACAGTGAAGAGAAACGAACGATCAGCACAGCCACACAAAAACAAAAAGGAGATACCGATCATGAAACTTGGATTACTGGTTGGCGCAGCGGGACCGCGCATCAATATGGACCTCATTCTTGAAGCAGAAAAGCTGGGCTACGACTCAGTCTGGACTGGCGAGGCCTATGGCTCTGATGCAGTCACACCGCTCGCCTGGATCGGCTCACGCACGTCAAAGATCAAACTCGGCGCGGCGATTCTGCAGATGCCAGCACGAACACCCGCGATGACAGCCATGACCGCAATGACGTTGGACGCTTTATCAGGCGGACGCTTCATTCTCGGTGTCGGTCCTTCAGGGCCACAAGTCGCCGAAGGCTGGCATGGCGTTGCTTATGGCAAGCCGATTCCGCGTACCCGTGAATACATCAGCATCGTGCGCAAGATTCTCGCCCGCGAAGCACCGCTGCAACACCAAGGCGAGTATTACCAAATCCCTTACAACGGCCCCGGTGCAACAGGCCTTGGCAAACCGCTCAAAAGCATTGGGCAGGGCCGTGCGGATATGAAAATCTATATGGCTTCGATTAGCCCGAACGGCATTGCCTGTGCTGGCGAGGTTGCCGACGGTAATCTGCCGATCTGGATGAGCCCGGAAAAACCGCAGCTGTTTATTCCACACTTAGCACGTGGCTTTGCTAAAGCCAGCACCAAGAAGAGCATCAAAGATTTCGACCTCGCACCATTTGTGACCTGCGTGGTAGGAAATGATGTAGACAAATGCCGCATGCCGGTGAAAGACAATCTTGCGCTGTACATCGGCGGTATGGGTGCGCGCAACGCCAATTTCTACAACGACTTTGCCAAACGTCTGGGCTATGAAGAAGCCGCGGTGAAGATTCAAGACTTGTACTTGAGCGGCAAGAAAGCTGAAGCCGTCGCCTTAGTGCCAGATAAGTTGGTTGATGAAGTTGCCCTGGTCGGCACGCGAGAACGCATCGCCGAACGCTTACAAGCCTGGAAGGCCTCTGCTGCCACTAGCCTGCTCATCGGCACGTCACAACCAGAGGCGTTGCGGATGCTGGCGGAGTTGTGTTTATAGGAATGGAATATCCTCGTTGTGCTCCCACTGAATGAAGTCTCATCGTTACGCGTAGGAGCACCGAGGTTTGATCTCACGTGATATAGACACTAAGCCACAACTATTAATGCTTCTCCTTGGTTATGGAGTGCAATGAGCTGATCCCTGCGCAACGCTAGTTCCGCATAGGTCTGCCCTTCGTCATCACAAAACTCGACTTCGTACACTTCTGGTGCGAGGATCTCCACTACTGTTCCGACTTCGCCACGCTTGAGATTACGCTCCGGTAAGTCCTCCAGCAGTGCGACAGTGTCCAACAGTTTAATCTTTCTCTTTGACATTGCCGTTTCCTCTTCTTGACATAACAGGTATTAGGTAAACGCATAGTTTTAATCCCCAGCCAGCCACGCCAGCCGGGGTATCTCACGAGCTCACCTAATCAAACATCAACACCGTTCGTGTCACTTCTCCGGCAGCCATCGCCCGAAATGCTTCGTTCACATCTTCGAGTCGCCCGCGACGACTAATCATATCATCAAGGTTTAACTTCCCTTGACGATACAGTTCAAGATAACGCGGCATATCGAGATGGAAGCGATTCGAACCCATGAAGCTTCCTTGAATGCGTTTCTCGACAAAGAAGTGGCCGGGATTGAGTTCGAGCTTCTCTCCCGGAGGCAACACACCAACGATCATTGCCAAACCACGCGGCGCTAATGCATAAAAACATTGCTCGGTGACTTGCTTGTTACCAATCGCATCAAAAGCGAAATCGACCCCACCACCGCTCAGTCGTTTCAACTCTTTGACCACATCGCCAGACTTACCGTTGAGGGTTTCAGTCGCGCCAAATTTCTTCGCGACTTCAAGCTTATGATCAAGCAGATCAACGGCAATGATTTGCCGCGCGCCAGCGATACGTGCGCCTTGAATGACGGAGATCCCCACGCCACCGGCGCCAAACACCGCAACCGATGATCCCGGTGTCACTTGCGCAGTATTGAGCGCCGCACCTACACCAGTTGTGACAGCACAACCAACCAACGCCGCACGATCAAGAGGAATATCTTCGGAAATCTTCACCACGTTGCGCTCATGGACCAACATCTTTTCAGCGAACGAAGCGAGATCCGCAAATTGCGCAATCGTCTCTCCGCCTTTCGACAAGCGCGGCTTTGATCCTTTCGGTCGCAAACATGCTGCACGATTGGTACACAAGTGTGTCCAGCCTGACAAACATTGCGTGCAGTTGCCGCAATACATCGAAGTACAGGCAATGACATGATCCCCAGGCTTAACCGTGGTCACAGCACTGCCGACTGCTTCGATGATGCCAGCCGGTTCATGCCCGAAAATACCAGGAACACGCGCGCCAATCGTTCCATGTAGCGCATGTAAGTCGCTGTGACACACACCGCTCGCTACCGTTCTGACCAACACTTCAAACGGCGCAGGTGCATCGATATCGACCGTTTCAATGGCTAAGGGTTTATGTAGCTCTCGACAAACTGCGGCTTTGATATCCATATGCTCTCCTCGTGCAATCGATCCTTTGCACTATAGAAAACGCAAGCGCAAAGTTGTCAACCCCAAGGAAGAAATTAAGCATGAAAAATGCAAAATTAAAAATGCAAGACCAAACAACTATCTCCATTTTTAGTTTTTAATTCTTCATTTTTCATTATCCCCCTCCTCCGTTGACGTCCTCGGACCGTCCCGATAGAGGAAGCGAACTATGGATTTTACAATTCCCGCTGAGATTACCGCCTATCTTGCTCAACTCGATGCCTTCATCGAGCGCGAGATCAAACCACTGGAACAAGAGAACGATAACATCCGTTTCTTTGACCACCGCCGCGAATGGGCGCGTACGGATTTTGACCACGGCGGTCTGCCACGCAAAGAGTGGGAAGAACTACTCGCAGAGATGCGCCGCCGTGCCGATAAAGCTGGTCACTATCGGTTTGGTTTGCCCAAGGAGTTCGGCGGCAAAGACGGCTCGAATCTGGCAATGGCGATCATCCGCGAACATCTGGCCGCAAGAGGTCTTGGCCTACACAACGATTTGCAAAACGAAAGCTCGATCGTCGCCAATCAACCAATCGTGCTGATGATTCGCGACTTCGGCACCGAAGGACAAAAACGCACCCTCATCCCAGGGATTCTCGATGGATCGCTCAGCTTTGCCTTTGGCCTCACTGAGCCGGAGCATGGTTCTGATGCGACGTGGATGGAAACCCGTGGCGTGCGTCATGGCGATGGTTGGAAGGTCAACGGCACCAAGATGTGGAACACCGGCGTGCATATCGCAACGCACGATCTCATCTTCGCGCGTACCAGTGGCAAAGACGGCGATCCGACCGGCATTACCTGTTTCATCGTGCCGACCAAAACGCCAGGTTTCAAAATCGAGGAATATCTGTGGACTTTTAATATGCCGACTGATCATCCACGCGTATCATTGACGGATGTATATCTGTCTGCGGACTCCATCCTCGGTGATCCACAAAACGGCCTGATTGTGGCCCAACATTTCACTCATGAGAATCGTATCCGTCAGGCAGCTTCATCACTCGGCGCAGCGCAGTACTGCATTAACGAGTCGATTAAATATGCCCAAGAGCGTAAGCCGTTCGGTAAGCCATTAGCCGCTAATCAAGCGATCCAATGGCCACTCGTCGAGCTACAAACAGAAGCGGAAATGGTACGGACGTTGATCTATAAAACCGCATGGCAGATGGATCAGATGTCCAAGCCAGACGTGGCCCGCAAGATCTCCGACAAAGTCGCGATGTGTAACTATCGTGCCAATCGTCTCGTCTGCGAAGCATCGGACCGCGCTATGCAAGTCCACGGTGGCATCGGCTACTCACGTCACAAACCGTTTGAGCATATGTATCGCCATCATCGACGCTATCGTATCACCGAAGGGACCGAAGAAATTCAGATGCGCCGGATTGCGCAGGTGATGTTTGCGTTTGGAAGACGGACGCGGACGGAGGAGTGAGGAGTGGAGAAGAACGAAGCGGAGAATGGGGGAAACGGAGAAACGGGGAGAGAGGAGACGACGGGGCGACAAGGCGAGCGGGCACAAAGAATGGCGGGGTGGTCGCCGGTTCTCCTCGTCGCCGATTCTCCGATTCTTTTGTGACGCTGGCTACTATTCATCGGCGAGTGACTACGCCGCTCGCACCGCCTTCCCTTGCTGCGCTCGTCGTTGCACGACCACCTTCACTCCATGCTTCGGTCTCAATGTCACCGACGGTACCAGTTCAAGCGGCTCATTTGAGACCAGCGTTAAACCATAGCGCTGACCAATTGCCGCAAGCACCAGCACTATTTCCATCATGGCGAAGTGATTGCCGATGCAGACCCGTGGCCCGTCGCCAAATGGGAAGTACGCGCCATGCGGCAGCCGTTTGTGTAAGTCGTGGTCCCAGCGCTCCGGCTTGAAGAGTTCGGGCTCGTCGAACCAGCGTGGGTCACGATGCACAACCCACTGGTTCATCTGCAGTTGCGTACCTTTCGGAACAACATAGTCACCAATGGTGCAGTCTTGTATTGCTTCGCGACCAATAGCCCAGGCGGGAGGATAGAGTCGCATGGCTTCGCGTACCACCCAAGTCGTGTAGGGCAGTTGCGGTACATCGGCTGCGGTCGGCGAGCGACCGTTGAGTACCTGTGCCCATTCGTCTACTAGTTTCTTTTCAACTTCAGGGTGTTGAGCAATCAGATAGTAGCAATACGACAACGCCAACGCTGTCGTTTCATTACCAGCAAGAAACACAGTGAGACATTCATCTCGTAACTGTTGGTCGCTCATCTGACTCCCGTCCTCGTAGCGAGCAGCGAGCAACCGCGATAAGAGATCCGTCGACTCATGAGTTCGTGAGCGATGCTGTTGAATTAGGCGGTGGCAGGAAACAACTTACCGCAATAGTGATTGACCGGAGTGGAGAGCCTCTGCACAAGAGCAGGGATGAGAGACGAGACCATTGTGTGCTGGCTTCGGTCTAAGTATCGAAGTCTGGTCGAAGAGCTGGATGAACGCGGGCGAC
>Ga0194132_10004348_pt1 | contig 24163 bp, 23 predicted proteins | sample TA2KigOf80mmetaG_FD_148612 | JGI IMG/M metagenome (GOLD analysis project Ga0194132, IMG submission 148612) | Freshwater microbial communities from Lake Tanganyika, Tanzania - TA2015054 Kigoma Offshore 80m | ecosystem: Environmental > Aquatic > Freshwater > Lake | place: Tanzania: Lake... | reverse complement strand
GGGCTCCCCCTCGTGCGCCGGACCGCGACGTGCCCGTGGCTCGGCGCGCTCGTGGCGGGTGCGCTCGCGACCGCGTGCGCGGCTCCGCTGCGGACCCTGCCGCAAGATCCCGGTGGCCCCGCCCTCGACGCGGCCGAGATCCTCTCTCGCGCGACCGAACGGTGCCGCGCGATCTCGAGCCTGACGGCCGTCATCGCGATTCGGGGCCGCGTCAACGGACAGCGGGTGCGCGGGCGGGTGCTCGCCGGCATCGCCTCGCCCTCGTCGATCGTGCTCGACGCGGTGGCGCCGTTTGGCGCGTCGCTATTCGTGTACACCGCGCACGAGGGGCGGGCGACGCTCCTTCTGCCTCGCGAACGACGCGTGTTGCAGCACGACGATCCGGTCGCGGTCCTCGACGCGATTGCCGGCGTGCCGCTCGATGCGGCTGACCTGCGTCAAGTCTTGACCGGCTGCGCGCCGGCGCCGAGCGACGGCATCGGCCGGCAGCTCGGTGTCGACTGGCGCCTCCTCCAGGCAGACCGTTCCCAGGTGTACCTGCATCGGGCGGACGCGAACGCGCCATGGCGCGTGGTCGCCGTGCGGCACGGCGGCGACACGGTCCGATGGCGTGCCGACTTCGCCGACTTCGCCGGGGCGTTGCCGCAGACGATTCGCTTGGTGAGCGACGACCGCCGACGTTTCGACCTCACGCTGACGATGTCCGAGGTCGAGATCGACGTGAGCCTCGGACCGGAGGTGTTCCAGCCGATGGTGCCGGCGGGCTCCGCGCCGATCTCGCTCGACGAGCTGCGCCGGGCCGGACCGTTCGGGGAGTTGCGGTCGTCACGCCAGGAATCATCAGGGAGCGGCTCCGCGAGGGCTCCGGCATGACCGCCGCCACCGGTACCCGAACGTCCGGCGATCAGCTCGAGGTTGCCGCGTTCGCGAAAATCAATCTGACGTTGCGCGTGTTCGCGCGCCGAGCCGACGGGTATCATGACCTTCGAACCGTTTTTCAGACCGTCGAGTTGCACGATCGCCTGCGGTTCGCGTGCGTTCGCGGTCCCTTCCGGATTCGCGCCAACGACCCCGAGTGCCCCACCGATCGGTCCAACCTCGTCTGGCGAGCCGCCGAGTGGGTCTGGAAACGGAGTGGGCGGCGGGGCGCTCCAGCCGGAGTGGCGGTGGACATCGACAAGCGCATTCCTGTTCGGGCTGGGTTGGGTGGCGGCAGCAGCGACGCGGCCGCCGCGCTTCGCGCGTTGACGACCCTCTGGCGAGTGCCGCTGCACCCAGCCGAGCTCACGGCGGCTGGCGCCCGGCTGGGTGCCGACGTTCCGTTCTTTCTGACGGGTGGAACCGCCCTCGGTCTGGAGTCCGGCAATCACCTGATCAAGATGGACGATCATCCGCGGTCCTGGGTCGTCATCGTCTGTCCGCCGGTTGGTGTCAGCACTCGAGACGCCTATGCCTGGCTCGATGAGGATCGGGCGGCCCGGGCGGTCCGCGCGGTTCGGGTCGAGCCCCGGCGGGTTCTCCTCGACGGCAAGCCGGAGCCGTACGGCCGGAATGACCTGCAGCGTCCGGTGGCGCGGCGACACCCCGTGATCCGGCGGCTCACGGCCGCGCTGCGACGGGCGGGCGCTCGTTGGGCGTCGATGTCGGGGAGCGGGTCCGCCGTCTTCGGCGTGTTCGAGTCGCGGGAGGTGGCTGAAGCGGCGGTTCGGTGCCTGCGGCGCCCGGAGTGGGCCGTCCACCTCACCCGGATGCTGACGGCTCGGGAGTATGCGAGGCGGTCGGCACCGGCCTCCACGCGCGGCGGGACGCGGTCTCGGTCCGCGCGCCCGGCGACGTCAGGGGCGTGAAGCCGACCTCCGGTTGGCTGCGAGCCGATCCGTCGACGCTGGGCCGGCGCGGTGCGGAAGGGCCCGCGGGAGACTTGCCGCGGCACGGAGCCATCGGCTAAACTCACGGTTTGCGTTCGGCGGTTTCGGCCTCGTCTTGACCCGGCCTCCAGATCCTCCGATTGGCAACAGAGGTAGTCGACGTCAAGAGGACCCATCGTGGCGCAGGTCGACCTCTCGAGTTGGTGGCGATGGGCCCTGGCGGGTCTGGCTCACGGGCGCGGCCGCCGTGTGCGGGCGTGGACGCGCCAACGGGGTGAAGTGAGCACTGTGGGGCGTGGCCAAGCGGTAAGGCGCGGGACTTTGGATCCCGTATTCGAAGGTTCGAATCCTTCCGCCCCAGCCAAGACGCGAGGCAGCAGGTGATCGGCGATTCGGTCATAGCGGTGACTGGCTTCGGCGAGCTGAAGGTGTTCTCGGGGAGCGCCCATCCCGACCTCGCGCGAGAGATTGCGGGGTTCCTGGGCGTGCAGCCTGGCCAGTCTCGACTGCGTCGGTTCCCCGATACCGAGGTGTCCTTTCAGATCGACGAGAACATTCGTGGGACCGACGTCTTCATCGTCCAGCCGACGTGCGCGCCGGTCGATCAGCATCTGGTCGAACTGATGATCATGATCGACGCGTTTCGGCGATCGTCGGCGGCGCGGATCACGGCGGTGTTGCCCTATTACGGCTACGCGCGCCAGGACCGGAAGGACAAGCCGCGTGTGCCGATCTCGGCGAAGCTCGTGGCCAACGTGCTCAGTGCCGCAGGGACCAACCGCGTGTTGACGATGGACCTCCACAAGGCCCAGATTCAGGGGTTCTTCGATATTCCGGTCGACCACCTGTTTGCGGCCCCGGTCATCATCGACTACCTGTCGCGCCTGAACGCACCGAAGCTGACGCTGGTGGCGCCCGACGCGGGCGGCGCGGAGCGGGCGCGTGCGTACGCCAAGCGCCTGGGCGGAGAGCTGGCGGTCATCGACAAGCGGCGGTCCGATGATGGGACGGCCGAGGTGATGAACGTGATTGGCGACGTCGAAGGGCGCACGTGCATCATCCAGGACGATATCGTCGACACGGCGGGCACGATCACGAAGGCGGCGAGCGCGCTCAAGGCGAACGGGGCGGCCCGGGTGCTGGCCTGTGCCGTGCACGGTGTCTTGTCGGGCCCGGCCATCGAGCGGATCGAGCAGTCGCCGATCGACAAGATGATCGTGACCGACACCATTCCGCAGTCACGTGCCAAGACCGCGTCGAACAAGATCGTGGTGCTGTCGGTGGCGCGGCTGCTCGGCCAGGCGATCAAGAGCATTCACGAGGAAACGTCGGTATCGTCGCTCTTCGTGTAGGGAAGGCGTCGAAGGCTCGCGGCCGCGCGTCGTGAGCGTGTGAGGACCAAACGGTTATGCAGGCCAGTCTGGAAGCGATCGTCCGAGATACGTTTGGCAAGAACGAAGCCCGGCGAGCCCGGCGCTCGGGTCGTGTCCCCGCGGTGGTCTATGGGGGCGCGGCGGAGGGTGCCCAGCGCGCCACGCCGATCGCCGTCGATCCCAAGGCCTTGTTGAGGATTCTCCGCTCGGGCGCGAACACCCTCATCTCGCTGAGGATGACGGGGCAGGGCGACACGCCGGTGCTCGTGAAGGAGTATCAGCTCGATCCCATCACCCACGCCGTGCTGCACGCCGATTTCTATCGCGTGGCGATGGACAAGGCGATTCAGGTCACCGTGCCGGTCACCATCAAGGGCGAGCCGAAGGGCGTGAAACAGCAGGGCGGGATCGTCGAGTTCGTGCGGCGCGAGATCGAGGTCGAGTGCCTGCCGGGGGACATCCCGGACCACATCGAGATCGACATCACTGAGCTGCTGGTGCACCAGGGGGTTCGCGTGCGGGACATCGCGACCAGCCCGAAGTGGAAGCCGATGAGCGATCTCGACCTCATGCTGGTGCACGTCATCATGCCGAAGGCCGAAGAGGCGCCGGCGGCGGAGCAGGCGGCTGCGGCGGCAACCCCGGCCGAGCCCGAGGTCATCAAGAAGGGCAAGAAGGACGAGGAGGCCGACGAGAAAGAGAAGAAGTGAAGCTGGTCGTCGGGCTGGGCAATCCCGGGCCGAAGTATCGCGGCACGCGCCACAACATCGGGTTCGCCGTCCTCGACGAAATCGCCCGGCGCGCGGGCGTGACGTTCGAGGCGGGGCCGGTCGATGCGCTCATCGCCAAGGTTCGGGCGCCGGAAGACGGTGGCGGGCCGGTGCTGCTCGCCAAGCCGCTCACGTTCATGAACAACAGCGGCCAGGCGGTCGGCGGCTTGCTGCGGTACTACCGTATCGACCCGCGAGATCTGCTGGTGGTGCTCGATGAGGTCCAGCTGCCGCTGGCGCGGCTGCGGGCGCGGGCGGGTGGATCCGCCGGCGGGCACAACGGGCTGAAGTCGATCATTGCGCACGTCGGTGCCGAGTTTGCGCGTCTGCGCGTGGGCGTCGGGCGTGGTGACGATCGCCGTGAGCTGGCCGATCACGTGCTGGCCCGGTTCGAGGAGCACGAGGCCGCGGACGTCGAACGGATGACCGAGCGGGCCGCCGATGCGGTCGACACGTTCGTGACCGGCGGCATCCTCGACGTCATGAATCGCTTCAACGTGACACCGGTCGCAGGCGACATCAACGGAGACCCCGTCGGAGACCCCACCAGGGACGATGACCGGGAGCGTGAAGAGAGCGGCAGCGTGAAGGGCAGAACGGAAGAAGAGCGGTGATCCGAAGCGGCGTCTCGAGACGGCGCCCCAACATCCTTGCCGCCTGAGGGGCGGCCGCGGCGACACGCACCCGACGGACACGGGCCGCGTACGTCGCGTCCAGAAGGAGCAATGACATGGCTGATCGGCAGTACGAGCTCGTCTACATCCTCCCTCCTGACAGCACCGAGCAGCAGGCGGCGGAGCTGCACGAGCAGATTGCCTCGATCGTGACCCGGATGAACGGACAGATCGAGAAGACCGAGAACTGGGGACGGCGCAGGCTGGCCTATGAGATCGGGTCGCACAAGGAAGGCGTCTACGTCCTCGAGGTGATCAACGGCGGTGGCGATCTCATGCACGAGCTGGATCGACGCCTGAAGGTGATCGACCTGGTCGTGCGCCACATGGTGGTCCGCGTGGACGCCGAGAAGCGCGTCGTCGAGCGCACGAGGACGAGGCGGCAATCCGAGTCGGAGCGGCGCCGGGTGAAGCGTGGTTTGCCGCCGGTTCGGCAACCGGGCGAGGGTCGTCCGGCCGATGCCGACGACGGTGAAGATGACCGGTTCGAAGGAGTGGAGGTCTGACGTGGCACTGGGACAAGGACGATCCAGCGGCCGCGGCCGCGGCGCTGACAAGAAGGTTGGCGACAAACAGCAAGGGCAGCGTCGCCCGATGTTCCGTCGCCGGAAGGTCTGCAAGTTCTGCGCGGACAAGATCGACGACATCAACTACAAGGACGTGAAACTGCTGGCAGGGTTCGTCCCCGAGCGCGGCAAGGTGCTGCCGCGGCGGATCTCCGGCACCTGCGCGATGCATCAGCGCAAGCTCCAGACCGCCATCAAGCGCGCCCGTCAGATCGCGCTCGTGCCCTACGTGACCGAATAGCGGCGCGGGGCGCAACCGTCCGTCCGGCGTGGATCGCGGTCGCGCTACGCGGCTGCTGGGATGAGGAAGCCATGGAAGTCATTTTGAAAGAGCACATCGAGAAGCTCGGGCGGCGAGGCGAGATCGTCAAGGTCGCCGACGGCTATGCGCGCAACTACCTGTTGCCGCGCAAGCTGGCGCTCCTTGTGACGCCGGGCAACAAGGTGCAGGTCGAGCGCCAGCGGGCGAAGTTCGAGGCCAGAGAGGCGGAAGATCGGGCCGCCGCCCTGCGCGTGGCCGAACGAATCGCCGGCCTCGACATCGTCATCAGCCGGCGCGTCGGCGAGACCGAGGCGCTCTACGGATCGGTCACCGCGGCCGATATCGCGGACGCGCTCGCCGAGAAGGGCTTCGAGCTCGATCGACGCAAGCTGCAGCTCGAGGACGCCATCAAGCGCGTCGGCGACTTCGAGGTGCCCGTGAAGCTGCATCGCGAGGTGACGGGCACGGTCAAGGTGCGCGTCGTCGCCGAAGGCGCTGCGCCGTCGAGCGCGTAAGGGCGAGCTGAGGTTCGCCGCGAGGGTACGTGACGCGCGGCGCGCGGCTCTGTCACACCTGAAGAGCGTCTCGCACGCGGCGGTCGTCGATTGGGCCGGGGGAAATCCCTCCGGCCCATTTTGTTTTCGCGCTACACTTTTCTCCGCGCCGCCCCCATGGCCGAGACCGCCGTCGCCGATCGCACGCTGCCCCACAACCTTGAAGCCGAGCGCTCCGTGCTCGGCGCGATTCTGCTGCACAACCACGCCTTCAACCTTGCCGCGGAAGTCATCGACGCGCGCGACTTCTTCCGCGACGCGCACCGGCGGATCTTCGACAAGATGGTGAAGCTGGCGGAGCGCGGCCACGCCATCGATCTGGTGACGTTGAAGGACGAGCTCGGACGCTCGGGCGAGATCGAGGCCGTGGGTGGGCCGGCCTACATCGCCGCGCTCGTCGACGGTGTCCCGCGATCGACCAACGTCGAGCACTACGCGCGGATCATCAAGGAGAAGTCGACGCTGCGCAGCTTGATCTTCTCCGCGAACCAGATTCTCGAGACCGCCTACCAGGCCGGGGAGGACGTCGATCTCCTCCTCGATCAGGCCGAACATGCCATCTTTGCCATCGCCGACCGCAAGGTGCGCGACGGGTTCGTCTCGCTGCGCGAGCTGGCACAGAGCAGCCTCGACACCATCGAGAAGCTGCATGCGAGAAAAGAGCTCGTCACCGGGGTTCCGACCGGGTTCACCGATCTGGACGAGATGACTTCCGGCCTCCAGGCGTCCGATCTCGTGATCGTCGCGGCCCGGCCCTCGATGGGGAAGACGAGCCTCGTGTTGAACATCGCCCAGCATGTGGGGACCAAGACCGACATGACCGTCGGGGTGTTCAGCCTCGAGATGTCGAAGGAGCAGCTGTTCCTGCGCATGCTCACGGCCGAGGCGCGCATCGACGCGCATCGGCTGCGCGGCGGGTTCCTCGGGGAGCGCGACTGGGGGCGGCTCGCGCAGGGGATTGGGACGCTGAGCGAGTCCAAGATCTTCATCGACGACACTCCGTCGATCGGCGTTCTCGAGATGCGCGCCAAGTGCCGGCGCTTGGCCGCCGAGCACGGGCTCCACCTCGTGATCGTCGATTACATCCAGCTCATGCAGGGCCGAGGGCGATTCGAGAACCGCACGCTCGAGGTGGCGTCGATCTCGCGCGCGCTCAAGGGGCTCGCCAAGGAGCTGGGCGTTCCCGTCGTCGTGCTCTCGCAGCTCAGCCGGGCCCCCGAATCCCGGGCCGATCATCGGCCGCAGCTCTCGGATCTGCGCGAGTCGGGCGCGCTCGAGCAAGACGCGGATGTGGTCATCTTCATCTACCGGGAAGATCAGTACGCCGACAAGAACGCACCGCCCACCGACGCCCAGGGCACGGCCGAGCTCATCATCGGCAAGCAGCGCAACGGTCCCACCGGCGTCGTGCGGCTGGCGTTCTTGCGCGAGTTCACCAGATTCGAGAACCTCGCCGTAGGGGTATGAGTACGCCCGACCGCCCGGGGCGCCTCGCGCACTGATGGCCCGCTCCACGGTGGCCCGCATCGACCTGCGGGCCCTGGCATCCAACTACCGCGCTGTCGAAGAGGCCCTGGCCGACCAGTCGAGGCACAACGGCGTCCCGCCTCCACAGGTCATCGCGGTCGTGAAGGCCAACGCCTACGGACACGGCGCGAATGAGGTGGCGCGGGCGCTCGAGCAGGCGGGCGCGACCATGTTGGCGTGCGCCGACATCGAGGAAGGCGTGGCGCTGCGCGCCGCGGGTGTGCGAGCCGCGATTCTGGTCTTCGGCGCGCTGAGCGTGAGCGATCTGGACGGGGTGTTCGACGGTCAGCTGACGCCGACCATCTCGACGCCCGGAGCAGCGCGCGCCATGCAGTCGGCGGCCGCGCGCTATCGGCAGCGTGTGGGCTACCACCTGAAGATCGACACCGGCATGAATCGCCTGGGGTTCAGGTTCGACAACCTCCAGCGCACGTTGCCCGAGCTCTTCGCGAGCCCGAACCTCGAGCTGCAGGCCGTCTACACGCACTTTGCGACGGCCGATGTCCTCTCGTCCCAGCTGTTCGATCTGCAGCGTCAGCGCTTCGAGCGCGCGGTCGCGGACCTGCCGGTCCCAGGCGGGCGGCCACTGGTGCGGCACGCCGCCAACAGCGCCGCGCTGATCCGTGATGCCCGCGTGTGGTACGGCGGCGTCCGGCCTGGGTTGCTGCTCTACGGGATCGTGCCGCCTCCTCTTCAGTGTGCCATTCCGCTCTATCCGGTGATGTCGCTGTCGAGTCGCGTCGTTGCGGTGAAAGGGCTGCGCGTGGGCGAGTCGACCGGCTACGGCGCTCGGTTCCTCGCCGAGCGTCCGACGACGATGGCCATCGTACCGGCCGGGTACGCCGACGGCCTCGATATGCGTCTGGCGGGGCGCGGCGTGGCGCTCATCCGAGGGCGACGCGTGCCCATCATCGGCTCGGTCTGCATGGACATGATCATGGTGGACGTGACCGGATTGTCCGTGTCGCCCGGCGACGAGGTCGTGCTCATCGGCTCGCAGGGCAGCGACCACATCGACGCGCGCGAGATGGCCGCCGCCATCGGCACCATCCCCTGGGAGATCGTCTGCCGGCTCGGAAGTCGCATCGAGCGGCGGTACGATTGAGACGAGCGCGCCCATGGCGAAATCACCGAAGGTCGTGTTCGTCTGCCAGGAGTGTGGCGCGCAGTCGTCCAAGTGGCTTGGGCGCTGCGCCGAGTGCGGCGCGTGGAACGCGCTCGTGGAGGAGCGCCCCATCGAGGGGAACGCGGCGCAGACCGCGCACCGGTATGCCTCGGCCGCTGCACCAAGCGTGGCGCGGCTGTACGACGCGATCGCCACCGGGGAGCACCCGCGCGTGTCGACCTCGATCGACGAGTTCGACCGCGTATTGGGCGGCGGCATCGTGCCGGGGTCGCTCGTATTGCTCGGCGGAGAGCCTGGCATCGGCAAGTCGACGCTGCTGCTTCAGGCTGCCGCCAACCTCGCGCGCTCGGCCGGTCCCGTGTTGTACAGCTCAGGCGAGGAATCCGAGCACCAAATCAAGGCTCGCGGGGAGCGGCTAGGGATCGGCGGCGCGCCGCTCTATCTGCTGTCCGAGACGTGCCTCGAACGCGTGCTCGATGAAATCGGCCGGCTCAGGCCCGCGCTCGTGATCGTCGATTCGATCCAGACGGTGTTTTCGATGAAGTTCCAGTCCGCGCCCGGCAGCATCGGCCAGGTGCGAGAGGCGGCGACCCAGCTGCTCTTCACCGCGAAGGGACAGAACGTGCCGATCATGGTCGTGGGGCACGTGACGAAGGAAGGCACGCTCGCCGGACCCAAGGCGCTCGAGCATGTCGTGGACACCGTGCTGTCCTTCGAGGGCGAGCGCCACCACGCGCATCGGATCGTTCGGGCGGTCAAGAATCGGTTCGGGGCCGTGAGCGAGCTCGGGATCTTCGAGATGACAGAGACCGGGCTCGTGCCGGTGGGGAATCCCTCGGCGCTCTTCCTCGCCGAACGGTCGTTGAATGCGCCGGGCTCGGCGGTGCTCTGCGCGGTCGAAGGCGCCCGGCCGATTCTGGTCGAGGTGCAGGCGCTCGTGAGCTCGAGCAGTTACGGCACGGCGCGCCGGACGGCGAGCGGCGTCGACCCGCAGCGACTGGCGTTGCTGCTCGCGGTGCTCGAGAAGCGGGCCGGCCTGCACCTGGCCGGTGATGACGTGTTCGTGAACATGGCGGGTGGCGTGACGCTCGACGAGCCAGCGACTGACGCGGCGATTCTCGCCGCGATCGCCTCGAGCGTGCGGAACCGCGCCCTCGCGCCGACCACCGCGATCTTCGGCGAGGTCGGCCTGGCGGGCGAGATCCGCGGCGTGACTCAGGCAGCGCTCCGGGTGCGCGAGGCGGCGCAGCTCGGTTTCACCCAGTGTCTCGTTCCCGACGCCAACGCCGAGGCGGCCCGCCGCGCGGTGGTTGGGCTGGACATCGCGTGCGTCGGTGTTCGCACGGTGGGCGAGCTGATGGACCAGTTATTCGACTGATCCCGAACGGCACGTGACTGACGTGGTCAGTGAAGGCGCCGCCTCCCATGACGTCGTCCGATTCCCCGTCGAGTGTCCTTTCGTTCGGATGACGGCGACGAAGGGAAGAGCCCCTCGTCCCGTGGTATGGTGGCAGAAACCGGCCGGCCTCGTGGCGCGGGCATCGGCGCCGGACCGCGGCCGCCAGCGGCTGGTGCGGGGGCAGAGATGGGGTGGTTTGCGGTCGGGCGCGTGTTGGTGTTCTCGGCGGTGACCGCTTCAGCCGTCCTGCTAAGGCCCCTTTGGGGGGGCGCCTGGGCGAATCTGGCGTTCGGCGGCGTCGTGGCCGGATTGGTCTTGGCGCTGGAACATCTGCTGCGTCAAACGCCGATGACGCGCCTGTTCGGCGCCGTCCTCGGTGTCGTGGTCGGCCTGGCCTTCGCGCTCGCCATCGAGTCGGGCCTCTACTGGGCGAACAGCAGCGATCGGCGCGTCGAGTTCCTGCACAGCGTTCTCATGATCGGCCTGCCGTATCTCGGCCTGTGCCTCGGTGCGAAGAACGGCCATTGGCTCGAGCCGGCTCGACTCATGGCGTTGTTCCGGGCGGCCGGACCCGAGCGGCGCTACAAAGTGCTCGACACGAGCGTCATCATCGATGGCCGTATCGCGGACGTGTGTGAAGCCGGATTCCTCGACGGCACCCTCGTCGTGCCTCAATTCGTGCTGCGCGAGCTGCAGCTCGTTGCGGATTCGAGCGACTCGATGAAACGCAACCGAGGTCGTCGCGGTCTGGACGTGCTGCAGCGCGTGAAGAAGATGGCCGGCCTCGACGTGATGATCTCCGATGTCGACTTCCCCGAGATTCGGGAGGTCGACCTCAAGCTCATCGAGCTCGCGCGGACGCTTCAGGGCAAGATCGTCACCAACGACCTCAACTTGAACAAGATCGCGCAGCTCCGCGGCGTCGAAGTGCTCAACGTGAACGAGCTGGCCAACGCCCTCAAACCTGTCGTCCTGCCCGGCGAGATCATGAACGTGTTCATCCTGAAGGAGGGCAAGGAGTACAACCAGGGGGTCGCATACCTCGACGATGGCACCATGGTGGTCGTCGACAACGCGCGCAAGATGATCAGTCGCACGATTGATATCGTCGTCACGAGCGTGCTGCAGACGACCGCCGGCAAGATGATCTTCGGTCGCTACGTCGAGACCGGCAGCGTCAGCGCCCCGTCCGCGCCGCCGGTGGCCGACCGCGTCGGGGCGGCGCCCCAGGCGTGATGCGGTGCTCGCGAACGCCGTGCCTCCTTATCACTGGTGGCGCACCGTCTTTTTCCTGATTCCCGTTATCAGTGTCTACACCCTTCTGCTCGGCGCGGCCTCCATCCTGTCGAGCCTGTGGGACCGCCGCGGCCATGGCGCGCACGCCTGCGCCCGCGCCTGGTCGTGGTTGATCCTGAAGACCACCGGCGTGACGGTGACGGTCGAAGGCCTCGAACGGCTGGAGCCGGGACGCACCTATGTCTTCGTGGCCAACCATCAGAGCCACTACGACACTCCGGTCGTGTTCAGCTCGCTCCCGTATCAGCTGCGGATCATCGCGAAAGAGTCGCTCGCCAGGTTTCCGGTGCTCGGCTGGCATCTGAAACGCGGCGGGCACTTGTTCGTCGACCGCAGGAACCCGGATCGGGGAGGTATTCTCCGTCGCTGGCGGGCGCTCGTGCGCGAGGGACTCTCCCTCATCATCTATGCGGAAGGCACCCGGAGCGCCGACGGCATCGTCGGCCGCTTCAAGGCTGGAAGCTTCCTGCTCGCGATCCAGGCGGGATTACCCGTCGTGCCGCTGGCGATCGTCGGGACACGGAGTGTGATGCCGAAAGGTCGCTTGAGAACAGAGCCCGGCGCGGTCGTCCTGGTCGTGCACCAGCCGATCATACCGCCCGCGCTCGACGCGCCGACGGTCGCCGACGCGAAAGCCCTCGCCCGTAGAGTGCACGATATCGTCGCGGCGACGGTCGCGGCCCGCCGGCCGCACGATGTGCCGTCATCCGTTCGGGGACGCCCGGTGCCGAGCGCTGATGCGCTATAGTCCCGCACGCGATCGTGCTCGACTCATCTGAGACCACGCGAGGGCGCACCGCGGCCATTCTGGTCGCGGCAGGACGGGGCGAGCGCCTCGGCCCAGGCCTCCTCAAGCCGCTTCGTCACGTGGGCGGGCGATCGCTGCTCGAGCGAAGTGTTGACGCGTTCTTGACGCACCCCGCGATTGACGAGCTGGTCGTCGCGCTGCCGAAGGAGCTGGCAGAGAGTCCGCCTGACTGCCTGTGCGACCGGTCCAAGCGGATTCGAGTCGTGGCTGGCGGCGACCGGCGGCAGGATTCGGTGGCCAATGCGATCGACGCAACCTCCCCGTCGGTCGATCTCATCGTCGTGCACGACGCCGCACGTCCGTTCGTGACGGCCGAGGTGATCAGCCGCACGATCGATGCCGCTCGCCGAACGGGCGCCGCGCTGGCGGCGCTGCCCGCACGCGACACCGTGAAGCAGGTCGAACCTGAAGACGGCCGTGAGAGCGCGGAAGGTCAGAGCTCGCGCGTCGTGCAGACGCTGCCGCGCAGCGCGCTCGTGCTGGCGCAAACGCCGCAGGCGTTCGAACGGCGCGTGCTGGTCGATGCCTTTGCCTCGTGTCCGCCCGGCGTCGAGGCCACCGACGAAGCGTGGCTCGTGGAGCGGGCCGGACATGTGGTCACGGTGGTGCCGGGCGATCCGTTCAACCTGAAGATCACCGTTCCGGAGGACTTGATTGTGGCCGAGGCGATCACCCGCGCGCGTGAAGGGATGCCACCGTCGCCCGGTGGTCAGCCGATCGGCCGGTTCCGAATCGGGCACGGGTACGACTTGCACCGGCTCGTCGACGGGCGCCCGTTGATCCTGGGCGGTGTCCAGGTTCCTTTCGAGCGCGGTCTGCTCGGACACTCCGACGCCGACATCGTCTGTCACGCCGTGACCGACGCGATTCTCGGGGCGGCGGCGGCGGGTGACATCGGGCGGCACTTTCCGGACGCCGATCCCGCCTACGAAGGCGCCTCGAGCGTCGCGCTGCTTCGAACGGCCGCCGGCCTGGTGTCGGCACGTGGCTACCGGATCGTGAACGTGGATGTGACCGTGATTGCCGAGCGGCCCAAGGTCGCCCCCTACGTCGACGCCATGCGCGGGAGCCTGGCCGAAGCGCTCGGCGTCTCCATCGAGGCCGTCAGCGTCAAAGGGAAGACCAACGAGCGCGTGGACGCGGTCGGTCGCGGAGAAGCGATGGCGGCTCACGCCGTGGCGCTCATCGAGCTGGTCGACGCGAGATGACGGCAGAGGTGCGGTTCCGTTTCGCGCCGAGCCCCACCGGGTACCTGCACGTGGGCAACGCGCGGACGGCGTTGTTCAATTGGCTGGCCGCCCGGCGTGGCGGGGGCACCTTCGTCCTCCGAATCGAGGACACCGACGCCGAGCGCTCGACGCGCGAGTCAGAGGCCTCGATTGTCGAGGATCTGCGCTGGCTGGGACTGACGTGGGACGAAGGGCCCGACGTCGGCGGCGCGTATGGACCGTATCGGCAGTCGGAACGGCAGACACTGTACCGTGCGCACGCGGAGCGTCTGCTCGTGGAGGGGAGCGCCTACCGGTGTTTCTGCACGGCCGACCAGCTCGAGGCCGAACGGCAGGCGGCGTTGGCGGCTGGCACGCCGGTTCGCTACTCGGGCCGCTGTCGCAGTCTTTCGGCTGCCGACGTCGCACGGCGGCTCGCCGCTGGTGAGCGGGCGGCCGTGCGGTTCCGGGTGACCGACCACGACGTGGAGTTCACTGATCTGGTGCGCGGCCCGGTTCGATTCCCGGCGGAGACCCTCGGCGACCTCGCGATTCTGCGCGCCGATGAATCGCCCACCTACAACTTCGCGGTGGTCGTCGACGATGCGTTGATGCGGATTACGCATGTGATTCGCGGTGAAGACCACATCCCGAACACGCCACGCCAGATGCTGCTGCACCGGGCGCTCGGCTTCACCCCGCCGGCGTTCGCCCACGTGGCGCTCGTGATGGGGCCGGACCACAGTCCCCTCTCGAAGCGGCATGGGGCGACCTCGGTCGCCGAATTCCGGGCGCGCGGCTACCTCCCGGAGGCGCTCGTGAACTACCTCGCACTCCTCGGGTGGTCGCCGCGGGGCAAGGCGGACGACGCGTCGGCCGATGAGTCCGAGATCGTCCCACTCGACGAGCTCGTCCGGCGGTTCTCGATCGAGGACGTCGGACATCACGCGAGCGTGTTCGACGAAACGAAGCTCGCGTGGGTGAACCGCCACCACCTGAAACAGGCCGACATCGATCGGCTGACACATCTGAGCGTGGCGTTCTTCAGGGAAGCTGGCGTAGACCTGCGGCCCGATGCTGAAGGGCTTCGTTACCTGGCATCGGTCCTGCCGATTGCCACCGGGTCGGTCGATCGGCTGGATCAGGTACCGGGCCGACTCGGTTTTCTCTTCGAGTTCGATCCGGGTACCGCGCTCGAGCAGCCCGCCGTGGCCGAGGAACTGGCAGGGGATGCGCGGGCGGTCGTGCGCGTGTGGGACGAGCTCCTGCAGATCTCGCCTAGGCTCGATACCGACCAGTTCCGCGCGGTGGCGGGGGAGGTGCGACGGCGCACGGCGCAGAAGGGGCGAGCGATCTTTCATCCGGTCCGCCTGGCGTTGACGGCGCGCGGCGATGGCCCGGAGCTGGATTTGGTCGTGCCTGCCCTCGATCGCGGCGCCGAGCTGCCGGCAACGGCAGGGCTGCCTCCCGTGCTCGGGTGCCGGGAACGCGTCTCGCTTTTTCGGCGCGCGATGGAGGCTCGGCTCACGTGACGGCTGGAGACGAGCCGTGAGCGTGGTGATCCACGGCGTCAATCCTGTGTTCGAGGCGCTGCGCGCGGCACGAGTGCGTGAGCTGCTCGTGTCGACGCCGCCCAACGAGCGCGTGGCCAAGCTCGTGCGCGAAGCCGAGCGCGTGGGTGTGCCAGTCAGGCGCCTGCCCCTCGAGGCGCTGAGCCGAGCAGCCGGCGGCGATCGCCACCAGGGGGTCGTTGCCGCGCTCCTGGACGACGCGCCGCGGACCCTGGCGGACATCGTGACGACCACTGATGGACGGCCGCCGCTCGTGATCGTCCTCGACGGCATCGAGGATCCGCAGAACGTGGGCGCCATCCTGAGGACCGCCGACGCGGCCGGTGTGTCGGGGGTCGTACGACAAGCCAGACACGCTGCGCGGCTGGGGGCAGGCGCGGCGAAGGCCTCTGCCGGAGCGCTCGCCCACGTCACGATCGTGGAGGTGGTCAACATCGCACGAACGCTCGAAGAGCTGAAGACCGCCGGGCTGTGGATTGTCGGGCTCGCGGGCGAAGGCGCCGTGTCGTACACCGAGATCGACCTCACGGTGCCGGTGGCGTTCGTCGTTGGATCGGAGGAGCGCGGCTTGCGGCGGTTGGTCCGGGAGCGCTGCGACTGGGTCGCGTCTATTCCCATGGTGGGGCATGTGAGCAGCTTGAACGTGTCGGTCGCGGCCGGTGTGGCGCTCTTCGAAGCGCTTCGGCAGCGGCGTGCGCGAGGTGGGCGGTTACGCGATTCGGGGGAGAACAAATGACGAAACGTCCCGATCGATGCTCTCGCCTGGAGTTCGAGTCGTTTTCGTGACGCTGTCGCCGATTGCACACCTGGCACAACACGTGCTAAAGTTCCACTTTTGTCTGGCTGGCGTAGCTCAGTCTGGTAGAGCAGCTGATTTGTAATCAGCCGGTCGGGGGTTCGAATCCCTTCGCCAGCTCCATCGACGGGCGCACGGGCCCCAACGTCGGGTGAGAAGTTCAGGTCGAGCCGTCACGATCCAACAGCACAGACCATCGGCGAGGTAGCGAAGCGGTCAAACGCAGCAGACTGTAAATCTGTCGCCCTAGCGGCTTCGAAGGTTCGAGTCCTTCCCTCGCCACCAACCTTCGCGCGCGTGCTTCGGCCGGCACGCCGACGCCAACGAGCACGTGAGCACGTGGGAGGACGGTCGGCAGCGTGAACATCGGGCCTGTCGCTGAAGCGCCCGCGAGGGCGCGCGGTGCATAGGCGGGAGTAACTCAGTGGTAGAGTCACAGCCTTCCAAGCTGTTGGTCGCGGGTTCGATCCCCGTCTCCCGCTCCACCCTTCGCTCGCGCTTCGGGCGACGGTTGGCAGGCCACGAGGGTGTGTCGAGGGCTCAGTGAGTGGGATGGCGACGGCCGATTCGTCGGCCGAAGCGCCGAAGGCGCGAAGGCCGATGTAGCTCAGTTGGCAGAGCGCGTCCTTGGTAAGGACGAGGTCACCAGTTCGATTCTGGTCATCGGCTCCAACCTTTGCTTGCCGGCGGCTGTGAGCGAGCTGCGGTTGGCGGGCCAGGCGTTCAGAGAAGGTCCACCGGAGCGTGTCGCGCAGAGGTGGACCAAACGGCGTGAGTTGAACAAGAGGGCGTAGACGACATGGCCAAAGAAAAGTTCGACCGCAGCAAACCGCACGTGAACGTGGGCACCATCGGGCACATTGACCATGGCAAGACCACGCTGACCGCCGCGTTGACGAAGGTGGCGGCCGACAAGGGGTGGGCGAAGTTCGTGCCCTATGACGAGGTGGCCAAGGCGTCGGAGTCGCAGGGCCGCCGTGACGAGACGAAGATTCTGACGATCGCGACGAGCCACGTGGAGTACTCGTCGGCGGCGCGTCACTACGCTCACGTCGACTGTCCCGGCCACGCCGACTACATCAAGAACATGATTACCGGCGCCGCCCAGATGGACGGGGCCATTCTCGTGGTTTCCGCCGTGGACGGTCCGATGCCGCAGACGCGCGAGCACGTTCTGCTGGCGCGTCAGGTCAACGTGCCCTATCTGGTCGTCGCCCTCAACAAGGTCGATGCCATCGACGACCCCGAGCTACTCGATCTGGTCGAGCTCGAGGTCCGCGAGCTTCTCAAGGCCTACAAGTTTCCGGGCGACGATGTGCCGGTCGTGCGGGTGTCGGCGCTCAAGGCGCTGCAGGGCGACCCCGAAGGTGTCGCCGGCGTGATCAAGCTGCTCGAGGCGCTCGACAGCTACGTGCCGCTGCCGCAGCGGGAGATCGACAAGCCGTTCTTGATGCCGATTGAAGACGTGTTCTCGATCTCGGGCCGTGGCACCGTGGTGACCGGGCGTGTGGAGCGCGGCAAGGTCAAGGTCGGCGAAGAGGTCGAGATCGTCGGCTTCACCCCGACCACCAAGAAGGTGGTCACGGGCGTCGAGATGTTCCGCAAGCTGCTCGACGAGGGCGTGGCGGGCGACAACATCGGCGTGCTGCTGCGCGGCGTGGAGAAGACCGATGTGGAGCGCGGGCAGGTGCTCGCCAAGCCCGGGTCGATTACGCCCCACACGAAGTTCAAGGGCGAGGTGTACATCCTGTCGAAGGAAGAGGGCGGGCGGCACACGCCGTTCTTCAACGGCTATCGGCCGCAGTTCTACATCCGCACGACCGATGTCACCGGCACCTTGAACTTGCCTGAGGGCGTCGAAATGGTCATGCCCGGCGACAATACGACGATCACGGGCGAGCTGCTGACGCCGGTGGCGCTCGAGAAAGGCGCCCGGTTCGCCATCCGCGAGGGTGGCCGAACGGTGGGCGCGGGGACGATTACCGAGATCCTGGCCTGAGCGTGGGTCCACGTGGGGCGCCTCGAGCCGGCGTCCCGCCGCGCGGCGTGGGCGCCTCCGCGTGAACGAGCCGGGAGGACACTGACGAGGGGCCGGGATGCGAGACATCATTGCGATGGCGTGCCAGGAGTGCAAGCGGCGCAACTACAGCACGACCAAGAACAAGAAGCGCACGACCGAACGGATTGAGATGAGCAAGTACTGCCGCTTCTGCCGAAAGCACACCTCGCACAAGGAAACGAAGTAGGGGGAGGGACGCCGCGAGACCGGGGACGGTCACGCCCGGCGCAGGATCGAAGCGCGCGGGCCCCCGGAGTACTGGAGGACAGTAGCTCAATTGGCAGAGCACCGGTCTCCAAAACCGGGGGTTGGGGGTTCGATTCCCTCCTGTCCTGCCACTGTTCGCTCACGCCCACGCGCGGCGCGTGAGCCGTCGGCGGGCCATCCACGGCGTGGCTCCGCCGGTGACAGACACACGAAGGCCCGGCGTCGGGACACTGGATGTATGGCGGAGAACACCACAACGCTTGACACCATGCGGGAGGCGGCGGGCGGCCGGCTCGAGCGCGCGCGTCTGTTCCTGAGCGAGGTGCGCAACGAGCTCAAGCGCGTGACCTGGCCGTCGCGCAAGGAAGTGTATGCGACGACCGTCGTCGTCATCCTGACGTCGCTCTTCTTTGGGTTGTATCTCTTCATCCTTGATTTCGGCGTGAACACCGTCGTTCAGTGGATCTTCCGACGCTTTGGTGCGGCATGAGTGAGACGGCAACGCTCGAAGCTCCGAGCGGGAAGAGCTGGTACATCGTCCACACCTACTCGGGATTCGAGAAGAAGGTGGCCGAATCGCTCCAGCAGCGCGTGCAGGCGTACGGCCTGCAGGAGGAGATTGGCGAGATCCTCATCCCCACTGAAGACGTGGTCGAGATGCGGGGGGGACGCAAGGTCATCACGGCGAAGCGCTTCTTCCCGGGCTACATCCTGGTCGAGATGAACATGTCCGACCATGCCTGGCACGTGGTCAAGAACACGCCGAAGGTGACTGGGTTCGTCGGCGCCGGAGCCAAGCCGACGCCGCTCAGCAAGGACGAAGTCGATCAGATCCTGACGCAGGTCAAGACCGCAGCGGAGAAGCCCAAGCCGAAGTACATGTTCGAGAAGGGCGATCAGGTGCGAATCAACGAAGGGCCCTTCACGAGCTTCAGCGGCGTGGTGGACGAGGTGAACCTCGACAAGAACACGCTGAAGGTGATGGTGACGATCTTCGGGCGCGCGACGCCCGTGGAGCTCGATTTCCTGCAGGTGGAGAAACTGTAGTTCCGTCATGTCCAAGAAGATTCAAGCCGTCGTGAAGCTCCAGATTGCTGCCGGCAAGGCGACCCCCGCGCCGCCCGTCGGCACGGCGCTCGGTCCCCAGGGCGTCAACATCATGGACTTCTGCAAGAACTTCAACGCAAAGACCGCCAAGGACGAAGGGCTCATCATCCCGGTCGTCGTGACGGTGTACGCCGACCGGTCCTACACCTTCATCACCAAGACACCGCCCGCGCCGGTCCTGCTCAAGCGAGCCGCGAACATCGCGAAGGGGTCGGCCGAGCCGAACAAGAGCAAGGTCGGCACGGTGACGGCGAAGCAGGTCGAGGAGATCGCGAAGCTGAAGATGCCCGACCTGAACTGCACGTCGCTCGAGGCCGCGATCCGGACCGTGGCGGGCACGGCGCGCTCGATGGGACTGGACGTCGTTGGGTGAGCCTGGCGCGAGCGACGCGAGCGCGCGGGATCGGGCCCCGGAGTGGGGCCGGGGAAGGCCCCCCGGAGTAAGACCGGGGTGGGGCCCCCGGAGTAAGAAGCGAGTGGGAGGGCCGCGATCACTGGCCCGATGGAACCACAGGAGGAGTCATGCGGAGGCGGGGCAAGAAGTTCACCGCAGCTCGGGCGCAGATCGCCGCCGATCGGCAATACACGATCGAAGAAGCGATCCCGCTCGTGCAGCGCGTCAAGTTCGCGAAGTTCGATGAGACGGTCGAGTTGACGCTGCGGTTGGGCGTCGATCCGAAGCATGCCGATCAGATGGTCCGCGGCACGGTCGTGCTGCCGCACGGGCTCGGCAAGACCAAGCGGGTGCTCGCCATTGCCGGCGGCGAGAAGCAGAAGGAAGCCCAGGAGGCTGGCGCGGACGTCATCGGCGGCGAAGAGATGGTCGAGCGGATTATGGGCGGCTGGACCGATTTCGACGCGGTGGTGGCGACGCCGGACATGATGCGGGCCGTGGGCCGGCTCGGCAAGGTGCTCGGCCCGCGCGGGCTGATGCCGAACCCCAAGACGGGCACCGTCTCGGTGGAGATCGGCAAGGCCGTGCGCGAGATCAAGGCCGGCAAGGTCGAGTTCCGTGTCGACAAGACCGGGATCATTCACGCGCCCGTCGGCAAGGCGTCGTTCCCGAGCAGCTCGCTCGTCGCCAACACGCACGCCCTCGTGGATAGCATTGTCAAGGCGAAGCCGGCGGCGGCGAAGGGCAAGTACCTGAAGAGCGTCACCGTGTCGTCGACGATGGGGCCGGGGGTCCGCATCGATACGACGCACATGGACGCGGTGGTGAAACACTGATGGCGGTCACACGAGCCGACAAGGAGCAAGAGCTCCAGTCGTTGGAGACGGCGTTCCGCGGCGCGCAGACGGCGATTCTGGTCGAGTACCGCGGCATCAACGTCCCGCAGGTGACCGATCTGCGACGGCAGCTGCAGTCTGCGGGCGCAACCTACCGCGTCGTCAAGAACACGCTCGCGCGGCGCGCGCTGAAGGGCACGTCGTTCGAGGTGCTCACGACGCACTTCCGCGGGACGACGGCGATTGCCTACACGGAGACCGATCCGGTCGGGCTCGCCAAGACGCTGACGACGTTCATCAAGACGGCGCCAACGGTCACGATCAAGGCGGCGGTCGTCGCCGGACGGGCCATCCAGCCGGCCGAGGTTAACGACCTGGCGTCGTTGCCGGGGCGGCCGGAGCTGCTGGCCAAGCTCCTGTTCGTGTTGCAGGCGCCCATGGTGCAGATCGTGAGCGTGTTGAACGCTGCGCCGCGCGATCTGATGAGTGTTTTGGTCCAGGTGGAGAAGAAGCGACAAGGATGAGTGCCGAGGTGCCCGGGCCACATGGTGGCCCGGGCACCTCGAGTCGATTGGCTGAAGAGGAGATCAGAACATGGCCGAAGTGACGCAGCAGCAGGTCGTCGACTACATCAAGGGGATCAGTGTGCTCGAGCTCTCGCAGCTCGTGAAGACGCTCGAATCCGAGCTGGGCGTCTCCGCGGCGGCGGCCATGCCGATGGCGATGGCCATGGGCGGCGGTGGTGCGGCCCAGGCGGCGCCCGTGGAGGAGAAGACCGAGTTCACCGTGATGCTGACCGAGATCGGTGGCAACAAGATCAACGTCATCAAGGTCGTGCGCGAAGTGACGAGCCTCGGGCTGAAGGAAGCCAAGGATCTCGTGGAGAGCGCACCGAAGCCGATCAAGGAAGCCGTCTCCAAGGATGAGGCCGAGGCGATCAAGAAGAAGTTCGAAGAAGTCGGCGCAAAAGTCGAGATCAAGTAGGTCTCGATCGGACCTGCGGGATCGGCCGCGGTGCCGGGACACCGTGCGGGGCTGCCACCAGCCCCCGCCGTGCTACGGGCCTGATGGCTGATTCCTGGTGTCACCGTGGGCTTGTCTGCGCTCTTCTTCGAGGTCTTCTAAGCATGTACAGCCTTCCCAAGAACGTCTATCGTGAGCGCATCGATTTTTCGAAGATCAAGACGACCGTTCCGATCCCGAACCTGATCGAGATTCAGAAGAAGTCCTACGAGAGCTTCCTGCAGATGAATCGTCTGCCGAGCGAGCGCGAGGACGCCGGGCTGCAGTCGGTCTTCAAGTCGGTCTTCCCGATTAGCGACTTCCGGGAGAACTCGTCGCTCGAGTTCATCGAGTATTCAATCGGCAACTGGGAATGCAAGTGCGGCAAGCTCGCGGGTTTGCATCACCTCCGGAAGCCCTGCAGCCAGTGCGGCACGACGCTCATCGCGGATCCCTACGGCGACCGCGAGGTGCTGTGCCCGCGCTGCGGGAAGGCCAATCAGGCGCGGGGCGCCGTCTGCGACATCTGCGGGAATACGGTCGGCCTGAAGCTGAAGTACGACGTCGATGAGTGCCAGGAGCGGGGCATGACCTATGCCGTTCCGCTCAAAGTGACCATCCGGCTCGTGGTGTGGAACAAGGATCCCGAGACCGGCGTCAAGACGATTCGCGACATCAAGGAGCAGGAGGTCTACTTCGGCGACATCCCGTTGATGACCGAGAACGGCACGTTCATCATCAACGGCACCGAGCGCGTGATCGTGTCGCAGCTCCACCGCTCGCCGGGGGCGTTCTTCCACTCCGAGGACAAGACGCTCTACATCGCGCAGATCATTCCGTACCGCGGATCCTGGGTCGAGTTCGAGTACGACACCAAGAACCTGCTGTATGTGCGGATCGATCGCAAGCGGAAGTTTCTGGCCTCGGTCTTCCTGCGGGCGCTGGGCCTGCGGGGCGCCGACGAGATCCTCCGCACGTTCTACGCGGTCGACCGGCTGTACCTCAAGCAGGGGACGTTGTACTGGGCCGTCGCCGACAGCCTCGTGGGGCTTCGCGCCGCGAAGGACATCGTCGTGCCCGGCGAGAACTTCACGGTCCAGGCCGGGAAGAAGATCACGAAGAACGCCGTCGAGGCGTTGAAGCGCGCCAACGTCGAGGCCGTGGAGATCTCGGACGCCGAGCTGGAAGGCGCGTTCGCGGCGGCCGACGTCATCGATCCGGCGACGGGCGAGGTCATCCTGGAGGCCAACGAGGAATTGACGCCGCGCGTCATCTCGATGGCGCAGGAGAAGAACGTCGATCGCATCGAGATCTTTTTCCCAGAGAAGGACGACGTCGGGTCGATCATCAGCCAGACGCTGAAGAAGGATCCGATTCACACGCACGAAGAAGCGCTCATCGAAATCTACCGTCGGCTGCGGCCGGGCGATCCGCCGACGCTCGACAGCTCGCGGTCGCTCTTCGAGAACATGTTCTTCAACCCGCAGAAGTACGACTTCTCGCGGGTCGGACGGCTCAAGCTGAACACCAAGCTCGGGTTGAACACGCCCCTCGACGAGAAGATCCTGCACCCGCAGGACTTCTACGAAGTGTTGAGGTATCTGCTCAAGCTGCGGCGTAATCCGGCCAACGTGGACGACATCGATCACTTGGGCAATCGGCGCGTGCGATCGGTGGGCGAGCTGCTCGAGAACCAGTTCCGCATCGGTCTGGTCCGGATGGAGCGGGCGATCAAGGAGAAGATGTCGGTCTACCAGGAAATGGCGACCGCCATGCCGCACGACTTGATCAACGCCAAGCCGGTCATGGCCGCGATTCGGGAGTTCTTCGGGTCGTCACAGCTGTCGCAGTTCATGGACCAGACGAACCCGCTCTCGGAGATCACGCACAAGCGCCGGTTGTCGGCACTCGGGCCGGGCGGACTCTCGCGCGAGCGGGCCGGGTTCGAGGTGCGCGACGTCCATCCGACGCACTACGGCCGCATCTGCCCCATCGAGACGCCGGAAGGCCCGAACATTGGGCTCATCTCGTCGCTCTCGTGCTACGCGCGCATCAACGAGTTCGGGTTCATCGAGTCGCCGTATCGCAAGGTGAAGGACGCCCGGGTGACCGACTACGTCATCGTCACCAACGCGGGTGGCCACGCGAAGTACAAGAGCGGGGACATCGTCGAGGCCGACGAGCTCGTTTCCGACGACGGACGATCGAAGAAGAAGGGCGTGGAGTTCGAGCCCTATTCGTTCTATCTGTCTGCGTGGGAGGAGGATCAGTACATCATCGCCCAGGCGAACGCGGCCGTGGACGCCGAGGGTCGGTTGACGCAGGAGCGCGTCAACGCCCGGCAGGCGGGCAACTTCATCCTGGTGCCGCGGGACAACGTCCAGTTCATCGACGTCTCGCCGAAGCAGCTCGTGTCGGTCGCCGCCTCGCTCATTCCGTTCCTCGAGAACGACGACGCGAACCGCGCGCTGATGGGATCCAACATGCAGCGTCAGGCGGTCCCGCTGCTCCGTGCCCGGTCGCCGTTTGTCGGCACGGGCATGGAGTACATCACCGCTCGTGATTCCGGGGCGGTGATCGTGGCGCGTCGGGCGGGCACCATCGACTTCGTCGATAGCCAGCGCATCGTCGTCCGGGTCGAGAGCGAGACCGAGGACGGCAAGGAGATGGGCGCTGACATCTACCCGATGACGAAGTTCAAGCGGTCGAACCAGAACACCTGCATCACTCAGAAGCCGATCGTCCGGGTCGGCCAGAGGG
>Ga0194132_10004346_pt1 | contig 24165 bp, 23 predicted proteins | sample TA2KigOf80mmetaG_FD_148612 | JGI IMG/M metagenome (GOLD analysis project Ga0194132, IMG submission 148612) | Freshwater microbial communities from Lake Tanganyika, Tanzania - TA2015054 Kigoma Offshore 80m | ecosystem: Environmental > Aquatic > Freshwater > Lake | place: Tanzania: Lake... | reverse complement strand
CCGGACCGAGGAGGTCAAAACACGCTGCCGGACCGTCCTGCACGCCCAAGCCCGCGCGCTCCAGGTCGCTCCCGCCACCAACCCGCCCACCGTCTACGGCTTCACCGCCCTGGACCGCGACGACCTGGCCCTCGCCGGCGTGTAGATTCCACCGGGAACTCACTTTAGGTGTATGCCGGTTGCCTACCGCCCCGTGATCCCGGCGCGCGACCGGACGTGCGCGGGCTGCAACACGAAGGCCCGCGACAGCCAGCCCGTCGCCTCGCGGTGGCGCAGGGGCCAAGCGAGCCCCGTCCGTTCCTGAGGTTCCTTCCTTGCCACGGGAAGCGGTGGGGAGGAGATTGCTTCCTGATCAACGACGACTCAATCTCCAAGATAAGCACTGCTGGAAAATACGGACATTTAACCACATGAACCGCATTTCTGCCAGGAGAATTGTGTAAGTGTGGTCCTCATATGGTTGAATTGATGTGCAAGAGTCCCACTACAAAAAGGAGGTGAAGTGAGGCAATTCTGTGACGTAACACGCATCATTAAGGCCGAAATATTGCCGACTATGCTCACCGATGGTTACGTCGATTACTCCCTCCGCTACCGGCTGGAGGATGGCACGGTTCTTGAGCCAGGAGTCCCGGACAGCTCGGCAAGCTCCGCACGCCGCGAGGCCAAGAAGCAGACAGCCTGGGAGGCGCGGTTGCGGGGCTCGGAGATTGAGGTCGAGATCGTCACCGCGCCGGCGCCAACCTCGGAGCCGGCTCTGGAAGCGACGACGCCGGTCGTCAAGCTCAACGGCTGCCTCACCGTCGCGGAGGCGGCCCGCAAGCTCGGCATCACGACCCAGCGCGGCGCGCAACTGCTCAACCGGGGGAAGCTCCGGCACGTCGAGACGCCGCTCGGGCGGCTGGTTGATCCGGCCAGCGTGGAGCACCGGCTGAAGCAGCAGGCAGCTAGAGGCTAGGATCACCACGATGAGCTACTCATTCGAACTTTGCTATCCACTCCCAGGGTCTACTCGCACATCGGGCCTCACCGAGGGGCCGGCGTGGGACGGCAGCGGCCTTCTGTTCACCGATATCCGGAACAGCCGCATCCTCCGCTTCGCCCCGAATGGCGGTCGCGTCGACATCGTGCGAACCGGGACGAACCAGGCGAACGGCCTCATGTTCGACGCCGCGGGCACCCTTTACGCCTGCGAGGGCGGCGGGCGGCGGATCGTGCGCTACGAACGGGATGGCGGCACGACCACGATCGCCGACCGCCTGGACGGCCGCCGGCTTAACAGCCCGAACGATCTGGCGATCGATCGGCAGGGGCGCATCTGGTTCACCGATCCCCGGTACGGCGACGATCGCGCAGATATGGAGCTCGATCACGAATCGGTCCTCCGCGCCAACCCGCGCGGCGACACGTGGTTGGTCGAGCGAATGACCTTCGATACGACCCGGCCGAACGGCATTCTCCTCTCCGCCGACGAGCGATGGCTCTATGTCGCGCAATCGAGCTACGTGCCGGCTGAGGGGCGCCAGCTACGCGCATACCCGGTCCGCGAGGATGGCAGCCTGGGCGCGATGCGCGTGCTCCACGACTTCGGCGACAACCGGGGCATCGATGGAATGTGCCTCGACGTGGAGGGCAATATCATCGCTACCTGCGGGTGGGAGATCGGCGGACCGGGCGGACGGATCGCGATCTTCGCGCCGGATGGCCGGGTGCTGGAGGAGCATCTCCTGCCCGATCCGGCGCGCCGACCGACCAACTGCACCTTCGGCGGACCCCGTCTTCAGACTCTGTATGTCACCGATATCGACGGGCATCTGCATCGGACCGAGACTGACCGGCGCGGCCTGCTTGCCTACCCGACGTCTGCCTGAGCGCGCCCTGCACGCACCGAGGAGGAACGCTCGCAATGCCCGGAAGAACGCGCATCAGCATCGTCGGCGAGGACTTCCATGTCAACGGCCAGGTCACGTATCTGGGCCGCACCTGGCGCGGCCACCGCATCGAAGGGTTGCTCCTGAACTCGCGGATGGTCCAGACGACCTTCGACGACGCGAACCCGGAGACGCGAGACCGCTTCGCCTATCCCGACACCGGCCGATGGGATCCGGAAAGGAACCTCGCCGAGTTTGTCCATATGGTGCCGGAGTACCGCCGCCACGGTCTCCTGGGCGTCACGCTCAATCTCCAGGGTGGGTCGCCCGAGGGATACAGCAAGGTGCAGCCGTGGGACAACGCCGGCTTCACCGCAGCGGGCGAACTCCACTCGGGCTACCGCGATCGCCTCACGCGCGCGCTCGCGGCGCTCGACGCCGCGGGGATGGTCGCGATTGTGGGGATCTTCTACTTCGGGCAGGACGAGCGCCTGTCCGACGAGGCGGCGGTGCGTCGGGCGGTCGCGCAGGTGTCGGACACCCTCCTCGACGGAGGGCATACGAACGCTATCGTCGAGATCAACAATGAGTGCGACGTGCCGCGCTACGAGCACGAGATACTCCAGCCGCACCGGGTGCACGAGCTTGTCGAACAGGTCCGCGCGACGACGCGCGGTGGGCGCCGCCTCCTCGTCGGGACGAGTTACCGGGGTCGTTCGGTTCCCTCGGAGCAGGTTCTGGCCGTTTCCGACCTCGCGCTCATCCACGGCAACGGCGTGGTCGACCCGGAGTACATCGGCGAGATGGTGCGCGAGACGCGCAAACGCGCGGGGCGCCCGATGCCGATCGTGTTCAACGAGGACGACCACTTCGACTTCGACCGGCCGAGGAACAACATGGTCGTCGCGATCGAGAACCACGCTTCATGGGGCTACTTTGACCCCGCCTCCGGTGCGGGCGGCGCGGGCGTGCGGTCGAACTACATCGACGGCTTCCAGAACGTGCCGGTGAACTGGCGGATCAACACCGACCGAAAGCGTGGGTTCTTCGACCTGGTGCGGGAGATGAGCGGGGCGTAGCGCTCCGACTGGAACCGGGTCGCGTCAGTCCGACCGAATCAGACGCTCAACCCGAATCGCTACGCGGCGACGACTCGTGGCGCGGGAACCGGCGCGCCATCTGCCTAGGCCGACTCGAGCCAACTCTCGATGGCTCTCCGCCACGGCGGTCAGCTTCTTCATACGGATTGCCGTGGGCCTAGCAGCCTGGTAGCTCTCCGGCACAGTCTCGACGTCGATCTGGTCGTCGGCATCCCACTGGATGAGCCCCAGCGCTGAGCGTCTCAGGCCGCGCGCGAAGTGGTTCGTGGCGAATTGGGCCAGGATCGGGTCAACGCAGCCGAACTGGTCATCCTGGGTGCGAGGGCGAAGATCCAGCAGTTGCGCGCGGGCCGCGCAGACCAGCAGAGGCTGCGTCAACGACTCGCCCAGCGCGTGCGAGACTGCCGGATCCCGGTCGCACGAATCGGAGGCGTGGCGCTGATGAGGCTGGCGCGCCCACGCAGCCAGGCGCTAACCGCGGGACCAGACTCAGGCCGAGGCGGAGTGCTCCGCGCGGGCGACGACGGCGCGCCCCAGGACGAAGACGGCCGGCGCGGCGATGCTTGCGACGAGAGCACTCACGACAAATGGCGCGCGGGTATCCGACCCGAGCAACTCGGCAAGGAAGCCACTGGCCACGGAGCCGATCACCACGCCCAACGAGTAGATGGCGTAGAAGATGCCGAACGCGGCTCCACGCTCGCGACGGATCGTCACCTCCACGATCAACGCGGTCACGGGGGGAAAGAGCAGGCCGAAGCCGAAGCCGAACAGCCCCATCCCGGCGAGGACGAGCGCGTAACCGGTCGCCGATGCCAGCATCATCGTCCCACCGGCGATGAGCAGCAGCCCTGTTGCGATCGGCCCGTAGCGACCGCGGGCATCGCTGATCCGGTTCGCCGGCCCGGCCATGAGCGCCATCGCGACGACTGCGTAGACGGTGAACGCCAGGCCGTTGCGCCCCCCGGACCCGCCCTGCGCGATCGCCGAGACGGCGCCGGGACCTTGGGTGAGGATGAGCGGCAGATGCGTCACGAGCACGCCGAGACCGATCGTGAACGCCAGGACGGTGAGATACGCCGCGACGAGTGGCCCCCGTGTCCAGAGCCCAAGGTAGGACACCCCGCCGATCAGGTCGCGAGGAGTCGACTCCACCGGCTCAGCCTCCCGCGCCCAGATCAGAAAGGCGAGGCCGGCCGCTGCCATGAGGATCGCGCCGATGACGAACGGAGCGCCGAACCCGAGGCGATCGCGCGCCATCCCCCCCAGCGGCGGACCGAGCACGGCTGCGACCGCGATGATCGCTCCGCTGACCCCCATGGTCCGCGCGCGACGATCGACCGCCGCGTTATCCCCGATGAGCGCGAATGCACCAGGCGTCAGCACCGCGGTGGCCACACCGTGCAGCGCCCGGACGCCGAGCAGATGCTCCGGTGTTGCCGCGAGCGCGTACCCGAAGAGAGAAGCGACAGAGGCGGCCAAGCCTAGCAGCACCGGGCGCCGCCGCCCCCAGCGATCGAGCGCGACTCCGGTGACGAGATTCCCGACGAGGTTGAGCGCCGAGTAGATGCCGACGATGAAACCGATCATTACGGGCGACGCACCAAGGTCCCGCGCGTAGGGCGCCACGACTGGGAACTGGATGAAGAGATCGAGAAAGGTGACGAAGATGATCACGCGGGCCGCCAGGATGGTCCGCCCCGGCGTGGACGGACTGGCGCGCGCTATCACCGGAAAGCGATGGTAGTCCCGGCCTGCCCCGCAGTCCACGCGCCGCCCCGTAGGGCCGCCCACGCCGACGCCTCGCTGGCGAATGTCGGATCGAACCGGAAGGACATCCTGCCCAACGCGGCGGCTTGCCCGGCCCTTCGAAATGCCGGAGATTCGCCTCTCGATCCGCGCCGGTGTCAGCGACGGAAGGCGGTGTTGCGGGCGCGGCGAGGCGCGCTAGCTATTGATGCGGTTGACCACCGCCGGGGGCAGCTCGCGGTTCCCCGGAGGCCCCGCTTGCTGACCCAAGTACACGTAGGCGACGATCTCGTCATCTGGCGCGAGACCGAGCGCGGCCTTGACCGGCCCCGCGACCGCTGGATCGACCATTGCCGGGCCTGAGCGCCACGCGCTGGCCAGTCCACCCGCAGTCGCGGCGAGGAGGATGTTCTGCACGCCGGCAGCGACGGTGTAGCGGTTTTCCAGGTGCTTGACCGGGTCGGCGTCCGGCGCGGCGGCGACGGCGAGGACGACCGGCGTGCGCTCGAACTGCACCCGCTGCCGCTCGACCACCGGTGGCTGGCCGCCGGCCGCGGCGAGCGCGTCGGCCGCGATCTGACCCAGCCGACCTCGCGCGGCGCCACGGATCACCGAGAACCTGAACGGATTGGTCCGGAAGTGGTTTGGCGCCCAGCGCGCGAGTTCGATCAGCTCGTCGATCGCGGCATCGTCGATCGGCGCCGCGTGATCGACGTTCATGTTCGAGCGCCGTCCCCGAATGGTCGCGGCAACCGCCGCGTAGGCGCCGTTCTCTGCCATCGTCACCTGCTCCTCCTATTGGTTACAGAAGAATAGTATCTTTCGATCGGCCGTACCACCCGTCGTCCCTGTGCTGGCGCAGCGCCGCCGGTGAGGGTGAGGGTCAGCCAATCGAGCCCTGTGGTTACGCCGGATAGCCCTTCGCGCCCTGCGGACCCTTCAACGCCGAGATCTCGCCGGTGTGCAGCCACACGTTGCCGATTATGATGCCGAGCACGGCGCCCAGGGACATGGGCCCGCCCAGATCGATCGTGCGATCGAGATCGGTCTCGGTCAGTGAGGCCACGTATTCGTCGGTCGCCGCGAACACGGCGGTCGTATGGGCGGCGAAGGCGGCACGATCGATCCGGACCCGCCGACCCCATTCGCCCCACTCGCGACTCAAGGGCAGGGGCTCGCTCAGTCCGGTTCAGCCCGCCCAGGTCGTCGCGCCGACAGGGGCTGCTCCCCGCAGCATACCCTGAATGAGACCATCCTCTCCGGCCACGATGTGTCCCACATGCGCTCCGATCGGGTTGCCCACCGGGGCTGGCTGCCACAGTAACTGCGCGTCGGTGACTTCGGCGATTGTCCCCTGGTAGAAATTCCGTGCGGCGCGAAAATGAGCCTGCAGAGCCTCGACCGCGTTTTTCGCATCTCCTCGTTGGGCACATCATCGCACACCGGCGCCTCGACTGCGCCGGAGCTTGCCCGCGCCTCAGCCGAAGGCGGGCGGTGGCGGGGCAGGCGACGGCGACCACGTCTGGGCGGCGTGGCGTCGGCTGAGGCGGGCAAGCGCCATCGCCGCGCGGGCGACGCGCGCGGCGCGGCGAAACTCCCCGCCCTGGTACAGCGCGTAGCCGCGGGCGTACTGATCCCGGGCCGCGCTCGCCAGATGCTCGGTCTCCGCACCCGCGTCAACCAGTTCCGCGATGGCACGGTGGGCACGGTGCAGGCGGCGGGACGCTCGATCGCGCAGCGAGGGCGAGCCGTCGACGACGAGCGCGTCGAGCAGTGCATCGGCCGCGTCGAGGGCCGCGATCGCCTGCGCCAACCCTCGGGGAAACGGTTGGATGTGCGGCCCGGGATTAACCTCTGGCGGTTCGGCCGGGATATCCCCGAGCCGCTCGATCGCCGCGGCCGCATCGTCGAGCAGGCGATCGATCGTCGGCAGGACTGGATCATCCGGCGCCGCGGCGCGGTCGGCACGGACCTGGCCGAGCCGCCGACGCAGCATCATCATGCCCTCGCCGCGTCCGCCGAAATGGCCGGGATGGGCGCCCGGTGGGGGTGGCACGGGAACCTCGAAGGTCTCGCCCGGATCGTGGTGGTGCAGGAATCGGACTCGCGGTCCCGGCCCGTGTGGGTCCTGACCCCCGTGCCCACGGTGGAACTCTCGGCGCACGAAGACATCCCGGAACATTGCGCGACCTCCTTGACTGCGACGGTAATTGTGCACAGGCTACCGCAACGGTGCTGTCACCGCTCGTAGTTTTTTCCCGGAGCACCGTTGGAATGACTCGTGGTGGTGGGGCGGTGGGGAATGCCGATACTCGCAATCCACGACGAGCCGGACGTGCGCGACATGATCCGAACCGCGCTCGAGGTCGACGGCCTGACGGAGATCACCGCCGAGGATGGCGACGAGGGGTTGGCGACCGTCGAGCGGTTCCGTCCTTGCTGGTGCTGCTCGCTGTGCAGATGCCGGGCCTGGATGGGTGGAACGTCCTCCGCGAGATCCGCTTCCGCGGGTTCGAGGTGCCTGTCATCATCGTCTCCGGCGCGCCGGACATCGCCCTGCGCGCCCAGGCCGCCGGCGCGGTCGCGCATCTGTCCAAACCGTTCCGCATCACCGAACTGATCGGTCTCGTGCGCCGTCATCGGCGGGGTAGTGGGTAGTGGGTCAGTCACGCAGGGGCTTTCGCCCCGAACCCGATCGCGCGGAACAGCCACCCGCCCGGGAGTGCTCCGCTCCATACTCCGCACAATCCGGAGAGAGACGCGGGTGAGGATGCGCTAATCTGCACCTCATGGAACGATCCCCGAACTCACCGCTGGAACGGGTGGACGACGACTGGGGGCCGGGCGGCGGCCCACATCTGAGCGGTCGCACGCTCGGCGGGCTGATCCTGGTGATCCTCGGGCTCGGCCTCTTCGCGCTTCAGAGCGTGGCCGGATTCGGCGAGGCGCTGGTGTTCTTCCTGGTCGGCGCCATCTTCGTCGCGGCGTACCTCGTTCGCGGGCGGTATGGCTTCCTCATCCCGGGGTGCATCCTGCTGGGCATCGGTCTCGGTCGGGTTGGCACGGCGTACGGCTACGACTTCGGCGCGCTCGAAGGACTCGGCCTGGGCGGCGGTTTCCTCGCGATCTACCTCATCGACCGTATCTATCGCGGTCGCAGCCACTGGTGGCCGCTCATCCCCGGCACGATCCTCCTGATCGGGCCCCTTCTCACGCGCCTGCCGGAGGCGCAGCGGGTGGTGGAGATCGCTTGGCCGCTCGGCCTCATCCTCGTCGGCCTGATCCTGCTCGTTGGCGCGCAGGGCATCACCCGGCGCCTGTGAGCTACATACGCTCGGACTGATCGACCCGCAGGACGAAGATCGGTCCGCGTGCGTTCGGTACCGGTCGTTCGGGGGCCGCCTTGCGCATCACCCCGATCGCGTCGTCGATCTGGTCGTCCTCGACACCAATGAGAAGGGTTGCGTTGCCGCGGCGCAGGAATCCGCCGACGGTATCGATCCGGGTGACGCCGAACCGCCGGCGGGTGAGGGCTTCGACGATCCTACCGGCCACGCGATCCTCAACGATCGAGAAGAGCAGTTTCATCGCCTGCCTCCCTGGTGGGCACCACCGGCCGCCCAGATGTGCTCGACGCGCTCGATGGGCACGGTGAAGAGGACGGCGCCGCCGACCTCGACCTCGATCGGCGCCGGCCCGATGCCCCCCATTCCATCGGGGAACGGAGGAATCCATGTGACGTGCCGGGTGTCACAGGTGCGTTCGACGAGCGCGGTAACGCGCGGCACACGGTCGAGCGTGGTGGCGACGAGCATGACGCTGTTCTCGCGCCGCAGGAAGCCGCCCGCGGTGTTGAGCCGCGTCACGCCGAATCCTTCGTCCGTGAGCGCTTCGGCCAGAGCATCGGCATCGTCGGCCTGCGTGATCGCAATGACCAGCCGGTTTGGTTGCGCACTCTCCACGCGGATGACACCTCCTGTACGATCGGGCTCGTCACGAGCCGCTGACGACAGGACGGCGGAGGCCTGCACGCGACCACCGCTCGACTCTTTCGCCAGCCTGCGAGGTGAGCTGTCGGGTTCGGCGGAAAGAGACTCGCCGTCCGGCCGTGCGGCCGATTACACCCCTGGGGATGGCCGAAGCCCTCCCGAGCATGGTTCCCCCGCTCGGCGCGTTCTAGGCGGCGCGCCGACTCGGCTGCAATCTTCGATTGTCGATCCTGAGACTACGGATGTGCGTGCCGTGCGTCAACCGTCCGGGGACTGCGGGCCTGCCGGGTTTCCCGGGTGAGGCACCAGCGATGCCTCGATCCGCCGCGCGGTCGCTCTATCTTGCGGTGCCGGCACTCCGCGCACGCGTGCCCTTCGCTCGGCACCGGGACTTCCCGCCAGCCCGCGCGCCCGAGCCCTCCTCGTGCCCGATCGCGGCCGTGAGCTCTCCGAGGGGGACGCCGTCGCGTCCGTATACTGACGCTATGGAGACCGACGCCGCCCGCCCCGCTCCGCCGCCCGAGCGCGACCTGAGCCGTTCGGCGCAAGATTACCTGAAGGCGATCTACAAGCTTCAGGACGACGGACCCGTCCTCACTTCGGCGCTGGCCGAGCGGATGGGAGTTGCGGCGCCCAGCGCCACGAACGCGATCGGCCGGCTCGCGGATGCCGGCCTGCTCAGCCACGTCCCGTACCGCGGGGTGCGCCTTACCGAACGGGGCGCGGCGGTGGCACTCGAGGTCATCCGCCATCATCGCCTGTGGGAGGCATTCCTCCACCGGGCCCTCGGCGTGCCCCTCGATCAACTGCACGACGAGGCGGAGCGACTCGAACACGAACTCTCCGACGTGCTCGAGGATCACATCCTGCGCGTCCTCGGTAACCCGGCGTTCGATCCCCACGGCGACCCCATCCCCGGGCGCGATGGCTCGTTCGAAGAGGATTGGCTTCCGACCTTGGCCGACCTTGTCACCGGGACCGGCGCGATCGTTCGGCGTGTACCCGATTCCGACCCCGAGTTCCTGCGCTATCTCGGCGCGCTGGGCATCCTGCCCAGCGCGCGCATCGAGATCCTCGCGCGCGAGCCGTACCTCGGTCCGTTACGGCTGACTGTGGATGGCGCGGAACGCGTTATCGGCTACGAACTCGCCTCGCGCGTGCAAGCCGAGCCGACAACCGGTGACGAGATCACCCCAGGCTGAGGATCCGCCGCGCCAGCTCGAAGTAGAGGATCAGGCCGGTCCCGTCCACCAGCGTGGTGATGAGCGGCGCGGAGACCACCGCCGGATCGATTCCGATCCTGCGCAGCGCCAGTGGCAGGAACGCGGCGACCAACCCTGCCCAGATCACGATGAAGCATGCGCTGAGCCCCACCACGAGAGCGACGTTCGGCGTAACGCCGAGCATTTCCGCCCGCGCGAACATCGCCACCGCCAGCACCGCGCCGAGGAGGAGCGCAACGCGGAACTCCTTCCATAGGACTCTGAGCAGGTCGTTCCAGTGTACGTCGTCCAGGCCCATGGAGCGAACCAGCGTCGTCACGGTCTGCGAGCCGACGTTGCCACCCGTCCCGATGAGCATGGGGATGAAGAAGCCCAGAGCGACGACAGCCTGGAGTTCGCCAGAGAAGTGGCTGAGCACGCTCGCGGTGTACGCCTGGGCGACGAGCAGCAGCGCCAGCCAGACGATCCGGCGCCGGAAGATGGTCAGGACGGGGCTGTTCAGGTAAGGCTCGGTGAGCGGTTGCGACCCGCCGAGCATCTCGATGTCCTCGCCGGCCTCCTCCTCGATCACGTCTCGCACGTCGTCGGCCGTGACGATCCCGACGAGTCGATCCTGATCGTCCACCACCGGCAGGGCCAGGTAGCGTTGGTCGCGGAAGATGCGCGCGACCTCCTCCTGATCGTCCATGGCGTGCAGACGAACCAGATTCGCGTTCATCACCGCGCGCACGCTCTGCCCGTAACGCCCGAGCAAGAGGTCACGGAGCGCCAGCACGCCGAGGAGGCGTCCGTCGGCTTCCGTCACGTAGACGTAGTTCACGGTTTCGACCTCGTCGACGACGCGGCGGATCTCGACGATCGCCTCGTCGATCGTCAGATCCGGGCGGATCGCCGCGAACTGTGGCGTCATGATCCCACCGGCCGAGTTCGACGGGTACGCGAGCAGACCGCGAAGCTCGGTGGCCTCCTCCGCGACCATCGCCCCCAGCACGTCGGCCGCATCGGACGCGGGAAGTTCCTCCACGACGTCGGCCGCGTCGTCCGGAGCCATCTCCTCGAGCACGTCCGCCGCATCGGCAGGGTTCAGGCGTTCGAGGATGTCCGCGGCCTCGCTCGGCCACAGTTCTGTGACGACGCCGGCGGTCAGTTCGTCGCCGAGCAGCTCCGCGAGGACGACGGTCTCGTCATCCTCCAACTCCTGGAGCAGATCGACGACGACCTCAGCCAGTTCAACCGGCATTGCTTCAGCCCACCCACGGAGCAAGGCGCCATCGCGCGCGGCCAGCGCGGCGCGCACCGCGGCGGAGTTCGGCGTGGTGAGCAGGGCGACGGTATCGTCACTCACGGCGCGGAATGGTACGCTCGTGCCGTGCAGATCGTCCCGAGCCGCTTTGAGGGTTTCTAGCGTGTCTCGCGCGCGGCTAGGCCCGGCGGGCGGGGATGTCGTTCGCGTGGTCGCGTGGGTCGCCATCGCGACCGGATCGCTGGTGGCGGCACTCGGCGTCGCGATGGCGCGCGACGCCGTCCTCGTGTGGGAGATCGAACCCTTTGTCCTGGGCCTGTTTCAAATCCTCGCGCGAATCTCCTACCAACTGCTGGGGATCTACCTCGGCCACGACATGCTCGAACTGCTCGTCGGCGCCCTTTCGTTCTCACTCGTCACTCTGGGAGTCGGGATCCTGATCGGCCAGGCGAGCCCGCGGCTCGACAGGCGCCCGGGCCCCCGCGACTGATTCACGCGTCGAGGCTCCTGCAGGAGTGTCGTGCGCAAATGGCCCGGGCGATCGCCTCAGCCCAGGGCCGCACCATCCAGGAGCATCCGCGATCCGCGCGAAACCGCGTCGAGTGCCTGGAGATCTTCGGCGGCGAGGGTCACATCCGCGGCAGCGGCGTTCTCAGCGATCTGTTCGGCCGTATCCGCCCCGGAGATGGCGCAGGTGATCTCCCCGTGGCTCAGCACCCAGGCGAGCGCCACCTGCGCCGGTGTGGCGCCGTGCCGCCGACCGATCGCTGTGACGGCTGCGAGCACCTGCTCGGCGCGGGCAGCGATCCGCGCGAACGCCTCGCGACGGTGCACAGCCCAGAGCGACCCCTCCGGTGGCGGCGCGTCCGCGCGGTAGGTGCCGCTCAGCAGGCCGGTGCCGATCGGCGCGTAGGCCATCACGCCCAGTCCGAACTCGCGGACGAACGGGAACATCTCGCCCTCCAGCGATCGATTGAGGAGGCTGTACGGGTTCTGCACCGTCACGAGGCGATGGGCGCCGAGCCGCTCCTGCGTCCAGAGCGCGTCGCAAACTTGCCAGGCCTGGTAGTTGCAGACCCCCACGTACCGCACCAGCCCGCGCCGCACCAGATCGTCGAGCGCGCCAAACTGTTCCTCGAGTGGGGTCTCCGCATCGAAGGCGTGGAGGAGGTACACGTCGATCCGATCGGTATCCAGGCGCCGCAGCGAGCGCTCGACCTCCCGGGCGATGTGGAGGCGCGAGCCGCCCCGATCGTTCTGTCCCGACCCGACCGGACTCACGACCTTGCTCGTGATCACCACCTCGTCGCGATGCCGCTTCAGCGCCTTGCCGAGGATCTCCTCTGCCCGACCGGCGTACCCGCGATCGTCCATGAGCCCGTAGATGTTGGCGCAATCGAAAAAGGTGATCCCCCGATCGAACGCCGTGGCGATGAGTCGTTCGGCCGCGGCGGCATCGCCCTGGCCTCGCAGGCCGAGGCCGAGCGCGATGCGCGAGACCCGCGCGCCGGAACCTCCCAGGCGTGTGTACTGCATCGTTCCCTCTCCGGTGTATTCGAGTCGAACCGCGCGGATCTGCCCTGGGCGACGCGCGGCCCGGCGCACTCGGCATGGTAGGCTGCACCCTGCGATGCCCGTGCCGATCCGCCCCTCGCTCTTCAGTATGCCACTCCACCCGCCCGAGCGGCCGATTGCCGACTGCTACGCCGACGATCTGCGGATGATCGAACTCGCAGAGCAACTCGGCTACGAGGAGTTCTGGTGCGGCGAGCACCTCACCAGCCGTTGGGAGAACGTGCCCGACCCGATGCTGCTCCTCGCCGCCGCCGCCTCCCGGACGACACAGATCCGCTTCGGCACGGCCGTTCTGCTCATGCCGTTCCACAACCCGCTCCACACCGCGTTGCGGCTGGCGCAACTCGATCACCAGATGCGTGGGCGCCTCATCGTCGGGATCGGTTCGGGAGGCCTGAAGCAGGATCGTGAGGCGTTCGGCATCGACCTTACCCCCGAGCAGGCGGGCCGCCTCACGGCCGAATCCGCGGAACTTCTCGAACGGTTCTGGCAGGGCGAGCCGTTTGCCCACACCGGCGAGTTCTTCCGCTACACGTTGCCGGACGAGGATCCGACTCTGCGGAACGGCGCGCTGATGCGACCCTACCAGCGCCCGCGCCCCGAGATCGCCGTGGCCGGCGTGAACCGCCAGTCGTACATCCTCGGCTGGGCCGGCGAACGAGGGTATACGCCGCTGACGACCAATCTGATGGCCACCGACCATATCGTCGATCACTGGGCGGCCTACACGGCCGGATGCGTCCGCGGGGGACGGGCACCCGACCGCGCCCGCTGGCACATCTGCCGCGACATTCACGTCGCCGATACCACCGATCGGGCTATCCGTGAGGTCCGTGACGGCGGTATGGCGCGCGCGTACAGGGAGTACATGCTCCCGCTCGTCCGATCCGGACGGGGCCTTCACGCCTTCAAGCTGGATACGACGATGTCGGATGACGAGGTGACCATCGACTATCTGATCGAGCACGCCTGGATCGTCGGCTCGGTCGAGGAATGCACCCGCCGCCTGCGGGCGCTGCGCGACGCGAGCGGAGGCTTCGGGGTGCTCATGGCCATCGCCCACGACTGGGCGCCCTACACCGATCGGTTCCACCGGTCCCTCGCTCTGCTCGCCGAGAAAGTCCTCCCGGGGGTGAACGGATCGTGAAGATCGGCATCACCTTCTTCCTGACCGACGAGTCGCTGGACATCGTCGACTGCGGCCGGGCAGTCGAGGATCTGGGCTACGAGTCCTACTTCGCGCCCGAACACACCCATATCCCCACAAGCCGCCTCTCGCCCTACCCGGCGGGAGGGGACCTCCCGCGCGAGTACTTCCGGACGCACGATCCGCTCGTGGTCCTCAGCGCGATGGCGGTGACGACGACGCGGATTCGCCTCGGTACCGGCGTGCTCCTGCTGGCGCAGCGCGATCCGATCGTGACCGCCAAGGCACTCGCCTCGATCGATCATCTCAGCGGTGGTCGCCTCATCGTCGCGCTCGGCGGCGGGTGGAATCGGGACGAGATCGAGGCGCACGGGACGCCGTTCGCCCGGCGCTGGCGCATCTTGGCCGATCGGGTCGCGATCGTACGCGCTCTCTGGCGCGAGGAGATCGCTTCGGCCGAGACTCCGAGCGCGCGGCTGGCGCCCTCCTGGATGTGGCCGAAGCCGGCTCAATCGGGTGGGCCCCCGCTGCTGATGGGCGGGTACGGTCCGGGGACCTTCGCGCGGGTGCTCGAGTACTGCGATGGCTGGATGCCCATCCCCTCACGGGTGGCCGACCTGGGAGGGCGCATCTCCGAACTGCGGTCGCTCGCTGCGGCACGGGGGCGACCGCGGCCCGAGGTGACCGTGTTCGGCGCTCGGATGGATGCCGCCGCGCTGACGACACTCGCCGCCCAGGGGGTCGATCGGGCGCTGTTCTGGCTGCGCCCGGGGACGCCTGGGGAGACGCGTGACGCGCTCGCGCGGGGCGCGGCCGTCGCGCGCGAGGCGGGACTCCTCGGGTAGCGGGTTGCCTCGTGTCCCGCACCCGGTGGGAGAGGGTGCGGGCGAAAGGGCTGTCCGGCGCGCCGGGCGATCGCGGCCGTGAGGCGCAGGCGGGCGAAACGTGCGCGGTCCTGATCCGCCAGGCTCCCCTTGCATGGGCGAGGCGGGAGAACGCCAGCCGCTGCCCGTGGCACCCCAGCCGCCCATCGCCGGCGCGGTCATCGCGCATAATCAGCCGCGCCCGCGCCAGCCGCGCGTACACCCCGGAGGAGGTACCCCCCGTGCCCGTGATCCCATGCATGGACGCCGCGATCCAGGTGCTCGAGAGCGAGGGGGTCACCGCGATCTTCGGTATGCCCGGCGCGAACATCAACCCGTTCTATGCCGCGCTCGCGAAATCGACGCGCATCAAACACTACATCGCCCGCCACGAGGAAGGGGCCTCCCACTGCGCGGAGGGGTGGGCACGCGCGACCGGGATTCCCGGCGTGTGCGTCTCCACCTCCGGCCCCTCAGGAACGAACTTCGTGACCGGGCTCTACAACGCGTTCCAGGACTCGGTGCCGTTCATCGCGATCACCGGCCAGCACGTCCGAGCGATGCAGGGCAAAGAGGGGTTTCAGGCGATGGACATCACCGAGGTCGTCCGCCCGGTGGTGAAGAGGGCCTATTACGTGCGGGAATCGGCCCAGATTCCCTGGGTGTTCCGCGACGCGTTCCGGGTGTGCCGCGAGGGGCGACCCGGGCCGGTGCTCATCGACCTGCCGCTCGACGTGCAGCGGGGCGAGGTGGAGTATGACGCCTCGATCGACGGTCCGCTCGAAGTGTTCCGCCCGGCGCCGGATGCCCGCCGCATCGCCCGCGCACTCGACATGCTGCTTGGCGCCGAGAAGCCGATCCTGCTCATTGGCGGCGGCGCGATCCTCTCAGGAGCTTGTAACTCGTTTCGAGAGCTGGCCGAATATCTCCAGATTCCGGTCGTGAACACGTCGATGGCGAAGGGAGGGTTCCCCGCAAGCCACACTCTCTACGCCGGAGAGGTCGGTATCCAGGCCTCAACGCGCTCCGGGAACGCGGCGTTCCTCGATTCCGACGTTGTCTTCGCGCTGGGCTGTCGCTTTGGCGATCGCCACACCGGCGTGCAGGACGTCTACCGCCGCGGGCGGAGGTTTATTCAGGCCGACATCGATCCGCTGCAGATCAGCCGCCAGTTCCCGATGGATCTGGGCATCGTCGGGGATGCCCGTCTCGTCGTCGAGGCGATGCTCGCCGAGGCGCAGCGGCGCGGCCCCCGGCGACAGGCGGACGCGCGGGCGCAGGCGGTCGCCGCGCAGCGACGGGCGCTGGCTCGTCGACTCGACTTCGACGGCACACCCATACAGCCGCAGAGGCTCTTCAAGGAGATCAACGCCCATTTCGGGCCGGAGACGATCTTCACGACCTGCATCGGCCTAAACCAGATCTGGGCGAACCAATTCATGGAGATCGAGCGGCCCGGGCATTTCATGCTCGCCGGTGGCGCGGGACCGCTGGGCTGGGACATGCCCGCGGCGATCGGCGTGAAGGTCGCGAAGCCGCTGACGACGGTGGTGAACGTCACTGGCGACTATGGCTTCCAGTTCTGCATGGAGGAGTGGGGGATGGCCTGCCAGTACAACATCCCCGTGCTCGTAGTCGTGGTGAACAACGGCAATATGAGCCTCATCCGCCAGAACCAGAAGTACGTGTATGGCGGCCTGCGGTACGAGATCGACATCGACTACCCGCACGGCGACCAGACCGAGAACAACGTCCTCGACTTCTCGAAGTTCTCTGAGGCGTTCGGCGGCTGGGGCGAGCGGGTGACCGACCCGGATCAGATCCGCCCGGCGTTCCAGCGCGCGCTGGCCAGCGGCAAGCCGGCGATCGTGGACGTCATCGTGGAACGGGATGCCGATGCGTCGATGGGCTTGGCGCTGGACGCGGTGCGGGAGTTCGAACCGGTGATGAAGACCCCGGCGCTGACGCGATAGGCGGGACGTCCGTTCCGCCGGAGCCGGCGGTCGGCGAGTATGTCTGGGCGCGCCACTACGTGCCGGCCGCGCGTATCGGTATGCGGGCCCTCGCGGTGTCCGCTCCAGGCCGGGCAATACGAGGAGCGCTACCTGCCACCGAGTGACCAGCCAGCGGGCCGGCGGGTCGCTAGACTAGGCGAGCGCATCGCGATGGTCAGGACACCGGCGGTGAGAGGACGGCAACGTGCGGCGGATGATCGTGGTTGCGCTTGCGCTGAGTGCCCTGGCGATTCTGCTGCCACTCGGCATCACGAGCGTCGCCGGTCAGGATGGCGATAGCGCGCCCGGCAGGATGGTCGCGCTGCGTGCTTCGGGGAGGACGCAGCAGGTCTACACGCCTCCGCCCACCCAGCGAGTCGCCCAGGCCGCCACGTTCACTGTCAATTACGACGCGGGGTTCAACGCTAACGCCAGCGCGAGGGCCGCGTTTCAGTACGCGGTGGACATCTGGGCCGGGCAGATCACCTCCTCGGTCCCCATCGTCATCGATGCGAGCTTCAGGTCTCTGGAACAAGGCGTGCTCGGGTCAGCCGGGGCGTCGAGACTGCGGCGGGACTTCCCCAACGCGCCGGTGTCTGGCACCTGGTACCCGATCGCGCTGGCGAACAGGCACGCCGGGTTCGATCTCGACACGACCGCCTTCGACATCGCCGCGACCTTCAGCAACAACAACAGCACCTGGTATTACGGCACCGATGGCAACACGCCGAGCGGGAAGTACGACTTCGTCTCGGTCGTCCTCCACGAGATCGGCCACGGCCTGGGGTTCTCCGGCAGCGCCGACTACACGAGCGGAATTGGGACGTACGGCGACGGGACGTCGTTCGCCGAGATCTACGACCGCTTCGTGTTCTTCAGCCCCGGCGGCCAGACGGTGACGGGGAATTTCACCGCGAACCAGAACTCGGCGACGCTCGGCTCGCTGCTGACGGGCAATGCGATGTACTGGAACGGGACGAACGGCATCGCCGGCGCCGGGGGCACCAACCCGCGCCTCTACGCGCCATCGACCTGGCAGGGCGGGTCGAGCTACTCGCACCTCAATGAAGACACCTACCCGGCCGGGAACGCCGACTCGCTGATGACCCCCTCGATCTCGAGCGGCGAGGCGATCCACAACCCGGGGCCGATCGCGCGGGGGATGTTCCAGGATATGGGCTGGGCGATCGACGCGGGATCGACCGCGACGCCGACACGCACCCATACACCGACAGTGACGCCGACGGTGACGCACACGGCCACCAGCACCCGTACCCCCACCGCGACCACCACTCCGGTTCCGACCGTCGCCATTGCCACGCCTGCTTCGCTGCCCACCTCCATCGCCACGCCCGATCCCTCCACCGGCGGCGTCGCCTACGTCGTCCCGACCGTCACCACCGGCGGCTCCCACTCCGCCCTCATCTCCATCAGTTCTAACTCCCCCTTCAACGCCACCCTCCTCATCCCCGCTCCAGGCTCCGGCGAATCAGCCCTGGGGGTTCGCGCCCAGCCCTCCACCTCCCTCTCCGGTGTCTCGCTCCCCTCTGGTGTCACTGTCACCAAGGCCCTCGCCATCGATATCTTCAACCCCACCTCGGGCGCGCTCACGCGATCCCATCAGCGCCCCCTCACCCTCGCCTTGACCCTCTCCTCCGCCGAGCAGACCCTCTGCGCCTCCGATCCCGGACTCATCGCCCTGCTCCATTACTCAGGCTCCACCCTCGAACGGATCGGCCCCTCCCGCCTCGACTGCGCCGTTGGCATTCTCGAAGTGCGCGTCACCAGCACCTCCAGTTACGCCGTCGCCACCCTCACCTCCTCCCAGGCGATCACCATCAAGTCCTTCGTGCCCATCTCCCTCCGGGCCTCCAGCGGCGTGTAGGCGGCCGAAGCCGGGCGTTCGCGCAGCGTGGCCGCCGGTGCGGGTTGACCCGAGCCTTCCTCAGGGCAGAGGTCCGCGTGACCGACGCGGCGTCGTGGCAGCCGCCGAATCCCTCAACGAGCACCTGAATTGAACGACTTCTCGCTCTCGCCGCCGAGCCGCGAACCGTGGAGACCTCTGGCGGCGAACCCCGGGTGGCGGATCCGGGCGGGTGCCGTCTGGAAACCTCTCCCAGAGCCAGTATGATGCACGCCGCAACGCGATGAAGGAGTCGTGAGCCATGCGCGCGGTGAGCTTCCTCGGCGATCGCCAGGCGACGGTCGTCGATCGGCCCGATCCCGTCGCCGGGCCCGGTCAGGTGGTTATCCGCCTTGTGCGCGCGGCGGTGTGCGGCAGCGATCTGCACGGCTACCGGCGCTCGGGCGCCCAGGCACCCGATCCGAACCGCACCCCCGGACACGAACCCGTCGGCGTCATCGCCAGTCTCGGCCCCGGCGTCACCGACCTCCGCGTCGGCGAGCGAGTCCTCGTATACCACCGGGTCGGCTGCGGGGTGTGCCGTCCCTGCCGCACCGGCAACACGAACATCTGCACCGCGCCGCGGTATCGCGACTGGGAAGGGTCCGACGCCGACTACGTCCGCTGCTACGCGCGGTACGTCTTCCCCATCCCGGACGACCTCGGCTGGGACGACGCGGTCGTCATCTCCTGCCAGGCCGGCACGGCCTACGCCCCGCTGCGGCGGGTGGGTGCCAGCGCGCGCGAGGCGGTGGTCGTCTCCGGCCTAGGACCGGTGGGCCTCTGCGCGGTCACGCTTGCCACGGCAATGGGGGTCGAAGCGATCGGTCTGGACCCAATGCCCGAACGGCGCGCGATCGCGCTGGCGATGGGCGCCCGGTCCGCGTTCGATCCCCGCGAAGAGGCTACACCCGGGGCGGTGCGCGACCTGACCAACGGCGGCGCCGGTGCGCTCCTCGAGACCTCGGGCGCGCCCTCGGCCCACGCCAGGGTCCAGGAGTACGTGCAGACCGAGGGGCAGGTCGCGATCGTCGGACTCGGCCACACCGAGCCGAGCATGAATCCGATCTCCCTCTTCGGCAAGCAAATCACCCTGTTCGCCTCGAATCTCTATCCGGAATGGATGCTCCCGGAGATCATCCGGTTCGTCCAGCAGAAGAAGGTTCCTCTGAGCAAGATCATCTCTCACCGACTGCCGCTCGAGGAAGCACGCCGGGCCTTCCAACTTGCCGACTCGGCGACGACGGGGAAGGTCGTCTTCACCTGGTCGGGCTGACGGCAGCCGGGAGCGGCCTCACCCGTCAAGAGTAACGGTCCGGAGCGGGGTGTAGACGGGGCTGCCCCGCTCCAGGTCACTGCGATAGAGCGCGATCCGCTCGATCGGGCATGGCACGGTCGGCCCCCAGATGGCGCCGAAGGCGATGCCGATCGCGCGCCGCTCGGGGACGGAGGCGCTTTCGCGGACGCGCGCCAGGGTGATGTGTGCCGCGAACGGGCGGCTATCCGGTACGTAGCCGAGAGGGACGAGCGCGGCGCCGACGCGGGCGTGGATATCGAGCAGCGCGGCAAGGGCTCCCTCCAGGCCGATCCAGAGGACGCGCGGCGATCGCGGCTCCGGAAAGGCTCCGAAACCCCCGGCAGCGAGGGGAATCGGCTCCCGACCGGTCGCCACCGTGGCGAGCCCGTCGCCGATCGACTCGACCCGTTCTGGCTGGGTGGCGCCGAGGAACGCCAGCGTCAGGTGCGCCTGGTCGGGATCGACGTACCGGAGCAGCGAGTCCTTCTCCAGCATCCGTGCGCGTAACTGCGCCTGCACCGAGCGCATCAGGTCGCGCGCGGCGTCGGAGAGTTCGGCGGCGACAAAGAGACGGAGCGGCCTGGCGAACTTCGCTATGGTTGACCCTCCCCCGTCCGAGGGTCTGTGGAACGGGGGACGCCCGCACCCGTGAGACGGGAGAAGCGACCAGCGCGCTGCCTCGACTGCAGGGCGGAACGGTCGGTGCCCTCCTCCGCGGGGGTCGGGGCGCGGGAGTCGCCGTTATCGAGGAATCCCAGCAGGCGCGCGGCATTCCCGCCCAGGATCGCGGCGCGCTCCGCGGCGTCGAGATCGGCCCCGTCGACCTCCCGCGCCGCGCGGTCGATCGGGAGGAGCGGATAGTCGCTGCCGAACAGGATCCGCTCCACGCCGATGCACGTGGCGACGACGCGGTAGACCTCCGGCTGGTAGAGGAAGGGCGAGGCGGCCGAGTCGAACCAGACCGCCGCCATCGCGGCGCGGACCTCAGGCATCAGGCCGTAGAACGGCAGCCCGCCGCCCCAGTGCGCGGAGATGAACGGCTGGCCCGGAAAGGCCGCGGCCAGGGCGAGGAACCCCGCCGGCGCGACTGACCCCTTCCCCGGATAGGAGTGGCCCACCGGCTCACTCACGTGGGTCAGGATGGGCACGCCGCGGGCACGCGCGAGATCGACCAGCGGTGCGAGGCGGGCACGCCCGGCAGCCACACCGTCGTCCAGATCGTACCCCTGCGCGTGGGGCATCAGTTCGCCGATGCCGCGCAGGCCCGCGGCCAGTGCGCGATCGACCCCGTCGAGCGAGCGTTCGTCGGCCGGCTGGGCGGCGGCAAAGGGGAGGAGGCGAGAGTGGGCGCGAGCCACATCGACGAGGTAGTCGTTGTGCAAGGCGCACAGAGCCGGGTCACGCCATCCCCACCCCACTGCGATCGCACAGTCGAAGCCGGCGCGATCGAGTTCGGCGATGGCGTCCTCGGCGGTGGCCAGGCGTGCTCGCGGTCGGGCGTAGAGTTCGCCAAAGGTCGGATCGAGACGCCGAAAGCGCTCCCGATCGCGGGCAACCTCGGGTGGGAAGATGTGGATGTGCGCATCGACCCTCACCGGTCGCCACGGCGGGGCGAGCGCACTGGACTCGAGGCGGTCCTTCGCGGCATCGCTCGTCGTGGACCTCCCACGGTGGCGCTGCGGGTGTGAAGCCGGCGCGGTCGGGGCGGCTTCACACCGAACGGTATCACGGAGGTTGCACATCGGACCGCTCGCTTCCGGCACACGCAATTTGAGGCTGGCGCGCGGGCGGCCCGGAGACTGATCGTCCCAGAGCTGATCGCCCGCATCATCGTGTCCAATGGGCGAAGGCGTGGTCTGTACCCTGAGCTTTGAGGCGGCTTCGTGAGGAGTCGAAGATCTTGAATCCCCCGGTGCCGAGCGACCCCGGTCAGAGGCGCAATCGCGCAATGACCCGGCGAAGCACCCACGCCCGACGACGAAGCTCTGGCCGATCCCCGGCCACCATCACGCGGACGCGCGACGTGCCCCTATCGGGTGAGCGACCCCGTCAGCGCCGGTGACGCGCTGTACTCAGCCTGGTGGGGTCCGGCGACGGCGTGGCAGGCGACGTGATGGCGGGACGCGGCCTCCGAGAACGGCGGCGCGGTGTGGCGGCAGATCGCACGCGCGACCGGGCAGCGGGTATGGAAGTGACAACCGCTCGGCGGGTTGATCGGGCTGGGCACGTCACCGGTGAGGACGATGCGCCGCCGGCCGCCGGTCGCCCCGGTCGTGGCGTTGGTGTCGAACATCATGCGGCGGTCCGGGTCTGGCTCGGGGATGGCGGAGAGGAGCGCCTGCGTGTACGGGTGGAGCGGCCGGGCGAAGAGCTCGGATGTTTCGGCCAGTTCGACGATGCGTCCGAGATACATGACGCCAATGCGGTTTGAGATGTACTTCACGACCGCGAGGTTGTGCGCGATAAACAGGTAGGTCAGGCCGAACTCGGCCTGGAGGTCGCGCAGGAGGTTGAGGATCTGACTCTGGATCGAGACGTCCAGAGCCGAGACCGGCTCATCGCAGACGATGAATTTTGGCCGCATAATGAGCGCACGGGCGATGCCGATGCGCTGGCGCTGGCCGCCGGAAAATTCGTGGGGATACCGCCGGGCGTACTGGCCGCGCAGGCCGACCCGAGCCATCACCTCCTGGACCCGCTGGTCCCGTTCCTTTCGGTTCTTCACCCCGTGGACGAGGAGTCCCTCGCCGACGATCTCGCCGACGGGCATACGCGGGTCGAGCGATGAGTACGGATCCTGGAAGATGATCTGCATGTCGCGACGGAGGCGCTTGAGATCGCTCCCGCCCATCGCGAAAAGGTCACGTCCCTCGAAGGAGACTGAACCCTTCGTCGCCGGTGTCAGCCGCAGGATCGTGCGACCGACGGTCGTCTTGCCGCAGCCAGACTCCCCGACCAGGCCGAACGTTTCGCCCGGGCGCACGTCGAACGACACATCGTCGACCGCGCGTATCTCGGCGATCGTGCGGTAAAGAAGGCCGCCCCGGACCGGGTAGTACTTGACGAGATTCTTGACGGTGAGGAGGGGATCCGCGCCGCCGTTCACGCTCACGTCGCCACCGCGGGGGCGGGCTTCGGCACGTCTGGATCGTGCACGTGGCAGCGAACGCGGCGGCCGTCGCCCAAGTCGATCAGGCGCGGGTTCGTCTCCAGGCACGTATCCCACGCATAGGGACACCGCGCCGCGAATCGACATCCCGGCGGCAGGCGCAGCAGATTGGGCACGGTGCCCTGAATCACGTTGAGGCGTGTGTCGGTCTGCGTCGCGAGTGTGGGTATGGAGGCGAGCAATCCCTGGGTGTAGGGATGCTTCGGATTCTTGAAGAGATTGTGGATGTCAGCCTGCTCGACGATCTGGCCGGCGTACATCACCGCGACGTGATCGCACATCTCGGCCACCACGCCCAGGTCGTGGGTGATGAGGAGGAGCGCCATGCGGGTCCGCTCCTTGAGATCCTTCAACAACTCCAGGATCTGGGCCTGGATGGTGACGTCGAGCGCGGTCGTCGGCTCGTCGGCGATGAGGACACGGGGCGAGCAGGAGAGCGCCATCGCGATCATCACACGCTGGCGCATGCCGCCGGAGAGTTCGTGCGGGTAGGCGTTGTAGCGCTGCTGCGGCTGGGGGATGCCGACCAGGCCGAGCATCTCGATGGCACGCTTCTTCGCCTGCTCGGCCGACACCTTCTCGTGGGTCAGGATGGCCTCGCTGATCTGATCTCCCACGGTGAAGACGGGATTGAGCGAGGTCATCGGCTCCTGGAAAATCATCGAGACCCGGTTGCCCCGAATGCTGTACATCTCCTCCTCACTCAGGGCGAGGAGGTTGGTCCCCTCTAGGCCGATCTCCCCTTCGACGACCCTGCCGGGTGGGGTGATGAGCCGCATGACCGAGAGCGACGTGACCGACTTGCCGCACCCGGATTCGCCGACCAGACCGAGCGTCTCGCCGCGGCGAATGGCGAAGTCGACGCCATCGACCGCACGGACGACACCGTCGGCCGTGAAGAAATGAGTCCGCAGGCCGGAGACGCGGAGCATCACCTCATCGGCGGGCGGGTCAGACGCCGTAGCGGTCATCGCTACTCCCGCGGGAATTTGGGCGACATCATACACGAGGGTCACGGTCGTGCCCACGTCGCCGCGTTCCA
>Ga0194132_10004345_pt1 | contig 24168 bp, 13 predicted proteins | sample TA2KigOf80mmetaG_FD_148612 | JGI IMG/M metagenome (GOLD analysis project Ga0194132, IMG submission 148612) | Freshwater microbial communities from Lake Tanganyika, Tanzania - TA2015054 Kigoma Offshore 80m | ecosystem: Environmental > Aquatic > Freshwater > Lake | place: Tanzania: Lake... | reverse complement strand
GCTCGTCGAAACCGCCCAGCGAGCCGAGGGTGTCGCTCTCCAGGCGGAGGGTCCGGGGCGGGTCCGGGGCGCCTTCGAGGACGAGGTGAAGGGCGATGGCGGGCCGGATCTGCCCGGAGATGAACAGGGCGTTGGCCACGCAGTGGGCCGCGATTTCCAGATGGCCGGCCCGGGCCAGATCGTCCAGGGAGAAGGCGGGAGAAGTGGGGGCCTTGCGCGCCCGCAGGATGAAGACTCTCCCGCCGGCCTGATTCACCGGCGCTTGCCTGCCGCTTTGGCGGGCGGCAGCACCTTGAGCTTTTCCCGGGCCAGTTTGGCCTCGGGGGATTCGGGAAATTTCTCGATCACCTCGCGCAGCGTGGCCGCGGCCTTGGCCTGTTCCTTTTGTTCGGCCAGGGCGTAGCCCAACTTGAGCAACCCCCCGGGCGCCTTGTCGCTCTGGGGATATTCTTTCAGCAGCCGTTGGAAGGTCTGGACGGCCTGGGGGAAATCCTTCTGCGCGTAATAACACTCGCCCAGCCAGTAGCAGGCGTTGTCGGCCACCTCGGACTGGGCAAAATGGTCGAGAACCTGGGCAAACTCGGCAATGGCCAGGGCGTAGTTGCCGGCCTCCATGTCCTTGCGGGCCAGGTTGTACAGTTCCAGGGGATCGGCCAGCAGCAGGGCCGGCGGGGAGGAGCGGCCGGTGTCGGCTGGCGCAGCGGCGGGGCGCCCCGCGGGGGGGCGCCCCTTGCTGCCGCTGGAAAGACGCACGGCTTCCAGGTCCTTTGCCAGGTCGGCCAGGCGCCTGGCCACGTTGTCGAGCCGGTCCTGCACTTGCTGCACCTGCCGCTTGAGGTCGTCGCTGTCCGTGGACCCTTCGATCCACCGCCTTTCGCTTTCGACCTCGCGAGTGCGCAGGAGGCTGTCCAGGGCAGCCATCTGCCTGGACAGTTCCTGGTTTTCCAGACGCATCCGCTTGAGGGTGGTCTGCTGGGCGCAGCCAGCCGCGCCCAGCCAGACCAGCCCCAAGAGCAAGGTGCCCAAACGCATGTGGGACCTTAGGGAGCGGCGACGATCTCGACGCGCCGGTTCTTGGCCCAGGCCGCCTCGGTGTGGCCAGCGTCGGCGGGACGCTCCTTGCCGAGGCTGACGGTCTTGATGCGGTCGGCGGCCACCCCGGCCTTGGCCAGGAAACCCTTGGCGCTGTCAGCCCGCTTCTGGCCCAGAGCCAAATTGTACTCGGCGGTGCCCCGCTCGTCGCAATGCCCTTCAATGGTCACCTGGATATCCGCATTGGCCTTCAACTTGTCGGCGCTGGCCGTCAGGCCCGCCTTCTGGTCGTCGCGGATATTGGCCTTGTCGTAGTCGAAGTAGGTGGTCTCGTAGTTGCGGGCGGCCCGCTCCTCGGCTTCGGCCTTCATCCGCGCATCAGCCTCGGCGTCCTGTTTCAGCTTGGCCTCCATGTCTTCCTTGGCCTTGAGGGCCTTGGCCTCGGCTTCGGTCTTAATCCGCTCGGATAAGGCTTTGGCCTCGGCTTCGGCCTTGGCCTTGTCCATCTCGCCCTGCATGGCCTGCTGCACGGGTTTGCTGCCGCAGCCGTAGGCCAGCACGCTGGCCGCCGCAATGCTGCCGATCAGCATCAACTTGGTGAAACGGGTGGATTTGCTCATTATGCATCCTTTCGGTGAGGGTATGAGGAACGTGCGGTGAGTGGAAGAATGCTGCATTCTCATTTGCGAATGGCCTCCTTTCAGTATCGACGCGCCGACCTACCGGGTGCCAGCCTTAAAGGGGGACCAGGCGGGCATCTCGTTTTCGCCTCCATAGGTGAGGCGCCGCAGGTTGCTCCCGTCCCAGTTCATGGCGTAAATCTCATAGTTGCCGGTGCGGTTGGAACTGAAGGCCAGTTGCAGCCCATCGGGCGACCAGCAGGGGTTCTCGCTGCTGCCTCCCGAGGTCATGCGCACCGGCGTGCCCCCCTCCAACTCGACCACAACCACGTCGAAACCGTCGAAGCCCCGCCGCACGAAGGCCAGGCGCTTGCCATCGGGCGACCAGGTCGGCGAGCCCTCGTACGCGTCGGGCTCCCAGGTCAGGCGCCGCACGTCCGAACCGTCGGCGTTCATCAGATACACCTGCGGCGACCCAGTGCGGTCCGAGGTGAAGGCGATCTGCCGGCCATCGGGCGACCAGGCCGGCTCGGAATCGACCTCCGGGTGATCGGTGAGCCGCTGTATCTGCCACCCCGGCACGGTGACGGTGTACAGATCCGTGCTGACCTCGCCGCTCATCGCAAACAGTACCCGCCGCCCGTCAGGGGACCAGGTCGGCGCCGTGTTCGAAGACGAAGGGGTGCGGATCGGGGTCTTCACCCCGGCCACCAGGTCGGCGGCGAAGAGCTGCCAGCCACTGTTGCGCATCGACGAGTACACCAACTGCCGGCCATCGGGCGACCAGTCGGGCGAGTAGTTGATCGTCCGGTCGTTGGTCACCGGCCGCGGATCGTAGCCGTCGTACCCCATGACATAAACTTCTTTGTCGCCCCGCCGCTTGGAGACAAAGGCGATCTGGGTGAAGGCGATCCCCTGCTGCCCGGTCAGGGCGTAGACAATGTCGTTGCTGAGCCGGTGGGCCGCCTCCAGGGCCTGGCCCTGGTCTACCGGATACCCCTTGGCGATCAGCACCCGCTGATCGGGCAGACGGTAGAGGGTGGCGAAAAGCTCGGTGCGCCCTTCCCGCTGCCGCATGGCCCCCCGCAGCAGGGCCCGGGCCCCAGCCGCCCCCCAGCGCTCCAGCACCGGGCCGAAACCGGTGCTGTCCACCTGTAGCGAATCCCGCAGCACCTCGAAGCGCCCGCAGTTGCGCAGATCGTCTCCCAGAAAGGTGGAGACCATCTTGGCCCGCTGCTCCAGCTCGGCGTCCCCGCCCTCGCGGGAGATGTCCAGCACCGCCAGGGGCAGCAGCCGGCCGCTGCCCTTGATACTGAGGTGGACCACCGGGGGCAGGCCCTGGGTGTCGGCAGGCGCGGCGGCCGGGGGGGTCTGGGCCCAGGCCGCCCACACCAGCCCCAAGCCACCGAGCGCCGCCCCGCTAATTTTCCGTAAAGTCCAGATACACCCCAAGCTGATCGCCCTTGAACCCTTCTGGCAAAACCGGCAGCGGGTCCACCTCTTCCACTGCCTGGCGCGCGGAGCGGTCGAAGGTGTTGTCACCCGAGGACGCCCACACCTGCACGTCGAGCACGGACCCGTCTCTTAGGATAGTAAAGAATATGGTCGTTTTCAATACCCCCGAGTAGGGGCCCACCACTGGCTGCCGCCAGGCATCGGTGATCCGACCCGTCATGTCCCCCAGATAATCGTAGTCATCGAAAACCGCGTCCAGCGCCAGCCCTTCGGCAACCTTGTTCTGCCCGCTGCTCCCCTTCTGCACCGCGGGCTTGGGCTGCTGCTTGGCGGCGGTCTTGGCGGGCTTCTTGGTGCCCTTGGGGGACATGGCCTCGGTGGAAGGCGCCGTGTCCACCTTCTGGCCGCTGCGCTGCTTGGTCTTGACCGTCTCGGTCTTGGGCACCGCCTGCGAGGGTTTGTTCTCCCCTTTGGTCTTTCGGCTGCGGTCCTGCTGCCCGACCGGCCGCACCAGATCGACGCTGTGGACCTTGCTCGGCAGGGGGGGCGGCGGCCCGGTGCGGCTGAAGCCGATGGCAAAACTGGCCAGGGCCAGCAGGTGCCCGATGAGCGAGATCAGCACCGACTTCTTCATCCCCGCCTCAGCGGCCTTTGCTTTTTTCCGGTACCCCCTGCACCACCAACCCCAGTTGGTCCACGCCGGCCCCCTTGATCCGATCCATCACTTCCATAACCCGCCCATAGGGCACCTGCTCGTCGCCCTGCAGAAACACTACCCCCCGGTCGCCCAGGCGCACCCGGGCGGCGGCGAACTTCGCATCGAAGTCCTTGATGTTGACCTTTTCTTTATCGATGAGGATATCGTCGGCGCCTTTGACGGTAATCGTCAACCCCTCTTTGCCTTCGGCCTGGCCCATCGTCGATTTGGGGAGGTTTACCTCCACCTGCTGGAGCAGGGCCGGGGCGGTGATCATGAAGATGATCAGCAGCACCAGCATCACGTCCACCAGGGGGGTGACGTTGATGTCCGAGAGGGTGCGCCGCCCGCTGCGCCCGCCGCCGAAGCTCATGGCCGGCCGCCGCCCTGGAGCATGCCCATCATCTCGCCGGCGAAGCGCTCCAACTCCTGCCGGGTGGCCTCGACACGGCCGAGAAAATGATTGTAGGCGATCACCGCCGGGATGGCCGCCACCAGGCCGGCGGCCGTGGCGATCAGGGCCTCGGCGATGCCGGGGGCCACCACCGCCAGGTTGGCCGAGCGCTGCAGGCCGATGCTGCGGAAGGAGTCCATGATCCCCCACACCGTGCCAAACAGACCCACAAAGGGGCTCACGTTACCCACCGTCGCTAGAAAGGCCAGATTCTTCTCGATCTGCCCCAAGAGGTCGCCGGCCACCCCCCCCACCGCTTTCCACAGGTCTTCGCGGGTCCCGCCCCAGCCCCGGCCCCGGTAGACCAGGTCGTAGCTGGCCAGGAAAAGCCCGCACGTCGGCGTGGTTTTCATGGTTTTGGCCTGCCGGTAGAGTTCGGCGGCGTCGGCCCCGGAGTGGAACAGCTTCATGAAGGCCGCCGAATCCTCCCGGATGCGTTTGAAGTCGGCGTATTTCTGGACCATGATGGCCCAGGAGACTACGGAAAAGACCAAGAGTAACAACATCACCCCCTTGCCGACGGGCCCGGATTCGGCAATGAGGGTCAGTACACTGTCCGACAAAGCTGCGCCTCCCCCACCTTATATCTATAACACTAGATTATTAAATGATAAGGTTATACCCTGATTTATACAAGCCTGGACCCGGCGCTTGCCCCAGGGGTCTCATTGCGCTAATTATTCTCTCCGACCTATCATAGGACGCTTTCCTCACACCCGGAGGTTCCCCATGCCCGCCCCCCGCCACCAGCGCCTCGCCCGGACCACCTACACCTTTGGCGGCCACCTGGCCGAGTACCTGCAAGGGGTCAGCGACCAGTGGCTGCGGCCGGCCCCCCGCGCCAACCCGGCCATGCTGGAGATCTTCGGCGACCGCGACCGCCTGCCCCGGCGCAACCTGGTGCCCTGGGCCGGCGAGTTTGCCGGCAAGTACCTGACCAGCGCCGTGCAGATCCTGCGCCTCACCGCCGATCCCGCCCTGCGGGAGGGCATCGCCGCCTTCGTCAAACACCTGGTGTCGTTGCAGGCCGAGGACGGGTATTTGGGACCCTGGCCAAGGGCCAACCGCCTGACCGGGGCGGCGCCCAACGTCATGGGCCAGGAGGGGCTCACCTGGGACGCCTGGGGCCACTACCACGTCATGCTGGGCCTGCTTTTGTGGCATGAGGAGAGTGGGGACCGCCAGGCCCTGGCCTGCGCCCGGCGCATCGGCGACCTCTGCTGCGACAAATTCCTCGGCGCCCGGACCCCGCGCCTGGTGGACACCGGCAGCACCGAGATGAACCTGGCCCTGATCCATTCCCTCTGCCTGCTCTACCGCCGCACCAAAGCCCAGCCGTACCTGGACATGGCCCTACAGATCCTGGAGGAGTTCGCCGCCCTCGCCCCCGACGGCAGCCACCTGGCCGGCGACTACCTGCGCAGCGGCCTGGACGGCCGCGAGTTCTTCCAGACCCCCAAGCCGCGCTGGGAGAGCCTGCACCCCATCATGGGCCTGGCCGAGCTGTACTGGCTCACTGGCCGCGACGACTGCCGCCGGGCCTTTGAGCACCACTGGTGGAGCATCGCCAAACTGGACCGCCACAACAACGGCGGCTTCTCCTCCGGCGAGCAGGCCCAGGGCAACCCCTACCACCCTGGGGCCATCGAAACTTGCTGTACGATCGCCTGGGCCGCCATGAGCGCTGAGATGCTGCGCCTCACCGGCTCTTCGGTGGTGGCCGACGAGTTGGAACTGGCCACCCTCAACTCCATCCTCGGCCTGCACTCCCACACGGGTCGCTGGGTCACCTACAACACCCCCATGGACGGGGTGCGCAAAGCCAGCGCCCACGACATCGTCTTCCAGGCCCGCGAAGGCAGCCCGGAGCTGAACTGCTGCAGCGTCAACGGTCCGCGCGGCCTGGGGCTGATCGGCGAGTGGGCTCTGATGCAGGGGGAGGAGGGGCTCTTCCTCAACTGGTACGGACCTTCGACCCTGGAGGCCGAAACGGCCTGGGGCCGAGTGCGCCTGGCCCAGGAGACCGAGTACCCTCGCAACGGCCGGATCAACCTGCGCGTGAGCCCGGCCAAAGCCGCAGAATTCGCCCTGCACCTGCGCCTCCCCTACTGGTCGGCCCGGACCCGGGTGCGGCTCAACGGCGAGGCAGTGAAAGGGGTCCGGCCCGGCACGTACCTGAAACTGGAGCGCAGGTGGAAGCGGGGGGACAAGATCGAGTTGGATCTGGATATGTCGCCGCACTACTGGGCCGGCGAACGGGAATGCGAGGACCGCACCTCGGTGTACCGCGGCCCGGTGCTGCTGACCTACGACCGCCGGCACAACGAGATGGACCCCGAGGACCTGCCCGAGCTGGACGCCCGCGCCCTCAAAGGCCGGCTGCTGCCCAACCAGGACTGGCTGCCCACCCAGGTGCTGGCCGAGTACCAGGCCGCCGATGGCCGCCGGCTGCGCCTGTGCGACTTTGCCAGCGCCGGCGAGGGAGGCTCGCCCTATGTCTCCTGGCTGAAGGTCAGAAACGCCCCGGCGACGCCCTATTCACCTGCCAACCCCCTGCGCAGCGGCAGGACGTAGGGGAGTACGGGGCAGTCGCCAGGTCAGCGCTGCGGCAGGTGGCAGGCCCTATTCCGGGGCAGGCCGGACCGGGAAACGCTAGGGCCTGTCTGCAAACTCCATTCTGGCGTCGCCCGGCTGCAAGCGGCGCGTTCTGCGTTGCCCTCATTCGGCGTATTTGAGGTTCAATACGCCTGCTTCGGGCGCCTTGCCCGCACCGCTTTCGCTCGGGCTTGGGCCTAAAAGCGACTTTTCAGACAGGCCCTAGCGCTCCTCCAGCAGCCGCATGGTTGCATCCGCCTCGCGCAGGCGCTCGGCCACCGTGAGGGCGATGCGGGCGAAAACCCGGACCCCCAGGGTGGGGTCGGCCAGGGACTGGGCATTGAACTGGGCGCGGTGGAGCACGTACAGGTCCGTAGTCTCCTTGGCCTCCACGTCGGCCGAGCGGAAACCGTGGTCGAGGAAGGCGATCTCCCCAAAGAAGTCCCCGCTCCCCAGGGTGGCCAGGTGGTGGTGCTTGCCGCCTTCCAGGGGCAGCAGGATGCGCACGCTGCCGCGCCGCACCAGGTAGAGTTCGTCCCCTGGATCACCCACCGAAAAGATCCGCTGCCCCGGCTGGACGGTCATCTCCCGCATGCAGGCAGTGAGGGCGGCCAGGGTGGAGGCGGCGAATTCGCGAAAAAGATAGATGTCCTTCAGGTCCAGCGGCTTTTCCTCCCCCGCCTTGGCCACCCCCGCCGCTGCCAGAATCCGGTCCTCGATCCACTCCAGGGCGCTGTCGAGGGTCTCGGCGATCAGGACCCCCCCTCCCAGGGCAGAATCTTCCAGCTCGGCCAGGTAGTGGCCGAAATCCCCCTTGTCCAGCCGGCCCGAGGGCGTGCCGCTGAAGAGCAGCCGCCCGCCCCGGTCGGAGAGCTGGAGCTGCAACTGCTGGAAGAGGTGAGCGGCGCTGTAGTCGAGCGACTGGACCCGGCGCAGATCGAAGAGCAGGTAGCGCCTGGCCGACAGCTCGGGCTCCAGTTGCAGGAGCAGTTGGTCGGTGGTGCCGAAGAAGAGATGTCCCTGGAGTTCGCAGAAGCCCCCCTGGTTCCCCTGGTCGCGGAGGATGGCCCGCTCCTCGGGGAGGCGCCGCGTCTTGGAGGAGAACTGGTCGAGGGAGAGCTTGCGGCGGATGACCGGGGTCTGGATCTGGTGGCGGACGAAGAGGGCGACCGCCAGGGCCACCCCCACCCCGAAGGCGGCGATCAGGTCGATGGCCACCGCGGCGGCGATCACCGCCCCGATCACCGCCAGGTCCAGCCGGCCGGCCGGGGTGCGCAAGAGCCGCAGCAGGCTCTTGTCGAACATCCGCCAGGCCACCACCAGGAGGATGCCGGCCAGGGCACCCACCGGCACCCAGGCGATCAGCCGGCCCAGAAAGAGCAGGACCAGTACCACCAGCCCCCCGGCGATCAGGCCGGAGCGCCAGGTCCGCCCGCCGCTGGTCACATTGACCAGGGTGGGGCCGGTGGTGCCGGCCCCCGGGAACCCGCCCACCACAAAGGCGGCCAGGTTGGCCAGGCCCTGGCCCCGCAGCTCGCGGTCCGAGTCGGGGCGGCGGCGGGTCAGGGTGCCCAGCACCACGCAGGTCTTCATGGTGTCGATGGACAGGAGCATCGAAAGCGTGAGGGCCGGGAAGAACACCAACTCGACCGAGGCCAGGTCGAGCGCCCCCAGCGAGCTGATCCGGCCGGTCATCGCCCCGATCAGGGAGCCGGAGGCCGGGATGGGGCCGATCACCAGGGCGTTGCCGTGCAGGCTCAGGAGCTGGGGGGAAAACAGGGCGATGGCGAAATAGGCGAGGATGCCGCTGGCCAGGCCGAGGATGGCCGCCGGCACCTTGTGGGTGAAGCGCGGCCCCAGCCCCGTGACCGCCATGGTGACCAACCCGACGACGAGCCCCTGCCATTGCCATAACTCCGGGGCGGCCAGGCCCTGGGCCAGGTGCGTGCCCGGCGGCAGGCCCAGGAGCTTGGGGAGCTGGCCCAGGGCGATGAGGACCCCCACCCCCGAGAGATAGCCGCTGACCACCGAGAAGGGGATGTACTTGATCAGCCGCCCGCCCCCCAAGACGCCGTAGAGGAGTTGCAGACCGGCGGAAAACAGGGCGGTCAGGGCCAGCAGGGAAGGGATGGCGGCGGGATTTATCCCAGCGCCGACCTTGCCCGAAAGCAAGGCTGCCACCAGCGCCGAGAGAACCGCCGCTGCCGGCGCGCAGGGGGCCGAGATCAGGCCGGGGGTCCGCCCGCAGAAGGGGGCGACCAGACCGAGGGCAGCGGCCCCCAGCATGCCGGCCAGGGCACCCTGGCCGGCGTATTCGGGGCCCAGCGCCGTGTAGACCAGCACCCCGAAGGCGATGGCGGAGGGCAGGGCCACCAGCATGGCGGCCAGCCCGCCCCACAGATCGTCGATCCAGGGCGAGGGCGCGGCCGGCGGGGGGGTGGGACTGCTCCCCGGCACAGGCACCTCCCTTACCCAAAGACCCGCTGACTGAGCTGGTGGCCGGCGATGAACTCCCAGTCGTAGCTGACCCCCAGCCCTGGCCCCTGCGGCACCGGCACGCAGCCGTCCTTCTCCAGATCCTGGGGCTGGTCCGAATAGCCGCAGGTGTACACCGGCGGCACGATGTTGGCCATGCCCGGGCCCATCAGCGCCATCTCGTACAGGTGGGTGTTGCGGATGGCCGACATGCAGGCGCGGTGGGCCGGCCCGCAGGCGTGTAACTGCAGATCGAGGCCCACGCCCTCGCAGAAGTGGGCGATCTTCATCACCCCGGTGATACCCAGGTCGTACTCGGGGTCGGCGTGGATCATGTCGCAGCCGCCCTGGAGCAGGAAGCTGGCCTTCTGTTCCAGGCCCCGCACGTGCTCGCTGACCAAAAGCGGGGTGGCCAGCTTCTCGCGCAGGCGCTGGTGCCCGTACGCCGACACCGCCGCGTCGCGATAGGGGTCCTCGTACCAGAAGTATCCCGCCTCGTCGCAGGCCCGCCCCAGGATCAGCGCGTCGGTCCAGGTGCGCAACTGACAGGCCGGGTCCACCATCAGCTTCCAGGCGTCGCCCACCTTCTTCCGCACCCCCAGCACGTTCTTCACCTCGCGCTCGATATTGCCGTCGTTCCAGCCGTGGATTTTGAAGCCGGCAAACCCGGCGTCGCGGCAGGCCAGGGCAAAATCGGCGAAAGCCTCGGGGGTGTCGAGGCCGCCCTTGGCGGTCTGGCCGTGGTAGGTGCTGGCGTAGGTGGGAAGGCGCCGGCGGTACCCGCCCAGCAGGGCCGTCACCGACATCCCGTGCCTCTTGCCGGCCAGGTCCCACAGGGCGATGTCGATGGGGCCGTGCCCCATGTGGTCGTAGGCGCGGATCTCGCGCTTGAGGTCGTCGTAGATCTGCTCGCGGTGGTCCGGGTCGCGGCCGATCAGCAGGGGGGCCAGCATGGTGGCCTGGGCCAGCGTGGAAGGGGTGCCTACCCAGTGGGTGACGTACTCGCCCGTGGCCCCATCGTCGCTGTGGATGCGCAGGGCAAAGCGCCGGGCAGCAAATGTGCTGCCTTTGACGTAGGCCATATTGCCCACCCCGGCGGCGGCCTGTTCCAGCCCCAGATCGGGCACCTCGAAGTTGAACTCGGTGATCTCGACGCGTCGGATAGTCGCCATGGAATTGGATTGGGATTGGGGTGAGGAGGAGAACTCGCCATGCAACAAAGGTACATTCGCGGCGGGATGTCAAGCAGGAGAACTGAGGTATCGCCCTCACACTCCTGTTGCCCTCTGGTGACACTCCCTTCTCTGAGGGCCAGCCCTTCCCCTCGGAAAACAACTGGCATCGCTCTTGCGTCTATCCCGGCCAACTGACCAGCGGCGGGGAGATGACCCCGCAGGGCTTTCCCGGGGAGTGGGAGGGAAGGATGCGGGAGGGGTTGAAGGGAGAGCGGCGCGAAGCGAGCAGAGCGGCAAGTCCGCGCCTTGGGAAAGGCCGGAGTGGGTCGCTCCCCGACGCCCTGGTGGCCGGCCACCCTTTCGGAACCCCGCTATGCCCGCAGTAGTGCTCAGCGCCGCGACCCTGGGAATCGACGCGTACCTGGTCCACGTGGAGGTGGACACCGACCGCCAACTGCCCTCCTTCACCGTGGTCGGCCTGCCCGACAGCGCGGTGCGCGAGAGCAAGGAGCGAGTCATGGCCGCCCTGCGCAACGCCGGGTACGAGTGGCCCCGCCGCCGCGTCACCGTCAACCTGGCTCCCGCCGACATCCGCAAGGAGGGCTCGGCCTTCGACCTGCCCATCGCCGTGGGCATCCTGGCCGCCTCCGGCCAGGTGCGCGCCCCGCGCCTGGCGGACTTTGCCCTGCTGGGCGAACTCTCCCTCGATGGGGCCCTGCGCCCGGTCCACGGGGTGCTCTCCGCGGCCCTGGGCCTGCGCACCCACCGCATCCACGGCCTGATCGCCCCCCAGGCCAACGCCCGCGAGGCCGCCCTGGCCAGAGGACCCCTGGTCTACGGGGTTTCCACCCTGGTCCAGGCCGTGGATGTGCTCGAAGGTGACTGCCGCCTCCCACCTTTTGCCGCCGATCTGGAGGCCCTCTTCCCGCCCGACCCCCAGTGCGAGGCCGATTTCGCCGAGGTCTGCGGCCAGGAGCACGCCAAACGCGCCCTGGAGGTGGCTGCCGCCGGGGGCCACAGCCTGCTATTGTGCGGCCCGCCCGGCTCGGGCAAGACCCTGCTGGCCCGCCGCCTGCCCTCCATCCTGCCGGCCCTCTCCCCGGAGGAGGCCCTCGAAGCCACCCGGATCTACTCGGCCGCCGGCCTGCTGCCCGCCGACCAGCCCCTGGTAGTGACCCGCCCCTTCCGCGCCCCCCACCACACCATCTCCGACGCCGGCCTGATCGGCGGGGGCGCCTGCCCCCGGCCCGGCGAGATCTCGCTGGCCCACCACGGGGTGCTCTTCCTCGACGAACTGCCCGAGTTCAAGCGGCCGGTGCTCGAAGCCCTGCGCCAGCCCCTCGAGGACCACAGCATCACCATCGCCCGGGCCGCCTTCTCCCTCAGCTACCCGGCCCGCTTCATGCTGGTGGGGGCCATGAACCCCTGTCCCTGCGGCTTCCTGGGGGACAGCCGCCATCCCTGCTCCTGCTCCCCCACCCTGATCCGCCGGTACCGCTCCCGCCTCTCCGGGCCCCTGCTGGACCGGCTGGACCTGCACGTGGAGGTGCCGGCCCTCTCCTATGCCCACCTCGCCGCCGGACAGGGCGGGGAACCCTCGGCGCAGATTCGCCAGCGGGTCGAATCGGCCCGCCAGCGTCAGCGCGCCCGCTTTGCCGGGCAGCCGGGCTGCTTCTGCAATGCCCAGTTGCGGCCCCGGCAACTGCGCGCCTGCTGCGCCCTGACCGGCAAGGGCGAGGAACTGCTGCGCTCCGCCACCACCCGCCTGGGCCTGTCGGGCCGGGCCCACGACCGCATCCTCAAGGTGGCCCGCACCATCGCCGATCTGGAGGGGGTGGAGGATCTCCAGGCCCAGCATCTCTCCGAGGCCATCCAGTACCGCGCCTTCGACCGCCGCCAGTGAGCAACACTGCTCGGCAGTGAGCAATACTGCTCGCCGGCGAGCAACTCCCCAGCGCACACGCCCCTTCCTCCTCAACCAGCGCCCGATCTGGGCAGATGGTACGGGCTTTGCGTACTATTCTTGTTTCGCGCGCGCTACAGACCGGCCCTTTGCTTGAGCAGGGGCGGAAGCCGCCCTATCTTGGTCCGCGCCTTTCGCCCTTTGCCGCCAGATGCCGATGCCCCTCCTGATCGCCCTCGTCCTCTGCACCTGCTGGTGGGTCTCCCCGGCCCCGGCCCAAAACCGAGTCCTGGAACTGAGCCACCAGGGGGATTACGTGCAATTACCACCCAACCTCTTCGCCGAGTTGGAAAGCGCCACCGTGGAAGCCTGGGTCAAATGGCAGGACTGGGGTCTCTTCTCGCAGTGGTTCTCCTTTGGCTCGAACCAGGAATGGCGGGCCATGGGCCTCAACCACTACGGCAGCGAGCCCATCTTCCAGTTCTTCCTCTACGACCAGGCCCACCAGGCCCACATCGCCGGCGTGGCCACGGACCTGCCCCTGGGACAGTGGTGCCACCTGGCCGCGGTCTCCGGCAGGGGGGGCATGCGCATGTACCTGAACGGCGAGCTGGTGGCCCACAACGAGTACGAGGGCAGTTTTGCCGCCATCGGCGGCACCAGCGACAATTACCTGGGCCGGTCCAACTGGAAGGAGAACGCCGACTTCCGCGGCCAGCTCGACGAGGTGCGGGTGTGGGACCGGGCTCTCACCCAGGCGCAGATCCGCGCCGGCATGTACCAGGCCCTCAGCGGCGGCGAACCAGGGCTGGTGGGGTGGTGGAGCTTCGACGAGGGGGATGCCCGCGACCGCTCACCCGGAGGCCACCACGGTCAGTTGAAGGGCGGGGCCCGGTGCCTGGTGGCGGCCTTTCCGGGAGCCGTGCCGGCCCCGCGCCCCGCTCTGCTGGGGGGAAGACTGAAGGACCAGACCGGCGCCCTGGCGCGGTACGTGACCGTGCAGCTCGAAAAAGTCAATACGCCCGGAGCCCAGCCCCTGGCGGCTTCGACCGACGCAGCCGGGGTGTACCAGATGGCGCTTTTCTCGCCGGGGCAGTACGACCTGTCCGCCGTTTCGGGCACCCAGGGGGTCTGGCAGATGGGGGTGCAACTGGCAGAGGGCGAACACCGCCGCCAGGATTTGCTCATGAAACCGGCCATCAGCCTCTCCGGAGCCGTGCGCGCCTTTGACGACACCCCGCTGACGGGCGTGGTGGTCCAGGCCCTGACCCCGGAGGGCAAGGTGGTGGCCTCGGTCCTCAGCGGCGAACTGGGCAGGTACTACTTTGCCAATCTGCGCCCCGGGCAGTACCAGGTGCGGGCCCAGACCCCGGACCGCGATCTCTACAGCGGGGCGAGGGCCGGCGGCCCCGGCGCGCGCTATCGGGTCGAAATCGGCAGCACCCTGGAGCAGGTCGATTTCCGCCTGGCCCCCTTCAAGAAGGGGCAGTGGAAGAGTTACACCCCCGTGGACGGCCTGATCGCCGAAAGCATCGAAGGCATGTGCCAGACCCGGGACGGCCTGCTGTGGCTGGCCAGCCTGGGACAGGGGGTCTGGTATTACGACGGCGAGCAGTTCGCCAGCCTCACCACCGCCCAGGGCCTGGCCTCCGACCGGGTGACCTCCCTGCTGGAGGACCGACACGGCAACCTCTGGTTCGGCACCGATAAGGGCGTCTCCCGCTGGGACGGCAACACCTTCACCACCTTCACTGCCCAGCAGGGCCTGGCCTCCGACCGCGTCACCTCCCTGCTGGAGGACCGACACGGCAACCTCTGGTTCGGCACCGATAAGGGCGTCTCCCGCTGGGACGGCAACACCTTCACCACCTTTTCCGGCCAGCAGGGCCTGGCCTCGGACCGGGTCACCTCCCTGCTAGAAGACCGACACGGCAACCTCTGGTTCGGCACTGAAAGCGGCGTTTCCCGCTGGGACGGCAACGCCTTCACCACCTTCACTGCCCAGCAGGGCATGACCTCGGCCTTCGTCAACGCCATGTACCGGGACCGGTCAGAGACCCTGTGGTTCGCCACGGAGACGGGACTCTATTGCTACGACGGCCGGCGCTTTGCCCAGCTCAGTCCCCAGCAGGGCCTGATCCACCACCGGGTCAGGGGCATGCACCAGGACCGGGAGGGCACGCTGTGGTTCGCCACCCGCCGCGGCCTGTCGCGGTGGGACGGCCGGCGCTTCGTCAACTTCACCGTGCGCGACGGACTGACCGCCGACGAGCTGCGCTGCGCCTTTCAGACCAGCGACGGCACCCTGTGGTTGGCCACCGAGGACAAAGGGGTGTGCACCTATCGCCCCCAGACCATCGCTTCCTATTACCAGGCCGACGGTCTGCCGCCCAACGAGATCCTGAGCCTGCACGCCGAGGGGGACAACCTGTGGCTGGGCACCTCGCGGGCCGGCATCTGGCGCCGCGGGGCAGAGGGTTTCGGACTGGTGGAGTTGGACAAGGCCATCACCGATGTGGGGCTTCCCGCCATCCGCAGCGATGCGGCAGGGCGGCTCTACTTTGCCGCGCGCGGCTACGGCCTGTGGCAGCGCGATGCGGGGGGATGGCGGCAGTTTTCCCTGGGAGACAGTTGGAAGCAGGGCGCCAACATGATCGACGATTTCATCCTGGACCGGGAGGGCGGCGGCTGGCTGGCCACCGCCAGCGGGGTGTTCCGCTGGGACGGCGAGCGCTTTGCCGCTTTTCCCCTGCTGGCCCCCTATACCATCTTCTGCCTCTTCCAGGACCAGGAAGGCGCCGTGTGGTTCGGCAGCACCGGGCAGGGGGTGTTCCGCTGGGACGGCCGGGAACTGCAGCGCTTCACCACCCAGCAGGGCCTGGTCTCCGACCAGGTCTACGTCATCCACCAGACCCCCGACGGGGCCATGTGGTTCGGCACCCAGGCCGGGCTGAGCCGCCTGGCCGGCGGGGAGTGGCGCTCCTTCACCACCCGCAACGGCCTGACCTATGGCCGCATCGAGGACATACAGGACCGCGAAGGCCGGCTCTTCGTCGCCACCCGGGGCGGCGGGGTCTCCTGTTTCGACGGCCAGACCTGGACCTCCCTGGACGTGCGCAACGGCCTGCCCAGCGACCACATCAGGGCCCTGGCGCTGGCCCCGGACGGCGCCCTGTGGCTGGGCACGGACCGCGGAGTGGCGCATTACCACCCGGACCCGACGCCCCCCCGGGTGCACATCACCGGGGTGCAGGCCGACCAGTTCTTCCCGGTTCCGGGCCAGCTGCCCCGGCTGACCACGGGCACCCGGGCCACCCTCTATTTCCGCGCCATCGATTTCAAGACCCCGGCGGCCAAACGCCAGTACCGCTGCCGCATCCGCGAACTGAGCCAGGACTGGGGGCCGGCCTCGACCAGCAACCAGATGGAGTGGATACCCGAGCACAGCGGGACCTACACCTTCGAGGTACAGGCCATCGACCAGGACCTCAACTATTCGGAGCCGGCCGCCCTCGCGTTGCAGGTGGTCCCGCCCTGGTATTTCAACCCGTGGCTGGCCTTCCCGCTGGGGGGACTGCTGGGGGGACTGGTACTGGTGGCCGCCTTTTCCAGCAACCGCTACTACCTGCAACGCCGCGAGGCCCAGCGCCTGCGCGAACAGCTGCTCGACGAGGAGCGCCGCGGGCGCGAGGCCGCCGAGGCGGCCAACCGGGCCAAGAGTGTTTTCCTGGCCAACATGTCCCACGAGATCCGCACCCCGATGAACGCCATCCTCGGCTACGCCCAGATCCTGCGCGACCAGCCCACCCTCTCGGCCGACCAGCGGCGGGCAGTGGAGACCATCCAGTCCAGCGGCGACCACCTGCTAGGGCTGATCAACGAGGTGCTCGACCTGTCCAAGATCGAGGCGGGGCGCATGGAACTGCAGCCCTCCGACTTCGACCTGCGCGAGCTGACCCAGGGGCTCTCCACCCTCTTCCAGTTGCGCTGCCAGCAGAAGGGCCTGGAGTGGCGGGTGGAGCTGGAGGGCGAAGCGTGGCAGGTGCGCGGCGACGAGAGCAAGCTGCGCCAGGTGCTGATAAATCTGCTGGGGAACGCGGTGAAGTTCACCGACGCGGGGACCGTGGCCCTGGAGGTGCGCGAGGCGGCGGAGAGCCGGTTCTACTTTGCGGTGCGGGACACTGGCCCCGGGATTGCGCCCGGGCAGCAGGCGGCCATCTTCGAGCCTTTCCATCAGGCCGCCCCGGATACCCACAAAGGGGGCACCGGGCTGGGCCTGTCCATCGCCCGCCGCCACGTCGAACTGATGGGCGGGCAGTTGCAGCTCGACTCGGCACCGGGCGGGGGGGCGCGCTTTTTCTTTGATCTCACCCTCCCCCGCTCCCAGGGCGGCAGGGCCGCCGCTCCAGAGGAGTACTACCGCGACGTGGTGCGCCTGGCCCCCGGCCGCCCGGTGCGGGTGCTGATCGTCGACGACGTAGCCACCAACCGCGAGATCCTGGCCCAACTCCTGGCGCGTATCGGCGCCGAGGTGGACCTGGCCGAGGGGGGCGAAGAGGCCCTGGCCCAGGCGCGGGCCAACCGGCCCGACCTGGTCTTCTCCGATATCCGCATGCCGGGCATGGATGGGGTGGAGGTGCTGCGCCGGCTGCGGCGGGAGCACCCCTTGCTGCCCATAGTGGCGGTCTCGGCCTCGGTGATGGAGCACGAGCGGCTCTACTACCTGAGCGCCGGCTTCGATGATTTTATCGACAAACCTTTCCGCACCGAGCGGGTCTACGCCTGCCTGGCCCAGGTGCTGGGGGTGGCCTACGAGTACGCCCAGCCGCTGCCGGGGAAGGCCGATGCTGCCACCCCTGCCGGCCAGCTCGTGCTCCCCGCCGCGCTCTATGCCCGGCTCAGGGAGGCGGTGGAGCTGCACAGCGTCACCGAAGTGAAAGCGTACCTGGACCAGGTGGATGCCCTTGGGCCGGAAGGCCAGCAACTGGCTTTGGCGCTGCGCGACCTGGTACAGCGCTACGACCTGGAGGAGATGATGCGCATCCTGGAGAACACCCCCCATGAGTGAAGCGAACATGGACCTGAGCGGGTCGCGGATTCTGGTGGTGGATGACGTGCCGGCCAACCTCGATGTCTTGTGCCAGTCCCTGGAGGCGGCCGGGTACAAGGTGATGGTGGCCTCCTCCGGCGAGGTGGCCCTCAAGCTGGCGGAGCGCTCTGTCCCCGACCTCATCCTGCTCGACGTGGTCATGCCCGGTATCGACGGCTTCGAGACCTGCCGCCGGCTCAAACAGGCCGAGAGCACCCGCCAGATCCCGGTGATCTTCCTCACCGCCCGCGACGACACCTCGGCCCTGGCCGAAGGCTTCAGGGCCGGGGGGGTGGACTACGTGGTCAAGCCTTTCCAGAAGGAGGAGGTGCTCATCCGCCTCCAGACCCACCTGGAGCGCAGCCGCCTGGCCCTGGCCCTGGCCGAGAAGAACGCCGCCCTGGAGCAGCGCACCCGCGAGTTGGAGGAGGAAATCGCCCGGCGCCAGGCCATCACCCGCGAGCGCAACCACCTGTCCGACCACCTCTCCCACCTCGACCGGCGCGAGGCCGAGCGCTGGGGTCTGCACGGCTTCGTGGGCCAGAGCCAGACCCTGCGCCAGATCCTCGACGAGGTGGGCCTGCTCCAGACCACCCAGCACGTCTCGGTGCTGATCCTGGGGGAGAGCGGCACCGGCAAGGAACTCATCGCCCGGGCCATCCACAACGGCTCCCCCCGCCGCCAGGGGCCCTTTGTGGCCGTCAACTGCGCCGCCATCCCCCGCGACCTGACCGAGTCCCTCTTCTTCGGCCACCTCAAGGGGGCCTTCTCCGGGGCCGAGCGCGACCAGGCTGGGTACTTCGAGCTGGCCCACGGGGGCACCCTCTTCCTCGACGAGGTGGGCACCATGCCCGCCGAATTGCAGCCCAAGCTGCTGCGGGTACTGGAGGACGGGCTGGTGCAGCCCCTGGGCAGCCGCGAGCCCCGGCAGGTGGAGGTGCGGGTGCTGGCCGCCACCAACGCCGACCTGCCCCAGCAGATCCAGGAAGGCCGCTTCCGCCAGGACCTCTACTACCGCCTGGCCCGCTTCACCGTGCGGGTACCGCCCCTGCGCGAGCGGCGGGAGGACATCCCCCTCCTGGCCGCCCACTTCCTTCAGTTGCTGGCCGCCGAGATGGGCATCGAGCGCCCCGCCCTCAGCCTGGCTGCCCAGGAGCTGCTGGGAAAGCAGGATTTTCCCGGCAATATCCGCGAGTTGAAGAACGTGGTCGAGCGGTCGCTCATCGAGAGCCGGGGCCGGGAGATAAGGCCCGAGCATCTGCACCTGGCTGAGACGGCTCCCGCTGCGGTCCAGCCGCTGCCGGAGCTACCCCTGAATCTGGAGCAGGCCGAGCAATTGCTCATCCAGCGGGCCCTGGAAAAGACCGGCGGCAATGTCTCCGAGGCCGCCCGCCTCCTGGGCATCGACCGCAACAAGATCTACCGCCGGCTCGACCGCCCCGCCTCCTGACCCCCCCTGCTCGCCGGCGAACACTCCTGCTCGCCGGCGAGCAGCACCTGCCCCTGCCCCCGACCTCCAGGCAGGGGCTTGGCCGTCAAATCTCCCTACTTCCCAACAAGTTAGATACCTCTACTCCCTTCTGGCACAGGCCTTGCAAGTATGGGTGCCGACCACTTTTTCTCAACGGGAGGGACAAAACCATGAAACAGAGCTTTGGCAGGATGTTGCTGGCGCTGGTCGTGATCGCACTGGTCCACGGGACCGCCGCGCCGGCCTCGGCAGCCTTGAACATGACCCAGATCGACATGAACGACACCAGCATCGGGGGGTGGACCACCTCGCCAAATCCGGGGATCTTCCACCTCTTTGTGATCCAGGGGAGCAACCCCTTTGGCCCGATCATCAACAGCGGCACCGACCAGCCCATCAACATCCCGCTGGCCGACGGCACCTATGAGTTCACCCTGCTGGGGAACAACAACGCCGGTTCCGAATCGACCCTTTCGAGCCCCGGACCGACCCTGACCTTCTACAACGGCGTAGCGACCACCACCCTCCGCGTTTCCACGGCAGCGCCCAGCGGCATGACCACCCTGGGCGGATCGACGATCCGCGTGAGCAACTTCACCTTCATCCCCTGGCAGCAAAGCGGCATCAACCGGGTCACCAACCACTTCGTCGGGGCCTCCGGCCCAGAAGGCGCGTACAACGACGCCGTGGCCCGCTTCACTATCGAGGTCAGCAGTCTGCCTTCGGGGTTGGTAAGCTGGTGGCGGGCCGAGGGGAACTTCAACGACAGCGCCGACGGCAACAATGGCATTGCGGTGAACACCGTCAACTTCGTCCCCGGCAGAACAGGCCAGGCCTTCAGCTTCAACGGCAGCGCCATGCGCGTCCCCAGCAGCGCCAACCTCAACTTCGGCACCGGCAATTTCTCCGGGTCCATGTGGGTGAAGACCAGCGTGGGCGGTGGTTTCATCGTCGAGAAGGACATTTCCGGAGTGAACAATCCCGACTGGTTCGTGCACCTGACCGGCGGACAGGTCCGCTTCGTGGTGGGCCAGGGAGCGGGGGGCGGCGACCCCTACACGATCAGCAGCGCGCGCATCGACGACGGGCGTTTCCACCACGTGGCCTGGGTGAGGAACGGCACCACACTTTCCGTCTATATCGACGGGGCGCTCAGCGGCCAGGCCAACGCCTCCTTTGTCGGCAACGTCTCCAACGGGGTGCAGTTCGTCCTCGGCGCCGAGATCTACAACGATGCCACCAACAGCCTGGTCAATGCCTCGGTCAGCGTCATCGACGAGGTGGCCCTCTTCAACCGCGCCCTCAGCGCCGCGGAGATCCTGTCCATCTCGGGCGACCTCCAGCCTCCGGTCATCGCCCTCAATGGGGCCAACCCCATGACCCTGGAATGCCCGGAAGGCTATTTTGAGCCGGGTGCCAGTGTCAGCGACAGCTCTGATCCCTCTCCGGACCTGGATATCAGCGGCAGCGTCGACAGCCACACCCCGGGCACCTATGTCATCACTTATACCGCCACGGACGCCTCCGGCAACACCTCGACCGCCACCCGCACTGTCACCGTGGTGGACACCACCCCGCCGGCCATCACCCTCAACGGCTTAGTGCCAGTAATAGAGTGCCATGTCGGGACCTACACCGAACCGGGTGCCTCCGCCCTCGACGCCTGCGACGGTCCCGTGGCCGTGACCACCAGCGGCAGCGTCGACAGCCACACTCCAGGCCTCTATACCATCACCTACACCGCCACCGACGCCTCTGGTAACTCCGCGTTCGCTACCCGCGCCGTCAGCGTCGTCGATACCACCCCGCCGGCCATTGCGCTCAACGGCGCCAGCCCGCTCACCCTGGAATTCCCGACGGCTTATGCAGAAGCCGGCGCCACGGCCAGCGATCTGTGCGATCCCGCACCGACCCTGAGCATCAGCGGCACCGTCAACAGCCACATTACGGGCACCTATACCATCACCTATACTGCCACCGACAACTACGGCAACACCGCCTCCGCCACCCGCACCGTCAACGTGGTGGACACCACCCCGCCCGTGGTCACGGCGCCCGCCAGCGTGGTTGCCGAAGCGACCGGGTCGCAGACGGTGGTAAACCTGGGCAATGCCACCGCCAGCGATGCCGTCGGTGTGGTCTCCCTCACCAACAATGCCCCCGCCACCTGGCCGGTCAGTACCGAGGTGCGGGTGGTCACCTGGACCGCCAGGGACGCGGCCGGCAACATCGGCATCGCCACCCAGGAGGTGCTGGTGCGGGATACCACCCCGCCCGTGATCGCGGCACCCGCCAGCGTGGTTGCCGAAGCGACGGGCTCGCAGACGATAGTGGACCTGGGCAATGCCACCGCCACCGACGCGGTGGGCGTGGTCTCCCTCACCAACAATGCCCCCGCCACCTGGCCGGTCAGCACCGAGGTGCGGGTGGTCACCTGGACCGCCAGGGACGCGGCCGGCAACATCAGCATCGCCACCCAGGAGGTGCTGGTGCGGGATACCACGGCACCTGCGCTCATCGCTCCAGCTGCAGTGACCGTGGAAGCGACAGGTTCGCAGACGATAGTGGACCTGGGCAATGCCACCGCCACCGACGCCGTCGGCGTGGTCTCCCTCACCAACGACGCCCCGGCCACCTACCCCGTCAGCACCGAGGTGCGGGTGATCACCTGGACCGCCAGGGATGCCGCCGGCAACATCAGCATCGCCACCCAGGAGGTGCTGGTGCGGGATACCACCCCACCGGTGGTCACGGTGCCGGCAGACGTGACGGCCGAGGCCACTGGTCCGCTCACTGCGGTCAGCATCGGCACTGCCACGGCCATCGACGTGGTCGGTGTGGTTTCCCTCAGCAGCAACGCCCCCGCCTCCTTCCCGGTGGGCACCACGGTGGTCACCTGGACCGCCACGGATGCCGCCGGCAACAGCGGCACCGCCACCCAGAACATCAAGGTGGGCGACCTCACCGCCCCGGTGGTCACTGCCCCGGCAGGGGTGACGGCCGAGGCCACGGGTCCGTTCACCGCCCTCAGCATCGGCACTGCCACGGCCACCGACGCGGTCGGCGTGGTCTCCCTCAGCAGCAACGCCCCCGCCTCCTTCCCGGTGGGCACCACGGTGGTCACCTGGACCGCCACTGACGCGGCCGGCAACAGCGGCACCGCCACCCAGAACGTCATCCTCACCGACACGATCACACCCACCCTCACCCTCAACGGTGCCAACCCGCTCTTGCTGGAGTTGGGCACCCCCTACACCGAGCCAGGGGCCAGCGCCAGCGACCTGGTGGACGGCGACCTCACCGCCGCCATCCAGATCAGCGGCGGGGTTAACAGCAACACCGAAGGCTCCTACACCCTCACCTACTCGGTCGGCGACGCCGCCGGCAACACCGCCTCCGCCTCCCGCACCGTGCAGGTACTGGTGACCCCCAACTCCTACGGCCTGATCGCCACCCACAGCCTGCACCTGCGCCAGAACGCCCAGATCCATTCCGGCTTCGCCGGCGTGGTCAACCGCGGCCAGGCGCCCTTCCTGGCCGGCAAGGTCGAACTGGTGGTGGGCACCCGCGTCCAGACCGGGGAAGAGGTACGCCTCAGCGCCCCCCGCGTCCGGGTGCGCCAGAACGCCAGCATCGAGGGCGAACTGGTCTACAACCAGTTGGTCTCGGTGGGCAAACGCGCCACCATCGACCAGCAGACCCAGGTCCCCTCCTCCTACTTCCCCCTCTTCCAGGACAAGGGGCTGCCCGCCTTCCTCACCGGCACCCCTGGCTCCCAGGACGTGGAGGTCAAGCAGAAGAAATCGGCCACCCTGGCGGCGGGGGCCTACGACGAGGTCAGCGTCAAGCAGAAGGGTACCCTCACCTTCACCGGGGGCACCTACCACCTGGGCGACCTGGACGTGGGTCCCAACGCCGAGATCCGCTTCCTGGCGCCCACCGTCCTATTGATTCGCGGGCAGCTATCCCTTGACCAGGGCTCCACCTTTGGTCCGGCCTCAGGGGCAAGCATCAGCGCCGCGGACATCCTGGTCTACGTCGAAGGCCGCAACGGCCGCTTAGGCAAGCACCACGACGACGACGAGGAGGACGACGAGGAGGATGATGTCGATGGGCGGGCACTGCGCAAGACTCCCCGAGCGGCCAAGATCGGGGTGCGGGTGGTGTTCCAGGGCAATCTGTATGCCCCCAACGGCACCCTGCACCTGCGCCAGGGTTCGGTCTGCGTGGGTTCCTTCATCGCCCGCGACCTCATCGTCGGGGTGCGGACCCAGGTGGCAGCCCACAGCGGCTGGAACACCCCGGGGGTGATCTACCAGCCTACCCCGCCGGCGCCCCTGGCCAAGCTAGCCGGGGCTGAGAACGCGGCTGCCGCCCTGCCCAATGGCACCGGGCTCCTGGCCAACTACCCCAACCCCTTCAACCCCAGCACCACCATCCCCTACGTGCTGGCCGAGGCGGGATTGGTGAAGCTGAGTGTCTACAATGTGCTGGGACAGCAGATCCGGGTGCTGGTGGATCAGCTGCATGTGCCAGGATCCTACACCGTCAGTTGGGACGGGCAGGACGCGGCGGGGATGCCGGTGGCCGGGGGGGTCTACTTCTACCGCCTCCAGGCCGGTGAGCACTCCGCCGTCCAGAAGATGCTCTTCGCCAAGTAATCCCGCTTCACCGCACCACAAACAGCAAGGCCCGGCGGGGAAACCTGCCGGGCCTTGCTGTTTCCCTGGATCAGCGTGTCTGTGCTGACCCGCTCACGCGTACTCTGCCAACAGCGTGGCGGCAGGTAGCGCCTCGACGGCGGCGGCCAGCGGATAACGCCTGTTGCCGTAGTGGACCACGAAACCCTCGGTGACGACGCCGTCAGCCAGGCCGGCGATGAGCCCGGAGGCGTCTGACCGGCTGACCGAGGCAGCGCACTTGAACTCGTAGCCGATTCGGCGCCCGCCCCGCTCCACGATCAGATCGATCTCAACGCCGGTGCGCGTGCGGTAGAACCAGAACTGGCTGGCGGCGTGGCGCAGTTTCTCCAGGGTGATGAGCTGCTCCACCAGGTAGCCTTCCCAACTGGCGCCGCGGCGGGGCGACTGCAACAGATCGCGCTCCTCGCGGATGCCCAGCAGGTAGTGGAGCAGGCCGCTGTCCCGCACGTAGACCTTGGGGGTCTTTACCAGGCGTTTGCCCAGGTTCGCAGCCCACGGC
>Ga0194132_10004343_pt1 | contig 24174 bp, 18 predicted proteins | sample TA2KigOf80mmetaG_FD_148612 | JGI IMG/M metagenome (GOLD analysis project Ga0194132, IMG submission 148612) | Freshwater microbial communities from Lake Tanganyika, Tanzania - TA2015054 Kigoma Offshore 80m | ecosystem: Environmental > Aquatic > Freshwater > Lake | place: Tanzania: Lake... | reverse complement strand
GGGCCGCAGCCACAGCGCGACGGCCACGGCGCCGGCGGCGGCGACGAGCAGGCCGAACCGCGTGGCGCTCACGCGCGCGCCTCGCGCCGGCGGGCGGTGGTCGGTCGGCGGTTCGAGAACGGCGTCACGGCGGCAACGGTATACGCGGTTTGCGGTCGGGAGCAGAGGCGAGGCCTTCGCCATCGGCATTCGACCCGCCACCAATGCATCGCTGGGACGAAGTCGCGGGGCAAATCTTCCCGCCGCGGGACGATTGCGCGCCGGCGCGGCGGCCGTGGGCCTCGACCAGCGTCTCGGGGCCATGGCGTCGCCCCTCTGAGCCCAGGGCGTGGGGATCGCGGGGTGCGGGTGGCTATCGTCACCGCCTTGACGCCCGCCCCGTCGCCCGCCCCGCCGCCGGCCTCCCGCCACCGCCGCGCAGCCATCGTCGCCGCGGTCCTGGCGCTCGCCACCGGCGGCGCGCTGGCCTTCGCCGGCGCCCCCGACCTCGCCAACCGGCTGCGCGACGACGCCTTCTACGAGTTCGCCTGGGCGGCGAACGTCGCTGCCGGGCGCGGGCCGACGGTTAGCGACGGGGTGGCCACCAGCGGTGTGCAGTGGCTGTGGACGCTGCTGCTGGCGTTCGTCGCAGGACTCGTCGGGCCGGCGGCGCTGCCGACGGTGGCGCCGTGGCTCGGCTTCGCGCTGCACGTGGCGACGGCGATCGGGTGGGCGGCCACAGCGCGGTCGCGCTGGCTGGGCCTAGGCCTCGCCGCGTGCTGGCTCGGTCATCCGCTGCTGCTGCGCGAGAGCCAGAACGGCCAGGAGACGGCGCTCGCCTGCCTGTGCGCGTGCGCGCTGTGGTGGGCGCGGCGCGCGCCGCTGCCGACGTTCATCGCGCTCGCCGTCGCCGCCGTGCTCGCGCGCACCGACCTGCTGGCCGCGGTGGCGGCGCTGTCGTGCTGGCGGTGGCGGCGCGACGGCGTCCGCGCGCTGCTGGCGCCGCTCGCCGCGTTCGTTGCGCAGGCCGCGTTGAATCGCGCCGTCGGCGGCAGTTGGCTGCAGGACTCGGCGCTGCCGATGGCGTGGCTCTGGCACGCCAACTGGGACCTTGCGCATCCCGACGGGGTCGGCTTCTGGCGGCAGCAATGGTGGTTCACGCGGCCGTTGTTGCTTGGCGCGCCATTCGCGGCAGCGTCGACGTTTGGCTGGGCGCTGGCGCTGTGGCTCTGGCTGCGCGCCGTCGTGCCTGCCGCGTGGCGGTTCGCGCCGGTGGTCGCCGTCGGCGCGGCGTTCGCGGTCGGCGCGCGCGACGTCGGCATCGCGCTGCTCGGCGCGGGCTTCCTGTCGGCGCGACCGGCGGCGGCGGCGCGATCGCGGCGGCGACTGCCGGCCGTGCTCTGGCTGGCGCTCGGCCTGTCCGGGATCGTCGCGCTGCACTGGGCGGTGCGCTGGTACCCGCGCGGCTACTACGTCGCGCCGCTCGCCGTGGCCGGCTTCGCGGCCGCGGCCGCGCTGGCGGCGCGGACGCCGTGGCTGCTCGCCGCGTTCGCCTACTGCAACGCCTTCGACGGCACGCGCCTCGGCGACGAAGGCCTGCGCGCGCAGGTCGAGATGGCGATGGCCGGCCGCCACCTCGCCGACCTGTTGCCCGCCGACGAACGCATCGGCTGCTTCAACAGCGGCATCGTCACCTGGCACGCCGACGTGCTCGCTGCCGCGCGCGGCGGCCCGCGCCGCAGCGTCGTCAATCTCGACGGCGTCGTCGATGCGCGCAGCTTCGCGGCGCTGCGCCGCGGCGAACTCGCCGCCTTCCTCGACGCGCAGGGCGTGCGCTGCGTGCTCGACAACCCGGCGCAGTTCGCGCTCGATCCGACGCAGCCACACGCCTGCGGTCGCTGGGTTGCGCCGGACTTCGATCCGACCCGCGACCTCGTCGAGATCGCCCGCTTCGACGATCCGGACGTCGACAACGGCCGTCCCGGCGGCGACAGCATGCGGCTGTACTGGCGGCGGGGTCAGGGCGCGATGCCGGCCCGGCCGTCGGCCGCGCGCGACCTCGGTATCGGCCCGGATGGCGCCCGCTACGCGCTCGTTCCGCTGGCGGCGGGGGAGACGCTGACGCGCCGGACCGCCGCTGGCGCCGAGCGCACGCTGCTGACCGCCGACGTGGCGACCTGTGCCGTGCTCCGCCTCGCCGACCGGCCGCGCGCCGGCGGCGAACTGCGGGTCGGCGGCGCGCCGGCGCCGCGATTGCTCCTGCCGCCGTTGTGAGGTTCGGGGCGGTCCGGAAGAATGCGCCGCAACCCCCAGACTGCCGACGATGAACCGCCTGACCCTCAGCGAACAGTTCTTCCGCGACCAGGCCAGCGCTGCCGCCAGCGGTGGCCTGTCGACCGTCCTCAACCGTTTCAGCCTGCTCGCCCGCATGCTTGCGAGCGAGATCATGCGCGCCGGCTTCGTCGGCAAGCTTGGCTACACCGGCACGACCAACGTGCAGGACGAGAACGTCCGCGCGCTCGACGTCATCAGCAACGACACGCTGCTGCAGGTGTTCGAGAACATGCCGATGGTCTGCGGCGTCGCCAGCGAGGAGATGGAGGAAGTTCACATCCTGCCGGGCGGCGAGAGCGGCAAGTACATCGTCTCCGTCGACCCGCTCGACGGCAGCGGCAACGTCGACGTCGCCGGCCAGATGGGCACGATCTTCGGCATCTATCGCCGCCGCACGATGTCGGGCGTGCCGACGCTCGCGGACTTTCTGCAGCCGGGGCGCGATCTCGTCGCCGCTGGGTATGTGCTCTACGGCCCGTGCACGATGCTCATCTACTCGGCGGGCGGCCCGGTCAACGGCTTCACTCTCGACCGCTCGATCGGCACGTTCTTCCTCACGCACCCGAACATCCAGATCCCTGAGGGCGAGGGCAGCTACTCGGTCAACGAGGCCAACGAGTCGAAGTGGGACGACAAGACCAAGGCGGTGGTGCGCGCTTTCCGCACGCAGCAGACCAAGTGCGGCAAGCGCGCGGCGCGCTATGCCGGCGCGCTGGTCGGCGACTTCCACCGCACGCTGCTCAAGGGCGGCATCTACATGTATCCCGGCGAAGTGAAGAAGCCGGAGGGCAAGCTGCGCTTGCTGTACGAGAACGCGCCGCTGGCGTTCCTGTGCGAGAAGGCTGGCGGCGCTGCGACTGACGGTCGGCAACGCATTCTCGACATCGTGCCGACCAAGCTGCACGAGCGCACGCCGCTTTACCTCGGCAGCAAGGGCGACGTCCGCGAAGCTGGCGCGATGCTCGCGTAGCTGGCGCCAGCGGCGCGTCAGCGCGCGCCGCGGCGCGGACGGACAGCGAGGGCGCTGACCGGGCCGATCACTGGCCGATCAGCGCGCGGCCGCCCTTGGTGCTGGCCAGCAGCGTCCAGTCGCCAGCGGGCAGCAGGTCGAGCAGGATCCCCTGCGTGTACATGCGCTGGTTCAGCAGCGCGGTGTTGTTCGGGAAGGTGAAGGTGTTCATCGCCATGCCGCCGGTGGCCAGCTGCACGTTGATCAGGTCGGGAGCGACCAGCAGGTTGCAGCCGCCGAGGCCGAGGGGCGCGAGGTCGAACGGCAACGCGCCGCCGCCCCACGTCGTGTTGGACAGGCCGAAGGCGAAGAGGACGATCTCGCAGGTGGTCGGCACATTGTTGACCATCACCGTCCACGGTTGGTTGATGCGGGGGATGTTGCTGGTCAAGAGCGGCTCGCCGAGCACGGTCGGGCAAGCGGTGCCGAAGGTCGAGAAGTAGCCGGTGTTGGCGCCGGTGTACTCCCACACTTGGCTGCTGAAGGTGCCGCCGAAGCCGCCGAAGAGGACGAACTTGCGGCGCACCGGGTCGTAGCCGTGGTAGGTCTCGGTCGAGGCCGTCGGCACGGTCACGCTGGTGGACACCGGCCGCCAGTCGTCGCCGATGAACTCGTGCGTGTCGGTGAGAATCGCCGTGCCGGAGTAGCCGCCGAACAGGACCGTGCGCTGGCGCACGGAGTCGTACACGGCCGCCATGCGGTAGCGCGCCGACGGCGCGACCGCGGGGTTCACTACCGCCCAATCGTTGCCGTCGTAGACCCATGTGTCGCCGAACACCGTGCTCGTGCCGTCGAAGCCGCCGAACATCACGACCATGCCGAGGCTGGCGTCGTAGACCATCGCCATCTCCTGGCGCGCGGGGGGCGTCGTCGCGGGGGCACGCTGCGTCCAGTTGGCGCCGTCGTACTCCCACGTGTCGGCGAGCGTCTGCGTGCTGGTGCGGCCACCGAACAACACGGCGCAGCCGCGCACGCTGTCGAACGCGAAGCCGTACTGGTGGCGCGCGCTCGGCGCGTTGGCGGTCGCGATCGTCTGCCACGCCGTGCCGGTCCACTCCTGCGTATCGTTGGCGAATGCGCTCAGCGTCGGCGAGCGACCGCCGAACACGATCAAGCGGTTGTTATTCGTATTGCGGACCATGCCGTGGCCCCAGCGCGCGACCGTGCCGCCGGTGGGCGCGAGCTGCGTCCACAGCGAGCCGTTCCAGCTCCACGTCTGGCCGAGGATCGTGCTCGGGCTCGGCTGGATGCCGCCGACGAAGAGCATGCGGTTCTGGCTCGCGTCGAAGGCGGCGGCGCCGGCGCGGCGCGCCGAGGGCGAGCTAATCGGCGCCATTAGCGTCCACTGGGCGGGCAGCGCGGAAGCCAAGGCCGCGGCGAACGGGACGAAGGTGAGGATGCGCATGACGATGGTGCGGATACGGACTCGGATGACCGAAGCGGAGTCGGTGTAGGAATCTAGCTCGATTCTGGCCTCGGTGACCACCGCAGGCCCAGAATAGACCAGGAATGGAACCGGTCCGGCCAATACGGGTGACCGTGCGGTGTTTCGCCGCCGTACGCGAGGCCCTTGGCGTCGATGTGTTGCCGCTCGAAGTCCCGATCGGAACGACAGTTGCTGGCCTGCGCGAGATGCTGTGCGCCCGCGCGCCCGCGCTGGCCCGCTTGCCGGTCGCCTTCGCCGTGAATCGTGCCTACGCGCGGCCCGAGACACTGCTCGCCGACGGCGACGAGGCGGCGCTGATCCCGCCGATCAGCGGCGGCTCACCGGTGGCGCGCGCGGCCTTCGTGCTCCAGCGCGAGCCACTCGACCCGCGGCTGCTCGAGGCCGAGTGCCGCACCGACCACGACGGCGCGGTGGTGACGTTTGCCGGCACGACGCGCGACCACAACGACGGCAGCGCCGTGGTGGCGCTGGCGTACGAGGCGTATCCCGAGATGGCCGAGCAGGTGCTGCACAAGCTGTTCGACGCGGCGTTCGCGCGCTTCGCCATCACGCGCGTGCGCGTCGCGCATCGTCTTGGGCTCGTGCCGGTCGGCGAGGCCTCCATCGTCGTCGTGGTGGCGTCGGCGCACCGCGGCCCGGCGTTCGACGCTTGCCGTTGGCTGATGGATCGCATCAAGGCCGAGGCGCCGATCTGGAAGCGCGAGCAACTGCGCGACGGCGACGCTGTGCGCTGGGTCGGCGAACTGCCGAAGCCGCAGCCATAGTTTCCGCGCCGTGGCCGGCGACCCCGCGCGCCGCTACAACGACGCCATGAAGAGCCGACTCGTTCCGGTCGCCGCCGCCAGCCGCGGCGACGCGGTGTTCGTCCTGGTCGTCGATGGCGTCGTCCCCGTGGTTGGCGCGGCGCTGAAGGCCCCGTTGGCCGCCGCCAAGGCGACTGGCGACCTGAAGACGTCGTTCCGCGCGGTCACGGTGTTCCATCAGCCGCCGAAGTCGGCGCAAAAGCGCGTCGTGACCGTTGGCCTCGGCGCCAGCAAGGCGATCGACACCGAGCGGCTCCGCCGCGTCGCCGCCGTCGCCCAGGCGCACGCCGCCGAACTCGGCGTCGCCGGCTTCGCGCTGGTCGTGCCGAAGGCCGCGCTCGCCGGCGTCGACGCGCTGGCCGCTGGCATGGCGATCGCCGAGGGCCTCGCACTCGGCGCCTACCGCTACGAGCCGCCGCGCAAGGTGCCGCAAAAGCCGCCGAAGGCCACCGCCTGCCGTGTCGCCGTCGAGGGCCTGTCGGCCCGCGACCACAAGGCCTTCGGCGCGGGCCTGCAGCTTGGCGCCGTCGCTGCTGCGGCGCAGGCGTTCGCGCGCGACCTCGAGAACAAGGCCGCCAATTTGTGCACGCCGAGCGACCTCGCCAACGCCGCCAAGAAGCTCGCCGGCGGCCGCATCAAGGTGAAGGTCCTCGACCGCAAGCAGTGCGAGAGGCTGGGCATGGGCAGTTTCCTCGGCGTCGCCAAGGGCGCGACCGAGCCGCCGAAGTTCCTCGTGCTCGAGCGCCGCACGCCCGGCGCCAAGCGCAGCGTCTGCGTCATCGGCAAGGGCCTGACGTTCGACACCGGCGGCATCAGCATCAAGCCGGCCGGCAAGATGGACGAGATGCGCTACGACATGTGCGGCGCTGGCGCCGTGCTCGGACTGTTCCACGCGCTCAAGCACGGCGGCCTCGCCGGCAGCCAGCCGAAGGTGAACGTCGTCGGACTGATCGCCGCGACCGAGAACGCCGTCGGCCCCGACGCGCAGAAGCCTGGCGATGTCGTGCGCGCGATGGACGGCCACACGATCGAGGTGCTCAACACCGACGCCGAGGGCCGTCTCGTCCTCGCCGACGCGATCTGCTACGCGCGCAAGTTCCACCAGCCGACGCACATCGTCGACCTCGCCACGCTGACCGGCGCGGTGGTGGTGGCGCTCGGCCACGAGGTCGCCGGCATCATGGGCAACGACCAGGGCCTGTGCGACGCGGTGATCGCCGCCGGCAAGGCCGCCGACGAGCCGCTGTGGCAGCTGCCGCTGTGGGACTGCCACAAGGAGCAGATGAAGAGCCGCTTCGCCGACCTCGCCAACATCAACGGCCCGCAGCACGGCAACGGCTCGATCGCCGGCGGCGCGTTCCTGGCGTACTTCGCCGGCGACACGCCGTGGGTCCACCTCGACATTGCCGGCACCGCGTACGGTGGCCTGACCAAGGACTACTACAAGAGCGGCGCCGCCGGCACGGCCGTGCGCACGCTGCTGCACTGGGTCCGTTCGCTCTGACCGCCGCGCCTCGCTTCGAACTTCGCCTCGCCCTTCCGCCATGGCCGACGCCCTCGTTCCGACCAAGCCCCACATCCAGGCCCGCGCGCACGTCGCCTCGTTCGCGCAGTACCAGGCGCTCTACCAGGAGGCGCTGCAGGACCCGTCCGGCTTCTGGCGTCGGCAGGCGCAGCGGGTCACCTGGTTCCAGCAGTTCGAGCGCACGGTCCGTGAGGACTTCGCCAAGGCTGAGGTCGCGTGGTTCCTCGGCGGCAAGCTCAATGCCAGCTACAACTGCGTCGACCGCCACCTCGACGAGCGCGGCGAGCAGACGGCGATCCTGTGGGCGAAGGACGAGCCCGGCCAGTACGAGCGCATCACCTACAAGCAGCTGCACGAGCACGTCGGTCGGCTCGCCAACGTGCTGCGGTGTCACGGCGTCAAGAAGGGCGACCGCGTCTGCATCTACCTGCCGATGATGCCCGAGGCGGTCTACGCCATGCTCGCCTGCGCCCGCATCGGCGCCGTGCACAGCGTGGTGTTCGCCGGCTTCTCGGCTGACTCGCTGCGCGACCGCATCGCCGACGCCGACTGCCGCGTCGTGCTGACCGCCAACGAGGGCCTGCGCGGCGGCAAGACCATCCCGCTGAAGAAGACCGTCGACGAAGCGATCGCCGAGCTGCCGGTGCACACCGTGTTGGTGGCGCAGCGCACCGCGACCGAGGTGCCGATGACCGCGGGCCGCGACCGCTGGATGGCCGACGAGATGCGGACGCAGCGCGCCTACAGCCCGGTCGAGTGGATGGACAGCGAGGATCCGCTGTTCGTGCTCTACACCTCGGGTTCGACCGGCAAGCCCAAGGGCCAACTGCACACGACCGGCGGCTATCTCGTCTACGCCAGCTACACGCACCAACTGGTGTTCGACTGGCGGCCCGGCGACGTGCACTTCTGCGCCGCCGACGTCGGCTGGGTCACCGGCCACAGCTACATCGTCTACGGGCCGCTGTGCAACGGCGCGACGACGGTGCTGTTCGAGTCGACGCCGGTGTATCCCGACGCCAGCCGCTACTGGCAGATCGTCGACGACGTGCAGGCCAACATCTTCTACACCGCGCCGACGGCGCTGCGGGCGCTGCTGCGCTTTGGCGACGAGCCGGTCAAGAAGCACGCGCGCACGAGCCTGCGCGTGCTCGGCTCGGTCGGCGAGCCGATCAATCCCGAGGTCTGGCAGTGGTACCACGACGTCGTCGGCGACAAACGCTGCGCCGTCGTCGACACCTGGTGGCAGACCGAGACCGGCGGCATCCTGATCTCGGCGCTGCCGGGCGCGACGCCGTGCAAGCCGGGCTCGGCGACGTTCCCGCTGCCGGGCGTGCGACCGTTGCTGGTCGACGACCAGGGCAAGGAACTGGTCGGCAACGGCGTCTCGGGCAATCTGTGCCTCGCCGGCAGCTGGCCGGGGCAGGCGCGCACGATCCTCAACGACCACGCGCGCTTCCAGCAGACGTACTTCGCGATGTACCCAGGGCTGTACTTCACCGGCGACGGCTGTCGGCGCGACGAGGACGGCTACTACTGGATCACCGGCCGCGTCGACGACGTGCTCAACGTCGCCGGCCATCGCCTCGGCACCGCCGAGATCGAGAGCGCGCTGGTCAGCCACGAGTTCTGCGCCGAGGCGGCGGTGGTCGGCTTCCCGCACGACCTCAAGGGCCAGGGCATCTACGCCTACGTCATCGCCGGCAAGCCGGCCGATGGCGTGCCGGCGGCCGAGGTCGAGGCGGCGCTGAAGCAGGTGGTGCGCAAGGTCATCAGCCCGATCGCCACCCCGGACCGCATCCAGGTCGTGCCCGGCCTGCCGAAGACGCGCAGCGGCAAGATCATGCGCCGCATCCTGCGCAAGATCGCGGAGCGCAACTACACCGAGCTCGGCGACATCACCACGCTGGCCGAGCCGCAGGTGGTCGAGCAGATCGTGCAGGGGCACAAGGCGGGCCGGTGAGCGGCGGCGTGACGGCCGCTCGAACTGTTGCTGTTCGATTGGCGGCCGCAGCAGCGCCGCGGCGCGCTGGCCTACCTTGGCGCGCGCGGGTCGCTTGGCTCAGAAGCTCGTCGACAGCCCGATGTTGAGGATGAACTCGAGTTCGTCGCCGCTGACCGAGGGGGCGTCGGTGCTCTTGTTGCGTTCCTCGCAGTTGTCGCCCAGCAGCAGGAAGTGCAGGCCGACAACCGCCTGCCACGGGCCCATGCGGTGGGGCAGGAACTTGAGCGGCTGGCGGATCTCGACGCCGACGTCGAGGTAGCCGAAGTGCTCGTCCTTGCCGGTCGAGGTGTCCTGGTAGTAGTCGCTAACGCTGAGGCCGAGCTTGATCGGTACGTAGAGGCGCAGGTCATCGTCGCCGATGGAAGTGTTGAAGCTCGGAGTGATGCCGAATTCGGCGTAGACGCCGCCGTTGGCGTCGATGCTGTTCGGGTCGACGAAGTAGTACTCGCGCTCGCCCGCGGTCTCGAGGGCCAGCAACGCGTACGGCTGCAGGCCGCTCTCGATCAGTTCGCCGAGGTAGCCGCGGTCGTCGAGCTGCGCGCGGAAGGCGAACTCCTGGACGGTGCCGAAGCCTTCGGTCGCTTGCTCGTACGTGCCGCCGCCGTTCGGGTTGCCGTAGGCGGTGTAGCGCATGCCGAAGGTCCACTTCTCTCCGACCGACGCGGTCAGGTCGATGTAGCCGCGGCCTTCGTACCACGAGCCATCGGCCGCGTTCGGCGTGTCGCTCTGCAGGCTGTTCCACGTGCCGAGGGTCAACTCCAGTCCGCGCAGCGAGTCGTTGCCGTCGATCAGCGACCAGCCGACTTCGGCCCACGGCTGCAGGATCAGGCCGTCGCTGGCCTGGCGGATGCCGCGGAAGAAGTACTGCGAGGTGACATCGAAGCCCAAGCGCCCCCTGGCGGTTGCGTCGGTCTCGCGGGCGGCGGGGGCCTGCGGCGCGACGGCGTCCTGGGCGACGGCGATGGCGGGAACGGCAGCGAGCGCTGCGACGGCGAGGTAAACGCGCATGATGGTTTTCGGGTGGTTTCGTTTCGGACCGTCGGTCGGTTGCGGCTCAGGCCTTGAGCCAGTCGATGGCGACCGGCTCGTTGGCGTAGTCGTTGCCAACGGACTTGAGCACGCGGAAGAACGGTTGGTTGCGGTTCTCGTCGGCGAACCACGTGTGCATCACGGTGTCGAAGCCGACGAGGTAGGGCGATGGGTCGAAGTCACCGCGGCCTTGCCACGCGCCGAGCGGCGCCATGTCGACGAAGAACGGCGTGACGCCCTGGTAGCGCAGCATGTCGAGCATCGCCGCGATCAGGAAGCGCTGGTCGGTGATCAGCGGGAAGCGATCCTGCAGTCGATAGATGTTGTCGAACGCGAGCCGTGTCACCGGCTGTGGCGCGCCGTCGGCGTGGCCGCCTTGGCAGAGCCGGATCAGGTCCCAGTTGAACTTGCCCGGCGCAATGAACTCGGGGTGCAGGTAGACGACGCGGAAGTTGGCGGTGAAGCGCCCTTCGGCGTCGAGGCACGCCGCCAGCGCCGGCTCGCGCTGGCAGATGCGCCGCACGGCGTCGCGGTCCTCGCGCGTGCTCACGAACAGCGCGCGCTCGCCCTTCTGCAAGCCGGCGGCGAGGAAGCGCAGCGCCAGGAACGTCGCGCGCGTGCCCGGCTCGGCGAGTAGCACGATCGAACTGCGCAGCACCGGACCGGTGCCGTACAGGAAGGCGCGGTCGAGGTCGGGGTGGCCCAGCCCGATCGGCGTGTCGCCGCGCGTCGGCACCGCGAACTGCGCCTGGTCGCGCGCCATCGACAACTGCGCCGCCACCGACGGATAAATGTGGATGCCAGGACCGCGCTCGTTGCGCGCGCCGAGGTAGACATCGCGCGTGATGCCGCGGCCGGCGATCGAGAAGTGGTGGACGCCGCGGTAGTAGTACTGGTGCCGCGCCTTGCTGATCTCGAGCGCGCGCGCCTTGAAGTTCGCGGCCTCGTCCTGGAACGACAGGTGCAGCATCAGATCGGTCGAGAACTCCTCGGCCGACGGCAGCCGGAGGTCGCGCGGGTGCGCTTCCTCCATCACGAAGATGCCGTGGATCTTGTGCTCGAGCAGGCGACGCCGCAACTCGAGCAGCGCGGCGCGTTTCTCGAAGTACTCGAGGTCGGTCAGCAACAGGCCGACGTTGTCGATCACCACCATGCAGATCGGGCCGACCATGCGCTGGTTCTCGATCTCGGCGAGGATCCACTCGATGTCGACGGTGGTGCCGCGGGCGTGCTTCTGTTGCAGCGCCGCCGGCCGCGCCTGCGTCAACGTCAGCTCGCTGCCGCTGCCGGCGGCGCGCAGCGTCAACTTGTTGGGCACCTCGCGCGGCTGCGGCTCGATCGCCCGCTTCTTGCGGTACCAGTCGAAGTCCGACGCAAGCTTCTTCTGGATCGCCTCGGGCGCGTGCTCGACCGAGTAGTAGAGGAACGTCGCGCCGTTTTCGTCGTCGAGCCACGCGCGCACGACCATCTCCAGGGCCAGCAGCGTCTTGCCGGTGCCCGGGCCGCCGGCGAGGCAGAGGAAGACCGCGGCGTCGTCGGGGTAGCGGATGCCGCCGGCGAGGATGCCGTCGAGCCCGTCAATGCCGGTCCTCAGCGTGGCGAACGTCACGGGCCAGAGGGTACCGGCGCCGCGGGGGCGGGGCCATGACGGAGGTCGGTCGGCGGCGATGGATCGTGGCGTCGCGGTGGCCGTTCGGCGAGCATGGCCGCGTGTTGCCCGAAACGACCGACTTCTGCCGCCTCTGGCTGTGCCGCCACCCCGAACTTGACGCCGTCCATGCCAGCATGGCGATTGGCGACGGCCCCGCCGAACTCAGCCGCCGCGGTCGCGCGCAGGTGCTGCGCTGGCTCGAGATCTGCAAGGCCCTGCCGGTCGAAGCGGTGCACAGCAGCCCGCAGCCGCAGTGCCTCGGTCCGGCGCGCGCGCTCGCCGAGGCGCAGCAGAAGGAAGCCGTCGCCGACCCGCGCCTGCGCGACCAGAACATGGGCCGCTGGCAGGGCCGCGGTTGGAACGACGTCATGCGCGAGGAGGACGGCGCGGTGCGCACGTTCTTCAGCGAGTTCGGCGACTGCAAAGCGCCCGGCGGCGAGAACCTCGGCGACGCGGTCGAGCGCGCGCTGCAGTGGTGGGCGGAGACGATGCCCAAGGTGCTCGGCAAGGAACTCGTTGTGGTGCTGCCCGGCTCGGTGCTGAGCGGCTTCACCGCGGCGATGCTCGGCATGCGGCTGTCGCGCTGCCTGTCGCTCAACCTGCCGCACGGCGGCATCGGCGCGCTCGACGTGTTCCAGAACGGCTGCCGCATGGCCACCTGGAACGTCGACGCCCTGCGCGAGTGACGCCGCGGCGGGGGGGGGCGGATCGGCGGGCGGGGATCGTCGCGCCGTCGGCGTCGACGTAGACTCGCAGGCCTCACACGTCCGCTCGGGCTCGTCCCTGGAGGTCCCATGCTGCCCCGTTCCGTCGTCCGCCGACGCGTCCACGCCGCGCTGTCCCTCGCCTTCGTCGCCCTCGCCGCGCCGCTCGCCGCGCAGAGCAACGTCATCGCCGGCCGCGACATCCGCTTGCAGGACGCGTTCTGGATCGAGCGCTACGCCCGCGCCGGCGCGTACCCCAATGGCGCGCAGGCGATCGGCACGTGGACGGTGTGCTGCAACCCCGGCTCCAGCCCGATCCCGTTCATCGCGCCGATGAACCCGAACCACGCGTACATCCACTACATGGTGCTGCGCGAGTCCGACGGCCGGCTGGTGCAGATCTCCAACTGGAGCTGGGTGAAGCACACCTTCGGCTCGAGCAACGACCCGAGCCCGTGCGGCAACTGCCTGACGCCCGGCCTCACCAGCTACGTCGAGCCGGGCTGCAACGACACGTACGCCAACTTCCAGGCGGTCGACCACTTCAACCTCGGGCCGCCCGAGGAGGTCGACCCGTGGCTCGGCACGTGGAACCCCGTGTGCTCGTACTTCGACGTCGGCAATCCGCCGGTCGCGCCGGCACAGCAGTGCGACGGCATCCGCAGCCTCGACGGCAACCAGGCCGCCGTGCTCAACCAGCACATCGGCAATGCGCTCAAGGTGCACGACGACGACCTCGCCGTGCCCGGCGCCAACTTCTACTACCAGTGCGGCTACCTGATCCCGCACGAGGCCGACGCGCTGCGCGGCGACAACCTCGGCTCGCGCCGCTTCACCGCCACGTGGAACGGCGGCACGCAGCAGTGGGACCTCGCCGACGCCAGCTCGTTCCAGCAGGGCGGCGTGCTGCAGCGGTGGGCGGGCGCGTCGATCGACTCGGCGAGCAACGGCGGCGCCGACGGCCGCTTCTTCGTCGCCGTCAAGGTGACTGGGCCGACGAACGGCCGCTGGCACTACGAGTACGCCGTCTACAACCGCGACAACCAGCGCGGCATGGGCCGGTTCCGCGTGCCGGTGTGCGCTTCGGCGCAGGTCAGCGGCTTCGGCTTCCACGATCCGGACCGCAACGCCGCCACCGACTGGACGGCGGCGCACGTCGGCGCCGAGGTGGTGTTCCAGAGCAACTCCCTGAGCCCCAACCCGCTGCGCTGGAACTGCCTCTACAACTTCTGGTTCGACTGCGACGCCGCGCCGGCGACCGGCGCGACCCAACTCGACCAGTACGACATCGGTCCGGGCGCGCTCTCCGTGTCGGTGCCGTCGACGATCCCCGGCGGCCTGTGGAACGTGCACCTCGGCGCCGGCTGCGCCGTCGGCACGGCGCCGGCGCTGTCGGCCACCGGCGCGCCGGCGCGCGCCTTCGTGCCCAACGCCTCCTTCGGCCTGCGCCTGACGGGCAACGTCCCCGGCACGGCCTGCGGCTTCGTCGCCAGCACCGTGCCGGGCACGCTGCAATTGGCGCCGGGGTGCGCGGCCTACACCGGCGACCTGCTGTCGATCGTCGGCCCCGTCAGCGCCCTCGCCGACGGCAGCGGCACGGCCAGCCTCGGGGTGCCGGTGCCCAACACGCCAGCGCTCGAAGGCCAGACCATCGACTTCCAGGCGCTGCGCCTCGTCAGCGGCGGCGCCGTGCTCGGCGCCCTCGACCTCAGCAACGGCCTGCGCGTTCGTCTGGGCAATCTCATCGCCGGCTGCCCGTAGCCGCAGCGCATCCAGCGAGGAGTCGCCGGGGGCGCGGCTTGCCCCCGGTCGCGCACTCTGGGCGTGCGGCCACCGGCCGCAGCTTCGCCCATGACCACGACCGCCCTCCTCGTCGATCTTCCGGCCGCCGATCGCGAACTCACCGGCCGCATCCTCGGCGCCGCCATCGCCGTCCATCGCGAACTCGGCCCCGGTCTGCTCGAACACGCCTACGCCGCCTGCTTCGCGCACGAACTCGCGGCCCGCGGCCTCGCCTTCGCGCAGCAACAGCCGCTGTCGATCGAGTACCAGGGCCAGCGCATCGAGGGCGCCTTTCGCCCTGACTTCCTCGTCGATGGGGCCGTCGTGGTCGAACTGAAGGCCGTCGAGCGGCTGCTACCCGTTCACGAGGCGCAGTTGCTGACGTACCTGCGACTGTCGCGCCTCGGGGTAGGACTGTTGATCAACTTCCACGCGCCGCTGCTCAAGCACGGTATTCGGAGGATGAGAGTTTGATCGAGGTGGGGAGGCGGATGGTTGCGGCAGCAGAAGCAGCAGAAGCAGCAGAAGCAGAAGTTAACACAGAGAAAGAACGAGGATGCTCAGAGGGGCACAGAGCACAAACATGGCAAGAAACCGAAGGCAGAACGCAGAAGTAGGAAGCAAACGGAGATTGAGGCAGAGGTCCATTCGGGCTCGCTCGACGTGCCATGCAGCAGGCACGTAGGAGGCTTGGGTTCTGCTCCGTCTTCTTCTTCTCTGCTGCTGCTGCTGCTGCTTTTCCTATTTTCCGTTCTGCCCCTCTGTGCCGCTCGGTGCTCTCCCTGCTTTCTCTGTGTTATTGGATTGGGATCCACCCAATCCACCTCACGCACCAACGCACCGCCAGCCAGCCCCACCCCTCGGTCGCTCCCGGCGCGCACCGCGCGCCTCCCAACCTCACTTCTTCGGCATCTTGCAGCCCGCCGGCGCGTCGCTGGTGCCGCACGTCGGCGCACAGCCGCCGCCGCCGCCGCCGCCGCCAGCGTCCTTCTTCGCGTCGCTGCTGTACGACGCCGAGCGGTAGTCGGTTTCGTAGAAGCCGCTGCCCTTGAAGATCACGCCAGCACCGGGGCCGATCAGCCGTTCGAGCTTCGGCTTCATGCAGGCCGGGCACTTCTTCAGCGGCTCGGCCGACATGCTCTGGAACTGATCGAACCGGTGGCCGCAGGCGCCGCAGGCGTAGTCGTAGGTCGGCATGGTGGGGCGTTCCCGATCTCAGCCATTCGGCGTCGGACCGGCGACGACGACGCGACTGTAGCGCACGACGCGGTCGCCGAGCAGGTAGCCGGCCTGCAGCACGCGCACGACGTGGCCTTCTTGCACGCCGGCCGTCGCCTCGGTCGTGACCGCCTCGTGCCGCTGCGGGTCGAACGGCAGGCCCTCGGCCTGGATCTCCTGCAGACCGTGCCGCTCCAGCGCGCTGGCCAGCAGCATGCGCGTCATGCGCACGCCTTCGACCAGCGTCTTGGGATCGGCGTTGCCCTGATCGAAGGCGGCGAGCGCCATCGCGAAGGTGTCTAGCGCCGGCAGCAACTCCTGCGTCAGCCCGGCCAGCACGCGGCGCTTCTGCTCGTCGAACTCCTGCTGCGCGCGCCGGCGCACGTTGGCGGCGTCGGCGAGCTGGCGCTGCAGCTGCTGTTCGAGCTGCGCGCATTCGTCGCGCAGGCGGACGATCTCCTGCTCGTGCGTGGGGGCCACGGTCGGCTCCTTGGTCTCGTCGTTGCCGGTCGCGCCGTCGGGTTGATTGGTTCCGGTGTCGTTCACGGGAGTCGCCTCTATTCGGTCACGAGAAGATGTCCTTCACCTTCTCGAAGATCGTCTTCTTGCCGTTCTTCTTGCCCTTGCGGCCGTCGAGTTCGTCGAACTTGCGCAGCAGCTCTTCCTGTTCGGAGGTGAACTTCTTCGGCACGTCGATCTGAACCTGCACGACGAGGTTGCCGCGGCCGCCGCCGTCGCCGCGCGGGAGGCCATGGTTGCGCACGCGCAACTTCTCGCCCGGCTGCGTGCCAGCGGGAATCTGCATCGTCACCGTCTCGCCGGTGATGGTGGGGATCTCCAACTCATCGCCGGTCACGGCCTGGCGGAACGAGATGCGGCTCTGCATCAGCAGATCGTCGCCGTAGCGGGTGAAGACCTCGTGCTCCTTGACATGCAGCACGATGACGAGGTCGCCCGGCGGGCCGCCACCGTCGCCCGGCTCGCCCTGGCCGGCGATGCGCTGGGTGTGGCCGGTCTCGATGCCGGCGGGGATCGTCAGGTCGAGCGGGCTCGACTTCGGCGAGGTGCCGCGGCCCTTGCACGCCGTGCACGGCTCGTCGATCTGCTTGCCGGCGCCGTCGCAGGTCGGGCAGGTCTGCTGCACCTGGAAGAAGCCCTGCTGGCGCAAGACGCGGCCGTGGCCGCTGCAGGTCTTGCACTTCTTCGGCTGCGTGCCGGCCTTGCAGCCGTTGCCGCCGCACTTCTCGCACGGCGTCGGCCGCTTGATCTCGATGGTGCGCTTGCAGCCAGTGGCGACCTCTTCGAGCGTGAGTTCGATGTCGACCTTCAGCGAGGCGCCGCGCCGGCCGCGGCTGCGCCGGCCGCCGCCGAAGAACTGCTCGAAGAAGCCGCCGTTGCCGCCGAACAGGTCGCCGAAGGCGGCGAACACGTCCTCGGCCGACTGGAAGCTCGGGCCGCCGCCCTGCGGGCCTTCGACGCCGGCGTGGCCGAACTGGTCGTAGCGCGCGCGCTTCTCGCCGTCGCTGAGCACGGCGTAAGCTTCGGCCGATTCCTTGAAGCGCTTCTCGGCTGCCGCGTTGCCCGGGTTGCGGTCGGGGTGGTTGTCGAGCGCGAGCTTGCGGTAGGCCTTCTTGATCGTGTCATCGTCGGCCTTGCGGTCGACGCCGAGCACTTCGTAGTAGTCGCGCTTCTGGGCCATGGCGGAGGCTCGCCACGGCGGCGGCGACGGCGCGCGGGCGCCGCCGCGGTCCGCCGCGGCTCGGAGGGGGAAGGTCGGGTCAGCTCGTGCTGCCCTCGACCGCCTTCTTCTCGTCGGCGATTGTCGTGACCATTGTGTTGGTGGTCAGCATCAGGCCGGCGATGCTCGCCGCGTTCTGCAGCGCGCTGCGCACGACCTTCGTAGGATCGACGATGCCGGCCTTGAACATGTCGGTCCACTCGCCGGTCAGCGCGTTGAAGCCCTCGTTGGCCTTCTTGCCGAGCGCCTCGTCGACGACGACCGAGCCGTCCTCGCCGGCGTTTTCGGCGATCTGGCGCATCGGCGACTCGCATGCGCGCAGGACGATCTCGACGCCGAACTGCTGGTCGCCCTTGACCTTCAGCGTGCCGAGGACCTTGCTGGCGCGCAGCAGCGCGACGCCACCGCCGGGGACGATGCCCTCTTCGACGGCCGCGCGCGTGGCGTTGAGCGCGTCTTCGATGCGCTGCTTGGTCTGCTTCATGTCGGCCTCGGTCATCGCGCCGGCGCGCAGGATCGCGACGCCGCCGGTCAGCTTGGCGAGGCGCTCCTGCAGCTTCTCGCGGTCGTAGTCCGACGTCGTCTTCTCGATCTGGCTGCGGATGCTGTCGGCGCGGGCCGTGATGTCCGCCTTCTTGCCAGCGCCGCCGACGATCGTCGTGGCGTCCTTCGTCATGCGGATCTTGGCGGCCGTGCCCAACTGCTCGATCGTGACGTTCTCCAGCTTGACGCCGAGGTCCTCGCTGATGCACTGACCGCCGGTCAGCGTGGCGATGTCCTGCAGCATGGCCTTGCGGCGGTCGCCGAAGCCCGGCGCCTTGACGGCGCAGACGTTGAGCACGCCCTTCAGGCGGTTGACGACCAGCGCGGCCAGCGCCTCGGACTCGACGTCCTCGGCGATGATCACCAGCGGCTTGCCGCTGCGCGAGGTCTGCTCCAGCAGCGGGATCATCTCGCGGACGTTCGAGATCTTCTTCTCGTGGATCAGCACGAGGGCGTTCTCGAACTGCGCCTCCATCGACTTCGGGTCGGTGATGAAGTACGGCGAGATGTAGCCCTTGTCGAACTGCATGCCGTCGACGTGCTCGAGCTCGGTCGACGCGCTCTTGCCCTCCTCGACGGTGACGACGCCTTCCTTGCCGACCTTCAGCATGGCGTCGGCGAGCAGGTTGCCGATCGCCATGTCGTTGTTGGCGGAGATGGTGCCGACCTGGGCGATCTCGTCGCGGCTCTTGTTGTCGATCTTCTTCGCCATCTTGGCGAGCTCGGCCGTGACCGCCGCGACCGCCGCGTCGATGCCAGCGCGCAGGTGGTTGGGGTCGACGCCGCTCGTCAGGTAGCGCTGGCCGATCGTCAGGATCGACTCGGCGAGCACCGTCGCCGTCGTCGTGCCGTCGCCGGCGACGTCGTTCGTCTTGCTGGCGACTTCGCGCACGAGCTTGGCGCCCATGTTCTCGAACGGGTCCTCCAGCTCGACCTCCTTCGCCACCGTGACGCCGTCCTTGGTGACCTGCGGGCCGCCGAAGGACTTCTCGATGATGACGTTCTTGCCGGCCGGGCCGAGGGTGACCTTGACTGCCTTGGCGAGCTTCTGGACGCCGGCGACCGCCTTACGGCGCGCGACGTCGTCGTACATGATCTGCTTGCCCATCGGGATCAGCCCTCCACCTTGGCGAGGATCTCGCTCTCGCGCAGGATCTTGAAGTCCTCGCCGCCGACCTTGACGTCGCTGCCGGCGTACTTGCCGAAGAGCACGATGTCGCCCTTCTTGACGTCGAGCACGAGGCGCTTGCCGTCCTTGCCGAACTTGCCTTCGCCGACGGCGGTGACCTTGCCGCGCTGCGGCTTCTCCTTGGCGGTGTCGGGCAGCAGGATGCCGCCGGCGGTCTTCTCCTCGGCGTCGAGCACCTTGAGCACGACGCGGTCTTCCAACGGGCGCAGGGAAGTCATGGGGGTTCTACTCCGGGTGAATCTGGTTTGGGTGTGCGTGGGGGAGTCGCGAGGCGGGCGGCCGCTCGGCGGCCGCGCCGGCCTCAGTGGTCGTCGCGATCAGTCGTGGTCGGAGCCGGTCTTGTCATCGTCCTTCTTACCATCGGTGATGACGCAGTCAGTCGTCAGCAGCAGGGTCGCGATCGAGACCGCGTTCTGCAGCGCGCTGCGCGTGACCTTGGTCGGGTCGACGATGCCGTAGCCGATCATGTCGCCGTACTCGCGGGTGAGCGCGTTGAAGCCGAATGTGTTCGACTTGTTGGCGAGCACCTTGCGCGCGACGACCGCGCCGTCGACGCCGCCGTTCTCGGCGATCTGGCGGACCGGCATCTGCACGACCTTCTTCATCAGTTCGACGCCGAAGCGGGCGTCGCCCTTCTGGTCGACGTTGGCGAGCGCCAGGCCGGCCCTGAGCAGCGCCGTGCCGCCGCCGGCGAGGATGCCCTCGGCGATCGCGGCGCGCGTCGCGTGCATGGCGTCCTCGACGAGGTCCTTGCGCTCCTTCATCTCCGTCTCGGTGTGGGCGCCGACGCGGATCTCGGCGATGCCGCCGGTCAGCTTGGCGAGCCGCTCCTGCAGCTTCTCGCGGTCATAGTCCGAGGTCGTCTGGTCGATCTCGCGGCGGATCTGGTCGGCGCGGGCCTTGATGTCGGCGGACTTGCCCTTGCCCTCGACGATCGTGCAGTTGTCGCCATCGATCAGGACCTTCTTGGCGACGCCGAGCTGGCGCAACTGCACCTTCTCGAGGTCGAGGCCGAGGTCCTTGAAGATCGCCTCGCCGCCGCAAAGGATCGCGATGTCCTGCAGCATGGCCTTGCGACGGTCGCCGTAGCCCGGCGCCTTGACCGCGCAGACCTTGAGGATGCCGCGCAGCTTGTTGACGACGAGCGTCGCCAGGGCCTCGCCCTCGACGTCTTCGGCGAGGATCAGCAGCGGCTTGTTGCTCTCCTTGAGCTTCTCGAGCAGCGGCAGCAGCGGCCGGATGCTGGACAGCTTGTCCTCGTGCACCAGGACGTAGCAGTCGCGCAGGTCGACCGTCATGTCCTCGGCGTTGGTGACGAAGTGCGGCGACAGGTAGCCGCGGTCGAACTGCATGCCCTCGACGACCTTCACCTCGGTCTCCAGGCCCTTGCCCTCCTCGACCGTGATGACGCCGTTCTCACCGACCTTCTTCATCGCCTCGGACAGGATCTTGCCGATCTCCGGGTCGTTGTTGCCCGAGATCGTCGCGACCTGCGCGATGGCCTTGTAGTCGTTGGCCGGCACCGTCTTCGCCATTGTCTTCAGCTCGGCGACGAGCGTGTCGGCGGCGGCGCGGATGCCTTTGATCAGCTCGGCGTGGTTGGCGCCGGCGGTCAGGTACTTCATGCCTTCCTCCGCGATCGCGTGCGCCAGCAGCGTCGCCGTCGTCGTGCCGTCACCGGCTGCGTCCGACGTCTTGCTCGCCGCTTCCCGCACGAGCTTGGCGCCCATGTTCTCGTAGCGGTCTTCGAGTTCGATCTCCTCGGCGACGGTGACGCCGTCCTTGGTGACCGTCGGACCGCCCCAGCCCTTGTCGAGCACGGCGTTGCGGCCGCGCGGGCCGAGAGTGGAGACGACGGCTTTCGCCAGCTTGGCGACGCCGCGCAGCACGGCTTCGCGGGCGTCGTTTTCGAACACGAGTTGTTTGACCATCACAACCTCGGGGGGGAATCTGGATACGTTCGTGGTTGGGGGTGGCAGCCGGTGCCACCCTGAGCGGGTGGAGCTGCCGATCGGCCCTGCGCTCGCGAGCGAGGCGGGGGCCGTGAGGCGCGCCGCGAAGCAAACGCGGTGCCGACCGTGTGGCGGCCCCGGATCGGACCTTGGTGGATGTATGCAACAAGCTACGAAAGAACGACTTGAGGCATCGCAGGATCGCGGCGGTGCGGCCGCACCGGCGCCTTCCGCGCGCCAATCTGGCAGGGGGTGTTCGCTGCCGCTGCGCGAGCTCTGCCACCGTGGCATGACCGGCTTCCGGGCGCTTGCGGCGGCCACCGTGCTGCTCGCCGCCGCGGCAGCCCAGCAGCCGACCGTCGAACTCGTGCTGCGCAACGGCGTCGCCCTCGTCGCCCAGAGCCTGCGCGGCGACGCCAAGGCCGGCTTCGCCGCCGGCGTGGACGGCAAGGCGGTCGCGATCCCGCCCGGCGAGCTGCTGCTGGTCCGGGGCGTGGCGACCGCGCCGCCGCCGCTGCCGAGCGCGTGGCTGCAGGGCGGCGACGTGCTGCGCGGCGCCATCACCGGCGGCGACGACGGCGGCAACCGCGTCGACGTGCAGTCGCCGGTCTTCGGCGCGGTCGCGATCACCGTCGACCGGCTCGCAGCCCTCGCCGCACCGGCGATCGCCGAGCCGCTGCGCCTGCGGTTGCCCGACGGCGTCGACGAAGCGCTCTTCGTGCGCGCCAAGGTCGGCTTCGACCTGCTCGCTGGCGCGCTGCATCAGTTCGGCGCGCCCGGCGTGCGCTTCCAGCCCGACGGCGTCGACGCGCCGCGGTGGTTCGCCGTCGACGACATCGCGGCGCTGCGCCTGCGCGCCGCCGAACCGCGCGCCGACGCGCCGGCCGCGACGCTGTGGACGCGCGTCGGCGATCGTCTGGGCGTGACGCTCGCCCACTGCGACGCCGACGGCTTGCAGTTGCAGCTCGAAGGTGGCATCGCTGCGAGGCTGCGCTGGACCGATCTCGGCGCGCTGGCTTTGCACGGTGGTTGCGCGCACCTGTCGGATCTCGCGCCGTTGGTGGTGCGCGAGAGCGGTTTCGATGGCGACGTCGTGCATCCCTTCCGCCGCGACGCGAACGCGCTCGGCGGCCCGCTGGTCGCCGGCGGCCGCGCCGTCGGCAAGGGCCTTGGCGTGCACAGCAAGTGCCGGCTCGCCTACATCGCGCCGGCGGGGGCGGTGTCGTTCTGGACGCGCGTTGGCTTCGACGACAGCGTCGCGCTGCTCGGCCTCGAACCGCGCGTCGACGTGCGCGTGCTCGTCGCCGACAAGGTCGTGTTCGAGCGCAAGGACTTCGCCTTGGGCCAGACGCCGGCGGACACGGGCGTGCTGCCGGTGCGCGTCGGTGAGCTCGTGACGCTCGAAGTCGACCACGGCAAGGGCCGCGACCTCGGCGATCGCATTGACTGGATCGCGCCGATGTTCCTGCTGGGCCGGCAATGACATCTGGGCCGGGAATGCCGCTCGCCGCCGTCGCGCTCACGCTGCTCGCCGCCGTCGGCCTCGCCGTTGTGCGCTCGGCCACGCCGCTGGCGCGCTGGCTGTGCTGGTGCGTCTGCGTGTTGTGCGCGGTCGGCGCGCTGTTCGGTCCGCGGATCGTTTGGCGCGAGCGCCCGGCGGCCGTCGCCGCTGCCGGCGTCGGCTCGTCGCAAGAGGATGCCGCGCTCGCGCTGCTCGGCGCCGCCGCCAGCGCCTCGCCGCGCGCCGAGGCGTTGCACGTCTACTGGCGCGAGCCGATCGACATGCCGCCGACCGGCGCGCTCGGTGCGCTCGTCGGCGTGCCGCCGACGCTGCCGTTCGCGCCGCAGGACCTCGTGCTGCAGCAGCTCGGTCCGGCTGAACGCGACCGGCCACTGGCGCTGCGTCTGCTGCCGCTGCCGCTCGCCGAGCCGCTGCCGGCCGAATTGCGCCTGCTGCGCGATGGCCAAGTCGTGCACCGCATGCCGTGCGCGCTGGGCCAGGTGGCCGTCGACTTCGCCTACACGCCCGCGCTCGCCGGCGAGTACCAGCTCGAACTCGCGATCGCCGCCGGTCCGTCGAACGCCACCGGCCTTGGCGCGCTGCGCGTCAGCGAGCCGCGCGCCGTGCTCGTGCTCGAACCGAGCGGGTTGTGCGCCGAGGCGCTGCGCGCGCAGGGGCTCGCCGTGCAGGCCGCGGCGACGGCGCCCGACGATCTTTCGCCGTTCGCCGCCGTCGTCGTCGGTCAGCCGCTCGCCGAGCAGCAAGCCGCGTCGCTGGCGATCGCCGCGCGCGACGGGCTCGGCGTGTTCGCCGTCGGCCCGGGTCTTGGCGCCGAGGGCGCGCCGATGCGCGGACTGCTGCCGCTCGTGCCGTTGCCGCAGGCCGCGGCCGGCGAAGGCGCGGGCGGGCCTGGCGGCGCGCCGGCGACTGCGCCGCCGCCGGTTGACGAGCCGCCGCCATCGCCGCCGCCCGCCGAGCCGCCGCCGCCGTCGACGGACCAGCCGCCGCAGGGCGACACGCAGGGGCGCGGCAAGCTCAGCGACGACCCGATCGAGGTCGACAAGCGCGCGATCGCGATGGCGCTCGTCGTCGACCGCTCCTTCAGCATGGGCACGCTGCTGCGCGACGGCAACACCAAGATGAGCTACGCCAAGACCAGCGCGCGGCGCACCGCCGAAGCGTTGTCGGCGGGCGACAAGGTCGGCGTCGTCACCTTCGGCAACAAGAACGAAGGCCGCATCGAACTGCCGCTGACCGACGCCGCCGACGCGGCCAAGGTGCAGGCGGGGCTCGCCAAGCTGCGCCACGCGCAGGAGTACACCTACCTGCTCGGCGGACTGCGCGTCGCCGTCGACGCGCTGCGGCCCGTGCAGGCCGGCGTGAAGCACGTCGTCGTCGTCAGCGACGGCGAGTTCGATCCCAACGAGGAGTTCGCGCTGCGTAGCCTCGCGCGCGGCGCTCGCGAGCAGGACAAGATCACTGTCTCGATCATCACCATCGCCGACGCGGCGATTGGGCCGACGTTCACGCGCATGGCCGAAGGCCTCGCGCGCGAAGGCGGCGGCGAGTTCTTCACCGTCGACCAGCCCGGCAGCGTGCCGGCGTTCGTCAGCGCCGAGGTCACGCGTTCGCTGACGCGCGTCGGCCGCGCGCCGCGCGCCGGCGACGGCGCGCAACCGGACGCCGCGCCGACCTCGGAGCCGACGCCACCGAAGCCACCGACGCCGCCGCCCACGCCACCGCAGCCGCCCGAGCCGCAGCCGCC
>Ga0194132_10004340_pt1 | contig 24180 bp, 12 predicted proteins | sample TA2KigOf80mmetaG_FD_148612 | JGI IMG/M metagenome (GOLD analysis project Ga0194132, IMG submission 148612) | Freshwater microbial communities from Lake Tanganyika, Tanzania - TA2015054 Kigoma Offshore 80m | ecosystem: Environmental > Aquatic > Freshwater > Lake | place: Tanzania: Lake... | reverse complement strand
TGTGTCCGGTCGCGCACCTGAAAATCGTTTTGGTATCATTATGTTCCGATCCAAAAACAACATGGTTCGCTATCCGAAAAATCGTCCCGCCCTCGCCGCCGCGTTCCTCATGGCCGCGTCCCTGCGAGCCCAGGTGACCACCGCGACGTTCTACGGAATCGTGACCGACCCCACTGGCGCAGTCGTCGCTGGGGCCGCGGCCACGCTGACCAACGAAGGTACGCAGGCGGTGCTGCGCCAAACGAGTGACGCCGCTGGCGAGTTCGCCTTCAACTTCGTGCCGCCCGGCAGCTACACGCTGCGCGTGCAGGCGACCGGATTCAAGGTCTCGTTGAATAAAGGCATTCCGTTGAGCGCGGCCGAAAGCCTGCGCCGCACCTTCGCGCTCGAAGTGGGCGCGGTGTCCGAATCGGTCGAGGTGACTTCGCAGGCGGCGCTGGTCAATACCGTGTCCGCCGAACAGCGGGAAAGCATCGGAACCACGCAGGTGCAGGAATTGCCGCTCTCCCGCCGCAACGTGGCCGGTCTGGTCACTCTGTCGACCGGCGTCACCCGCAGCGGCGGCGACGTGTATCTGAACGGCGCCGGCCGCGGCGGCACCAGCGTGGCGGTAGACGGAACCGACGCCACCGGCAACCCTGAACGTCCGTCGCTGGCCATGTTCGGCGGCTTCAACTACATTAACGGCATCAGCATCGAAGCGGTGGGCGAGGTGCAAATCATCAAGGGCGTGATTCCGGCCGAGTACACGCGATCGATGGGCGGCAACCTCAACATCATCAGCCGTTCGGGCTCCAATCAGTTCCACGGCAGCCTGTTCGAAAACTTCCGCGCGGAAAATCTGAACGCGCGCCTCCAGTTTCTGAGCACCAAGCCGGGCGTCACCTTCAACCAGTTCGGCGGTTCGCTGGCCGGGCCGATTCTCAAGGACCGCCTGTTCGGCCTGTTCGTCTATGAGGGCTACCGCGAGCGTGCCTTTGCCGCGGTTTCCGGCAACGTGCCTACCGAACGCCTGCGCAACGACATGTTGCGCGCCGTGCCCGCCTACAAGACCTTCCTGGACACGCTGCCGCTGCCCAACCAGCCGCACAATACCGCCGGAACCACCGGACAATTCATCGGAGCGGGTTCGCGCAAGAACACCGACAATCACATGGTGATCAAGCCGGATTGGCGGATCTCCGACAGCATGAGCGCCTCGGTGACGTTCACGCGTTTCCGGCCCACGGCCGAACAGCCCCGCGTGCAACCGATCAACTCCCGGCAGTTCACTGGCGTCACCGATCGCGTGTCGGCCATCTTCACGTACTTCAAGAGCCGCTGGACGTCGGAAAGCCGCTATGGCTACAACAAGAACGTCGTCGACCGTTTGGATGCGATCTTCAACGTGAAGGATCCGAACAGGGCTGAGAACAAGGCCGGCGGACGCCGCCTGCCCTGCATCAACGCGCTGGGCTTCGGTGGCTGCGGCGAGATTCTCACGCTGGGCGCGCCCAACCATTCGTTCGATCAAAAGGTGGCGTTCATCACGGGCCGCCACTCGCTCAAGTTCGGCGGCGTGTTCTTCCGCCGCTCGATCGGCCGCGCCAACATCGAGAATCCGGACATCCGCTTCCAGAACGAAGCGGACCTGCTGGCCAACATTCCCAACCTGGTGCAGATGACCTTCGGCACCGACTTGTACACGGCGCGGTCCAAGGAATGGGGCATGTTCTTGCAGGACGATTTCCGCGTAAACAAGAAGCTGGTGGTCAACTTCGGCATCCGGAACGACTACTTCGGCAACTACGTGGCCAGCGCGAAGGACGGGGGTCCGCCGCATGCGTACAATCGCGGTTTCGTCGACTTCGCGACCTTCCGGCACACGCCCATCCGGCCCATAGACAATCCGTTCGATTCCGATGGCATCAACATCGCTCCGCGCGTGGGCTTCAGCTACAATCCCGATGGCAACAGCCGCAACGTGATTCGTGGCGGCTTCAGCACCATGTTCACGAACATGGCCGGCGAGACGGTGACGCAGACCGTCCAGAACTCGCTGGTGGATCCGTTCCGGTCGGCCTTCAGCCGCGCCGAAGCGCTGCAGTTCGGCCTGAAGTATCCGCAGTACAACGAAGACGTCATCAAGCTGGTGGCCGGCGGCGCGAGCGGCGGTTCACCGCGCGTGATCAATCCGCAGATCGTTTCTCCCTACGCCTTCAATCTGTATTTCGGCATCCAGCGCCAGCTCTCGGCGGCGATGGCGCTCGAGACGGCCTACGCGGGCAACCGCGGCGTGAAGTGGCACACCAGCCGGCAGGCGAACGAAGTCAATCCGCTGACCGGCATCCGCCCGAATCCGGCGTTCGCGCGCATGGACTACTGGGACAACGCCGACAGCACCTGGTACAACTCCTGGCAGACGTCGCTGCGCTACCGCATGTCGAACCGGCTCACGGCGAACATCCACCACACCTGGTCGAAGGCGACGGCCTACGGCGCCGGTGACGTCGGCTGGACTTCCACCAACACGCCGAACTTCTACGACCTACGGTCCAACCACGCGCTTGCCGACGGCAGCGTTCTGCACGTGTTCAACGTGGACGCGGTTTATGAACTGCCGCGCCTGGGCTCGTCCACCGCGGCGGTGCGGCACGCGTTGGGCGGCTGGCAGGTGTCGACGATCTTCAACGCGCAGACGGGCGCGGGAATCAACCTGAGCCATCCCACGGGCATCAGCGGCACGCGGCCGGACTACTTGGGCGGTCAGCCGATTCTGGACAACTACCGCGGCACGCTGGTGTATCTGAACCGGGCGGCCTTCGCCGCGGTGCCCGAGAACAATCTGGGCAACGCGATCCGCCTCGGCAACCTGGGCCGCAATGCTCTGCGTGGTCCAGGCCGCTGGGCGGCCGACGTCAGCTTCGGCAAGAATTTCAGCATCGGCGAACGCTACCGGCTCCAGATCCGCACGGATCTGTTCAACGCGTTCAACCACACCAACTACGGCAATCCCGACACCAACATCGAGTCGGCCAACTTCGGCCGCATCACGTCCACGGCTGGCGCGCGCGAGATCCAGCTCAACGCGCGGTTCGTCTTCTGAGGCGTGCAGCGGTGAACCGGCGTTACTTTCTCCAGGCAGGCGGCGCCGTGCTCGGGGCATCGCGCCCCGCGACGGCGGCCAATGACAAGGTCACCATCTGCCTGATGGGAGTGGGCGGCCGCGGCCAAACGATGGCGCAGTGGTTCGGCGCGCTGCCCGGCGTGCGCATTCCGGTGATTTGCGACGTGGATGCGAACGTGGTGGGGCGCGTGATGAAGATGGTCACCGAGTCGCAGGGGCGCGCGCCGCGGCTCGAGCCGGACATCCGCCGCGTGCTGGACGACAAGAGCGTAGACGCGATCGTGATGGCGACGCCTCTGCATTGGCACGCGCCGGGGACGATTCTTGCGTGCGATGCTGGCAAGGACGTGTACGTCGAAAAGCCTGCTTCGCACAATATTCGCGAAGGCCGCCTGATGGTGGACGCGGCGCGGCGGAACCGTCGCATCGTTCAGATGGGCGTGCAGTCCCGCAGCCGCCCGGTGACGCAGCGCTTCGTCGAATACGTGCAATCCGGCAAGCTGGGACGCACGTTGATGGCGAAAGTGTGGAACGTGCAAATGCGGCGCAATATCGGCCGCAAAGCAGACGAGCCCGTTCCCGGCGGAGTGGAGTACGACATCTGGACCGGTCCGCTGCCGATGATGCCGTTCAACCGCAATCGGTATCACGGAACCGTGAACTGGCACTGGCATTACGGAACCGGCGACATCGGCAACGATGGAGTTCACTGGCTCGACATCGCGCGATGGGCGATGGGCCTCGGCGTTCCGGAGCGTGTGTACGGCATGGGCTCGAAGCTGTTTTTCGACGACGATCAGCAGACGCCCGACACGATGAACATCACCTACGACTACGGCTCCAAGATCATCCAGTTCGAACAGCGCCTGTGGAACTCATACCGCATGGAGGGCTCGGAGAACACGGTCGCCGTATATGGCAGCGAGGGGATGGCCCAGATAGGACGCTGGCAAGGTGGACATCACGAGTTCCGGGTGTTCGACGCCAAGGGAAGCCTGGTGCACTCCGACCGCGAGCCTTCGCCGGACTTCAACTATCACGCCCGCAACTTCATCGATTGCGTGAAGGACCGCAAGCAGCCCACCGCCGAAATCGAGGCCAGCCATCTGTCCACGGTGCTGTGCCATCTCGGCAACATCGTGGCCCGCACTGGACGCGCGATCCGATATGATGGGGCCGCTGAACGCGTGGTGGATGACGCGGCGGCGCATGAGCTGGTGGCGCGCGAATACCGGCGGCACTGGTCGACGCCGAAGGGAGTCTGAGATTGACCCGGCGCACTGCAATCGGTTTGGCGGCCGGCGCGCCGTGCGCCGCTGGCGCGAGCGGAAGCTTGGCGTCGCGCGTGTGTCTGTTCACGGATCATCTGGCCGGCTTCACCTGCGTGGAAGTGGCGAAGATGCTCAAGGACCTCGGCATCAACGGCCCGGATCTCACCGTGCGGCGCGGTGGACTGGTTCCGCCCGAACGCGCCGCGGTGGAACTGCCCGCAGCGGTGGCTGCCTTCGCCGCGCAATCGCTGCCGGCGCCAATGATCACCACCACGGTGCTCTCCGCGCGCGACCCCATGAGCCGCGGTGTGCTCGAGGCGGCGGCCAAGTCCGGCATTCGCTACTACAAGCTCGGCTACTTCAGGTACGAGGATCTGGCCCAGTATGAGCGCACCATCGCCTCCACGCGCGCGGCGTTGCGCGAGTTGGCGGAGTTGAACGCGCGGCTGGATCTGCGCGCGGGGATGCACAACCATGCCGGTGACTCGGTAGGATGTTCGCTGTGGGATTCGTGGGAAGCATTGCGAGGCGTGGATCCGGCGCGGGCCGGCTTCTATTTCGATCCCGCGCAAGCCACCATCGAAGGCGGCAAGACGGGCTGGAATCTCAATTTCCGGCGCATCGCACCGCGCCTGTTCATGGTGGCCATCAAGGACTTCGTTTGGGAGAAATCGCCGCAAGGCTGGCGCACGCGCTGGGTTCCGTTGGGCGAAGGCGTGGTGAATTGGGCGGCCTTCTTTCCTCTCCTCAAAGCCACACCATTCGCCGGACCCATCTCGCTGCACATCGAGTACAATCCTGGCGGCAAGACAAAGAACGAACGCTATGACCGCGCGATGGAAGCGGCGCGGCGCGACTGGGCGGTTCTGAAGCGCCATCTGGAGGGCTGATGCAGAGAAGAACATTCGTCGCGGGAGTCGCCATGGTGACGTCCGCCAAATCCGGCGCGCGCCCGCCGGTCGTTGGCTCGGGCGAACACACCTACGAGGTGATTCACGATTGGGGCCAACTGCCGGCGGGTTTGCGCTGGGGCAACACGCACGGCGTGGTGGAGGACTCGCAAGGACACATCTACATCGCCCACACGGTGCATGCGTCGAGCGAGCAGCGCGACGCGCTCGTGGTATTCGACTCCCGCGGCAAGTTCGTCCGAAGCTGGGGCTCAGCGTTCGTTGGCGGCGCGCACGGCCTGCATCTGCGCAAGGAAGGCCGTGAGGAGTTCCTCTACTTCGTCGACACCGGTAAGGGACGTCCGGGCGGCGGCATCAGCGCGCGGCATGCGTGCATGATCAAGATGACGCTGCGCGGGGAAGAGGTGCTGCGCACGGGATATCCGAAAGAGGCGCCGGGGTACCGTCCGGACGGGTCCACCAAGTTCAGCCCCACCAACGTGGCCATCGCACCGAACGGCGACGTCTACGTGGCCGATGGCTACGGCGCGTACTTCATCAATCAATATGACGCCGCTGGACGATTCATCCGCTCCTTCGGCGGCAACGGCAAGGAAGCGGGACAACTAGCGTGTCCGCACGGCTTGATGGTGGACACGCGCGGCGCCACGCCGTATCTGCTGGTGGCCGATCGCACCAACAACCGTCTGCAGCGCTTTTCGCTCGATGGCAGGCATCTCGGCTTCGGCGCGGGCGTAAACATGCCATGCCATTTTCACGAACGGAAAGGCGTGGCTGTGGTTCCCGATCTCGCGGCGCGATTGACGCTGCTCGACCGCGACAATCGCGTGATCGCGCACCTGGGCGAAGACACCGCCGGCGATTGGCAGGAGCTTCGAAAACGGCCACGTGCGGACTTCCGCCCGGGCAAGTTCGTCAGTCCGCATGGAGCGTGCTTCGATCACGCGGGCAATATCTTTGTGACGGAATGGGTCGAGGTGGGCCGCGTCACCAAGCTGCGGCGCGTATGAACGGCTCGGCGAGTGAGGCTCGGGTATGATGGCGCCAGCGATCTTTGGAGTGGCGTTCGCCGCGGCGGGATTGTGGTCGCTGCAGCCGGTCCAGCGGCCATTAGCGCCAGCGGACATTGATGGATTCATTCGCGCCAGGCTGACACGCGAAGGATTGAAGCCGTCGCCCGAAGCGCCGAAGCGCGTGCTGTTGCGGCGCTTGTCGCTCGATCTGGTGGGCCTGCCTCCGGCTCCTGAAGAGATGGCGGCGTTTCTGGCCGACACTTCAGCGGACGCGTGGGCGCGCCAAGTGGACCGGTTGTTGCGGTCGCCGCACTTCGGCGAGAAGTGGGGCCGCCACTGGCTGGATCAGGCGCGATACGCGGACTCCGACGGTTTCCGCTCTGACCGCTTTCGTCCGCATGCCTGGCGGTACCGGCAATGGGTAATCGACGCGTTGAACCAGGACATGCCGTTCGACCAGTTCACCATCGAACAGCTTGCCGGAGACCTGCTGCCGAACGCCACCGGCAACCAGCGCATCGCCACCGGTTTCCATCGCAACACGCTCACCAACCGCGAAGGCGGCATCGATCCGGAACAGTTTCGCGTGGAGCAGGTGATCGATCGCACCAACACCACCGGCACCGTGTGGCTGGGTCTCACGGTCGGATGCGCGCAGTGCCACGACCACAAGTACGATCCCATCAGCCAGCGCGACTACTACCGGCTCTTCGCGTTTTTCAACGAGGCCGATGAAGACCACATGGACGCGCCCATGCCTGGCGAGTGGGGTCCGCATCTGCAAGCGCGGCCCGAATATGACCGCAAGCGGCGCGAGCTGCTGGCAGCGAAGAATGTGCCAGCGCTGCAAGCAGAGTGGGAGGCCGGGATGATCGAGGCCGCGGCGCATCCGGGCAAGCGGCTGGATTGGGATCACGCGTTCGACGACTTGCGCACCGATTGTGAAGACGGCGAAAAGATCCTGCGCACGCCGGCGGCGCAGCGGACGCGCCGCCAGTCGAAGATCCTCACCGCCTATTTCCTGGGCAACTACGGACGCGTCATCACCAGGGAGCGCAAGGAACAACTCCAGTTCGACAAGCTGGCGAAGCAACTGGCGGAACTCGACAAGACGCTGCCCGCGCTGAGTGAGGCTCCGGTTATGAGGGCGCACGCGCGCGAAACGCGGCTGCTCCAGCGCGGCGACTACAAGAATCCGGGCGAGGCCGTGACAGCGGCGCTGCTGCCTCTGCTGCCTTCCACCGGCGTCACGCGGCCGGCGCGGCTGGACTTGGCGCGTTGGCTGGTGTCGCGAGACAATCCGCTCACCGCGCGCGTGATCGTGAATCGGATTTGGCAGGAGTACTTCGGGCGCGGGCTGGTGCGCACGGCGGAGAACTTCGGCAGCCAAGGCGAAACGCCCACGCATCCGGAATTGCTCGACTGGCTGGCGACCGAGTTCATGGACGGCGGATGGAGCATGAAGCGCGTGCACCGGCTCATCGTGATGTCCGCGGCGTACCGGCAATCGTCGATCACTCGATCAGCGGTGGATGCCGGGAACAAGCTGCTGGCGCGGCAGTCGCGCCTCCGGTTGAGCGCGGAGTCCATTCGCGATAGTGCGTTGGCGGCCAGCGGCCTGCTGGCGCCTGACATCGGCGGACCGAGCGTCCAGCCGGAGGAAGCGTCCGGGCGCGACCGTTACCGCCGCGGAATGTACATTCGGCAGAAGCGCACCGCGCCGCATCCGCTCATGGTCAACTTCGACGCGCCGAGCGGATACGGCGCGCTGTGCCGGCGGAACCGCTCCAACACGCCGCTGCAGGCGCTGAATCTGCTGAACGATCCGGCCTTCGTGGAAGCGGCGCGCGCGTTGGCGAAGCGGACGGAAGGCGCGGAGTTCGACGAACGGTTGAACCGCATGTTCGCGCTGACACTGGGCCGCGCGCCGGACGCGGACGAACGCGCCTGGCTGCGCGCGTATCTGGAGCAGCAGCCGCCGGCGGTGGCGTGGACCGGCGTGGCCAGCGTGCTGCTGAACTTGGACGAGTTCATCACACGGGAGTAGAAAGATGCTGACACGCCGCCAACTCCTGCAATCCGCTCTCGCGCCCACGCATTTTCCAGCCAGCGCGCGCGCGGTGATCTTTCTGTTCATGCCGGGCGGCCCCAGCCAGATCGATCTGTTCGATCCCAAGCCCGAGTTGCGGAAGTGGCATGGCAAGCCATTGCCCGTGGAGGCGACCAAGGATCTCAAACTCGCGTTCATCAAGCCGAACGCCAACGCCGTGGCCAGTCCGCGGCAGTTCGCACGGCACGGCGGATCGGGCGCGGAGATCTCGGACTTGCTCCCGCACACCGCGCGCCAGGCTGATCAGCTCTGTATCGTGCGCGGCGTACACACCGATGCGTTCAATCACGATCCGGGCGAGTTGATGCTGATGACGGGCTCGATGCAGTTCGGGCGGCCATCGATGGGCGCGTGGGTGAACTACGGTTTGGGAAGCGAGTCGCGGAATCTGCCGGGATTCGTGGTGCTGAGTTCCGGCGCGCCGCCCAGCGCGGGAACGAATGACTGGTCCAACGGCTTCCTGCCGTCCGCATATCAAGGGACGCAGTTTCGTAGATCGGGCGACCCGATCCTCTACCTATCGAGTCCGGAAGGATTCACGCGCGAGATGCAACGGTCGCGGCTGGACGTGATCCGCCGCATGAACGAGAAGCGGCGCCGCGAAACGGGCGATCCGGAGATCGACGCGCGCATCGCGTCCTACGAACTGGCGTTCCGCATGCAGTCGGCCGCGCCGGAATTGCTGGATCTTTCGAGCGAATCGGCGCGCACGTTGGAGATGTACGGTGTGAACCGGGAGCCGACGCATCAGTACGCGCTGCATTGCTTACTGGCCCGGCGGATGGTAGAGCGCGGCGTGCGGTTCGTGCTGGTTTCGCACGGAAGTTGGGACGACCACAACGACATCGACAAGGGCCTGGACAAGAACTGCCGCATCACCGATCAGCCGTCGGCGGCGTTGATCGCCGATCTGCGTCAGCGCGGACTGCTGGATTCGACGCTGGTGATCTGGGGCGGTGAGTTCGGACGCACGCCGATGACGCAGCAGCAGCGCACCGACATCGGCTACGGGCGCGATCATCACCCCAACTGCTTTTCGATGTGGCTGGCGGGCGGCGGAATTCGCGCGGGCGTGACGGTCGGCAAGACCGACGAGTTGGGATTGGAAGCGGTGGAAGACCGCATCCACGTGCACGATCTGCAGGCGACGATTCTGCATACGTTGGGCCTGGATCATCTGCGATTGACGTATCCGCATTCCGGCCGCGATTTCCGCCTGACGGACGTGGCAGGCCTAGTGGCGCGGAAGCTGCTGCGGAGGCCGCCGGCATGATGATTCCCTTACTGGCGTTTCTTGCAGTCGATTTCGCGCGCGACATCGAGCCGTTGCTGGCATCGCGCTGCACCGGCTGTCATGGGGAGCGCACGCAGATGAAGGGCCTGCGGCTAGACAACCGCGCCGCCGCCGCGCGCGTGTTGGGCGCGGCCGATAGCCTGTTGTTGCAGAAGCTGGAAGACGGGTCGATGCCGCCAGTGAAGCCGAAGCTCACCGCCGCGGAAGTGGCCCGGTTCCGCGAGTGGATCGAGGGTGGCGCGCCATGGCCCGATGGAACGAAGAAGCCGGCCGCGGCCAAGGCGAGGCACTGGTCCTTCGAACCCGTGCGCACGGCAACGCCGCCAGTGACGCGCAATCGCGCATGGCCGCGAAACGAGATCGACCGGTTCATTCTGGCGCGGCTCGAAAAGGAAGCTTGGGAGCCGTCGCCGGAAGCGGAGAAGTCCACGCTCATTCGCAGGCTGTCGCTCGATCTGACCGGGCTGCCTCCCACGGCGGGCGAGGTGTTCGCGTTCCTGACCGACAATCGCGGCGACGCGTACGAGCGCCTGGTGGACCGCCTTCTCGAGTCACCGCACTTCGGTGAACGTTGGGCGCGGCCGTGGCTGGATCAGGCGCGATACGCCGACAGCGATGGCTATGAGAAGGACTACGTGCGTCCGCATGCGTGGCGATGGCGGCACTGGGTGATCGGCGCGATCAACGACGACATGCCGTTCGACCGCTTCACCGTCGAGCAGATCGCCGGCGATCTTTTGCCCGGCGCCACGGTGGATCAACGCATCGCCACCGGCTTCCACCGCAACACGCTCACCAACCGCGAAGGCGGCGTCAACAACGAGCAGTTTCGCGTGGAGCAGGTGATGGATCGCGCGGCGACGATCGGCTCCGTTTGGCTGGGCCTCACGTTCGGCTGCGCGCAATGTCACGACCACAAGTACGATCCGGTTTCACAGAAGGACTTCTACCAGATGTTCGCCTTCTTCAACTCGGCGGACGAACTGGACATCGACGCTCCGTTGGCCGGCGAGATGGGTCCGTACCTGGCGGCGCTGCCGGAGTATCGCAAGAAGCGTGAAGCGCTCTTGGCCGGATGCGGAGTGGCCAAGCATCAGGCGCCGTGGGAAGCGCGCATGAAGGAAGCTCGCGCGCAGCCGGGAAAGTGGACCGATTGGGATCACGCCTTCGACGCGCTGACCAAGTACCTGGATAACGCGCTCACCATTCTCGATACGCCGCCGGCGCAGCGCACGCAGAAGCAGACGGACGCGATGACGGATCACTTCGTCCGCAACTACCATCGCGTGATCAGCAAGGATCTGTGGAAGGAGCTGCGCTTCGTCGAATTGCGCAGGAAATTGACCGAGCTCCGGGTGGGATTCCCGGCGCTGAGCGAGGCTCCGGTGTTGGTGGAGCGGCCGGTCCGCCGGCCATCGCATGTCCTGACGCGTGGCGACTGGAAGAATCCGGGCGCTGCCGTGGAGCCCCTGCCTCCCGCATTCCTGCACACAGTGCCGGCCGGCGTCGAGCCACCCCGGCTGACGCTGGCGCGCTGGCTAGTGGCGCCGGAGAATCCGTTGACGGCGCGCGTGGCGGTAAATCGTATTTGGCAGGAATTGTTCGGGCGCGGTTTGGTGCGCACGGCGGAGGACTTCGGCGCGCAGGGCGAAAAGCCCTCGCACCCGGAACTGCTGGACTGGCTGGCGGCGCGATTCCGGGATAGCGGCTGGAAGCGCAAGGCGCTGATCAAGACCATCGTGATGTCGGCCACGTACCGGCAGTCGTCCGCGGCGCGGCCGGAGATCGATGCGCGCGACGCGGGCAACACGCTCCTGTCGCACCAGTCGCGGTTACGGCTTCCGGCGGAGACGATCCGCGATTCCGCGCTGGCGGTGAGTGAACTGCTTCATACGGCGGTGGGCGGCCGCAGCGTCCGGCCGCCACTGCCCGACGGCGTGATCGAGTTGGCGTATGGCACCGATGCCGGGTGGCCCGAGAGCACGGGCCGCGACCGCTACCGCCGTGGACTCTACATTCATTTCCAGCGCACCGTGCCGTATCCGCAACTGATGAACTTCGATGCGCCGGATGCGTCGCTGGCGGCTTGCAAACGCGAACGTTCCACCACGCCGCTGCAGGCGCTGAATCTGTTGAACGACCCCGTGTTCATCGAAGCGGCGCAGGGTTTGGCCGCGCGGATGTTGCGCGAGTCGCCCACGGTGGAGCATCTGTTCCGGTCTTGCCTGAGCCGCAAACCAACAAGCCGCGAGTCCGGACTGGCGCGGGAGTTTCTGCGGGATCAGGAGCAGCGCTTCGCGTCCGAGGGCGATGCCGCGCGCAAGCTCCATCCGGTGGAACTGCCCGGCATCTCCCCAGAGAAAGCTGCCGCGTGGACGGCGCTGGCAAGCGCAATGCTGAACCTGGAAGAGTTCATCACGAGAGAATAGGCGATGCTGCACGATCTTCCCCGCCGTCACTTCTTCCGCTCGCTCGGCGGCATGTTAGGCGGTGTGGCTCTGGCTGAACTGTCCGATCCGTTGGCCGCGCGCAAGCCGCATTTCGCTCCCACGGCCAAGAACGTCATCTTCTTTTTCCAGGAGGGCGGACCGAGCCACATCGATCTGTACGATCCCAAGCCGACGCTGCGCAAATGGCACGGACAGCCCTTGCCGGCGTCGATGACGAAGGATCTGAACTTCGTGTTCGTGAAGCCGGACGCAAAGGTGTTGGGCAGCGAGCGTGTCTTCCAACCGCACGGACAGAGCGGCACGGAGTTCTCCGATTATCTGCCGCGCATCGGCGCCAACGCCGATTCGATCTGCCTCGTCCGGTCGATGCACACGGAGGCGTTCAATCACCATCCTGGACAGTCGTTGCTGTTCACCGGCGCCACGCAGTTTGGACGGCCCACGGCGGGCGCGTGGGTATCGTACGGGTTGGGCACGGAATCGCGTGAGATGCCGGCCTTCGTGGTGCTGAGTTCGGGAAAGGGCACGAGCGGCGGATCGATGAACTGGGCGAGCGGCTTTCTGCCGTCCAGCTACGCGGGCACGGTATTCCGCAGTTCCGGCGAGCCGATCCTCTACTTGCCCAATCCGCCCGGCATTTCGACCGGGACGCAACGCGCACGCCTGGATCTGATCCGCCGGCTGAACGAAGAGCGGCAATACGAAACCGGCGACACGGCGACGGCCAGCCGCATCCATTCGTACGAACTGGCGTTCCGGATGCAGGCGGCCGCACCGAAGTTCTTGGACTTCTCCCGGGAATCCGCGAAGACGCTGGAAGACTACGGCGTGAACCGCGAACCCACGCGTCCCTACGCCGTGAACTGCCTGCTGGCGCGCCGCATGGTGGAGCGCGGCGTGCGCTTCGTGATGCTGGCGCACGCCAGTTGGGACGACCACCAGGAACTGAACCGGAAGCTGAAGAAGAACTGCGAGGTCACCGACGGGCCGATCGGCGCGTTGATTCACGATCTGAAGGAGCGCGGGCTGCTCGACTCCACTCTGCTCGTCTGGGCCGGCGAATTCGGCCGCACGCCGATGGGACAGTTGGAACGCGTGGACGAAGATCCGGGGCGAGACCACCATCCAAACTGCTTCAGCATCTGGGCCGCGGGAGGAGGAATCCGCGGCGGCCAGGTGATCGGCAAGACCGATGAACTGGGCTTGCGGGTGACGGACCATCCGGTTCACATTCACGACCTTCAGGCCACAATGCTGCATTGCCTCGGACTCGATCACACGCGCCTCACGCACCGTCACATGGGGCGCGACTTCCGGCTGACCGACGTTGGCGGCAAGGTAGTGAGGCAAATGCTCGCATGAAGACACGCCGTGGAACTTTCTGACGGCCGCGACCACCATGACCGCCGCTCCCACGCCATCCGCCACCCGCGGCTCCCGCATCGATTCGCAGAGCCACCTATTTTCAGAAGAGTTTCTGAAGCTGCTCGAAAAGCGCAAGACATCGCCGTACGTTTATCGAGAGGGTGACGAACGCTACGTGGTGGTGGGCGACTGGCGCCGCCGCCTGATGCCCAAGCACACCGACCCGGCGGCCAAGATCGCCGGCATGGACAAGGCCGGCATCGAGATGACGGCGCTCAGCATCAACGATCCGGGTCCGGAATTGTTCGGCAAGGATTCGACGGCGATGGCCGTGATGCTGAACGACTTCATCGCCGATAACGTCCGCCAACGTCCCAAACGCTTCTTCGGCCTGGCCACGCTGCCGTTCCATTCACCGGACGCGATGCTGAAGGAGTTCGACCGCGCCGTGGGCAAGCTGGGCATGAAGGGCATCCTGCTCTATTCGAATCTCGACGGGAAGTTTCCGGACGAGCCGCAGTACCGGCCGCTCTACGCGGAGGCGGAGAAGCGCGGCATTCCGATCCTTTTGCATCCCGCGCTGCCGATGACCTACGCCGCAGTGGCCGGCTATCAAATGGCGTCGATGCTGGGGTTGATGTTCGACACGACGATCGCGCTGTGCCGGCTGATCCTGTCGGGCGTGTTGGACAAGCATCCGAACCTGAAGCTGGTTTGCCCGCACGTGGGCGGCGCGCTGCCGTTTCTGATCGGACGCGTGGATCACCAAACCATGGTGCTCAAGCGCGGCGCCGGGAACATTCGCATGGCGCCAAGCGACTACCTGAAGCGCGTCTACCTGGATACTGTTTCGCCGATCCCGATGGCGATTCGCTACGGGATCGATTTCGTGGGCGTGGATCGCATGCTCTACTCGAGCGACCATCCGTGGGTGGATCCGTCGCTGATCGCCGGACATGTGGAGAGCCTGAAGTTGAATGCGGCCGACGAAGCCAAGGTGTTCACGACGAACGCGCGAAAGCTGTTCAACCTGGGCCAGGCGTAACGGTGCGGCTGGCCGTCCCCACAAAGGGAAAGTTTCGGGACGTGGCCAAGAGCGCTGCGTGGAGGCGATCTGGACGTCCCGATGGGTCCGGATGTTGAGCATCAGGGACCCATCGCTCAGCTCCGCCACCTGGCACTCGCTGCCGTCGTTGTCGGCCGGATTCGCAACGGTCAAAATGACGCCGTGGTCGCGGCTGATCATGATCGTTCTCCGTACGCAGTCTGCGCAACCTGCAGGTGATGAACACAGGCTACACAATGCCGGGCACCGCTGAAGCTTGTGGCTTGAGCAGGCGCACCTTTCGCTCGTCAAGCGCGCTGGCCTCGAACTTTACATCCCGTGCAAACTGCGCCGGCACGAGCTTGAGCACTTACTGGAGGATCGCCGCAGCGCGGTCCGCGCCTGATCGAGCGTCACACCTGGTTTCAACGCGCGAACACGGTGAGCAGCGAGCGGCTGACGCCCGGCTCGATCTTGAGCTGCTTGCGGCAGGAGAATGTCCGCGCGATAGACGTTGGGCAGTTCGAAGGTCGAAGGCAGGATGCCCGCGACCACGGCGGCGCGCCCGTCGATGCTCAGCGTCCGCCACAGGGCGTCGGAGAGCAGCGCGGCCAGCGGTCCGTTGGGCGTGTCCTCGGCGGTGGTGAATCCGCGGCCGGCCCGGAGCGGGATGCCGAGCGTGTCGAGCAGATTGTGCGAGACGTAGGCGCACCGCACCTGTGAGGGATTCTGCTCGGTGAGATCGCAATCGGTGGTGAAGTTGAACGAGGCGACCTCCTCGAACACGGTCTGATGCGTGCGGAGATCATGAAAACCCTCTTCGAGCAGAAACTCGGCCGGAGCGATGGGCGCCCGCATTCCGAGCCACACCAGCCGGCCGGTATGGGCGTACGGCCCAGTCTCCTCCGTGTCCTATGTGTCGCGAATGTCCCTGACGGGTCTCCGGGGGTCTCGGCGTCTCGGCGTGGGGAGCACGAGGGGCCAAACGAGTTCATCCTTGACACCAAACCGGTGGCCGGACGGCGACCCCTCCCGGCCGTACCTGTGGTTCGACGGAATAGCGCCATCCAGGACCGGAGCCAAATGCAGCTGAATGCAGGCGCCGGTCCGGACCCACCAGCCTTTCACCGATGACCACCGGATTCTTGGCGCAGTAGCTCCACGGGCCACCTGAAAACCGGGAAATCATGAGCCGGGCTGGACCGATTTTCCGAGCTGTATCATAGCGGACCGTCCAACGAGCAGGTCCCCCGGAGGAAATCCCATGCACCAATCAGCGATCTTCGCCCTGGGCGCTCTTCTTCTCACGGCCGGCGTCCACGCCCAAACCTTCAACCGGGGAACCGGCAAATGGAATCCTGGCAAGGAGTTAGGCACCGGAATCCGTTCTATCGCGGCGGCGGACCTCGATGGCGACGGAATCGCCGAGATAGCGACCATCAGCAGTCGAGGACTTTCATTCCATCGCCGCCAGCCAGGCGGCGACTACTCGGAATCGCTCGTACTGGAGCGGCCAGATCTCGAGGCGGTGGCCGCGGGGGACTTCAATGGAGATGGGCGCGCGGAGTTCGCCGTCTCGAGCGAAACGGGCATCCTGCTGACCGGGGCGTCCGGCACGCCTGAGTCCTTGCTGAATGGCGTTCGCGGCAGTGACCTGCTCGCGCAAGATCTGAACGCCGACGGATTCACAGACCTGATCGCCTGCGCGGACGACGGCGGACCGGTCGTCGTGATAGCAGGATCGCCCGGCGGACTTCAAGGTGACAGACGAGATCCGCGGCTTCACGCCGGCATCGGGCCGCGTGGCAGCGGACTTCGATCGCGACGGCGTGCTCGACCTGGCGATCGCGAGGCGCGGCGAATCCGCCATCCACCTCTACCGCGGCGCCTCGGACCTGAAGTATCAACCCGCCGGGACGGCGGCACTTGACGAACCCGTGATCGCGCTTGACGCGCACCATGACAGCGCGCGCGCGGTGGGTCCGGACCTGGTGATCCGCACGGAAAAGCACGCCGGCACGCGCCTGCTTCCCGGCAACGGCGATTTCACGTTCCGCGAGGCGGTCGCCGCAGGCAAGCTCGATCTGGATCCGGCGCGCCCGCTGCTGGTGGATCTCGACGCAAATGGCGCGGTGGACAGAGTGGTCCGCAATGGGCGCTCCGCCGCGCCGGTGTTCCAGGCGGGCGCGACCCACGGAATCGCGAAGACCCACACCGGGACCTTCACCCGAGGCGGAACCGCGGAATACCGGATCGTGGTGAATGGGCCCGCGCCCGGATTGACCTTCGAGGTCTCCGATCCGATACCCGCGGGGTTGACCGTGATTCAGGACCTCGGGTTCGGCTTCCCTTGGGAGTGTGGCGTGGACAACAACGTGGTCCAGTGTTTCGGATCGCATCTGAGCCCCGGCGCGAACGGGAACTTTCCGGCCATCGTGATTCCGGTGGCGATCGCGGTCAACGCCCCCGCGGTCATCTCGAACACGGCGACCATCACCGACGAGTCCGGCACGGCAAGTTCAACGGATACGGTGACGCTCGGCGGAGGTGGCTCACCCGACCTGACGGTCGCCAAGACGCACACGGGCAACTTCCCCGCCGGCGGATCCGGCGTCTTCTCGATCACCGTGACCAACGTGGGCACGGCGGCGACGACCGCGCCCACCGTGGTGAACGACCTTCCGCAGGCCGGCCTTACGGTGGCTTCGATGGGCGGAACGGGCTGGGTCTGCGACGTTGCCGCACGGCAGTGCAGCAACAGCGGCGTGCTGTCTCCGGGAGCGAGTTTTCCCCCGATCACGGTGAGTGTGACGGTTGCATCGAGCGCGCCGAATCCAGCCCAGAACAACGCCGTCGTCAGCGGAGGCGGCGACGCCAACGCAGCCAACAACACTTCGATCGACACGGTGACCGTGACGCGGCCCGATCCCAGCATCACGAAGACGCACTCCGGGAACTTTCGCGAAGGGCAGACGGGAGCGGTCTACACCCTCACCGTAACCAACGTGGGCAACAGCGCTACGGTCGGCGAGGTCGCGGTGGTGGATACTCTGCCGTCTCCCCTGGCGGCGCAGTCCATGGCCGGCCCCGGCTGGACGTGCACACTCGCCGCGCTCCGCTGCACGCGCACGGATGCGCTCGCTCCCGGAGCCTCATATCCGGCGATCACCGTGACGGTGAACGTGCCCGCGCCCGCGCCCGTTTCGGTGACCAATCGCGCCGACGTGTCGGGGGGCGGCGACACGAACACGGCCAACAACCAGGCGCTCGATCCCACGACGATCCAGAGGATCGATCTGACGATCACCAAAACGCACGTGGGCAACTTCCTCGCGGGATCGCGTGCCTCTTACACCATCACGGTGACCAATGCGGGCACGGCCGCGAGCACGGGAACCGTCACGGTTGTCGACAATGTCCCGGCGGCGCTCTCCAATCCGGCGATTTCCGGTGCGGGCTGGGCGTGCGTGCTCACACCCCAGGTCAGTTGCTCGCGTTCCGATGCGCTCTCGGCGGGCGCCTCCTATCCCGCGATCACGTTCGAGGGCACGGTGGCGGCGGGCGCGCCGGCGAGTTTCGATAACACGGCGACGGTGTCTGGCGGAGGCGATTCGAACGGCGCCAACAATACGGCGATCGACAGCACCTCGACCCAAGTCGCGGATCTGGCTATCACCAAGACGCATGTGGGCAACTTCTATCCGACGCAGCGTGCGACGTGGACGATCACGGTGTCGAACGTCGGCAACGGCGCGACAACGGGAGAAGTGCGCGTGACCGAATCCCCGCAGGGCCAATTCCGCACGGTGTCGCTGTCGGGACCGGGGTGGACCTGCACGACCAGCGTCTGCACCCGCTCGGACGTGCTGCGTCCGGGCATGAGCTATCCGCCGATCACTTACACGGCGGATATCGATGCGGTTGTCAGTTTTGAGCGGATCACCAACGTGGCGCGTGTGGAGGGCGGCGGCGATGCCAACGCGGCAAACAACGAGGCGATCGATGAGGCCAACATCGACCGGGCGGATCTCACGATCGCCAAGACGCACACCGGCGACTTCACGCAGGGCCAGTTCGGCGCGACGTGGAGCATCGTGGTGACCAACCGGGGCGCCGCTCCGACGTTTGACGCGGTGCGCGTCGATGAGTTTCCGCAGGGCGGATCGGAGGTGTACTCGGTGGTGTCGATCGCCGGCGATGGATGGACGTGCACGCTGGGGGCGCAGCCGTTCTGCACGCGTACGGACGCACTGGCGCCGGGAGCGAGTTATCCGCCGATCACTTTCACGGTGAACATCAACCACACGGCGCCGGCGCAGGTCGAGAATTTGGCGCGCGTGAGCGGCGGACGGAGCGATTCCAACCTGACCAACAACGAAGCGCGGGACAGCGCGAGGGTGCGGGGTCCAGACTTCGTGATCACCAAGACGCACGTAGGCAATTTCCGGCAGGGGCAGCCGAACGCGCAGTACACGCTGGTGGTGACCAACAATGGCGATGCTGCGTCACCGGCGGATGCGAGTTTTCCGGTGGCGGTGACCGAGCTGCCGCCAACGCCGTCGCCGTTCACGAGCTTCACGATGGCGGGCGCGGGATGGACCTGTTCGGGCGCGAGTTGCCAGAGGAACGACGCGCTGGGGGCCGGAGCGAGTTATCCGGCGATCACGGTGACGGCGGTGATTTCGGGCACGGCGACGGACTTCACCAACCAGGCGCGGGTGGACGCGCGGAACGATCAAAACACGGCGAACAACACCGCATCCGATCCAACGGTGGTGAGAGCCGCGGATCCTGACCTGGCGATCACCAAGACGCATGTGGGCAACTTCTATCCGGCGCAGCGCGGCGCGATGTGGACGATCACGGTGTCGAACGTGGGCAACGGCGCCACAACGGGAGAAGTGCGCGTGAACGAATCCCCGCAGGGCTACTACCGCACGGTGTCGTTGTCCGGACCGGGGTGGACCTGCACGACCAGCGCCTGCACCCGCTCGGACGTGCTGCGTCCGGGCATGAGCTATCCGCCGATCACTTACACGGCGGATATCGATGCGGTTGTCGTTTTTGATCGGATCTACAACGTGGCGCGGCTGGAGGGCGGCGGCGACACCAACGCGGCGAACAATGAGGCGATCGATCAGGTCAACATCGACCGGCCCGACCTCACCATTACCAAGGGGCACCTGGGCGACTTCCGCCAGGGGCAGCCCATCGCGTTCTATGCGCTGACCGTGACCAACGTGGGTCGCGTGGCCACGAACGGGCTGGTGGAAGTGACCGAACTGCCGCCCTCCCCTTCGCCGTTCGTGAACTTCACGATGGCGGGTCCGGGTTGGACTTGCGCGGGCGCGACCTGCGGCAGGTCGAACTCTCTCGCGCCGGGAGCGAGTTATCCGCCGGTCATCGTCACCGCGCGGATCTCGAACACGGCTACGAGTTTCACCAATCAGGCGCTCGTTACCCATCCCGGCGATACCAACACGGCGAACAATACGGCCTCGGACCCGACCACGGTGAATCCGGGCACGCCGGACCTGAGCATCGACAAGTCGCATGCCGGCTCCTTCATTGAAGGGCAGGTGAACGCGGTGTACACGATCAGCGTCCGCAACGTTGGCGTGGGAGCGGTCTCTTCGGCGGTGACGGTCACCGACGTGCTGCCCGCGGCCCTCACGGCCACGGCGATTTCCGGACCGGGTTGGGCGTGCACACTCGCGACGCTTAGTTGCACGCGCGGCGACACGCTCGCCTCCGGCGCGGACTATCCGCCGGTGACGGTAACGGTAAACGTTGCGCGCAACGCTCCGCCGGTCGTGATCAATCGCGCCACGGTGAGCGGCGGCGGTGACACGAATCCGCTGAACAACATTGCGCTTGACCCCACGAGAGTGGTGTCGACGCCGCTCAACGTCAACATCGCGATTGGCCCCGCGGTGCTCAATCCCGCCACCGGCCGCTTCCGGCAGGTAGTGACGCTACGGAACAACGGCGCCAACCTCGCGGCGCTGGCGTTCGTGCTGGACGCGTTGCCGGGCGCGGTGACGATGATCGCGCCTGACGGACTTACGGCGGCCACTACGCCGGCCGGGAGTCCGTACCGGGAGTGGGGCGCGATGCCGAACGGAGCGCAGCGGTCGATCACGCTCGAGTTCACACGCATAGGTAATGCACCGATTCAGTACAATCCACGGCTGATTGGTCCGGGGCCGCGATGAGGGAGACGCGCGTGAGTCGAAGCCGCGGGACTGGCTTGCAACAGCCTCTTGCCTGGCGGCCTCGGAGACCGCCGCCAGCTCCGTAGCCTTCGTACGGCTAAGCGCCACTGTCCGCGTCGACCCTCCACCGTCGCGCGATCCGCGAAGGGCGGGGACTGACCGGGCTCCGGCGCGGAAAGGACGGCCGTTGCGGCGGAGGGGGCGATTCTCCGGCGCCGGGCCGAGCTTGGGCTATCATAAGAGCCGGGCCTCGACCTCTTCATCCACCGGCCATGCAGGACGACATCACAGCGGTCTACGATGAACTGCGCGCGCTTGCCGCGCTTCATCTCCGCCGCGGCGTGCGGTCGCCCTCCTTGCAGGCTACGCAACTGGTGCATGAGGCATGGCTGCGGCTGGCCTGCAAGAGCGACTGGCACAGTAAGACGCACTTCATGGCCGCCGCTTCGCGCACGATGCGGAATGTGCTGATCGACGCGGCCCGCGCCCGTCATGCCACCAAGCGCGGCGGCGGGAAGGCAGCGCTCGAAATCACACCGGGCATTGAACTCCAACTGTCCGGGCTCGCCCTGCCGTTGGAGCAACTCCTCGAACTCGATCAGGCGCTCAACCGCCTGGCCGAGGAGGACCCGCGCAAAGCCCGCGTGGTGGAGATGCGCTTTTTCGGCGGCATGGAGTTTCCCGAGATCGCCGAGGCGCTGGAGGTTGCGCTGGTCACGGTAAAGCGGGATTGGCAGTTTTCGCGGGCCTGGCTGGCCGGCCAACTGAGTGAACCGGCCAATCCGGACGGCACGCCGAAATTCTGAACGCGCATGATACTCGGCCCGCGCCGATTGCGAGATAACGGATAAGGATATTCAGCACAAATGACGCCGGCGCCCAAAACATCTGGTTGGCTCCATGAGCTTGAAGAGCTGTTCGAGCGCGCCACTGCTCTGACCGACGGCGCGGCCCGCGCGCAGCTCCTCGAAGAGGCCTGCGCAAGCAAGCCGCAACTGCGCACCGAACTCCAACTCGTGCTCGACGCGGACGGCGGCAGTTTCCTCGACCGTCCCATCACCGAGAGCCTCAGCCTGGGTGAGCCGGGGCAAACCATTGGCCGGTGGCGCCTGTGCGAGAAGGTGGGCGAAGGCGGTACCGGCGTGGTGTACCGCGGGGAAACGCGACAGGACGGCGTGGCCGTGGAGGCCGCCGTCAAAGTCCTGCGTCCGGGTTTCGACACCGGGTTGCTGCGCCAGCGCTTCCAGCACGAACGCCAGATCCTGGCCGGCCTCGATCATCCCGGCATTGCGCGCTTCATCGATTGCGGCGCCGACGAAGCCGGACGTTCGTTTCTTGCCGTGGAGTACGTCCGCGGCGAACCGCTGGGCGACTATCTCGCCACGCACGGGGCGCTGGCGAACCGTGTCCGCCTGTTCGAACAGGTTGCGTTGGCGGTGGAGTATCTGCACGGCCGCCTGGTAGTGCATGGCGACCTGAAGCCCGCCAACATCCGGATGTCCGGCGCGGGCGTGCCGAAGCTGCTGGACTTCGGCGCCGCGCGGTTGCTGGCGCCGGGCACCGAAGCCGGCGAACTGACCCGGATGATGCTAACGCCGGACTACGCCAGTCCGGAGCAGAAGCGCGGCGAGGGTCCGTCGGTGGCCGGCGACATCTATTCACTGGGCCGCCTGCTGCAGGATCTGCTGCCATCGCATGCCCATGCGGACTTGCGCTTGATCGCTGCGCGCTGCCTGGCGGAGGAGCCGGAAGGACGCTACGGCTCAGTGGCCGCGCTGATTGAAGATGTCCGCCGGTGGCGCGAAGGATTTCCGGTCCGCGCCCGCCGCGCCACAGCCTGGTATGCGCTCAGCCGGTTCGCGCGCCGCCAATGGCCCGTGCTGTTGCTGGCCGGCATGCTCATCGGGGCTTTGCTGTTCGGGTGGGTGGTGGCGCGGCAAGGCGAGCGGCGCGCGCAACAACTGGCGATGGAAGCCCAGCGCCAAGCCGCGCTGGCGCGCGAGAGCACCGAGGCGGCCCGGCGCAACGCCGAACTGGCCACGCAAAACGCCGCGGAGGCGAAGCGTCAACAACAACGGGCCGACCAGGGGACGCTCGAGGCGCGCGCCACGGCCGAGCGCCTTCGCAGCCTGGTGCAGGAATTGGTGGACGGGCAGGAAGCGCCCACTTCGGTGGCAATGGCCAACAATCAGCAGGTGGTGGAAAGGGCGTTGATGCAGGTGATCGCCGAGCTCGAAAAGGCGCCGGGCCCGCGGCGGGTCTCCGAACTGGCCCTGGCGTGGCGCAGGCTGGCCCAGAATTTCGCCTTTCAGGGGAAGTTTGCTCAGGCGTTGCCCGCGGCCGCCCGGGGCTTGGCTCTCTCGCGCGAGATGTGGGAGAAGGAGCCCACCCGCGACAACCACAAGCGTTATGTGATGGCTTTGTTCGATACGCCGCGGATCCACGTGTTGCGGGGCGAGTACGCGGCTGGGCCCCGGCGGGGCAGGTGGCCGTGGCGGAGTTGGGCAAACTCCCCGCGGAAGACCGGGCGGCGTTCGCCGAAAGCGAGCCTAGGCTCATGCAACAGCTGGGTCGCGCCGCCATGCAGGGCGATTCGGCTGAGATGGCGCGAATCCTCGAAACCGCCGAACGCCGCTGGTACGATCGCGTGAAGCAGCTCGCCTTGAATCACCTGATCACCGCGAGCACGCGAGCGGGAGACCGGGCCAAGACCGCGGAGTTTTGTCAAAAGGCGATGTCGCATGGCTTGGTCACTCCGGCGATGCGCCAGATGTGTCCCGCGCAACCCAGCGGGCGCTGGAGTTTGTCGGATACGCAAAGAGTGCGCCTGGAGGCGGAGGCTGCCGCCGGCCACTACGTGCTCGAACGGCAGCCGTCGTCCTATTGGGCCCGCGCCATGGTTACCACCAGTCTGGGCCGCTTGGCCATGCATCACGCTCACAACAAGAATCTTGCCTTGGCGCGCCAGCTGCGGGATCAAGTGGCAGGGCACCTGGCTGCGATTCAGTTGGTGGACCCGGATGGCGATCACACGCGCCGGATGGAGGCGAATTTGCGGAATTTGAACGCCCTAGTCGCTATCCGCTAGCCGCGGCAAGCGATCGTTCTGACCGGTCATCCGCGATCGTGCACCACGCCGGTCACTACACTGCTGACCGAATGGCGGGAAGGCGATCGCGAAGCGCTCGAACAACTCACGCCCCTCGTCTACCGGTGTCCGCGGTACTGGACAGTTCAATACGAAACCGGCTGAACCACAGATCTCGTCCGCGTCCGATGGCAACAGAATCAACAACTTCCGGAACCCCGCCATCCCCGCCCAAACCCGTTCTCCTAAAATCAAAATATTTTTCAATGTCCCCAACCCGTTCATCCTACACCACTTCCACCCACCTCGCCC
>Ga0194132_10004338_pt1 | contig 24192 bp, 26 predicted proteins | sample TA2KigOf80mmetaG_FD_148612 | JGI IMG/M metagenome (GOLD analysis project Ga0194132, IMG submission 148612) | Freshwater microbial communities from Lake Tanganyika, Tanzania - TA2015054 Kigoma Offshore 80m | ecosystem: Environmental > Aquatic > Freshwater > Lake | place: Tanzania: Lake... | reverse complement strand
TGTAGGGGCGTGCACGGCCATTACACTCGTCGGGCCGGTAGCCGGCATGCGGGTGTAGCTCAATGGCAGAGCCCCAGCCTTCCAAGCTGGTCATGCGGGTTCGATTCCCGTCACCCGCTCTTCACAACCAGTGGATGCGATCGCTCCAGTCATGGGGCGGCCCATTGGTCGCGGCCGCGAGTGCGGTGATCAACGCCCCCGCCCCATCGCGCGAGCGCGGCCAGCGCGCATCCGAGGTCAGGATCAACCCCGCATGGCCCCGCCCCTCAAGCGACCATCGGCGCGTGATGACCATGAAGTCCGCGACGTTGTTGGTGACGAGCACGGCTCCCTGTCCCGCGCATAGGGAGAGGAGTGTCTCGTCGTCGACCTCCTGCCACTGGAGTTCGTGCAGGGTGCGCACATCCACCCCCCGGCCTCGAAGTCCCGCCGAGATCGCATTCGGATAGTGGTGATCAAGGATCAGGCGCACGCGGGGGCCGACCTCATGCGGTAAGCGCGCGTTCCCGCTCCCAGCGCGCGTGCTCCTCGTCCTCTACCCGCGTGGCCCACTCCGCATCCGCGTCGATGTCCTCGCCGAAGTCCGCGTAGTAGCCGACCGCGGCCTGGACTTGGCGCGGGGTGATCCCCAACTCCTGCGCGGTGGGCTCGATCCCGTCCTCGCGCGCGAGGGGGACCACCTGCCGAACCAGGAGCCGGGTGCCGATGATCAGGGGTTCCCGGCGGCCGGCAGCGCCCTGGTGGAATCCGATAAGCGGGTGTCGCTCGGTGCGCAATGCCTCGGCGAGGAGCCGCTCAACGAGGGAGTTTCGAGATTCGTTGCTGGTCTCCGCAAGGGAATCGAGCAGGCTGCTGGTGACGGCCGAGAGGCGGAAGGACCGCTGGACCGACTCCATGAACACACTGTATCCCATGGTGATACATGAGATCGAAGACCTATGGTGGCCCGTCTCAGAGCTTGCGGGCGATGATCATTCCAGCGGAGCAGAGGAACATGCCCCGCCACGAGTCATCCGACTCGAGGGCAATCTGCGCCTCCCGATACTCCTTCGCATCGAATCGGCCAGCGATCATCGGGTAGGTCGGGTGAAAGTTGTACCAGCCGTATTCAATGGAGTCGAACCCGTGCCGACGCACTACGTCTGCCAACTCGAAGGGGTTGTGGAAACGCGCGAGGATCTCGTCATAGGCGGGCGCGTCCTTATCCCACTCTCGCTTCGGGGGCTTGTCGACCGCCAAGCGGACGTCCAAATCCTCTTCGACGGCATCTCGAAACGTCTTCGGCACCGAAGCCATGATCTCGCCGAGGATGAACTCCTTGGTCAGTCGGTTGAACGTGAACATGGAGAACATGGCATTGCGGAACTGGAGGATCAGGGACCCGCCCGGTCGCACAAACTGAGCCATTGCCGCAACGAAGGCGTCATCATCACGGACATGCGGGATCACTCCGAGAGCGATGACGGCATCCGATGGACCCACACGTGCCGCCTCAGCACCAAGAGCGGCGTCATCCTCAACGTCGAGCAGGGTGAGCCACTCGGGGTCCATCCCATGACGTGCGAGGTTCTCTTTGCCGAGGCGAACCATCTCCGGCGAGAGATCACTCGCCCGAATGTCCACTCCAAGCCTCTCGCGAATACGGATGATCGGGCTCGCCTCCCCGGCACCAAGCTCGTACACACTGCTCACGCCCCGGTCTTCCAGGATCCTGATGACCTTCTCCAGTCGAAAGAAGTTCGCCGGGTACTCGGCATTCCTCCAGATCAGGTCAGGGTCGTACTGCTCGTGATAAGACGATGCAGACTCGTCATAGTGCGCTCGCACGTCACTCACCGCTGGCCACCTTCCACGAAAAATCCTCTGGGCGTCGAGCCTGAACCAGAAAGGCAGAGCACAGAAATAGTCCCCGCCAACCGGATGGCTCATTCTCCAGGGCGATGGACTCGGATCGGAACTCCGCGCCGAGCAATTTCTCGAATCGCGGGATCGTGGCGTGATAGTCGAAGGGCTTGATCACCACATCCTCGAATCCAGCAGCTTCGAAGACCTCTCCCACTGTCAGCGGATTGTGGTAGCGAGCTTCATGCCCGGTGGGTCGCGGCGGCATGTCGACGTCGACGTGTTCGCCCAGGAACTCCGAGGTAGCAGATCGCATTGCAGGAGATACATCGTGGAGCAGATCGTCCATGATGAAGTCGTAGGTGAATCGATTGAAGGTAACAAGCGAGAAGAGCTTGTTGCGGCACTCGACAAAGACAGATCCACCCGGCTTGAGCAGGGTGAACATGTTCTCCACAGCGACAAGATCGTGGGTCACGTGAGGTAGAACACCCATGGCCAGAACGGCATCGAAGCCGCCGCCTCGACGTACACCCGCTAAGGAGACCGAGTCCTCGACATCGCCCCACGTCACTCGCTCCGTGGGCAGACCGAGATCGGCCAATACGCGGCGACTCCGCTCGACCATGCCGGGGTCGTTATCCACGCCGTGGACCTCAAGACCTGCTCCCGAGAAGATGGGGAGGGCGCGCCCACCACCAACACCCACTTCCATGAGAGTGGAGGCTCCCTCCTCAGCCAGGGCCGTCAGGACGTGCCGGAATGCGAAGTGGTTTGCCGGGTAGCCACCCTCCACTTCGACATCCCACAGTCGGGCGTGCTCCTCCTGAGTGATGGCCTCACCAGGTGTCGATTCACCGCGCACAGGAAACCCCTCCACATCTGCTGCCATGGCCCTCAACTGTGTATCACATCGACCTTCCGGCTGCAGGCGCGCCGGGATTGCATTACTGCCGGGGCCGTGTTCCCATGGTGACGTGAAAGAGGTCGGGACACCCGTGGGCCGTCGTGTCGTGCTGGGCATGGTGGGCCTGGGGGTCGTCGGCGTGTTCGCCGGTCGCGCTGCGCAACAGACCGTGAACTCCACCGTCGGCACCATTCCGGGACTGGGGGCCGTTGTACCTGCCGCGGGCGGCTTCCGCATCTACACGGTGACGAACGGCTACCCCGAGATGAATCCCAACGCGTACCGCCTTGCTGTCTACGGCGGGGTGAACAACGAGCTGTCCCTCTCCCTGGCCGACCTCGCCGACCTACCGCAGACCCAGATGACCAAGGACTTCCAATGCGTCACTGGCTGGCGGGTCGACGACGTTCCGTGGAACGGGGTGCTGCTCTCGGACATCCTCGCTGCCGCGGGGGCGAACCCCGAGGCCTACGCCCTGCGGTTCTTCTCCTTCGACGGCGTCTATACCGAGTCCCTGACGATGGAGCAGGCGATGCGACCGGACGTACTGATCGCCACCGCGATGTTCGGCAAGCCCGTCACCCGTGAGCATGGCGGCCCGGTGCGGCTCTACGTGGCGCCAATGTACGGCTACAAGTCCCTGAAATGGCTCTCGGGAATCGAAGTGGTCAACACCGTCGTGCCCGGCTACTGGGAACAGCGCGGCTACGACATCGACGCATGGGTGGGGGCGTCCAATGGACGCAACGACGACCCCATCGCCTGACGTGCTGCGGTTCACCCGCGCCGAACGCTGGACCCACCGCACCATCGCGATCCTCACCGTCGTACTCATCCTCACCGGGGCCGCGCTCTTCTTCCCGGACCTGAGCGTGCTGGTGGGCAACCGTCCCCTGGTGAAGAACATCCACACCGTCTCCGGGCTCCTTCTTCCCCTCCCCTTGATCGTCGCGGCGTTCTTCGTCGCGTTCAGGCGCGATGCCGAACTCCTCAACCGCTTCAGCCCCGACGACTGGCGCTGGCTGCGCTCCCGCGAGCGACGCTCCGGCACCATCCCCGTCGGCAAGTTCAATGCGGGCCAGAAGTTGAACGCGGCCTTCACCCTCGGGTCGATCATCGTGATGTTCGGGACGGGGGTGATCATGTGGCAGAACGGCTACTTCTCGGACGACATCCGCACCGGTGCCACCTTCGTGCACGACTGGCTCGGCCTGGTCGTGGTGATCATGGTCGCCGGACACACGTGGATGGCGATGAACGACGCTGAGGCGCGCCGCGGAATGCGCACGGGTACCGTCACGCGCTCCTGGGCCGAGAGGGAGCACTCTCAATGGGTTACCCAGGACTCCAAGGTCTGAGCGATTTCCGGAACGTCGAGTTCGCCGCGTGCTACCCCCAAGACAAGTTGCTCAGCACCATCGATGTCGTAATCGAGGTCAACGCCATTCATAATCAGGAAGACCCGAGCCGAAGACCATGCAATTCTCTTATTCCCGTCGACGAGCGGATGATTTCGGGCCAACGAATGGAGCAGGGCTGCGGCCTGGAGCATGAGAGTCGGATAGGCGAGTTCACCGAAAATCGTCGTTTGTGGTCGCGCCACCGCAGACTCGATGAGCCCAGCGTCTCGTACTGCTACCTCGGGCAAGACGCCACGCGCGATGAGGATGACGTCGTGGAAAGTGAGGTAGTCGACCTCGCGGTCCACTACCTGCTTAACCGGTCTAGGAGTTCGGCATCACGCGTCGCGACCAATGTGATTGCACTCGCGAGCCGCTGGTCGCGCTTGGAGACGTATTGCTCGATCGCCCGCTTTGCGACCTCCTGCATGGAGCGCCCTTCTTCATCGGCGCACCTGCGCAAGGCCTCAGTCTGATTTTCGTCGAGTCGCAACGTCATGGCCATAGCGAAATGATACCACACCGATACCAGAAACTAGGACGCGCCCAGCCAGAAGTCCATCCAGCGGATGAAGATCAGGGCGAGGATCACCAGGTAGGTCGCACCGACGAGCACCCACTTCAGGGCGGACACGGTCTGGGCGAGGGCGCCCGGCACTCCCCCGCGGCTCCACCGGCCGGCGGCGGCCACATCGGCGGTCACCAGCCAGAAGATCGGGATGGTCACCGACCACGCGACCATGCACCACGGGCAGAGCGCCCCGATCACGTACAGGCTCTGGATGATCAACCAGACGATGAAGGCCATGCCTGCTGCGGCACCGATGTTCAGGCCACGCCAGATCCAGGTCGGCAGGGTGGCACCTGAGAGCAACACCACGCCGAGGGTGACCACGACGGTGTAGCCGATGAGTCCGAGGATCGGGTTGGGGAATCCGAAGGCGGAGGCCTGCTCGGTGACGATCACCGATCCGCACGAGAGCACCGGGTTGATATCGCAGTTGGGGACGTAGGACGTGTCCTCGAGAACCGCGATCTTCTCGACGATGAGCTGGAACGCGGCGAACAGACCGATGGCACCGCCGATGACTAGCGCCCAGGGAGTGACCCGGTAGGAACTCATGTCCCGACGATATCCGCGAGGGCAGCGAGCAGCCTGTCCACGTCCTCGCGGGTGGTGTACGCGGCGAGCCCGGCGCGCACGGCGCCGGCTGCACCGAGACCCAGGGCGTCACAGGTCTCGATCGCGTAGAAGTTGCTGGCGGGTGCATTGATGCCGTGGTCGGCAAGGTGCTGAGCCACACCCGCGGAGTCGTGCCCGGCGAAGGAGAAGAACTCGGTGGGGGTGCGCAGCGGTGCGTTGCCGTAGAACCGGACACCGGGCAGTTGCTCGAGACCGGAGCGAAGTTCGTTCACCACACCGGTTTCATAGTGCTCCACCTCCAGCATCGACCGCAGGATCCGCTCCCGCCGATTCATCGATGTTTCATCCCCCGGCACGAGATCGGCAATCACGTCGATGGCCGCGACGACTCCGGCGAGTAACTCGTAGGGCAGGGTGCCCAGCTCGAAGCGTTCAGGCACAGCGTCTGGGCTGGGACGCAGTTTGTCCGGGTGCAGTGTCTCCAGCAGCGCGGGTGACGCCGCGAGGACACCGAGGTGAGGTCCGAGGAACTTATAGGGCGAGCAGACCCAGAAGTCCGCGACCGAACAATCAATCGGCACGTGCGCGGTGGCATGCACCCCGTCGACGTAGAACAACGCCCCCGCGGCACGCACGATGCGTGAGATCGCAGCCAGGTCTGGCCTCGTGCCGATGACATTCGACGCCGCGGTCACCGCGACCACGCGGGTGCGATCGGAGAGAAGCGACGTCACCGCATCCGCGGGAAGATCACCGGTCGCCGGATCGAGCTGAGCCCAGCGCACCGTGGCACCGGACACCTCCGCGTAGCGCACCCAGGGGCGCACATTCGCGTCGTGGTCAAGTTGAGTGACGATGATGTCGTCGTCGGGACCCCAGGAAGCAGCCAACGTCCTGGCGATCTGGAAGGTGATCTCGGTGGCACTGCGGCCGAAGACAATCCCGCGCGGATCGGCACCCAGGAGATCGGCGCACGCCTGGCGGGCAGCAACGGTGATGTCGTCGGCGTGACGCGCAGCCACGGTCAGCCTCCCGCGATTGGACAGGCCAGCCTGCATCGCGGCTGCCATGACGTCGATGACCGGCTGCGGCATCTGTGTGCCACCGGGTCCGTCGAAGAACGCAACACCTGAAGCAAGCGCCGGTGTGGCGGCGCGGAGCCGATCCGGTGCGTAGGTCATGGCACATCCCACCAGAGGGTGGCCACCTCGCGCGGCTGGGCGTCCTGGAGTTCGAGCAGCGCGGCGGCCACCTCGGCATCCCGGTCCTCGGTCAGGCACAGCCGGATGCGGGCGTACCGGACCCTCTCCGCCTCGGGCATCGCCACGCGCGCTCCCCACGCTTCGTCCACCCAGACGTCGAGATGCGCGTCGAATCCGAGGGATCGCGCCATGGCGGCGAGGTTCTCACCGCGCGGGCGCATCGGGCGGTCCAGGTCCCAGAACTTCTTCCACAGCGGATTCATGGTGCTCAGCGGATGGGACATCGGCACCTCGAGAACCACTCTGGTTCGCGCGTGCGCATGGAGTGCCTCGAGGAACGGGACGATGTCGGCCACGTTGTAGGCGACGTGATGACACACCACGACGTCGGCGAGCGGAACGTCATCCGCGACATCGGGCCAGTCACCGAGGTATTCGTGGTGCACCACACCGCGCGCCTGGGCGGCCGCGGCGAATTCATCGAGCATGTCGTGTTGATGATCGACACCCGTGACCGTTCCTGCCGGAGGAATGAGTGCCATGGCGGCGCGACCGCCGCCGCACCCCACGTCCAGCACGCTGCCCCCCGACGTCAGTGCTTCACGCGCGACGCGGTGGGAATGCGAGTCGGGGATGACGGTGTCGACGGTGAACATCGCAACGGGATGGATCCACGGTGGCTGATTCGCCTGATCGAGGATGTGCTGCGGGATGGCCCACGCGGCGAGATCGGCCTTCCACTGCGCGGCCAAGCGCTGCGCGTTGCCCACGTCACGTCCGGCCATGGCGCAACGCTACGACGGATAGTCTTGTCAATCATGAGTGAGCCGACCCCCACCTCCGGCCATCCACTGAAAGCCCTGATCGGTGGTCCGCGTGGGGCGATAGAGGGGATGCTGCCCCCGGTCGTGTTCGTCGTCGTCTACGTCGCGTTTTCGGACAACCTGACGTACGCGGTTGTCGCGGCGGTGGTCACCGGTGTGGTGCTCGCCATCCTGCGCTTGGGCCGCGGTGAAAAGCCCGTGCGCGTGGTGGGGGCACTGCTCGTCGTGGCGCTGGCCGCCTTCGTCGCGTACTACACCGGCAGCGCCGTCGCGTACTTCTGGCCGTTGGTGCTCGCGAACTTCGCCTCCGCGCTCGCCTTCGCCTTCTCCATCCTCATCCGCTGGCCGCTGCTCGGCGTGATCGTCGGTCCGATCATGGGCACCGGTATGCGCTGGCGCCAGGACCCGGAGTTGCTGCGCGCGTACTCGCGGGCATCCTGGCTGTGGGTGCTGCTCAACATCATCCGCGGCGTCGTACAGATCCCGCTCATTCAGGGCGAGGATCTGTGGGCGCTCGCCGCGATCCGCCCAGTGTTCTACGTGCTTGTCATCATCACCGTGCTGTTGTCTTGGGTGATCATCAAGCGCGCACTTCCCGCAGACCACCCGGGGATCCGCCACCCGCGCTCCGCGGACGGCACACCGCTCTAAGCGGGCTGGCAGCCCGGGCACCAATAGAGCTTGCGGCCCTGCATGTCCGCCATCTCCACCACGGCACCGCAGAGGTAGCACTCGCGACCATCGCGTCGGTACACGTACACCTCACCGCCGTGCCGATCCTCACGCTTGGCGCGACCCATCACCTCGGGCATGTGCTCGGGCCGCACCGTGTCGATGCGACCGCGCTTGGTCCCCGCGGACATGAGCAGCACCAGGTCCTCCCACATGCCGTCGAACTCCGAGCGCGACACCTGGTTCCCCGGACGGAACGGGGAGATGTTGTGCCGGAAGAGGACCTCCGCCCGATAAATGTTCCCCACCCCGGCGAAGACCTGCTGGTTCATCAGCAGCGAACCGATCGGCGCACTCGAGCGTTGCACGCGAATCCACGCGGGCTCCGGGTCGGCCTTGCGGATCGGATCCGGGCCGATCCGGCCCACAGCTGCCTTCTTTGCCTCCTGGTCGATGACCACGCATCGGGTGGGACCGCGGAGCTCCGCATACCCCTCGTCATCCCAGATCCGCATGCGCAGCTCACCCCGGGGATCGGGCATCTCCCCGCGCGCAATCCGCCACTTGCCGAACAGACCCAGATGCACGTGGATCCACAGGCCGTTGTCGAAGCCGATGAACAGGTGCTTTCCGTGCGCCTCGATTTTCGTGACCGCGTGGCCATCGACGATTGCGGCGTCGGCAGCGAACCTGCCCTGCGGGCTATCGACCAAGACCACGTGACCGGCGAACAACCGACGCAGGCGGCGTGCCTGGTTATGGATGACGTTGCCCTCAGGCACCGGCCGTGCTCATCTCCCCCGCGATCGCCGCAACGAAGTAGTCGACGTCCTCCTCCGTGGTGTCCCAGGAGCACATCCACCGCACCTCGCCGGTCATGTGGTTCCACACGTAGAAGTGGAATCGCTCCTGCAGACGGCGGGTGACCTCAGCAGGAAGGATCGCGAAGACCGCGTTCGCCTGCACCGTCGAGGTCAGGGTCACACCCGGGATCACCGCCACTCCCGCTGCAAGGCGATCGGCCATCGCGTTCGCGTGCTCGGCGTTCCGTCGCCACAGATCATCGGTGAGCAGTGCCAGCAACTGCGCGCTGATAAATCGCATCTTGCTGGACAGTTGCATGGATGTCTTGCGAAGGAAGGGCACCTTCGCCGCGAGATCGTCGGAAAAGGTCACAACGGCCTCGCTGATCATCGCGCCGTTCTTGGTCCCACCGAGAGAGAGCGCATCGATGCCTACGTCCGTGGTGATCGCGCGCAGAGTCACACCGAGGCGCGCTGCCGCATTCGCGATCCGCGCACCGTCCATGTGAACCAGGAGCCCTTGCACGTGCGCGTGATGCACGAGGGTGCGCAACTCCTCAACCGAGTAGACAGTGCCCATCTCGGTGCTCTGGGTGATCGAGACCACTGTGGGCTGCGCGCGATGGACGAACCCGATGTCGAAGACCTGTGTGTCGATGAGATCCGGGGTGAGCTTGCCCTGCACCCCAGGAACGGTCCACAGTTTCAGACCGGCCATCTTCTCCGGTGCACCACCCTCGTCGGCATGGATATGCGCGGACTGCGCGCAGACCACCGCTTCCCAGCGCTCGGTCATCGCCTGCAACGCCACCACGTTCGCGCCCGTCCCGTTGAACACCGGGAAGACCCGCGCCGACGGCCCGAAGTGTTCGGTGATCGCCTCCTGCAACTGCGCGGTCACGACGTCGTCGCCATAGGCGGACTGGTGATCCACGTTGGCCGCCGCCATCGCGGCGAGGATCTCCGGGTGGATGCCTGCGTAGTTGTCGCTGGCGAATCCGCGCCAGGAGTCGGTGATCACGATCGGAGTATTCCTCAGTCGAACTGGGGCCCCACCGAGCGGCTGCGCTTGAGTTCGTAGAACCCGCGGGTGCCGGCGAGGAGAACCAACCCATCCCACAAGCGCGCGGCGTCCTCACCCAGCGGAGCGGGGGTGATCACCGGCCCGAAGTAGGCGACCGGGACACCGTCGGGACCCGGGAGGGCGATCACCGGGGTGCCCACCTCGTCGCCCACGAGGTCGATGGCCCGTTGATGGCTCGCGCGCAGTGCGGTGTCGAACGCCGGGTCGTAAGCCGCCGCGGCCAACGATGGCTCGAGGCCGGCGTCGGCGACGGATTCGGTGATGATCTTCTCGTAGTCGGTGCGGCCCTCGACGTGCAAGCGCGTGCCGAAAGCGGTGTAGAGCGGGGCGAGGACCGCCTCACCGTGCGCCTCGCGTGCCGCGATGCACACCCGGACGGGACCCCAGGCGATCTTCAGCATGTCGACATACTCGGGGGGGAGGTCGCGTCCTTCGTTGAGGACGGCGAGGCTCATCACGCTCCAGGTGATGTCGATGTCCCGGACGCGGGAGACCTCGGTCATCCACCGCGAGGTGATCCAGGCCCACGGACACATGGGGTCGAACCAGAATTCCACCTTGGTCGTCACACCCCGAAACGTAGTGGAAAGATCCAGAGGTGACCACCAACGAGAACATCACCCGCGCCGAGGCTCAGGGGCGCTCCGCACTCATCGCCGTCGACTCCTACCGAGTCGAACTCGACCTCACGGGCACAGGGCCGACCTTCCGTTCGGTCACCACGTGCGAGTTCGAGTGCCGCACTCCGGGGGCGAGCACGTGGATGGACCTCATCGCCCCTGAGGTGCTCAGTGTGACGATGAATGGTCGAGAACTCGAGAACGCCGTCGACGGATCCCGGATAACCCTGCCCGACCTGCAGGAACACAACACGGTCACGGTGGTGGCTAACTGCGCCTACATGAACACGGGTGAAGGTCTGCATCGATTCATCGACCCGGTGGATGACGAGATGTACCTCTACTCGCAATTCGAGTCCGCCGACGCCCGCCGGATGTACGCCTGCTTCGAGCAACCGGACCTGAAGGGCACATTCGCCCTCACGGTCACCGCACCCGCGCACTGGCAGGTGGTGAGCAACTCCCCCACGCCCACACCGACCCCCGCCTCCGAGAAGACGGCTCGCTGGAAGTTCGAGGCCACGCCGCGCATGTCCACCTACATCACGGCTCTCGTGGCAGGGCCCTACCACGTGGTGCGCGACGAGTACCGCGGTCCGCATGGCACCTACCCGCTGGGGGTGTTCTGCCGCACGTCCCTGGCCCCCTATCTCGATCCCGACGAGATCCTCACGGTAACCAAGCAGGGCTTCGCGTTCTTCGAGGAACAGTTCAAGGTCCCCTACCCCTTCGCCAAGTACGACCAGCTCTTCGTCCCCGAGTTCAATGCGGGTGCGATGGAGAACGCCGGGTGCGTCACCATCCTCGAGGATTACGTATTCCGCTCCCGCGTCACACTCGCCGCCTACGAGCAGCGCGCCAACACCATCCTCCACGAGTTGGCGCACATGTGGTTCGGCGATCTCGTCACCATGACCTGGTGGGACGACCTTTGGCTCAACGAATCCTTCGCTGAGTGGGCGGCGCACCATGCGAATGTGCATGCGACTCGTTACAACGAGGCCTGGACGACCTTCTCGAACCTGCGCAAGGCCTGGGCCTACCGCCAGGATCAGCTTCCCTCCACGCATCCCATCGCCGCGGACATGGTCGACCTGGATTCGGTGCGCGTGAACTTCGACGGGATCACATATGCGAAGGGGGCATCTGCGTTACGTCAACTCGTGGCCTGGGTCGGCGAGGAGCAATTCCTGGCCGGCCTGCACGCCTACTTCACCAAGCACGCCTGGAAGAACACCGAACTCTCCGACCTCTTGACCGAGTTGGAGAAGACGAGCGGGCGCGACCTGTCCACCTGGACCCAGCAGTGGTTGCAGACCAGTGGCGTGAACCTGTTGCGTCCGCGGATCGAGATCGCCGGCGATGGTCATTACGCATCGGTGGTGATTGAGCAGGAGCCACCGAGTGTGCCCGCCGGAATCGCCCCCACCCTGCGCTCCCATCGCGTGGGGATCGGGCTCTACGACCTCGTCGATGGTCGGCTCACCCTGCGCGACCGGATCGAGGTCGACGTCGTGGGTGCGCGGACGGAGGTGCCCGCGCTCGCCGGAGTACCCCGGGCAGATCTCCTCCTCCTCAACGACGGCGACCTCACCTTCGCGAAGGTGCGCCTAGACGACCAGTCGTGGGCCACCGCACTCGCCCACCTCGGCACCGTGGACGACTCCCTGGCGCGAGCACTCATCTGGGGAGCCGCCTGGGACATGACCCGGGACGCGGAAGTCTCGACTGGTGACTTCGTGCATCTGGTCACCTCGAGCATCGCCGCCGAGACGGATATCGGCGTGGTGCAGGGCGTGCTGCGCCACGTGCGCCTCGCGATCGATCAGTTCGCGGCGGAGAAGCACCGCGGGGAGTACCTCATCCGTCTGTCTGCGTGCGTGCGTGCATTGGCGGAGGAGGCGGAACCCGGTAGCGATCGACAGCTCGCCTTCGCCCGCGCGTTCGCGGGTTCCGCGGTGACGAATGCGGACCTCGAACTCGTCGGCGGTCTCCTGGATGGCCGCGTGACATGGGACGGCCTGGTCATCGACACGGACCTGCGCTGGTTCCTGCTGACACAACTGGTCATCGCCGGGGCTCGTGGTTCAGATGACATCGATGCAGAGTTGGCCTCCGATGACACCGCGACTGGTCGCCGCCAGGCTGCGGTAGCGCGCGCAGCACAGCCCACCGCGGATGCGAAGGCTCAGGCCTGGCACGACATCATCGATCGCCCGGAACTCCCGAATGCGATTCTCGACGCGACGATCGCTGGCTTCCAACAGCGTGATCAGCTGCATCTCATCACTCCCTACCGGGCGACGTTTTTCGATGCACTCGAATCCGTCTGGACGTCGCGGACCATGGAGACGGCGCAGTCGATCACCATGGGTCTCTACCCGGCACTCCTGGTGAGCCAGGAGACCGTGGATCTGACCACGGCGTACCTGGATCGGGAGATGAACGCAGCCCTACGAAGACTGCTCGGTGAGGGCCGCGATGGAGTCGAGCGGGCACTGCACGCTCGGGCCAAGGACGCGTAGACCGACGCGCTCAGACGGGTTCGTCGAGGTGGAGCACACGCGGTGCACGTGCATGCTCGGCGAGCAGCAGCACCGCGTCCCGGATACCCACGGGCAGATCATCGACATCCGCACCTGAGCGCAGGGCGAGCAGCGCGAACTGGCAGGTCCGGTCATCCACGTGGATTCGCGCATCCGGACCGGTGACGACCTCCGCTGACTTCGCGGCCGGATCGACGGCGAGCAGCACCGCCGACCGCGGGTCGCGCAGCCTGCCGTGGATCGCCTCCGCGGACTCACGGCCTGCGGCTAACGCTCCAATGTGGATCGCGAACTCCAGGCCGCAGATCTCCCGAGCCCGATCCATGACCTCCTGCAGGTTCTCGCGCAGACCCTCGGTGATGCCGGCGACGTCGTCGCTCCCCCGCCACTCCCCGGATGCTCCCCCACGACGCAGCAGGGTCTCCTCGGCGGAGATCCCGAGCGGGACGCGCGTCGGGTCGGGGAGGGCCGCACCGCTGATGATCGTGGTGTCGGTGGCGGTGTCTCCCCCCACTCGATCGTGGGTCTTCCCGCGCCAGCCGGGGAGAGCGAGAAAGAGCGCGATAACCGCGGCGAGGGTGACGGGGATCCCGATGAAGACCAGGATGACGGTGAGTGGTTCCACGGCGGGAGCCTACCGACCGAGCACGAGTGTCCGTACTGCCTGCGGGTCGGCCATGAACTCCTCAAGCAGCACCGCGGTGCCGTCCTCCCCGCACAGGGGCACCCGCCAATTTGGGTATTCCTGATCCGTTCCGGGTTGGTTCTGGGCGCGACGATCGCGCACAACATCGGTGACCGCGATACCGATCATCCTGGCCGCCGAGGCCTCGAGGGCGCGATGCAGTGCCAGCAGCATCTCCTCGAGTCCAGTGTCGGTTTCAAGGTCCACACTCGGATTGAGATAGCCCTGATCGATCAGCGACTTCGCCCACTCCTCGCGCTCGACGCGCGCCCGGGTGTACTCGGTGGAGGAATCGGTGGAGAGGAGACCGAGCTCGGAGCGGATGCGCACGTGCTCATCACGCAGATACCCGGCAGTGGGCGGCAGATCGTGCACGGCGACGCTGGCAAGGACGTCACGCCGCCAGTGGCGGGAGTCCCGCTCGGGTTCGAACCAGAGGATCGACGTCCCAAGAATCCCGCGGGAGGCCAACTCACGCTGCACCCAGTCTTCGACGGTGCCCAGGTCCTCACCGATCACCACCGCGCCCGCCAGGTGGGCCTCGAGACACAGGATCCCTAGCAGCGCGTCGTGGTCGAACCGCACGAAGGTTCCATGGTCGGCAGTGCTTCCCTCCGGGATCCACCACATGCGGAACAGACCGAGGACGTGATCCACGCGCAGGCCGCCGCTGGTGCGCGGCACCGTGCGCAACATGTCGCGTAACGGACGGAAGCCGTGGTCCGCGAGCGCCTCGGGTCTCCAGGGTGGAAGCTGCCAGTCCTGGCCCATCTGGTTGTACATATCCGGTGGGGCACCGACCATCACGCCCGGCGCGATTACGTCCTGCAGCGCCCATGCGTCGGCGCCTGCGCGGTGCACCCCGACGGCGAGGTCGTTGACCACGCCCACGACCATGCCCGCGTCGACGGCTGCCCGTTGCGCGGCCGCGAGTTGCTGGTACGTCACCCACTGCATCCAGAGATGGAAGTTGACGTCATCGGCATGCGTCCTTGCGAATTCCGATACAGCCGCCGAGCGCGGATGCCTGAATTCCGCGGGCCAGTCATCCGTAATCGGTCCGTAGCGGTCCGCGAGTGCGCACCACCGCGCGTAGTCGATCAGGCCCACGCCTTCCTGCGCCAGATACGCGTCGAACTCGCGCTGACGCTCCGCATCGAGGCTCACCGCGAACGTCCGCTCGAGTGCCGCGCGCTTGACCGCCCAGACCGGATCGCGCTCCAGAAGGTCGGGCGTGGTGTTGGCCGCGCGGAGGGCATCGGCCTGCTTCTCGATGTCGCCGCGATCGGGGACTCGATTCCATTCCGGAATGTCCTCGACCCGGACATAGAGCGGACTGGCGAACCGACGCGTGACGGGTGAGTACGGCGACGGGGTCACAGGTGACACGGGTGAGCACGCGTGCAGCGGATTCACCAGGACAAAGCCGGCACCGAGCTCGCGCGCACTCCATGCCGCGAGGTCGCCCAGGTCGTGCAGATCCCCCATCGCCCACGACGCATGCGAGCGCAGTGAATACACCTGGGTCATCAACCCCCATTGACGCTGACCGAGGATCCGCTCCGGGTGCAGGCGTGCAGGCGCAACCGCGAGATCACAACTCTCAGCTCGGGCACGACTGACCGCGTGCAGCGTGTGGTAGCCGATGGGCAGGGAGTCGGGTACCCAGAACGACGCCTCACCGGTGAGCACGCCGTCCACGTCGACCGGATCGACCCACACATCCATCTGCGCGAGGTCGATCACGTAGCCGTCGGCAAGTTCGACCCACATGCGTGCCGGATCACCATGGGGCACGTGCATCCACGCCCGACGGCCCTCACCTTCGCGCGTGATGAAGAACGGCGGGAGGAATCGTCGCCAGTGCCGCAACGGAAGCTCCGCGATCGCTGCCTCGATGGCTTCCGCGCTGTCGGTATCGACGCCGAGGGAGTGCAGGATCGCGCGCACGGTCGCATCAGAGACGTCGACGCGCGCACCGGCCTGGTCCCAGTACTCGGTGGCGACGCCGTAGGCATCGGCAAGTGTGCGCAGGTGCGCGTCGGTGGCGGGCACGGCCGCACAGTAACCGTTTTCAGGCCACTTCATAAGGTTGGTGCATGAGCCCGAACACCCGACCGACCTATCCCGATGCGCCCCGGGATGACGTTGCAGAAACATTGCATGGTGTCCAGGTCGCAGACCCCTATCGGTGGCTGGAAAACGGGGAGGATCCGCGCACCCGGACCTGGTTGGGCCAGCAGGCCGAACTGATGGCCGCGGAGCGGGATCGCTGGACCACCCGCGATCGGTTCGCCTCCCGGGTGACCGAACTCCTGGGCTCGGGGTCGATCTCCCCGGACTACTTCCGCGGGTCACGTCGGTTCTTCACCCGCCGCAACCCTGATCAGCAGTTTGCCGTGCTCTACGTCGGAGACGGCGATGACGAGCGCGTGCTCATCGACCCGATGGCCCTCGACCCGGAGGGCACCACGACCCTGGACAGCTGGCAGCCGTCCAAGGAGGGCAACCTGCTGGCGTACCAGGTCTCGGAGGGTGGCACCGAGGAGTCTGTGCTCTACGTCATGGATGTCGCCAGCGGTGGCGTGATCGAAGGACCGATCGACCGATGCCGCTACTCCCCCGTGGCCTGGATCCCCGGGGAGCACTCCTTCTATTACGTCCGCAGACTCCCGCCGGAGGATCTGCCGGAATCTGAGCGCAACTTCCATCGCCGCGTCTTCCTGCACCGCGTGGGCACGAGCACCGACGAGGACGTCTGCATCTTCGGTGCCGGCATGACGATGACCAACTACTACGGCGTCGAGGTGTCCCGCGACGGCCACTGGTTGCAGATCAGTGCGTCCGAAGGAACGGAGCCCCGCAACGATCTCTGGGTCGCGGATCTCACCACCTCGCCCATCGACGCGCCCGCCTTCACGCTCGTGCAAGGCGATGTGGATGCGCAGACCTCGCTCACCTTCGGACGCGACGGACGGGTGTACATATTCACGGACCGTGATGCACCGCGGGGACGCATGCTCGTCACGGATTCCGGTGCCTGGAAACCGGAGCAGTGGACGACCCTGCTCCCGGAGGCCGCCGACGCCGTCCTCGACGGTGCCGCGATCCTCGACGGCCTCCCCGAGGATCTGCTCCTTGCCACCTGGACGAGTCACGGCGTGAACCGGATGACCCTGCACCGGGCGAGCGATGGCAGCACGCTGCAGGAGATCGAGCTCCCCGGTGCGGGAACGGTGGGTGGCCCCGTCGAGCACATCGACGGCGGTCCCGTTGCATGGATCGTCTACACGGATCACACGTCCGTGCCGCGGGTGTTCGAGTTCGACGGACGCACGCGTGCGCTGACTCTCTACGCGAGCCCCCCGGGATCGGTGGAACCCCCGGTCGTGCACTCCCGCCAGGTCACCTACACATCCGCGGACGGCACGCAGGTGCGGATGTTCGTGATCTCCCCGACCCAGACACCGGACCGTCCCCGTCCGACCGTCCTCTACGGCTACGGCGGATTCGGGATCCCCATGCAGCCGGGGTACTCAGCGGCGATCCTCGCCTGGGTGGAAGCCGGCGGGGTGTGGGCCGTGGCGAGTCTGCGCGGCGGAGGTGAAGAGGGTGAGGACTGGCACCGCGCCGGGATGCTCGGCAACAAGCAGAACGTGTTCGACGATTACCACGCCGCCGCGGAGTACCTGATCGCCGAAGGGTGGACCACCTCCGAGCAACTGGGCATCTACGGCGGCTCCAATGGCGGCTTGCTGGTCGGTGCGGCATTGACACAGCGACCGGAACTGTTCAACGCCGTGGTGTGCGTGGCACCTCTGCTCGACATGATCCGCTACACCACATCCGAACTCGGTCCCACCTGGACCGTGGAGTACGGGGATCCGGAGGATCCAGAGCAGTTCGGCTGGCTGCACGCCTACTCCCCCTACCACCGAGTTGCACCGAATACCGATTACCCCGCAACGATGTTCGTCGTCTTCGACAACGACACCCGCACTGATCCGATGCACGGTCGCAAGATGGCCGCTGCGGTCCAAGCGGCAACGTCGGGAACGCGACCGATCCTCGTGCGCACCGAGGGTGATGTCGGCCACGGCGCGCGCTCGGTGACCCGCGCGGTCGACGAGACCGCGGACATCCTCGCCTTCCTCGCTGCCTGGACAGGCCTGGAGAGATCATGAGCGAGAAGGCATGAGCGACGAAGTCACGTTCTACGACGATTTCGGTGGGCACGACTTCTTCGAACGACTCGTCGGCGCCTTCTACTCCCGCGTGGCAACCGACGACATCCTGCGACCGATGTATCCGGACGAGGATCTCACCGACGCCCGCTGGCGGTTGCAGATGTTCCTCGAGCAGTACTGGGGTGGTCCGAAGACCTACGGTGAGGCGCGCGGACACCCGCGACTCCGCATGCGCCACATGCCCTTCACCATCGACGGGCGGGCCCGGGATCGCTGGCTGACTCACATGCGCGCGGCCGTGGACGAGCAGAACATGCCTCCGGAGCAGGAGGAGGTGCTGTGGAACTACCTGCTCTCCGCGGCTTTCGCGATGCAGAACGTTCCCGATGGCCGATCCGACACCATCGCCGACATCCCGGAGGGTCGACCGTGAGTGCACGCCCCTGGTGGCGGGACGCCGTCATCTACCAGGTGTACCCGCGCTCCTTTGCGGATGCGAATGGTGACGGCCTGGGTGATCTTCCCGGGATCATCAGCCGGCTGGCCTACCTCGCCGCACTCGGGATCGACGCCATCTGGGTGTCCCCCTTCTATACCTCTCCCCAACACGACGCCGGGTACGACGTCGCGGACTTCCGCGATGTGGACCCGCGATTCGGGAACCTCGCTGATGCCGATGCGCTCATCGCGGGCGCCCACGAGCGCGGTCTCAAGGTGCTGTTCGACATCGTCCCCAACCACACGAGCAGCGAGCACCGATGGTGGCAGGAGGTCCTGCGCAGCGGTCCCGGATCGGAAGCGTGGGATCGCTACATCATCCGAGCGTCCGACGATGGTCCGCCCAACAACTGGAACAGCATCTTCCACGGACCTGCCTGGTCGAAACTCGTCACGGCCGACGGCGTCGATACCGGCTACTGGTACCTGCACCTCTTCGATAGCACCCAGCCCGACGTCAACTGGGAGAACGACGAGGTGCGCGAGGAGTTCGCGGACATCCTGCGCTTCTGGTTCGACCGCGGGGTCGACGGCTTCCGCATCGACGTGGCGCACGGGATGGTGAAGGATCCGGCGCTTCCGAATGTGGACTACGCCAAGATGCGGCAGGCCGAACTCCTCGGCTCCTCCCCCGAGGCGCCCTACTGGGATCAGGAGGGGGTGCACGACATCTATCGGGAGTGGCGTCGCATCGCCGATTCCTACGATCCCCCGCGCATTTTCTGCGGTGAGACGTGGGCACCGAGTCCGGAGCGGCTCGCGCTCTACCAGCGGCCGGATGAACTCCACACCTCCTTCAACTTCGACTACCTCAAGGCCAGCTGGGATCGGCAGGCGGTGCAGCGTTCCGTCGCGAACACGCTCCTGCATCACGCGAAGGTCGGGGCGCCGCCTACCTGGGTGCTCTCCAACCACGACGTGGTGCGCCACCGCACGCGACTCGCACCGGGCTTCTATCCGCAGGATCGACACTGCCGACCCGACGAGGTGCGGGGGCTGGCCCGCGCCCGAGCACTCACGCTGTTCACGCTGGCGCTGCCGGGCAGCACCTACCTCTACCAAGGTGAGGAGTTGGGCTTGGTCGAGGTCTTCGACATCCCCGACGCAGCGCGGGAGGACCCAGCCTGGCACCGGAGTCAGGGTGAGGACCTCGGCCGCGACGGGTGTCGGGTGCCGCTGCCCTGGTCCGGGGATGCGCCCAGTTACGGATTCAACTCGGGGACCGCCTCCTGGTTGCCGCAGCCGCCGAGCTGGGCAACCCTCTGTGCGCAGGCCCAGGACGGACTCGGCGACTCGACTCTCGAGTTCTATCGCGCGGCTCTCCGTCTGCGTCGTGCCCGGAGTCTCGGGGAGTCAGCGTTGGAGTGGTGGGACACCGATGGAGACCTCCTCGCCTTCCGACGTGCGAGCGATACGCCGCTGATGTGCGTGATCAACTTCGGTGACGCACCCGCGATCCTGCCGAGTGGAACCGTGGAGATCGCGTCGATGGCCGATGCCGTCACCGCGGATCACCTGCTCGCGGGTGAATCCTGCATCTGGATGACGCCGAGCTGACCGCTCAACTGACCGCGTGCAGGCTCAACTGGGCCTGGATCCCTGCGACGTAGCTGAAGACCTGGCCGCGCGGCGTCGATAACCGGCGCCAAGGGCCGTTCGTCGCAGCCGCGATGCGCATCCGATCGCGGGAAAGGAAACGCAAGCGGTAGCCCGCGTGCAGCACCCGCAGGGGAAGTCCGGCCCACGCGGTGCGCGACCAGATCTCCTCCGCCACCGTCTGCTGTCCGCGCGGTCCGAGGCCCGCAGAGCGCGCACGGAACTCGGCCATCGCCTCGTCGACCGCGGGGAGGACGTCGCTCGCAACGGCCGGGATCGGCATTTGCCAGCCGTCGGCCGGCGGCAGGTGCGCGAGGGACACGCCCGAGGCGAACGGGGCTTGGGTCATCGGGAGCGATGCGAAGGCAATGTCCCCAGATTCCTTGGCTGCGGCGACGAGCGCCGCCATGGGCACCGTGACGTCGAGTGGTTCCTCGACCTGCGCCGGGAGGGCGAGGAAGGCCAGCACATCCATCGGAGGCGCGGTGAAAATCCCGAGGGCACCATCGCGACTGATGACTCGGGCGGCAAGCCGTGCGTCCCACTCGACCTGACGGCGGCCGAGAAGTGCGAGGACGCGGCGTTCGGCGTCACCGAGGCGCACGTCCATGTCGGCTCCCTACGTTGGCGGCTGCTCCGCGTGGTGCGCGGCGAGCCCGGCCCGGAAGTCCTCCGGGATCGGAATCGGCTTGTTTGAGCCGATATCGAAACACACCACCACGGTTTTCGCATCCGCAGCGAGGGCACCCCCATCCCAGATCTGGCATTCGATGGTGAACGAGGTGTTCCCGATATGGCTGACCCAGGTACGCAGGACCAACGGCTCCGTCGAGTACTCGATTGGGGCGCGGTAGTTGATCTCCTGTCGCGCCACCACCTGGTCACCGGACCGCATGATGTCTGGGTCGATGGCGAGATACAGGCGCACGCGCGCTTCCATGATGTAGTCGAGGAAGGTGGCATTGCTGACGTGGTTGAGGGGATCGAGATCCTTGAACCGACGCTCGACCGGGATATCGATGGCCACGGCTAGTCCCGGGTGAGTTTGCGATACGTGGCGCGGTGCGGGCGCGCAGCGTCGGCACCGAGTCGCTCGATCTTGTTCTTCTCGTAGGACTCGAAGTTGCCTTCGAACCAGAACCATTGCGAGTCACCCTCGTACGCGAGGATGTGGGTGGCGATGCGGTCGAGGAACCAGCGATCATGGGAAGTGATCACCGCGCAGCCCGGGAATTCCAGGAGTGCATTCTCGAGTGAACCAAGAGTGTCCACATCGAGGTCGTTCGTGGGCTCGTCGAGCAGCAACAGGTTGCCGCCCATCTTCAGCGTCAGCGCCAGATTCAATCTGTTGCGCTCGCCGCCGGAGAGCACCTTCGCGGGCTTCTGCTGGTCCGGTCCCTTGAACCCGAAGGCCGAGACGTACGCGCGCGAGGGCATCTCGACGTTGCCGACCTTGATCCAGTCGAGGCCGTCGGAGACCACCTCCCACACGTTCTTGCTCGGGTCGAGGCCCGACCGACTCTGGTCGACGTAGGAGAGCGTGACGGTCTCACCGACCTTGATGTCGCCCGCCGTGGGGAGTTCGTCCTTGTCGTCGTCGCGTCCTTCTGCGGCGGCGACGAGCATCGTGAACAGCGTGGTCTTGCCGACGCCGTTGGGCCCGATGACACCGACGATGCCGTTACGCGGCAGGGTGAACGACAGATCGTCGATCAGGATGCGGTCACCGAATGCCTTGGTGAGGTGACTGACCTCCACGACCACATCGCCCAGGCGCGGGCCGGGTGGGATCTGGATCTCCTCCATGTCGAGTTTGCGGGTCTTCTCCGCCTCCGAGGCCATTTCCTCGTACCGATCCAGGCGTGCGCGACTCTTGGTCTGGCGGGCCTTGGCGTTCGATCGCACCCACTCGAGTTCCTCGGTCAGGCGCTTTTGCAACTTGGCGTCCTTCTGCCCCTCGACCTTCAGACGCGCGGCCTTGGTCTCCAGATACGTGGAGTAGTTGCCTTGGTACGGGTAGGCGCGGCCACGGTCGAGTTCGAGGATCCACTGCGCGACGTTGTCCAAGAAGTAGCGGTCATGGGTGATCGCGACGATGGTCCCGGGGTACTTCTCCAGGTGCTGCTCGAGCCACTGCACGCTCTCGGCGTCGAGGTGGTTGGTGGGCTCGTCCAACAGCAGGAGATCGGGCTGGCGGAGGAGCAGTTGACACAGTGCCACCCGCCGCTTCTCACCTCCGGAGAGCACCGACACGTCGGCATCCGGCGGTGGGCAGCGCAGCGCGTCCATCGCCTGCTCAAGCTGGGCATCCAGGTCCCAGGCATTGCGATGGTCGATGGCTTCCTGCAACTGCCCCATCTCAGCGAGCAATGCGTCATAGTCGGCATCCGGGTCGGCCAACAGGCCGGAGATCTCGTTGAAGCGATCGATCATGCCCTTGGTCTCGGCGACTCCGTCCTGGACGTTCTCCAGCACGGTCTTGGATTCATCGAGTCGGGGTTCCTGCATCAGGATCCCGACGGTGTAGCCCTCCATCAACTTCGCCTCGCCGTTGGAGACATCGTCGATGCCGGCCATGATCTTCAACAGGCTGGACTTTCCCGCACCGTTCGGGCCGACGACACCGATCTTGGCGCCTGGGAGGAAGGCGAGGGTCACGTCATCGAGGACGACCTTGTCGCCATGTGCCTTGCGCGCCTTGGAAAGGGTGTAGATGAACTCGGCCATATGGACAAGCCTATTCAGGACGATGGGAGCGGACGTGAGGGGCGACTCTCGCCGCCCCTCACGTAGTCCTAACCGACGGGTTCGAGAATCTCCCCGGTCTCAAGATCCACATCGAGGCCGTCGTCCTCCAAGGACGCATCCTCTGCAACCATCCGCTCAACTTCCATGTCGTCGGCCAGCTCACGCTGCTCGCTCTCGGTCACCGCGGTGCGGCGGATGCGCTCGAAGTCCGCGATGCCGCGCGACAGATCCGGTCCCACGGCCGACGCCTCGATGTCGTGGAAAGTGGTGATGTGCCGGGTATCCCCGCATTCCCGCTCGACCTGCCGGCTCCGCAGCCGACCAACCACGATCACCGGCATTCCCTTTTTCACAGATTGCACGACGTTGTGTGCCAGCCCACGCCAGCAGCTCACAGACAGGTAATGGGTGTCTCCGTCCACCCAGCGCTCGTGCACCCGGTCGTACCGACGCGTGCTGGACGCCACGCGGAACTTGGCAACCGGCTCACCGGACGGCGTGAAGCGCATCTCCACGTCGTTGACTACGTTGCCGATCACGGTCATCGCAATATCGTTCATCGCTCCTCCTGAGCATCAAAGTGATGTCAGGAGTCCACAACCACCGTTCGGCCGAATCCAGACCCTTTGGAAATCCCGGGATGAATCACCGGGGTGTGGACAATCAGTCCTTACCGAGCATCTTCCGGATAGTCATCCGCGGAATGTCAGTCACCGACGAGACCTTGTTCTCGGTGAGCAGGCCCTTCTTCACCGACTCGACGACCAGGGCCGCCAGCACGTTGCGCGCAGCGCGCTCCTTCTTCTTGGCGGCCTTCCAATCTTTGGCCGCCTTCTGCAGGGCCTTCTTTGCCGACGAATCGTTGGTAAGTCCCCCCACGGCGCTCACGCCGTGACCGGCATCTGGTCCGCGAGAGGGGCGAGGCGCTCATGCATCTCATGCCACTCCAACGCCTCGTCGATGAACGGGGTGTCGAAGTGCGCCCCGCACGTGCAGTCGAGGGTGAAGCGGCAGATCGCGTAGCAGAAGTCCGAGGAGACCCGATGCAGGTCCACGGGGCTCTCCGGGGTTCGAGCGGATTCAGCCTTCGGGGCACGATGGAGCCAGCGAATATTCATGGGAAGCACCTCCACATCGCAGTTCAACCTGTCTAGTACAGCACTATACACCTGTATTGTCCAGTACTGGACGTCTAGGGCTGGACAATTTCCGGCCTGGTCATTCATAGAATTCAGAAATGCGCCGGATTGCAGCAGTAGTCGTGAGTCTCTGTGCCCTGACCTGGCCCTCCGCCCTCCCGGCTCAGGCGTCGACGAGTCTCGAACCAGCCACCTCCCAGGTGGTCCTGCACGTCCAACCGGGCGATGGGTATCGCCCGATCATCGAGTTCATCCGCTCCGCGCGAGAGACGCTCGACTTCACGATCTACCAGTT
>Ga0194132_10004335_pt1 | contig 24205 bp, 18 predicted proteins | sample TA2KigOf80mmetaG_FD_148612 | JGI IMG/M metagenome (GOLD analysis project Ga0194132, IMG submission 148612) | Freshwater microbial communities from Lake Tanganyika, Tanzania - TA2015054 Kigoma Offshore 80m | ecosystem: Environmental > Aquatic > Freshwater > Lake | place: Tanzania: Lake... | reverse complement strand
CACGCCCGCTACTACTGGCTGATGTTGGCTGAGAGCCATCTGACGCGCCGGCTGTTCGGGAGCATGGTGCGGCGGATCGAGGCGCTGCCGGCGGGGTGAAGATCGGCCCGGAGAGGTGGAAATCTTGAGAGAAAGGAGGCTGGGAGGGAGAGGTGTCGAAAGAACTGCTGGAAACAGGCATGTTGTCAGTTTTCGTTTTTGTGCGATGGTCGAAAGAAGCCATCCGCAGGCACTGGCCCGCCCTCGGAAAGGGGATTCTGATCAAATCCGGCACGGGAGTGAGGCGTTGGTGTAGACTGTTGGGGTCCGGGAGACCCAAAATGGAAATCCCGGCTTGGTACAACGAACAACACCGCCACTCGGGCCTGGGCTTGCTTACCCCAGCCACGGTCCACTTCGGCCATGCACCGTCCGTCTTGGCTCAACGCCAGGCGGTCCTGGACGCTGCCTACCTGGCGCACCCAGACCGCTTCGTCCGGCGCCCTCCCAAGCCTTTGCCCCTGCCATCGGAGGTTTGGATCAACAAGCCGGTCGACACCAGCCCAACAGACAGAGAGGAACGTCAGTAAATTCCCACTAGATGGTATGGCAAAGAATCCGAAAGAAAAGTTCGTAGCCGTGGTACCCGCCGGACAAAAGATGGTGGTTCGGCAGAAGCCGGCGAGCGCTGACGTGGAAAATCGTACCCGCCTGGCCTACCGGTTGCTTCATACGCTCGACGACGCATTGCGCACGCTCATGAAGCGGCGGGGCGAATTGAGCATGTACATGATCGAAGCGCTCGAGAACGCGGACTTCGGCAAGATGCCGCTCGTGGACATCACCATGGAGGCGAAAGCGCCGGAGGTGAACATGTTCATGCCACACGAACTTTACGAGAAGATCTGTGCGGGCGCAGAGAAACGCGGCGTGTCGCTCGATGTCGTTGTGAATTCCGCGATGGCCCAGTGGCTTTCGAAGAAGGGGCTGGTTGATATTCGTCCTCTGTAGGTCCTAGGCACTTGTGGCCTTGACACGCGAGCCGACTTGTCTCACAATTCCATTGATACCGCCTAAGCGGTATAGACTACATATCGGAGGTTCCCGTGCCCAACGAGCTTTTTACCGAGACCGAAGTTGCCCGACGAATCCATGTGAGCCTTGCCTGTCTACGGCGCTGGCGTCTTGAAAGACGGGGCCCGCAGTTCATCAAGATCGGCCCTCTCGTACGATACCGGCCCGAAGAATTGGAGGCGTGGCTTGCAACCCTTCCCACTGGTGGTTCGGCTGAAGCACGAAAAAATGCGCCAAAATGGAAATCCCGGCTTGCAGCGGGCGCTATTTTTGCGCTCGCGTCCGTCTGCGCATTCGCGCAGCAGTTTTCATCTCTCAACGGCACTGTCGTGGATCCTTCAGGAGCAGTGATCCCGAACGTCTCCGTCACCATCACCAGTCTGGACCGCGGCACCAGCCGGGAGACCAAGTCCGACGGCCAGGGCCGCTACATCTTTCCGCAGGTGCAGCCGGGCCGTTACAAGGTTTTGGCGAAAGCCTCCGGTTTCACCGACGTCGTCGTTAACGATGTGGCGCTCCAGATCAACACACCGGGCAAAGTAAATATCACATTCGAGAAAGTGGGCAATGTCGCCGAGACCATCTCCGTCTCCGCCGAAGCGGTTCAGGTGAATACCACGGATGCCTCCATCGGCAACGTCATCGGCACCAAGCCCATCCTGCAGCTTCCGTTGTTTGCCCGAAATCTGGCTGCGCTGCTGGCCTTCCAGCCGGGTGTGACCAGTTTTGGCGAGGTGAACGGCAAGCCGCTCGACGACCGCTCCGGTTCCGTCAACGGCGGCAAGTCGGACCAGTCGAACATCACGCTGGATGGCATCGACGTCAATAACCAACGGTCGCGCACTGCTTTTTCGTCGGTGCTGCGGGTGACGCTCGATTCCACGCAGGAGTTCCGCACCATCACCAACGGCGCCGGCGCGGAGTTCGGCCGGTCGTCCGGTGCGCAGGTGGCGCTGGTGACCAAGAGTGGCAGCAACGATATCCACGGCTCCCTCTATCACGTGCATCGCAACACGGTGACCGCGGCGAACAGCTTCTTTAACAACGCCAGCCGCGTCCGCCGTCCCGCGCTGCTGATCAACATTCCAGGCGGCTCCGTCGGCGGCGCGATCAAGAAGAACCGGACGTTCTACTTCCTGAACTACGAAGCCCGCCGCGACGCCAGCCAGGCCAACGTCTCCCGGACGGTGCCGTCGATGCTGATGCGGCAGGGCACGGTGCAGTACCTCAACACCGGCGGCCAGATCCGCGAGTTGAGCCCGGCCGACATCCAATCGCGCGTCGACCCTCTGCGCCGGGGTGTCAACCAGGCATCGCTGCAACTGATGCAGTCGTATCCGGCTCCCAACGATTTCACACTGGGCGACGGCCTGAACATCGTCGGCTTCCGCTTCTCGGCGCCCGTGGCCTCGAAGGAAGACACCTACATCGCCCGCTTCGATCATCACTTCAACGCCAACAACCAGGTGTTCATTCGCGGCCAGTTGCAGAACGACAGGTCGCTTGGCGCACCGCAGTTCCCGGGTGATCAACCGGCCAGCGCCGACTTGATCAACGCCAAGGGCATTGCCGTCGGGTGGACTTCGATCCTCAGTTCCAGCCTGGTGGCCACGACGCGGTACGGCATCACACGGCGGTCCAACGAAACCACGGGCATTCAGAACGCCTCGGCCGTTACGTTCCGAAATCTGACGCCGCGATTCGCCCTGACGCGCGGCCTTTCGCGCCAGGTGCCGCTCCACCAGTTCGGGCAGGATTACGCCTGGACCCGCGGATCCCACGACATTCGCTTTGGCGGCGTGATGCGCCGCATTGAGAACGCATCCCGAAACTACAACAACTCCTTCCACCAGGCCATCGCGAATCTGTCGTGGCTGCGCGGCACCGGCAGTGACCTGCAGACGGGCGTGCCTGATCTGGCGGCCAGCAATCGCGTGGCTTACGGCGACGCCATGATGGCCGTGCTTGGAATCGTCACGCAGGGCACCGGGCGCTACAACTACAACATCGATGGCAGCCTGGTGCCGCTGGGCGCGCCAGTGCGGCGGCGGTTCCGCAATGAAGAGTATGAGATGTACGTCTCGGACTCCTGGCGGGTGAAGCAGAATCTCACCTTGACGCTGGGCTTGCGGTATTCGCTGATGCCACCCATCTATGAAGCCGACGGCGTGCAGTTGTCGTCCGACATCCCGCTGGGGCAATGGTTCAACTCCCGCGGTGTGCTGGGCGGATCGGGCCGCTCGCAGCAGGAGGCGGGCCGCATCAGCTACATTCTGGCGAATGGGCCCGGCGGCCGGGACATCTATCCCTTCCACAAGAAGAATTTCGCTCCCCGGGCCTCGCTGGCCTGGTCGCCGAGCGGCAAGGGCTGGCTGAGCAAGCTCACCGGCGGCCCTGGCCGGACATCGATCCGCGCCGGGTGGGGCATGTTCTACGACGTGATTGGCCAGCCGCTCACCCAGACCTACGACTCAAACGCCTTTGGTCTGGCCACCAGCCTCACCAATCCGGCCGGGCAGTTGACCAGTCTGACGGCGCCGCGTTTCGGCGGCTTCAACAGCCTGCCGGGTGAACTCATCCGGCCGGCCGCCCGTGGAGGCTTCCCGGCGACACCGCCGTCGAGCGGCGCGGGCAGCTTCGCCATCACGAACTCCATCGACGACACCTTGAAGATGCCTTACACGATGAACATGAACTTCTCGATTGGCCGCGAATTCAAGGGGGGCCTGTTCATTGAGGGCAGCTACGTGGGGCGGCTGTCGCGCCGGTCGCTCATGAATCGCGATCTCGCCATGCCCACCAATCTCACCGACACGCAGTCCGGCCAGACGTACTTCCAGGCGGCGTCGTATCTTGCCGCGGCGGTGGCTGCGCGGACGCCTGTCGCCGGCATTCAGGCGCAACCGTTCTTTGAGCGGTTCTTCCGCACCTTTGCCGGCAGCGGGCGCACCGCCACCCAGAACATCTTCCAGGATGTCGCGCGGTTTTATCCGAACGACTTCACTTCCACGCTCGCCGACATCGACCACTTCTGCGATCCGGTCTGCGGCGTCACGCCCAACCTGATGTTCAGCCCGCAGTTCTCCGCGCTTTCCGCCTGGAGTTCGGTGGGCAGCGGGGCCTATCACGCCATGCAGTGGGTGGTTCGCAAGCGCTTCTCCAGCAGCCTGACCGCGGACTTCAACTACACCTGGGCCAAGTCCATCGATCTGGGCTCACGCGCTGAGGACGCCGGGACGTTCACGGGCTTCGCCGTCAACACCTGGAACCTGCGGCAGCGGCGCGCGCCTTCCGATTACGACCAGCGCCAGATTGTCAACGCCTACGCCGTGTGGGAACTCCCCTTCGGCAAGGGCAAGCGCTGGGGCTCGAACTTCAACGGCTTCGCCAACGCGCTGCTGGGCGGCTGGCAGATGTCGCCCACCTGGCAGCAGTCCACCGAACTGCCGATCAGTGTCGGGAATGGGCGCAACTGGCCCACCAATTGGAACATCACAGGCTTCGCGACGCCGAAAGGCGTTCCTCCGGTGACCACCAAGACTGCCCAGATGCGCGGCATTGACGGACGCGTCACCGCGGGCATGTTCTCCAACGCGCAGGCCGCGCGCGACGCGTGGGACTTCACGCTGCCGGGCCAGTCCGGCAGCCGCAACAGTGTGCGGGTGGACGGCGTGTTTCAGATGAACCTGAGTGTGGGCAAGCGGTTCTGGATGCCCTACAGTGAAAACCACACACTGCAGTTCCGCTGGGAGACGTTCAACATCACCAACACGAACCGCTTCGATCTTGTTAATCTGGATCTCGGCAACGTTGGGGCATTTGGCCGCTACACGAGCTCGCTCGGTTCGCCGCGCCAGATGCAGTTCCTTCTGCGCTACGAATTTTAGTCGTCTGGTTGCTCTATCGACGGGCGGGGCTTACAAAGTCCCGCCCTATTTTTTTACACTGACGAATGACGATGGTGGCCCGCTGTGTACTTCTCATTGCGCTGATGGCGTATTCCGTCCGCGCCGCGGATCTGTTTGAAGCCCGCGTACGCCCTGTGCTTGCGTCACGCTGCCAGGCGTGCCACAACGCGACGCAGCGCATGGGCGCGGTGGACCTGGCGACGGGCGCCGCGCTTCCCGACCCCGCGCGATTCCTGGCTGCCATCGGTTACGAAGGGAAAGTGAAGATGCCGCCCGCCGGACGTCTGCCGGCGGAAGAGATGGATGCCCTGCGCCAGTGGGCGTCCCAGGGCCTTCCGTGGCCCAAGGCTGCCGTGCCGAAACAGGATGCAAGACCCTGGTGGCTTACACCCGTACGTGCCGCCGAGCCCCCTGGCCAGGGAAATCCGATCGACCGTTTTCTGGCCGTCGAACTGGCCAAGCGCGGACTTGAGTTCACGCCGCCGGCGTCACGGCTTGCCCTCATCCGCCGGGTGACCTTCGACCTTACCGGCCTGCCGCCCACGGAAACCGAGATCCAGGCTTTCGAGGAAGACCACTCCCCGCAGGCCTTCGCCCGGGTTGTCGACCGCCTACTGGCCTCGCCTCGCTACGGTGAAAAATGGGGACGCCACTGGCTTGACGCGGCCCGCTTCGCGGATTCCACCGGCGCCGATGAAGACCACCGGTATCCCCACGCGTGGCGCTATCGCGACTACGTCATTGACGCCTTCAACAACGGAACCCCGTACGACCGTTTCATCCGGGAACAGATCGCCGGCGATCTCATGCCGCCAGTTGATGGCGCTGAAATCAACCCCCGGGGCATCATCGCCACCGGATTTCTGGCTCTGGGCCCCAAGCTGATCGCGGAACAGGACAAGACGAAAATGTTCTACGACATCGTCGATGAGCAGATTGATGTCACGGGCCGTGTGTTCCTGGGCCTGACGATTGCCTGCGCGCGTTGCCACGACCATAAGTTCGACCCCATCTCAACCCGCGACTACTACTCGCTTGCGTCCATCTTTGCGTCCACGCGGCAACTGGCCAAGCTGGAAGGCACCGTTTCTCAGCTTTATTTCGCGCCGCTTGCCGGGCGCGCGGCCACCGCGGCCTGGGAGGGACACCGCAAGCGGGTGGAGGAGAAACAGAAGGAGATCGACAAGATCGCGGCCGAGGAGACCACGCGGTACCGCGAGAGCCTGTACCCGCGTCTGGCGGACTATATGCTGGCGGCCTTTGACGTTTATCACAACGGCTTCACGGCCGCCGATGCGGCTCTTCGCCGTTCACTGGACGCCAAGGTGGTTGAACGCTGGGCTACGTACCTGAAGCCCACGCGCGAGCGCCGCCCGCAGTTGGAGGCCTTCTATCACAACGGGCGCAAGGACGAAGCGGCGGCTGAGTACCAGCGCCAGTTCGAGGATCACCGCGCTGCACGGGCCCGCGACAAGGAGCGCAAGTTCCTGGCCGGCGAGAACCGCTTCTATAGCGAGGTGCTGAACGGCCCGTTCTCAATTCCGGCGGCCGAGCGCCAGCGGGTCTTCTCTTCATCGGGCTGGGCCCGGTACGCAGCGGGCACCGCGGAACTGGAAGCGCTGAAGAAGTCGGCGCCGCCCGACCCCCCGCTGGCCTGCGCGGTGGCGGAAGGCGACCCGGTCTCCCAGCACGTCTTCATTCGCGGGAACCCGCAGGCTCATGGCGCCGCCGTGGAAAAGCGGCTGCCGGTGATCCTGGCCGGCGCTGAGCAGACCGCCATCACCCAAGGCAGCGGCCGCCGCGAACTGGCGGACTTCATTGCGAGCGCCGGGAATCCGCTGACGGCCCGAGTGATGGTGAACCGCATCTGGCAATGGCATTTCGGCGAGGGCATTGTGCGAACCCCGAGCAACTTCGGCAAGCTGGGCGAGCCTCCCACGCACCCCGAACTGCTGGATTATCTGGCCGCGCGCTTTGTTGGCTCGGGATGGAGTATCAAGGCTATGCACCGGCTGATCCTGCTTTCGCGGGCCTATCAGCAATCGAGCGCCGCGCCGGCGGCCGCGGTTGACCGCGACCCCGAGAACCGCTGGCTTGGGCGCTTTCCGCGCCGCCGGCTGCAGGTGGAGGAGATTCGGGATTCGCTGCTTGCGATGGATGGCTCGCTGGACCTGACCACGGGCGGAACCCTTATGTCCGGTAGCGGCACTGACAAGGAGTTCGCCGAGGACCGGAAGAGCTTCAACCCCGATGCCAGCCGCCGCCGTCTGGTTTACCTGCCGCTCCGCCGGTCGAATCTGCCGAGCCTTCTCAACCTGTTCGATTTCGGCGACGCCACCACCACCGGGGAAGGGCGCACCCAGACCAATGTCGCGCCTCAAGCGCTCTTTCTGATGAACAGCCCGTTTGTCGAGCAGCGCGCCTCGACGTTTGCCGGCCGTCTTGAAGGCGCCCCGCCCGAGCGTGTGGCGAAGGCGTATTGGCGTATTCTGAACCGCCCGGCCCGGCCGGGAGAGATCGACGCCGCGCTTGCCTATTTGGCCGGGTATCCGGGCCACTCGGAAAAGCTCGCGTGGACGAGTTTTCTGCGTACTTTGATGGCGTCGAACGAGTTCATGTATGTTCAATAGCATGCCTGGGCAATCTCCAATACCGCGCCGCCACCTGCTGCGGGCCGCGGCCTGCGGGTTTCCTCTGCTGGGATTGCGCGGCCTGCTGGAGGGCGCTTCCGGTCCGCTGGCGCCGCGCAAGCCGCACCACCGGGCTCGCGCCCAACGCGTGATTTTCCTCTTCATGCATGGCGGGCCCTCTCACCTGGACACGTTCGATCCGAAGCCGCTTCTGACGCGCGATCATGGCAAGCCTCTTCCCTTCAAGCGGCCGCTGACGTTCGCCGAAGGCAACACCGGGATGCTGTTCAAGTCGCCCTGGCGCTTTGAACAGCGTGGCCAAAGCGGCCTGCCTGTCTCCGAGCTTTTTCCCCACCTGGCACGCTGCGCTGATCAACTCTGCGTGATCCGTTCCATGGTGGGCGATAGCGTTGCCCACGGCGGCGCCGTGCTGCAGCTTCACACCGGTTCGAACACGTTCACCCGCCCGAGCATGGGCGCCTGGGTGACTTATGGGCTGGGAACGGAAAACCACAATCTGCCGGCCTACATCACAGTTCGTCCGGGCCTCTCCCATGGCGGGGCGAAGAACTGGAGTTCCGGCTTCCTGCCCGCCGCCTACCAGGGCACCTCGATCGGCCACGGCGGCGTCAGCATTGACGATCTTAGGGTTCCTATTGAGCATCTCAGCAACGGCAGTGTCACCACGGAGCAGCAACGCTACGAACTCGACATGCTGCGCAAGATGAATGAGCAGGCCACCGATCGCCGCCGCCAGGACCCTGAACTGGACGCGCGCATCCAGGCCTTCGAACTCGCCTTTCGGATGCAGACCGAAGCGCCCGAGGCCTTCGATATCACGCGTGAATCGGCCGCCACGCGCCGTCTCTACGGTCTTGAGGAGACGGAAACGCGCGACTTTGGCTGGCAGTGCCTGATCGCCCGCCGCCTGGCGGAGCGGGGTGTCCGTTTCATTCAGATCAACCACGAATACGGGCCCGGCAACGAAGTGGGATGGGACGCCCATAGCGAGCTGATACGGCTGCATACCCGCACCGCGCTGATGGTGGATAAACCGATCGCCGGTCTGCTGACCGATCTTCAATCGCGCGGCCTGCTGGATGACACTCTGGTTGTGTGGAGCGGCGAATTCGGGCGCACACCCATCACGGAGGCGGGCGACGGCCGCGACCACAACCCCTACGGCTACTCATCGTGGATGGCCGGGGCGGGTGTGAAGGGCGGCTTCGCCTATGGAGCGACCGACGATTACGGCTACCACGCGGTGGAGAATCGCATGCATATCAACGATCTGCATGCCACCATGCTCCACATCCTGGGGCTGGATCATGAACGCCTTACCTATTTCCACGCAGGCCGCAATTTCCGCCTTACCGACGTTGCGGGCAGGGTGGCGCACGACATATTGAGTTAACGGAGAATCATCACATGGCAACCACTCGCAGGAATTTTGTTGGCGGCGCGGTGGCGCTTGCCGCTCCCGTGGCCGGGGCGACCATGCCCCGGCGGGTTTTGGGCAAGACGGGCCTGCAGGTCTCGGTGCTTGGGCTGGGCGGCGCCCGCATCGGCATGCTGCTTGAGAATCAGCCCGCCATTGACGTGGTGCGGCGGTGCTATGACCTGGGCATGAACTATTTCGATGCCGCCGCGGCCGGCGCCTACGGCCTGAGCCAGGCCCGGTATGGAGTGGCGCTGAAAGGCCTGCGCGACAAGATCATCATCGGGACCAAGACACGCCAGCGCACGTTCACGCAGGCCCAGCTTGATCTGGACCAAAGCCTGGCCAATCTCGGCACCGATTACCTGGATCTCTACCAGGTGCACAACGTGATCAACGATGAGGACATCGAGTTCATCTTCGGGCCGAAGGGTGTGATGGAGATGATCGAGCGGGCGAAGAAGGCCGGCAAGATTCGTTTCATCGGCGTTACCGGCCACACCGACCCGGCCGTTCTCAATCGCATCATTGAGCGCTATCCGTTCGACACGGTGCTCATGCCTTTGTCGGTGACCGACGGGGGCAACGCCCAGAAGAGCTTCGAGCAGGTGACGCTTCCGCTGGCACGCAAGAAGAACATGGGTGTGATTGCGATGAAGATGCTGGGGGCCGGCCAGATTCTGCAACGCAAGGCGGCCACGGTTGAGGAGTGCGTGTCCTACACGCTCACGCTTCCGGTATCGACGGCGATTCTCGGCTGCCAGCAGGTGGCGCAGGTGGAACAGGCCGCCGCCCTCGGACGCGCGGCCAAGCCCCTGAGCGCCAGCGCCATGGAGACTCTGCGGCAGCGCGTCGCCGGGCAATTCGAACTGGCCGCGCTTGAGCCGTGGAAGCGGCTGCCTTCCGTTGAACCCCGCCAAGACGAGTACGTGGCCGACTGATGGCCTTCCCGGCACCCGCCCGCCGGCTGGGGCTGATCGACGCCACGATGATCATCACCGGATCGATGATCGGCGGCGGCATCTTTCTTGCGCCCGCGATTATTGCGGGCATCATGCTGAGTTCCGGGGCGGGCCCGGGCAGCTTCATTCTGATCTGGATTGTTGGCGGTATGCTCACCCTGTGCGGCGCCCTTTCGTTCGGCGAACTGGCTGCCGCCATGCCCGCCACGGGCGGACAGTATGTGTTTCTGAGCAAAGCCTTCTCGCGCTTCTGGGGTTACCTTTACGGCTGGACCGTTTTCTCGGTGATCCAGACCGGGTTCATAGCGGCCGTGGCGGTGGCCTTTGCGAACTACCTGGGAGTGTTCTTCCCCTGGATCAGCGGGTCGAACAGGCTGATCGACGCGGCGGGCCTTTCGTTTACCACGGTCCAACTGGCGGCCATTGGGCTGATTGCGGCGCTGACGCTGCTGAATGCCCGGGGACTCAAGGAGGCGGCCGTTCTGCAGAACATCTTCAGCTTCACCAAGATGGGGGCGCTGGCCGCTCTTATCCTGGCGGGGCTGCTCTCCGGCCGCGGCGACTGGACCCATTTCCAGCCCTTTCTGCCCCCGGCCATCAACATTGCCGTTCTGGCCGGCATCGCGGTGGCGATGTCCAAGGCCCTGTTCGCCTATGATGCCTGGAACGTCGTGACCTTTCTTGCGGAAGAAGCGAGAGACCCGGCCCGCACGCTCCCGCGCGCGCTGTTCCTGGGCACGCTTTCGGTGACACTGATCTACACGCTCACCAACACGTCGTTCCTCTACGTTCTGTCGCTTCCCGAAGCCGCCGCCGCGCCGGATCAGCGCATCGCCGCCCATGTGGCCGGCGTGGTTGTGGGGCCAGCCGCCGTTACTCTGATCGCGGCGGCCATTCTGGTTTCCACCGCGGGCTGCGTGAATGGCCTGATCCTGTCAGGACCGTGGCTTTACCACGCCATGGCCAAGGACGGGCTCTTCTTCGCGGGCGCCGCGCAACTCCACCCGGCAACCCGTCTGCCGTTCCGTTCGCTGCTCTATCAGTCAGCCTGGGCGGTGGGTTTGGTTCTGACCGGAAGCCTGGGCGCGCGTGGTGCGCAGTTGTTCAGCGACCTGCTTACGTTTACTTCCTTCGCATCGCTTCTGTTCAATGCTCTGACCGTGGCCGGGCTGTTCGTTCTTCGCCGCACTCTGCCTGACATGCCGCGGCCGTACCGTGTTCCGGCGTATCCGATTCTGCCCGCGCTCTACATCGCCACCGCCGTCTTTTTCCTGGTCTTTGTCGCCATCGGCGATCCGCGCAATGCCGGTTTCGGAGCCCTTGTCATTGCCGCCGGTGTCATCCCCTATCTCTACTGGAAAGGAGCCACTGCATGATCTCGCGCCGTTCCCTCATCGCTCTTCCTCTGGCCGCCGCCGCGCAGGAACACCCCGACGGACGCCCAAGGGTGGCAACGCCCCGCGCGACCTCCGGCGATCCCATCGAGCCCGATTGGAAAGAACGTCTCACGGTGACCGTGGGCCCCGCCAATGCGGACATTGTTGGCGTAACGGAACGGGCTGTACAGGCCGCGGTGGATTCCGTCGCCCGATGGGGCGGGGGCACCGTGCGCCTGCTGCCTGGCGCTTATCGCTTCCGCAACGCTGTTTACCTTGCCAGCGGCATCCGCATGCTGGGCGCCGGGGCGGAGACGGTGATTACCAAGGAAGCGTCGGTGAAGTCCGCTCTGGCGCAGGACTCGGACTGGTACGACCAGGAGATCACGCTGGCCAACGCCGCTGGTTTCCGCGTTGGCGACGGGGTCTGTCTGCGTGCCAAGAATCCGCACGACAACGGCAACGTGGTGATCAAGCGCACGCTGGTGGCGCGAACCGGCAACCGCTTCAAGCTGGACCGTGGCCTGCGCGAGAACGTATGGCTGATGGGCACGCCCACGGCGTCCACGCTCTTCCCGCTCTTCAGCGGCGAGAACATTCAAAACATCCGCATTGAAGGCATCACGTTCGATGGCAACAAGGCCAACAATGAGGAGCTTGACGGCAACTACGCCGGGTGCATCTTCCTTCAGGATTGCGCGCGGATTCACATCTCCGGCGTTACCGCCCGCAACTACCGCGGCGACGGGATCAGTTGGCAGATCTGCCACGACCTGACCGTCGAGAACTGCGCCAGCGTGGACAACACCGGGTTAGGCCTGCATCCGGGATCCGGCTCGCAGCGCCCGCTCATTCGCAACAATCGCATGGCCGGCAATGACCAGGGCCTGTTTTTCTGCTGGGGTGTGAAGTGGGGGCTGGCCGAACGCAACGTCATCGAGAACAGCCGCCGCTACGGGATCTCGATCGGGCATCGCGACACCGACAACATCATCCGCGACAATGACATCCGCGGCAGCGCCGAAGTGGGCATTCTTTTCCGCAAGGAGCGCGGACCAGCCTTCAACGCCCATCGCAATCGGGTGGAGAACAACCGCATCGACGGCGTCACGCGGGACGCGGGTATCGGCATCGACATCCAGGGCCAGACGGGACAGGTCACCATTCGCGGCAACACGATCACGGAGCGCGCCGCGCCGGCCCAGCGCGTGGGTGTGCGCATTGGCGCCGAAGCCGGTGAGATCATGCTGGCGGCGAACAACATTTCGGGCTTCTCGACACCGGTAAGCGACCTGCGAAAGAAGGCCTGACCAGGTTGCAGGAAGAGTCCCAGGGCCGGCTCTACGACAGCGCTCTGATGCGGCGTTTGTTCGCCCGCCTGCGCCCATACCGGCGCGCGCTCATCCTGACGGTCGCCGTGCTGCTGGCGAACGCCGCGGTGCAGGTGGCCGGCCCGCTGCTGACGCGTTACGCCATTGATCGCTACATTGCGCCCGCCGCCAATCCGGCCCCTTCACTCGACTTCGTGTTCAGTTCCGATCCACGCTCGGGGCTGGCGCAGGTTGCACTGGTCTACCTTCTTGCCGTGGCGGCCGGACTGTTTCTTGAGTACTGGCAGCAGTACCTGATGACCCGCACCGGGCAGCTTGCGATGTTTGGCCTTCGGCGCGACGCCCTGGCCCACCTGCAGCGGCTCGACATTGCCTACTACGACCGCAATCCGGTGGGCCGTCTGGTGACCCGCGTCACCAGCGATGTCGATGTGCTCAACGAGATGTTTTCCACCGGCATTGTGACCCTGATCGGCGACCTCTTCACCCTCACGTTCGTCACAATCGCCATGTTCCGCCTGGATGCCGGGATGACGTTCATGCTGCTGGGCGTGATGCCCTTTGTCTTCGCCGCCACGATGCGCTTTCGCGCCGCCGTGGCCGAGAGCAACCGCCGCATCCGCACCGCCGTTGCCCGCATCAACTCGCATCTGCAGGAAAACGTCACCGGTGTTCCGGTGCTTCAACTTTTCAACCGCGAGGAGCAGAGCGCCCGCGAGTTCGCCGCCATCAACCGGTCCCACATGGACGCCTTCAAGGATTCCATCACGGCCTATGGCTGGTTCTACCCGGTGGTTGAATTCCTGGGCATGTTCGCGCTCGCGCTGCTGCTGGCATATGGCGGCCTGCGGGTTCGTTCCGGCGAACTGACGCTCGGCGTGCTGGTGGCCTTTCTGCAGTACGGTATGCGCTTCTTCGGGCCCATTCAGGATCTGAGCGAGAAGTACAACATCCTGCAATCCGCCATGGCGGCGGCGGAGAGAGTGTTCGCGCTGCTGGACGAACCGGTGGGCGTTCGGCCGCCGGCGAACCCCACGCCTGTGCCCGCACGGGGCGGCCTGGCATTCCAAGACGTCTGGTTCGCCTACAAGGGCGAGGATTGGGTGCTCCGGGGAGTTTCATTCCACGTCGATCCCGGCGAGACGGTGGCTGTGGTGGGCCATACGGGCGCGGGCAAGACGACGCTTGCCAGTCTTGCTCAGAGGTTCTACGATGTTCAGCGCGGCGCGGTGCTGTATGGCGGCGTCGATGTCCGCGAGTTCGACATGCGGGAACTGAGGCGGCGCTTCGGTGTGGTACCCCAGGACCCGCATCTGTTCACGGGCACGCTGCGCGAGAATCTCGAACTTGGCCGCCCCGCCTCCGAAGCCGCGATTCAAGCCGCCGTCGAACGCGTGAACCTTGCCCCATTCGTTCAATCGCTGCCCGGGGGGCTGGCCTACGAGGTGCGTGAGCGCGGCGCCGGACTTTCCACCGGCCAGAAACAACTGGTGGCCTTCGCCCGCGCCCTGGCCCGCGACCCCGAGTTCCTTATCCTGGATGAAGCAACTTCAAGCGTCGACACGGAGACTGAGATGAAGATCCGGGATGCCTTGGATCACCTGGTGGAAGGCCGCACGTCGATTATCATTGCGCATCGGCTTTCGACGATCCAGCGTGCCGATCGTATTCTGGTGATGCACCGCGGCCAGGTGCGCGAAACCGGCACCCACCAGGAACTGCTGGCCGCCCGCGGGCTCTATTGGAAGCTCTACCAGTTGCAGTACAAGGACCAGGAACGAGCGTCGATTCAGTAGTGAATCAATCGAGGAGCGCCAGGTGGTACGATTTCCTGCCGGCGCGAAGCAGCAGCGCCCCCGGCCACCCAACATCGTCCATGGTGACCATTTTGCGCCCGGCGTCCACGCGCTGGTTGTTCAGATAGACACCGCCGCCTTCCACGAGCTTCCGCGCGGCGCCCTTGCTTTCGGCCAGGCGGGTTGAAACCAGGAGGTCGAGGAGCGGTGCCCCGGGCCCCTCCAGCGATGCCCGCCCGAGGCGTGAAGAGGGCACTTCACGAGCCAGTAAAGCGATCGTTTCAGAATCGGGCGTTTCCGTCGAACCGAACAGGATGCGCGATACGTTGTCCACCGCCCGCGCCGCCCCGTCGCCATGGACGACGCGCGTGCACTCCGTGGCCAGCGTTCGCTGCGCCACGCGTGCCCCGGGGTTCGTTTCCACGTTTCGCTCCAACTCGCCGATGGCGGCCTGGTCGAGGAAGGTGAACAGCTTGAGATGCGCCACTACGTCCGAGTCCGCAGTCTGCATCCAGTATTGGAACATCTGGTAGGGGCTGGTGAGGTTCGCATCCAGCCACACGGCGCCCTCTTCCGTCTTGCCGAACTTCTTCCCGCTGGACGTGGTGAGCAGGGGGAAGGTGATGCCCTCGGCGCGAATCCCTAGCACCCGCCGGATCAGGTCCGTGCCGGAAACGATGTTTCCCCACTGATCGCTGCCGCCCATCTGGATGGTGCAGCCGTGCTCCCTGGCCAGATGCAGGAAGTCGTAGGCTTGCAGCAGCATGTAGCTGAACTCGGTGAATGAGATCCCGTGGTCGCGCTCTTCGAGGCGCATCCGCACGGAGTCACGCTTCACCATTTCGTTCACTGAGAAATGCTTTCCCACGTCGCGTAGAAAACCCACAAGATCGAGCTTCGTCAGCCAGTCGGCGTTGTTCAGCATCAGGCCGGCGCCGGGGGTTGAGAGGTCGATGAAGCGGCTCAACTGCGCGTGGATCCCCTGGGCGTTCTGGTAGACCTTCTCCGGCGTCAGCAGCATCCGTTCGGCGGACTTTCCGGAAGGGTCGCCGATCAGACCGGTGCCGCCGCCCACCAGCGGAATGGGACGGTGGCCATGCCTTTGAGCGTGAGCCAGGGCCATGACCGGCACCAGGCTGCCGAGGTGCAGGCTCGCCGCCGTGGGGTCAAACCCGATGTAGATCGTCCGGCGGGACTCGCGCAGATAGCCGCCGATGGTATCGGGACTGGTGGTCTGCGCAAGGAAGCCGCGCCAGGCGAACTCTTGGAGGAGATCGTTCATAAAGGGGGAACCTTGATTTTAGCGGCCCCCGTCACGCCAGGTCGAGTGCGATCCCCTGGTGAATGCCGATCTTCGGCCTTTCGCGCTCTAAAGCCCGCTCACCGGAGCCACGATGATCGGCGTGGTGCTGGGCGCCGGCGAGCCGGCTTCCGGCTCATCCGACACTGCCACTGCGCCCAGGGACCGCGTGTCCACCTGGCCCTCCAGGATATGGACCGCGGAACCATCGGCCCGCACCTTGAACAATCCGGCCGGCCGCGGCGCCTGGCCACGGGGGATCAGCCACATCTCATACGTGCGCCCCGCGGCAAGCTGCGGGAGGTTCGCGGCGATCAACATCACGCCGCCCGAAGCATTGACGAATACGTTGCCGCGCGGCTGCTGCTGCTGGCCCTGGCCGAAGCCCACCAGACGTGTCTCCGGGCTATCCAGAAAACGCATCGCCTGCTGATATCGAGCCAGTTCCAGGTTGGCCCGGCGAAGTTCCAGCCGCGCATCCACCAGTTCATGGATGCGCTGCTGATCCTGCCCGTGGAACCAGGTGACAACCGCCACCAGCGCCGCCGCCATGCCGCCCAGCGCGCTCAGCCACATCCAGGAAAAGCCCCGCGGCTTCACCAGCGCCGACACCGCCCGGCGCAGGCGGGAAGGCGGAGCCTGCTCCGGCGTCATTGCGCCGAGGAGCGTGGCCATGGCCATCGCCGACCGGAGAAGTGCCTGGGTTTCGGCGGATCCCTCGGCCAGGTGCCGCTCAATCTCCTCGCGTTCGGCCGGCTCCGCCAGTCCCAGGGCGTACATGTCGCAGATCTCGCGAAGTTCATCGTGGTTCATACGGCCTCCACGCGCGACATTTCATCGCGGAGCAGCTGCAGCGCTGTTCGCGCCCAGGTCTTCACTGTTCCCAGCGGCGTCTGCATGCGGTCCGCAATCTCGGTCTGCGACATGCCCTGGTAGTACGCCAGTTCGATCACGGTGCGTTGCTTGTCGGTCAGCTTGCCGAACGCGCCGGCCAGCGCCCGCAGACGCCCGGCGTTCATCATGTCGGCTTCGAAGTCGCGGAACAGGGAAGGGTGCTCCAGCCGGTCGATTTCGAGCGCCGCCGGCTGATTCCGCCCCTCCACGCTGCGCACATAATCGATGGCGCGGTTGCGGGCGACGGTCAGCACCCATGGCCCCAGGGCGCCGCGCTCGGGGTCGAACGCCTGGACACGGTTCCACACCCGCAGGAAGGTCTCCTGGACAAGGTCTTCGGCCACGGCGCTATTGTTCACCACGCGCAGAATCAGGGAGTAGGCAATCCGTCCATAGCGGTCATACAGGTCGCTCATTGCCGCCGGGTCCCGCTCGCGCAGCCGGCGTACCAGCGCGCTGTCGTCCTTGAACTTGAGGACCACAGAAAGAAGTGGAAAAAGCCACAGAATCATAAAGTCCGCCTCTGTCCGGGCGCGGAGCGCCCGGTTCCATATCGTCTCATACACTCAATAACGGTTGCCAGGCAGATTCCGGATTGTCCCGCCTCCGTGGATGGTTTTTGAAGGGATTGTAAAAGTAGCGTAAAGCCGTCCGGATATCGAAACCGATTTCCGGCGGGCGCCGTTCATATGGGTGTAAGCCGCAGGGCGCCAGGTAGTAGAAAAGGCGGCCGGGGCGGCAAGGAGGCTGATCAATGAAACGTTTTGCGATGACCCTGATTGCGATGACAATGGCCACGGCGGCGTTCGCCGATACGCCGGACCGCACCACCGAAGCGCTGGCGAAGAAAGTCCGCCGCGAACTGGTGACGCTCCCGTTCCTGAGCGTGTTCGATAACCTCTCATTCTCCATCGAGAATGACCGTGTTGTCCTGCAGGGCCAGGTCATTCGTCCCACCCTGCGCAGTTCCGCCGAAAATGTCGTCAAACGCATCGAAGGCGTGACCGGCGTGGTGAACAACATTGAAGTGCTGCCGCTGTCGAACTTCGACAACCAGTTGAGGCTGGCGGTGTTCCGGGCCGTCTATGGCAACGTGGTGCTGAACCGCTATGCCCTCAACCCCAATCCGTCCATCCGGATTGTGGTGAAGAACGGCAACGTGACGCTCGAAGGCGTGGTGGCCTCCCCGATGGACGGAAACGTTGCCTTCATCGCGGCCAACGGCGTACACGGAGTCTTCCAGGTCACCAACAACCTGCGCGTCGAGAACGCCCGGTTGTAACGCCCGAAGCCTCCCGGAGAAGAGCCTCGCGGGCAGCAGTCCCCCGCTTGATGGCGTCTCCGTGGGAAAGCCGGTCTGAGGGGTCCGGCTTTCCTCTCCAGCCCCACCGGTGCGACATCGCCGGTGGGGCTTTTTTCATGTCTGAAACCGTCATGAGATACTAAGAATCTCGCTGGCATGTGGCCGGAAGTTAGCGCCGCGCCGCGGGCCCTGGGCCGACGCTGATGAAGATCCCTGCCTTCTACCCCATTCTCGACACCACCCTTTACACCACCCTTTCCACGAGGCTCGAGCCCGCCCAGGACGAGATTCCCACGCTGGCGGCCGTCGCAACCCTGCTTGATTGCGGCGCCCGAATTCTCCAACTGCGCCACAAGGCACCCTTCACCCGCGGGGTCACTGCCATGGCGGCCGAAATCGGCGAACTGTGCCGGCAGGCAGGCGCTATCTACATCATCAATGACCGGGCGGACATCGCCGCCGCACTGGGCGCGGGAATTCACGTTGGCCAGGACGACCTGGCGCCCGCCGAGGCCCGTCGGATCGCGGGTCCCGATGCCGTGCTGGGATTTTCCACCCACAATGCCGCGCAACTCGCGCAGCCCGGTACCGAACCGGCGGATTACCTCGCCGTGGGGCCGATTTTCGCCACCGGCTCCAAGGTAAACCCCGATCCTGTGGTTGGCCTGGCCGCCCTTCGGGAACTTCGCGCCATCACCAGCAAGCCGTTGGTGGCCATCGGCGGCATCTCGCTCGAGAATGCCGGCGCCGTCCTGGGGACCGGGGTGGATTCGGTGGCGGTGATCGGGGGCTTGTTCGCCGGCTGCACCACCACGGCCAGCCTGGCGTCGCGCACCCGGCTGTGGATGGCGGCCACGCGCTAGCGCCGGGCACCCCGCATGGTGTACAACAAAACCTATGTGCCTTCCGGCGGCTGCCGAGCCGCCAGTCCGGCCTGACGTCAGAATCGAGGCGATCCTAACCATGAGTCTTTTCGCAACCAAGCCGCTGGAGCAACTGCTGTCGGAGGCCGAAGGCAGGCACGAGCTCAAACGCACTCTGGGCGGCGTGCAACTGGTGGCTCTGGGCATCGGCGCCATCATCGGCGCCGGCATCTTCACGCTCGCCGGCGTCGCGGCGGCCAACCATGCGGGACCAGCGGTGGTCTATTCGTTCATCCTGGCCGCCATCGGCTGCGCGCTGGCCGGTTTCTGCTACAGCGAGTTCTCCACGATGATCCCCATCGCAGGCAGCGCCTACACGTATGCCTACGCCACGATGGGTGAACTGCTGGCGTGGATCATCGGCTGGGCACTGGTTCTTGAATACGCGGTGGGCGCGGCAACGGTGGCGGTCGGATGGTCCGCTACCCTGGTTTCGATCTTGAAGGATTTCGGCATCACGTTTCCCCAGACGCTTCTGGCCTCGCCGTTCGATGGCAACCCAGGGTCCATGAACCTGTTCGCGCTGCTGGTGATCTTCCTGGTGTCGGCGGTGTTGATTGTGGGTATTCAGGAGTCGGCGCGGTTCAACTCACTGATCGTCGCCGTGAAGCTGGTGGTGGTGGTGCTGTTCATCACCGTGGGTTACTTCTATGTCAACGATTCCAACTACACCCCCTTCCTGCCCGAAAACACGACGGGCAAGTTTGGCGATTTCGGCTGGACCGGCGTGGCCCGCGCGGCGGGCATGATCTTCTTCGCCTACATCGGCTTTGACGCCGTTTCCACCGCCGCGCAGGAAGCGAAGAATCCCAAGCGCGACATGCCTATCGGCATCATCGGGTCGCTTGCCGCCTGCACCGTGCTCTACATTCTCTACGCACTGGTGTTGACCGGCATTGTGAACTACAAGGACCTGGCCGTGCCCGCTCCCCTGGCGGTGGCCGTGGACCGCATCACGGATTACCCCTGGCTGGGCAAGCTGATGAAGCTCGGGTCGCTCGCCGGTCTGACGTCGGTGATGCTGGTGATGCTGCTGGGCCAGTCTCGCGTGTTTTACTCCATGTCCCGCGACGGTCTGCTGCCCAAGGTCTTCTCCCAGATCCATCCGAAGTTCAAGACGCCGTACCTTTCGAATCTCATCCTGATGGTGACCGTCTCCATCCTGGCGGCCTTCACCCCGATTTCGGTTCTGGGGAGCCTCACCAGCATCGGCACGCTTTGCGCGTTCGTGCTGGTCTGCATCGGCATCATTATCATGCGCCGCACGCAGCCGAACCTTGAGCGGCCATTCCGCACGCCCTTCGTTCCGCTGCTGCCCATTCTGGGTGTGCTGGCGAACGTGGCCCTGATGGCTTCGCTTGACGCGCTGACGTGGCAGGCGTTCGGTGTCTGGATGGTGCTGGGGCTGGTGGTCTACTTCCTCTACAGCCGTTCACACAGCCGTCTTGCCTTGGGCCGATGAGAACGCTCGCAGCCTCACTGGTGCTGGCGGCGGTTTGCCGCGCGCAGACGCCGGAGGTGGCGCTGATGCTGGGGGATCTCATCCGGGCGGATACCAGCAACCCACCCGGGCTCACCGATTCCGTGAGCCGCTACCTTGACGCGAAGCTGAAGCCGCTCGGCATCGCCACGGAGATCATCCAGACCCCGGTTGCGGGCAAGACCCACTTCATCGCGAGGTTGAAGGGCGATGGCAGCAAGAGACCCGTCCTTATCGCAGCGCACTCCGACGTGGTGGGCGTGGAACGCGAGAAGTGGACCGTCGATCCGTTCGCGGGCCTGATTCGCGACGGCTACGTCTGGGGACGCGGCGCGATCGATTTCAAGGGCGGGCTGGCCGTCTTCACACAGGCGGTGATGGAGATTGCGCGCGCCCGCACCCCGCTGGCCCGCGACATCATCCTGCTGGCCGAGGCGGATGAGGAGGGCAGCGGGCCGCACTCCACCACCTGGCTGGCCAACAATCACTGGGACAAGATCAACTGCGAGTTCGCGCTCAATGAGGGCGGCTGGATCATCCGCGACCCGGCCGGCAAGGTGCTCTACGTCAGCATCTCGACCAACGACAAGGTGTCCGTCACGCTCACTCTTACCGCTCGCGGGACCTCCACGCACTCCTCGCTGCCGCGGCCCGACAACGCCATCTACACCTTGGCGCGCGCCCTGGCCCGGCTCTCTGAGTACGACACCAAGCCGCGTCTCACGGACTCCACGCGCCGCTTCTTCCGGGCCCTGGGCGACGTGAGCCCGGAGCCGATGCGGACCCACTTCCGCAATCTGGCCGATGGCAGGGACGAGAAGCTGGTGGACGCCGCCAGCAAGGCCATCAGCGAGAACACGCTGCTGCACGCCATCATGCGCAACACCATCGCCCCGGTGATGTTGAACGCGGGCTTTCGCGGCAATGTGATTCCGGGTTCGGCCGAGGCCACGGTGAACTTCCGCATCATTCCAGGAACCACGCCCGAGGAACTGATCACGGAAGTCAGCCGGGTGGTCAACGATCCGCGGGTGGACGTGCGCTGGACGCCCACGATGTCGATGCGCAACCCGACACCGGAACAGGTCCGGGAGCAGGAAGCGGCCGACCGCCGGCGCATGAGCCAACCTGAGTCCGCCCCGGCGGGCATCCTGTATGACTCCCTTGTCGGCGCCTCGCGCGAGGTCTACCCCGGCGCTCTGGTGACACCGTACCTGTTCCAGGCCGGCACTGACTCCTACCCCTGGCGGTCGCGCGGTGTGCCCGTTTACGGCATCTACCCCTATGCGATCAACGCCGATGACCTGACCAGGATGCACGGCAACGATGAGCGCGTGCCTGTGGATTCCCTGGTGGCCGGCGTGGAACTGATGAAGCGCACGCTCCTCAAGGTGGCCGCCCGGTAGCGCGTGCTACCATGGCGTCATGTTGCGTAACCGCTTTGTGGTGCTATTGACGATGCTCGCCGTAGGTTCACTGCCCGCCTTGGCGAAGCCGAACTATGCCGGCGAATGGAAGCTGGTGCTCGAAAAGAGCGACTTCGGCCCGATGCCTCCCCCGGAAAAGCTGACGCGGACGATTGAGCAAACCGAGACGGAAGTGAAGGCAAAGACCGTCAGCACCAGCGCGAACGGCGAGAGCACCTATGAGTCCACCTACTCCACGGAAGGCAAGGAGACCAAGTTCAACCAGCGCGGCGAAGTGAAGGCCGTGGGCAACTGGGACGGCGACGTGCTGGTGGTGAAGATGAAGCGCGAGTTCCAGGGCATGGAGCTTGACATTCTGGAGAAGTGGGAGTTGGGCGATGACGGCAAGACGCTCACTATCACCGATACCATCAACACACCCCAGGGCGAGTTCGTCCTGAAGTACGTGCTGGCCAAGCAGTAGTCCAGGGCAGGGGCGGAAGTTTGGGCGGCTTCCAGCGTAGCGATTTCGAGGAACAGCTGGCGTTGCTGCGCGCCCGCGAGGCCCGCATCAGCGCGCGGTATGCGTCCGCCGGCGCGGCTCCGGCTCGCGAGCGGCCCAAGGCTCTGGATATCGCCGAGATCCTGCCGGGCGGGGAAGTGGCCACGCCGCTGGGGGCACACTTTGAAACCTCGCGATTGTACCCGCGGACGGGCCGCCACGGGTCCTTTGAACTGTCGTGCTTTGAGGAATTGCCGGCCGATCTGCTGAGCGCGATTTCGAGCGAGGCGATTCCGAATTTCGACATCCGCCGCGTGGCCTTCCTGGATACCGAGACGACGGGGCTTGCGGGCGGCAGCGGCACCTGCGCTTTTCTCATCGGCGTGGGCGCCGTGACGGAGCATGGGTTCGAGCTGCGCCAGTTCTTCATGCGCGATTACGATGAGGAGGCAAGCCAGTTGCATGCCCTGTCGGAGACTCTGGCCGGCTTCGATGTCCTGATCACCTACAACGGCCGTACCTATGACCAGCCCCTGCTTGAATCGAGATACATCCTGGCGCGGCAGCGGCCCCCGTTTGCCCGGCTGGAGCACCTGGACCTGCTGACCGGCGCGCGCCGGCTCTGGAAGCTGCGGTTTGAGAGCTGCCGCCTGGTGGAGCTGGAGCACCGCATTCTGGGGCATGAACGCCAAGGCGACATCCCCGGTGAACTGATCCCCGAGGTCTACTTCGACTACGTCCGCTTCCGGAACGCGCAGCGATTGAAGGGAGTGTTTGACCACAACGCACTCGACATTCTGACGCTGGCGTGTCTGACGGCCATCATTCCCCAGCCGTTTCAGGCGTTGGACCTGGCCGCGCTGCGGCACGGGGAGGAACTGGCGGGCCTTGGACGATGGGCGCGCACGACGGGGCGCCTGGAGGAAGCGTCCGCGCTGTTCCGGCGGGCGATCGACGCGGGGCTGAAGGATCACCTGTTGTTCCGGACCATCTGGGATCTGGCCCAGGTGGAACGGAAGCTGGGGCGTCAGGAGGCAGCGGTCAATGCGTGGACCGAACTGAGCAAGGCGCGGAATCCCCACCGTGTTCAGGCGCTGGTGGAATTGGCGAAGTATTACGAGCGGACCGCGCGGGAACCGGAGCAGGCGCTGCGATGCACGCTGGAGGCCCTGCGGCTGGATCCGTCGCCGGAACTGGCGCGGCGACGCGAGAGGCTGGAAGGGAAGCTTAGCCGGTGCGGCGGGGCGCTGCCCGGGTGATGCGGGGCGCATACGAGGTCACTTCAAGAAACGGAAAGTTACGTACGCCAGGGCGGTGGGACGGCCTGTAAGCCGCTGAAATCGGGTGGCCGGGCTGCTGCCAACCCCAGTCGTTGCCGTTTTGAAGGCTGAACAGGGGGGACTTGGGACCCACAGTCCAAGACGAGTTCTGAGACACATGGGAGTCGAAAAGCGAGCCGGGTCGGAGTTCGTCGAGGGTGTCAAGAGAACTTTAGAAAGATGACGAGCTTCGAGTTCCATCGTTGAGCGGTGCAAGAAAGGGACTGCTCGTATGAGACCATGAGCGCGCAACAACATCAATCCGATCCGCGAATCCTAGATCGAAGGACTCTTCAGGTTGACCATCGATGCCTCGCGGGACTCCTATCGCCGGGCATGGCGGTCTTGGATGTGGGTTGCGGTACCGGCGCAATCACCCACGGAATTGCCGCGGCGGTAGGGCTCACGGGGGAGGTCGTTGGAATCGACCGAGACGAAGGGCTCATCGAAAGGGCCAGCGGCGCGTGTCAACAACTTTGAGACACCCGGCATGGGAATTTACTGACGTTCCTCTCTGTCTGTTGGGCTGGTGTCGACCGGCTTGTTGATCCAAACCTCCGATGGCAGGGGCAAAGGCTTGGGAG
>Ga0194132_10004332_pt1 | contig 24218 bp, 20 predicted proteins | sample TA2KigOf80mmetaG_FD_148612 | JGI IMG/M metagenome (GOLD analysis project Ga0194132, IMG submission 148612) | Freshwater microbial communities from Lake Tanganyika, Tanzania - TA2015054 Kigoma Offshore 80m | ecosystem: Environmental > Aquatic > Freshwater > Lake | place: Tanzania: Lake... | reverse complement strand
CAGCCGCCTCACCGCGGCCAGCTTGAATTCCTTGGTGAACTTCCTACGTGATAATCCCATGACTCAATTCTCCATTCGATGAAGGTTGAGTCTTAACTGCCTGTCTCATTTTAGGGGCCCAGCCCAGTCACCGGCCAGCAGTCAATCGAGCACACCACGTGAGCAACCGTCACCGCCTCTGACTGGCGCTCCACCCTCGTCCGCATCCTACATGCCGTCAACCCTTATCCCGACGCGATGAAGGCCTTGCTTGCCGCTCTGGAGCCTTGCCATGCCATCCCGTAACAACCCGCTCCCCTTCCTGGGCTTCGCCCGCCGCGCAGCTTTCTGATCAAGGCCGGACTCGAGCCCGCCGCGACCGGGCCATCCGCGACTCTGAGGATCATACCGATCTGGTGCGGAAACTCGGCCAGGCCTTCGTCGGCTTTCTGCGCAAGTCCGGGCCACGCGCGCGAGAGCGAGTCTAAGATAAAGGAATGTACGTCGCGCTGAACGGCACCTTGACCGCTGGCCGCACTCCATGGCCGGAGTTCGCACACCTGGCCGCCAAGACCGGATTCCCCGGCGCCGACGTCAATATCACGAAGGCGATCGAGGCGGGCGCGGATTCCACACGCAGGCTGCTCGCCGATCTGAAGCTCAAGCCCGCAGTCTGCGCGTTGCCAGTCGAGTTCCGCAAAGACGACGCCGCATTCGACCAGGACTTCCCGAAGCTCGAGGCCGCCACGCGATTCGCCGCCGCGATCGGCTGTCCGCGCATGACGGCTTGGATCCTGCCTTCCGCCGAGCAGCCGAAGTCAGCTCAACGCGCCCTCTACAAACGCCGGCTGGGAGCCTGCGCTACCGTCCTGCACGGCCACGGAATCCGCCTTGGACTCGAAAACGTCAGTCCAGTGCACTTGAGAAAGCGTTATCCGTACGAGTTCATCTACCGCACGGATGAAATGCTCGAATTCGCACACGAGTGCGGACCCAACGTGGGGCTGCTCCTCGATTCCTGGCATTGGCATCACGCGGGCGGAACGGTCGCCGACATCCTCGCGGCAGGGAAGGCTGGCGTTGTCCATGTCCAGGCGGCTGACGCGCCGAACCTGCCTCCGGAGAAGATCCTCGACAATGAGCGGCTCATGCCGGGCGAAGGCGTCGCGGATCTGGTGGGATTCTTTCAAGCTCTCCGCAGGATCGGATACAGCGATGGCGTGAGTCCCGAGGTGTTCGGCCGGGGATTGAAAGAGATGACGCCGGAGGCCGGCGCGCGCCTCGGACTCGACACCACACGGGCAGTCATGAAGAAGGCCGGGATCGCCTAGTGCTCGAACAGCTCCTCACCGAGCAGCGCAATCCGGCATCGGAAGGCATCGACGCGCAGCCCACCCTCGAGATCCTGCGGATCATCAACGGCGAGGATCAGAAGGTGGCGGCGTCGGTGGCGGCGGAGTTGCCGCGGATCGCGCAGGCAGTGGATGCGATCACCGCATCCATGGAGCGCGGTGGCCGGCTGTTCTACATCGGCGCGGGTACGAGCGGCCGGCTCGGCGTGCTCGATGCTTCCGAGTGCCGTCCTACTTTCAATGTCCCGCCCGGACTGGTCCAGGGAATCATCGCCGGTGGGGAGCCGGCTCTCACACAGTCGAGCGAGGGACGCGAGGATGAGCCGGAGACTGGCGCCGCGGACCTGATGGCGCGCGGGTTCACAGCAACGGACATTCTGGTGGGGATCGCCGCCAGTGGACGGACCCCGTACGTGCTCGGCGCGGTGGATGCCGCGCGTGCCGCCGGCGCCGTGACCATCGGCGTGAGCTGCACGCCGGACTCCGGGCTCGCCCGCCGCGTCGACATCGCGATCACGCCGCTCCCCGGTCCGGAGATCGTCACCGGGTCCACGCGCATGAAGGCCGGCACCGCAACCAAGATGGTGCTGAATATGCTGACCACCGGCGCGATGATCCGGCTCGGATATGTCTACGGCAACCTGATGGTGAACGTGCAGCCGACCAATTCGAAACTGCGCGACCGGGCGGTCCGCATCATTGCAGCCGCCGCCGGTGTCGAGATGGCCGCCGCGGCAAGGTTCCTGGAAACCGCGTCGGATCACGTCCCGGCGGCGATTGTGATGGCGCGCCGCGGCGTGGGTGCGGACGAGGCGCGCACCCTGCTGGCTCGGGCCCGGGGATGCGTGTCCGCCGCGCTTGAGATGGAGGCAAATGGATAAGTTTTTGATCGAAGGGGGAGTTCCCCTGGAAGGCGAGATCGCGGTCAGCGGGGCGAAGAATTCCGCGCTGCCCGCGATGGCCGCGTGTCTGTTGACTAGCGAGCCGGTCACGCTGCACCGGATTCCCGACGTGCGCGACATCATGACGATGCGGAATCTGCTCAAGCACACCGGCGCCGGGATCGAGGATCTCGGTGGCGGCTCGCTGCGCGTTCACGCGGCCGGGATCACCAATCCCGAGGCACCGTACGAGGTGGTGAAGACGATGCGGGCCTCGAGCCTGGTGTTAGGTCCGCTGGTGGCGCGCACCGGGACAGCACGTGTATCGATGCCAGGCGGGTGCGCCATCGGAGCGCGGCCGGTCAATCTTCATGTCAACGCGCTGGAGCAGTTGGGCGCGGTGGTCGATCAATCGCACGGATACATCGAGGCGCGGGCGGAAGAGGGATTGCGCGGCACGCATATCCACTTTGACCGGATCACGGTGACCGGCACTGAGGATGTCCTGATGGCCGCCGCGCTCGCCGAAGGGGAGACGGTGATTCATCTCGCCGCGCGCGAACCCGAGGTGGTGGACCTCGCAGAGCTGCTCAACAAGATGGGCGCCCGCATCGTGGGCGCGGGCACCTCGACGATCCACGTCCACGGCGTCAAGCGGCTGCGCGGCGCCGAGCACACAATCATCGCGGACCGCATCGAAGCCGGCACGTTCCTCTCGGCTGCCGCGATCACCGGGGGCGACCTGCTGATCTCGGGCTGCGTGCCCGACCATGTCGATGCGCTCACCGCCAAGCTGCGCCAGGCCGGTGCCAGCATCAGCGTCGCGGGGCCGGGTGCGCTGCGTGTAAAGGGCGGCCGGCGCCTGCGGTCGGTTGACGTAACCACCGAGGAGTTCCCGGGCTTCGCCACCGATCTTCAGGCGCAGTACATGGCCGTCATGACACAGGCCGAAGGGATCTCCATCATCACCGAAACGATATTCGAGAACCGGTTCATGCACGCGCAAGAGCTGGTCCGCATGGGCGCCAACATCCGGCTGGAGGGACGCCAGGCGCTGGTGGCGGGGCCGCGCAAGCTGAGCGGATCGCCAGTGATCGCCTCCGACCTGCGCGCCAGTGCGTCGTTGGTGCTGGCCGCGTTGGTGGCATCGGGCGAGACGCTGATCGACCGCGTGTATCACATTGATCGGGGCTATGAGAAAATCGAGGAAAAACTGGCCGCCGCCGGCGCCAGAATCAGGAGGGTTCAATCAAAATGAAGCACAACGAAGGCTTTCTCGCGTTGGTGAATGACGCCAAGACTCGCGTCCGCTGCATCAGCCTGGGCGAGTACCAGCAACTGGCCGCTGACGGTGAGGCGGGCACGCTGGTTGATGTTCGCGAGGACACCGAATGGAACGCGGGGCACGCGGTTGGCGCGATCCACCTCGGCAAAGGGATTATCGAGCGCGATATCGAGTCCAAGGTTCCGGACAAGGACAGCCGCCTGGTCCTGTACTGCGGCGGAGGATACCGGTCCGCTTTGGCCGCGGACGCGCTCCGCGTGATGGGCTACACCGATGCGATCTCGCTCGAAGGCGGATGGCGTGCGTGGCGCGAATCGGGGATGCCGGTGGAGTCCTGAGCGCCCGGTTGCCGCTATTCCCGGAGTTTCGCGACCGGGTTTTCTCTTGTCCCGGCGAGCGGTCGAAGATCCAGGACAGAGCGTGACGAATCCGAAGTTGATCAGATAGAATCCGACGGCGAGCAACTGGTTCACCGAGGCCGCCAGCGGCTCGTTGCCGTTGAAGACGTCGATCAGGAACAGGCGCCCGTTCCGGGTTAGGGTGCGCGCCACCCAGACGGTGAGCCCGCGCTAGACGGGATTTCCGCCGGCCACGGGGACGTGTAACACGGACACCTGATTGCTGGCGAGGCACTCGCGCAGCGCTGGAGCGATACGCTCCACCGTGTTGATCCGTTCGCCGCGGGCGCCCATGGATTGAGCCAGCAGATCGAACCGGATCTCGCCCAATTGGGTTGCGATCCCCTTGCCGAATTGCCGGAGGTGTCCGGAATGTGTGATGCCCCAGCACCGGTCGTCGGCGACGATGGCGGTAAACGGCAGGCGCTGGCGCACGGCGCACTCGATCTCGGCTGGGGTGAAGGTGAACGAGCCGTCGCCCGACAGCAGGACCACCGCCCGGCCCGGGTATGCGAGCCGCGCCGCCATCGCCGCTCCCAGTCCATAGCCGACCACGCCGCTGCGCCCGCAGGTCAGCCAATAGGATGGGTACCGGCGGCCGCACAGAAGCTGGTGCGCCCACTGGCCGACGCTGCCGGCATCGAGGATCAGCACGGCATCGTCCGGCAGGACGGAGCGTAGGGCGTCGATGATGTCGACCGTGTGCATGCCCTGCCCGCGGCCCTTGGCGTCAATGGCCGCGGTGTAGCCGTCGCGGGCGGCCCGGGCCTGGTCAAGCCAACCGGTCTTCGGCGCAACCTGGAGCTTACACCAGCCCCGGGTGAACCGGAGCCACCGCTTGCCGGAGGCTTGCAGGTACCCGGTCCGGTAGTCGGCCTGGACACCGGCGAGCACCACGCAGTCAGCCTGATCGAGCAGGTCCGGACCACCGGTCGCCGCACCGATCACGCCACAAAAGGCGTCCGCGGCCTGGTCGAACGATCCGCGGTCCCAGATCGGCGTCTGGACCGGGATCCGCGCGCGGGTCGCGAACTCTGCCAGCGCCTCGCTCTCACGGGCGTAGTAGACTCCGCTGCCAGCCAGGATCAGGGGACGCTCCGCGGCTTCGAGGGCCGCCTGTACCTCGGTGATATCCTCGACAACCGCCGGGCGGGGAACCGACCGGGGAAGCACCAGGTCCGTCTCGGCTACTGCTGTCCGCTGAATGTCCATCGGCAGCATCACGTGGACCGGGCCAGGCTCAGGACCTTCGGCCGCCGTCCAGGCCTGGTCGAGCAACTCGAGCACCCGGTGCGGGATGCCGAGGCGAATTGAGAGTTTGGTTACCTGGCCGGCCAGGCGGACCTGCGGCGAGTCCTGAAAGGACCCGAGTCCGAGCGACCACTGGTCCGCGGATCCGGAAAGGGCCAGCACCGGGGAGCCGTCGAACCAGGCGTTCATGACGCCGGTCAGCATGTTCGCGACGGCCACGCCCGAAGATGAGGCGCACACGCCTGGACGCCGGGTGAGACGGCCCCAATAGTCGGCCATGTAGCCCGCGGTCTGCTCGTTGCGGACGTCGACAATGCGGATCCCGGCGCGGTCGGCGGCGTCAAACAGCGGGTCGAGGCCATGTCCGCAAAGGGCGGAGATCCACTCAACGCGGCGGTCCTGGAGGCCTTGGACGAACCACTCGACCACTGTTCGGGTCAACGAGGTTATGCGACTTGAGCAGCCGCCATCCTGAGACGCCGGGTAACGCGGCGGCTCGCGCGGTTCCCAATCAGGTGAGCCACGCGGTCAAGGAGACCGGGGACATCCTCGGTCTCGATCAGCATCGAGGAAGCCGGCTTCAGATTGTCGGATCCGTTCGTGCTTTCATAGGCGGCGGTGAATATCGCCGTCGCCGGGCGGTAGTCCATCGTGCGGGCGTGGGCGATGACACGGTAGCCCGCCTCAGGTGACTCCATACGGAGGTCACTCAATACCAGTTCATACTCCTGCTGATCCAGTTTGTTCACCGCCTCAGCAGCCGAAGCTGCTGAGTCCACCGAGTACCCGCCTGCGCGGAGTACTGTTTGGAGGGTGAGTCTGGATGCCGGATCGTCATCGACGAGCAAAACTCTGGCGAGTTCAACGGCTGTCTTCACGGCGTCCTCAATTGGAAGTGTACCCTAAATCACAGAAAAAACAAGGTCTAGCCGGTACCATCTTCACAACTATTCAAATAATATTTTAATACTACTGTAACGGAACACCAGATTTATACACGGCGGCTACCCCCTCGGGGGGAGAACAGGGGGACTCGTAGGTGGCAGTACTAGTGATTTTTTCAGCATCAAATAGGGTGATGTCCGCGACGCACCCAGGTGAAATCCTGCCCCGGCCGCGGAGTCCCAGGACTGCTGCTGGTTTTCCCGTCACCTTGTGAACCGCTTCTTCCAGGCTGAGCCACTTCTTGTCGCGAACTACGGCACCGAGCAGTTCCGGGAAGGTTCCGTACAGGCGGGGATGGGGCCGGCCTTTCACGTAGAAGCCGTCGCTGATCACGGTGCACAGCGGATGGGTGAGTAGGGCACGAAGATTAGCTTCGCTTTGGTTGAACGAAAGGATGTTGACCAAGCCCTCTTCTTCGAGGAGCAGGTCGATGACAGCGTCGACCGGAGCGGTTCCACGCATGTCGCCAATTTCGGCAAAGCTGCGTCCGACCACGGGCGCCGCCGGGCCGGAGCCGACCGAGGCAACGTAGACGTCCGACCAGCGCTGGGCCAGCATCTGCCCGGCCTGGGCGGCCAGCCGGGCGCGTTGATCCGGGTCGCGCAGGCGGCTGAGAAGCGCCGGGATGCCGCCGTCGAGAGCCTCCTGGGGCAGCAACTGGGTGGCGACGGTCGATCCTGCGAGGTACGGATAGCTGTCGAACGCCACATCGATTCCCTGCGCCCGTGCCTGTTCGAGCAGGGCCAGCGCGGACTCCTGCTTGTGCCAGTTCTTCTGTCCGACCGCTTGCAAATGAGAGATTTCGAGGCGGCATCCGGCGGCGCGGACCAAGTCCAACTGCTCGCCGATCGATTCGATCAGCTCCCAAGAGTAGCTGCGCATGTGGGTCGCATAGAGCTTCCCGCGCCGTGCTACTACTTTTAGAAGAGTGACTAGTTCATCGCGCGACGCACAGTTGCCAGGGGCATACATTAGTCCGGTCGAAAATCCGGCGGCACCGCCCGCGAGGGCTTCGTCGAGGATCCCAGCCATGCGGTCGAGTTCGGCCGTGGTGGCTTCTTCCTGGCGGCTCCCCATCACCGCAACACGAAGGCTGCCGTGCCCGATCAGTGACACTACATTAGTAGATGCAGCTTTTTCTTCAGCACTTGCGAGGTATTCAGCGGCATTTCGCCAGCCCCAACGATCCCCCCCGAAGAGGATCCCGTTGGCATAGACCTGCAAGCCCGCCGGGTTGTCACCCGACGGATACGGGGAGAACCCGCAGTTTCCAACTACTTCCGTCGTTACTCCCTGGTCGACCTTTGCCCGGTGCTGCTCCAGAACCTGGAGATCCGAATGGCTGTGCAGGTCGATGAAGCCCGGTGCGATCACCAGCCCGTCGCAGTTCACTACATGGCAGCCGCCCGGCGGGTCCAGCCGGCCAGCCGCCAAGATCCGGTCGCCTTCGACCAGCACACTGCCGGGCACCCCCGGACTTCCGGACCCGTCCACGATGGTCCCGTTCTGAAAGAAGAGCTGGGCCATGTCTTACACCAGGAACTCGCCGGCCCGCATCAACTGGCGGCCGTCCGCCCAGATGTCGAATTTGCGGCCGACCACGTCAATATGTGTTGAGGAATACCACTTCGCGCCCGTGTGATCGCCATACGGATTCCCAAATGCGATGTGGACCCCGGGGATCTTCTCGTCCTGCAGGATATTGCCGATCACGTCCCGGACGCCGATATTGGTGCCGATCGCAAACTCGCCGACCCGGTCGGAGTTCTCATCGGTATGGGTGTAGCGCCAGAACTCGTCTTCCAACTCGCGGTTGGCGCAGTGCGCCTCCTTCAGCCGGTTGCCTTGGACCCGCAGCGTCAAAGGCGTGCTGCCGAGATCGCCATATTTGGCGCAGAGATAGTCGCCCACCACCCCGTCGACCACGAACACGCCGTTCACTTCACCCGGGGTGGTCCACACCTCGCCGCCCGGCAGGTTTCCCCAGGTGTTCTGCGAAATGATCCCTGAAGTCTTCAGCCACCGGTATTCCGGGTTCATGGTCGCCACAATCGAGGTCCCCGCCGGGTTCGCCGCTCTTACCTCGTTGCACTTGCTGGTGATCTCAAGCAGCCGGACGGACAACCCGTCGACCGCCTCGTAGTCCGCGCGCATGCCCTCCATCATGATCCGCGCCGAGATGTTGACCATGTGCGCGTGGCGGATCTTGCGCCGGTTGACGACCCTGGTCATCTGCATCCGCGAGCCCAGCTCGTTGGACTGGGCGACGACAGCGAACACGCTCACCTGCGACGTCTCGAGGTCATCGAGGATCGGTGCCGGCATGTCGGAGAGCGGGCGCGGAGCGAGCTCTTCGAGCAGCCAGTGGCGGGCGTTGGCTCCCACCTCGTCCAACTCACGGGCGATGGCCGCGGCGATGCCCGCGGACTCGCGGTCGGCGATCAACGTCACCTTCTCCCCGGGCTGCACCCTCAGGCAGGCGCGCACCGCGTTCCGGGCACCCGGCGTGAGCTCGGGATCAAAAGGAATTGCGGACAAACTCATAACTCGAGCCCCGCCTCCGTTTCCTGAATCATGTAATCCACCACTTTCGAAAGGTCGCCTGTCTCGCGCCACACCCGCAACTGCCGGTCGGCTCCCGTGCCTTGCTCCAGCATCTGATGGAGATAGTTCAACTCCTGGCGGCAGCCCATTTCATCCACCACGTCGTCGATCAGCGACAGATATTCGTGCACCAGTTCGCGCATCGGCACTTCCACGCGTTTGCCGAAGTCGATCAGCTTCCCATCCAGTCCATACCGCACGGCGCGCCACTTGTTCTCCATGATCAGCGCTCTGCGGTACAGCCTGAAGCCCTGGTTCATTGAATAGAGCTTGTACAGCTTGGCGACCGTGCACTGGATCAGGGCTGTGATCGCGAGCGTCTCGTCGGCGCGCATGGGGATGTCACAGATCCGGAACTCGAGCGTCGCAAATGACGGGTGCGGCCGGATGTCCCACCAGATCTTCTTCGCGTTATCGATGCAGTTGGTCTTCACAAGCAGGCTGACGAAGCTCTCGTATTCGGCATAGCTCTGGAAATAGTCGGGAATGTTGGTCCGCGGGAACTTGTCGAACACCTTGCAGCGGTAGCTCTTCAAGCCCGTCTCCATGCCGACCCAAAATGGCGAGTTGGTGGACAGCGCCAGAATATGCGGGAGGAAATAACGGGCGGCGTTCATGATGTGAATCGCGGTCTCGCGGTCCTCTATTCCCACGTGGACATGCAAGCCGAATATCAGATTCGCGCGGGCCACCATCTGCATGTCCTCGAGGATGGTTTCGTAGCGCTCGTCGGGGTAGATGCCCTGCTTGCGCCAGTCGGCGAACGGGTGGGTGCCGCCGGCCGCGAGCCGGAGTCCATTCTCGCGCACCAGGCGTGTGATCTCGCGGCGGATCTGGATCACCTCGCGCCGCGCCTCTTGAATATCCCGGCAGATGTTGGTGCCGACCTCGACCACCGACTGGTGCATCTCCGCCTTCACGCGATCACCCAGGATCCCCTTGCCCTTGGCCAGGATCCCGTAGTCGAGATGCGACCGCAGATCCCGTGTTTCGGGATCAATCGTCATGAACTCTTCTTCGATTCCGAGCGTAAACGCGGGTCTCATCCGAGTTCCCCATTCAGGAACTTCACCGCGCGGATCTCGGCGGGCATCCGTCCCTGTTGCGCTTTCCGGATGGCCAGATCCGCAACCGCGCCAACAATCCAATCGAAGTTCGCCTGTCCGACAGAGTGGAGGTCGGCGTCGGGAGCCGGATTCATGAAATCGATGGCGTAGGGAACTCCGTTTTCGACGGCGAACTCGACGGTGTTGAGGTCATAGCCGAGCGCCCGGCACAACTTCAAGCAGTCGCCTTCGACACGCGCCAGCAAAGCGGGGTCGAGCGGCGCTGGCTTCTGCACGTACCGCAAGTGGTGGGGCTGGCGCGGATCGTACTGCATGACGCGCACCTTCTCCTGGCCCACTACATAACAGCGGAAGTACAGGTCGAAGTTGACGCCTCGCTGGAGGCACATTGCGAGGTCGCCTGACTGATCGTAAGCCGTGAAGAACTCGGCGGGCGACTCCACCTTGTAGACGTTCTTCCAGCCGCCTCCGAGGATGGGCTTGAGAAAGGACGGGAAGCCGACAGTGTCGAACACTTCCTGCCAGTTCAAGGGATATTGGAGGTTCCGCATCGACCGGTCCGTTGTGCCGGCCGGGTGTTCCTTGTGCGGCAGGATTACGGTCGGCGGCACCGCCACGCCGAGCCGCCGCGCCAGGTCATAGTTGAAGAACTTGTCGTCCGCGCTCCACCAGAAGGGATTGTTGATCACGCAGGCGCCTTCGAGCGCTGCGTGCTTGAGCCAGGCCCGGTAGAAGGTAATGTCGTGCGAGATCCGGTCAATGATCACGTCGTAGTCGGAAGGCGTGTCGAGGGCGATGTGGCCGATCCGCACCGCTTCGGCGGTAATGCCGGGCACGTCCGCTCCGTTGATCCGCTCCACCAAGGCAGGAGGGAACGTGCTCTCCATCCCGAATAGCACACCGATTTTTTTCATCCGTACTCCGATTACAAGAAAAATTTGCGCGCCATCTCGCGCCACCACGGCCAGTCGTGGCCTGTCCCGTCACCCCATACGTCGAGCCAATGCGGAATTCCCTTGGCCGACAGAATGCCGGCCCAGGCGCCGGTTTCTCCAAGACAGATGTCGGTCTCGCCCGTCGCCAACACGAGCCGGACGTTGTAGCGGTACTCGTTCAGGTACTTGTTATCCTGCAGGCCCGGCAGGTAGTCCGGAGGACAGTGGTAGAAGCAGTTGTCGTCATAGTGGCCGCCGATGAACTGGTGGATGTCAAACGCCCCGCCCATGCTAACCGCACTGCTCACCAGCCAGGGGTAGCGGAGAGCGAAGTTGACCGTGTGGTAACCGCCGAAACTGCAGCCCGTCACCCCGATGCGCGCGGCTCCCGATAGCTGCCGGGCAAACGGGACAACCTCGGTGGCAACGTACTGATCGTATTGGACGTGCCGCGCCGCACGGGCCGCGGGGTGAACCGCCTTGTTGTACCAGCTTTCAGCGTCGACGCTATCGACGCAGATGAGGCGGAGGCTTCCGGAGTCGATCCCGGAAGCGAGGGCGCCGGCCATGCCCCGCTCTTCATAGTCGTAAAAGCGGCCCATGGAAGTGGGAAACACCACCACTGGCTGGCCTGCGTGACCAAATTCGAGCAGCTCCATGTCACGTCCCAGGGCGGAGCTGTGCCACTTGTGATAGGTGCGGTTCATCTGGGCGCCCCATCCGGGGCGACATCACGCATCTTCTTCAGGATGTAGTCCGGGTACCAGCGGTTGGCAGGATTGAAGGCGCGGAGTTTCCCGCGCAAGTCCCTTCCCGCGTATGGCGCGGCGACGGCAAGGTGCTGGGCAACGTGGCGGATCGCTTGTGGAACCGACTCGAACCGGGCCCGTCCCGAGGCCCATCCAAAGATGTTGTTGTGCCGGTAGACACGTCCACCCGATTCGACCAGAGCGATGACAGGCAGCAGCCGCCAGTCGAGACCGGACTGATCCGCGGCGGTTACGAACTCCTGGGCGTACTGGGCAAGCGGGACTCCGTTCCGCTCAAAATAGGCTTCGAGACGGCCCGCCCGGTCAGCGCCGGGCGGCTGGGGAAATCCGAGCTCAACCACCCCAGCGGAACACAGCACCACCGCGCTTCCGCGAAGGATGCCCAAATAACGCACAGACTCTATTGTAGCCCGGTGTCTGAGTGCTACAATCTGAACACAAACCGCCGCGTCCGCTATGCGTTTTTTGACCGCGCTTTCCGTCCTCTTTATCCTTTCAACATGCAATCGTGCCGTAGGGCCACCAGAGCCTGTGGCGCAATCGGCGGCGTGGGATCCGGTTCCCGGCATGCCTCCGATTTTGGACCCGAAGGATATCTATTCGGCGGGCCGCCCGGGGATGCTCAGCGAGAAGGTGAAGCAGCACCTTTCGCGAGTCTATGTCCCGAACAACGTCACCAACGTGATCGATGTGATCGACCCGGAGACGTTCAAAATCGTGGACTCGTTTCCGGTGGAGCGCGAGCCGCAACACGTGACGCCGTCCTGGGACTTGCGATGGCTCTGGGTCGGCGCCGATCAAGGCAACACGCTCACCAAGATCGATCCGGTGACCGGCAAGAAGGTCGCGACGCTCAAGATCGAGGACCCCTACAACCTCTATTTCACGCCCGACGGGAAATACGCCATTGTCGTCGCGGAGCGGCTCCGGCGGCTGGACTTCCGCGAGCCCGACTCGATGAAGCTGATCCAGCAGGTGACGGTGCCGTGCAAAGGCGTCGACCACATGGACTTTTCCGCCGACGGCCGGTACGCGATCGCCACCTGCGAATTTTCGGGCGAAATGATCAAGGTCGATACGGTGAATCGCAAATATCTGTCCAAGATCACGTTGCCCAACGGCGGGATGCCGCAGGACGTCAAGCTGTCGCCAGATGGAAAAGTGTTCTATATCGCCGACATGCAGAATCATGGCATGCACGTGCTCGATGGGGACGCGTTCCAGGTCACCGGTTTCATTCCGACGGGCAAGGGGTGCCACGGACTCTATATCAGCCGGGATTCCAAGGTAATGTACGTTTCGAACAGGAACGAGGGCACGGTGTCGGTCTTCAATTTGGCAACGCGCCAGGTGGAGAAGAAATGGGCGATTCCGGGAGGAGGCACGCCGGACATGGGCGGGCTGTCGGCCGACGGGAAGACGCTGTGGCTCTCGGGGCGCTACAGCCGGGAAGTCTACGCGTTTAACACGGAGACGGGCGAGCTTCGGGCGCGGATCAAGGTCCACCGGGGGCCGCACGGGTTGTGTGTGTGGCCGCAGCCGGGACGGTATTCGGTGGGCCACACGGGGATTCTGCGGTAGGGCGTTGGTTCCAGTCGAGTATTACTACTCACTTGCCTCCCAGGTATTTGTCCACCCAAGCCACGTGCTCCTTCATCACCTGCTGGACGAACTTCGGTTCCGTGACGCTATGTCCCTGGCGCGGGTACACGACCATGCGCGTGGGCACGCGGCGGCGTTCGAGCGCGCGGTGGAACTCGTGGCCCTGCGTCGGCGGAACGCGCGCGTCGGCCTCGCCGTGCAGGATCAAGGTCGGCGTGGTCACGTTCTTCACGAATTGAATCGGCGAGCTTCGCGCGTAGACTTCCGGTTTTCCCAAGGCGCGCCGCCGAAGTGGTCTTCGTAAAAGCTCGGGATGTCGTGTGTGCCGTACATCGAAACGTGATTCACGACGCCCGCGCCGATCGCGGCGGCCTTGAACCGGCGAGTTTGCGTGACGGTCCACGCGGTCATGTATCCGCCATACGACCATCCCATCACGGCGAGCCGTTCGGGATCGGCCACGCCCATGGCGATCGCGTGATCCACGCCGGCCATCAGGTCGCCGAAATCGCGTCCGCCCCAGTCCTCGATCACGCGCGCGCGAAACGGCGCTCCGCGTCCCGCCGATCCGCGCGGATTCGGGCGCAGCACCGCGTATCCCTTGGCGGCGAACGTCGCGATGGGATAGCGTCCGGGCGCGCCATCGAAGTCTTGCAGGAAGGCTCCCGCGGGCCCGCCGTGAATGTTGAGGATGAGCGGTACGCGTTGGCCCGCGCGGTATCCCACCGGATAGGTGAGAAGTCCGTCGACGTCGAGCCCGTCTTTGGATTTCCATTGAATGATCTCCGTCTTGCCGAAAGCGGGCAGCTCGATGTTCGCATTGGCGGCGCTGACGCGAATCGCGGAACTCGAGAACAGCGGCGCGGCCCAGGCCTCGGGCGGCTCGGTGGAGGATTGGCGCACGAACGCGATGTGGGTTCCGGAAGAGTTCAGGCGCGCGCTGGAAATCGTGGAGTGCAGGGATTCGTGGACCTTCGCCACGGGGCCATCGAGCGGGATTCGATACAACACGCCGCGATAGCGCTCGACTTCGGAGAACACGAGCGACTTCGAATCCGCCGCCCACCCGGCGACCCTGGGCTGCTCGTCGGGCGTCCCGGTAAGCTCGCGGGACGTCCCGGTCGTGCGGTCGAGCAGGACCAGCTTGACCGCGCTGCTCACGGGGTTTCCGCTGGGCTGGCGAAGGAACGCGATCCAGCGTCCATCGGGCGAATAGCGCGGGTCCGATTCCTCGGCGTCCGACGCGGCGAGATCGCGCACAGCGCGCGATGCCACGTCCACTTCGCCGAGGTCAGCGTGGCGTGCGACGTCGGCGTCGGAGCGGGGCACGCGGTGGAAGGCGATCTTCGCCGAGTCGGGCGACCAGTCGAGGCCCACGATGTGGAACTCGCCCGAGACGAGCTTCTCGGGTTTGGCCGGGAACTCGCCTCCGAGCGAAGCGATCCAGAGCGAGTTGCGCGTGGGGCGGTCGCCGATGACCTTGAAATCGAGTTTCTCCTTCTTCCGTTTCTCGCCGTCTTTGTCCTCGTCGCGGCCGGCGAAGGCGATCCGTTTGCCGTCGGGCGAAACTTCGTAACTGGCGATGACGCCCTTCCAGTCAGTGATTGCCTCCGCCTCGCCACCGGCGACAGGGATGCGGTAGATATTGGGTTTTCCCGAGCGTTCTGAGAGGAAGTAGACGGAGGCTCCGTTGGGCGAAAAGCGGGCCGAGGTGGCGCTCTTGTCGCCGCGCGTCAACTGGAAGCGGCCGGATCCATTGGCCGCCCCGAGGAAGATGTGGGTCAGGTTTTCGCTCTTCTCGGCGGAGATGACGGGATAGCGTTCTGTCCAGAGGAGGAGTTGGCCGTCGGGGAAGGGGTGACGTCGGCGACGGCGCGGAATTTCATGTGGTGAGCGGGCGACCATTCCCGCGCCGCGCAGCAGAAAGCGAGTAAGACGAGGAGCGGCTTCATGAGGTCCAGAGTACATCATGTTGTTCATAGTGGACCGGAATCACCGGAGTCCAGGCTTGTCGGCAGCCCCGTGAGTCTCGCCGAAGTATCCGGGCCTGCGGCTGCGTACCAGACGACTCAACCGGTCGCGCACGGCTCGGGCGACTCCGACGCCGGGTGGCTCACCGTTGCCGGGCGGGCATCATCGCCGGCAACCTGATCGCGGCGGGCAAGGCCAAGCCGATGATCGAGTCCACGACAAGTCCGCGCTGGGCTCGACAACCTGATCGAGAGCCTCAAGAAGCACGGCGTTAGGCCGCTGGCCGCCCAGGTTGGCTCAGCATTTGGCATCCGTGCTTCCGCCGCGCCATAATTTACCCATGATGACTCGACGGGACCTTTTCGCCGCCACCGCTGCCAGCGTGAACCTGTGGTCAAAGGAATCGCCTTCCGTGCGGCAGGCGACCGGATTCCGCATCGGCGAGATCACGCCGGATTCAGCCGCGGTCTGGGCGCGCCACACCGCCGCGGTGAGCCGCCTGAACGGCGGGATCGTGCGCACGGGCCATGCGCCGAAGGCGGCGGTGATCGCGCCCGGTGACGATGTGAACAAGTTCGAGGGAGCATGTCCTGGCGCGGCGGGTGCGATCCGGGTGATGGCCGAGCCGGCATCCGGACGCGGGCGGAAGATCACGTCGCGTTGGGTGGACGTCGGTGCGGAGACCGACTTTTCGAACGTTTTCCGGCTCACCGGGCTGCAGCCGGATACGCCGTACAAGCTGGCGGCGGAAACACGCAAAGGCGCGGCGCTCACGGGCAGCTTTCGCACAGCGCCGGTGGCCACACAGGCAGCGGGCGTCCATTTCGCGTTGTCGAGCTGCCAGATCTACTGCCGTCAGGACCGCCCGGATGGCTTCCACATCTACGAATCGATCGAGCGCCTGGCGCCCCATTTCCTGCTGTCGTGTGGCGACAACGTCTACTACGACTCCGAGGATCCGGTGGTGAACAGCGCCGCCGTGGCCCGCTACCACTGGCAGCGGATGTACAGTCTTCCGCCGCTGCTACGCTGCCTGCGGACGGTGCCCGGCTATTGGCAGAAAGACGACCACGATGTGTTCTCGGACGACTCCTGGCCGGGCCGCGCCGTGGCCAAGCAAGCGCCGTTCAACTATGAGGAGGGGCGGAAGCTGTTCCGCGAACAGGTGCCCGCGCCGCCGGAGGGACAGCCGATGTACCGGCGGTTCCGTTGGGGCCGCGACCTCGAGGTGATCCTGCCGGACTCGCGCGACTACCGTTCGCCGAACGACGCGCCCGACGGCCCGTCGAAGTCGATCTGGGGCGCGGAGCAGAAGAAGTGGATCCAGCAGGCGCTCTCCAACAGCGACGCGGCGTGGAAGATCATGGTGAATCCGAATCCGATCGTCGGTCCCGACCACGCGCGGAAGAACGACAACCACGCCAATCCCGCGTTCGCGCACGAGAGCCGCGAGTTCCGGCACTGGCTCAAGGACAATGTTCCGGGACGCGTGATCGTGATGAATGGGGACCGGCACTGGCAGTATCATTCGGTGGATCCGGACACCGGACTGCACGAGTTCGGCTGCGGCCCGGCGAGTGATGAGCATGCGGTGCCTCCAAGCCGGGGCGAGGACAAGCGGTTCCACAAGTTCCTACGGGTGAAGGGCGGCTTCGTCACGATCCGGGTGAATCCGGATGACCGGGAGTCCCATCTGGTGTTTGAGCACCGGGATGTGATGGGGCAGGTGGTGCACCGGGCGGTGTTTGGGAATCCGATGAAGACGGGGTAGGACCAGGATTTGGCGTGACTGCCGGAACGGGGTGACCCAAGTCAGGGCTTTTTCGGGGGTGGCGTTGGAGGAGGAGGTGGTGGTGGCGGTGGTGGCGCCGGTCGCGGAGGAATCTGGCCGAAGCGAATGTCGTCCGAAGCTTCATCGCAGGACTTGGGAGCCCGCTTCACACAATGCTCCAGGCAGATTCTGACGGATACTCCTCCAGAGTCTGCTTCCAAGCTCTCTCTTTCACGGCAGCGACGCCGTTATCATCAAGCGCCACCAGGACCGATGTGAATCCGGCAATCTCCACCAAACGGCCTTCGCATTCCGCATCGAAGGCTTCTCTGACCTTGAGATCCCGCAATAGACCCTTAATGCGTTCCCGGACGATCGCATGGCCCATGGCTGCCTTTTCGTATTGCGCAGCTTGTGACTCCAGCCCGAAAATCGGGCCGATAGCGGCGGCGGAAGCCGCTCCCGCGACAAGCATTGCGGCTACCAACTCTCCGATTGCCGGAATCGCCTTGAGCATCCCGAGCAGCGCCGCGCTCGACGCGACGGCAGAGAGCACTTTGAGATACTTCGCCGCTCGACGCTTCGAGCTCCCGCGCAATTGGTAGTAGATTTCGTTGTAGCGGGCCACTTGAAGGTCGCCGAAAAGGCGCACCAGCATTTCGTCCCGCAGAGAGCTTGCTGGCGGAGGTGCTGCGACAACGCTCATAACACTATGATCCGGCTTTTTCGCACGTGCGGCAACCGTGCTTGCGCGGAACATCCACCGGGTTGTAGGGTTGTATCGTGCGCGCACTCTCCGCTCTGACCGCTCTCTCCGCCGCGTTTGCCGCTGATCCCTCCGCTGAATTCGGCCAATCGATCCGGCCGGTGCTTGCACGTGAGTGCGGCAACTGCCACGATCCGGCCAAAAAATCGAACCGGGTCGACTTCCTGAAAAGCGAGTCGGTCCAGGACATCGAAGCGCGCCGCGGAATGTGGCGCGGAGTCGCGCTCCAGATCCGCAACCGGACCATGCCGCCCGTGGCAAACAAGCTCACCGAGCAGGAGCGGCTTCATATCGCGTCGTGGCTCGACAACCGGCTGCGCGCTACCGCGTGCTCGGGCGGCGAGTTCGCCGGAGCAGTCCCGCCCCGCAGGCTCAACCGGCGTGAATACTATTCGACGATCCGCGACCTGCTCGGCGTGGACCTGTCCTCCTCCGACCTGATTCCGGCCGACGAGACTGGCGGCGCGGGGTTCGACACCAACGGCGAGACCTTGTTCCTTCCGCCAATGCTGCTCGAACGCTATATGGAGGCGGCGCAGAAGATCCTGGACCGTGTGATCGTCACGCCTCCGCTGAACAAGAAGTTCATCTCCGCGGAAATGCAGCCGCCGCTACCGAGCGAAAAGCCCGGACGAAACCTGAATCCGGACGAGGAAGTCAGCGCCTCGATTCCGATATTCCTTGATGGCGATTACGGGCTTCGCGTCTCGGTGGAGCGCCCCCGCGAGATCCCCTTCACCGTGGACGTGAAGGTGAACGGCGCGCCAATGGGGACGCTCAGCTACCAGCGCGACTCCAACGGCGGCCCCACGGCTCGAATCGTCAACGCGACTCTCGAAAAGGGAGTCCACACCGTCACTGTGAGGGCGGGCAAGGAGCCCCTGGTGTTCTACAGCCTGACCGTTGAGCAGCGGGCGCAGGATCCGGCTCCGGAAAAGCGCGTGCTGCACTACCGGCTGTTCGGAATGGAGCCCGGACAGGCGCCCGTGAATCCGAGGGCGGCGGCACGCATGGCGCTCGCCCGGTTCCTCCCGAAGGCGTACCGGCGGCCGGTGCCGCCAGCGGAGATCGACCGGTTCCTGGCGCTTTACGACCGGGGCGCGCAGCGCGGCGATCCTTATGAAGAGTCCGTGAAGCTCGCGTTGAAGGCCGTGCTGGTTTCGCCGAAGTTTCTGTTCCGCGAGGAGCGGCGCGCCACTTCCGCTACGATCGAGCCGCTGGGCCATTACGATATGGCGTCACGGCTGAGCTACTTCCTATGGTCGACGATGCCCGACGAGGAGTTGCTCCAGCTCGCCGCTCAGGGCCGGCTGCAGGATCCCGCGGTGTTGTCGGCGCAAGTGGACCGGATGCTCGACGACCCGCGTTCGCGCGGGTTCGCCGGCGCCTTCATGGGGCAGTGGCTGGGCACGCAGGATGTCGGCGGACGCGTCGTGCCACTGCTCACCGAGCTTCAGTACTACTACACGCCAGAAGTGGCGGCGGATCTGCGCCAGGAGCCGGTGCTGCTGTTCCATCATCTGTTAGCGGGCAACCGCAGCCTGCTCGAGCTGTTGACCGCCAACTACTCCTTCCTGACCGAGCGGCTGGCTAAGTTTTACCAGGTGGACGGCAAGGTGAAAGGGGCAACGGGTGACACGTTCGACCTGGTGGAATGGCCCGACAACCGCCGGGCGGGCGTGCTCGGGATGGCCTCCGTCCTGGCGATGACTTCTCATTACCGCCAGAGCAGCCCGGTGTTGCGCGGGGCCTGGGTGCTGGACACGCTGTTGGGAACTCCGGTTCCGCCGCCTCCAGCCGATGTCCCGCCGCTCGAAAAAGAAGGCAAGTCTGACGCCGGGAAGACCATGCGCGAGATGCTGGCGCGTCACCGCCAGGACCAGTCCTGCGCCACCTGCCACAACCTCATGGATCCGATCGGATTCGGGCTGGAGAATTTCGACTGGATGGGACGCTGGCGGGATGCGGAGTCCGGGGGCAAGCCCGTGGACGCGTCGGGAGTGCTGCCGTCGGGCGAGAAGTTCGCTGGTCCGGTGGAGTTGCGGAATGTGCTGCTGGCGAAGAAGAGCGAGTTCCTGCAGCAGGTGTCGGCCAAGGTGCTTGGATTCGCGCTCGGACGGGCGGTTGAAGATGCCGACCAGTGCCTGGTCCAGCGGCTCGTGGACACCCTCGAAAAGGATGGCTATCGGGCGCGAACGCTGATCCAAGAAATCGTGTTGAGCACCCAGTTCCGCAATACGCAGGGCGGGATCCAGGTGTCGCGGCTGGCGGTTCCGGATCCGAAGCGGAGTTCCCGGAAATTGCTCGGCGATAAGTGATAGGCTGATCGAAGGAGTCTCGAATGAAGAAGCCGATTTCCCGTCGAACGCTGCTGCGTGGAGCCGGAGCCGCGATGTCGCTGCCGTGGCTCGAGTCGATCGCCGCGGGCGCACCCGTGAAGGCGGGCGACACGCTGTCGGCGCCGCCACTGCGGACGGCCTTTCTATTCATGCCAAACGGTGTGCGGCCCGACTACTGGACTCCTCCGGGCGACGGTGAGAGCTACGAGATCACGCCGCACTTGAAGCCGCTCGAGGGCCTGCGCAGCGACTTCCTGCTGCTCGAGAATCTGTGGAACAAGAATAGCGTCGGGAGGAACGGCCATTGGCCCAAGGTCCCGGCGTGGCTCTCCGGCGGATTCGTCGAGCGCACCACAGGCAGCGATCTCGACTCCGGTGGGACCACGGTTGACCAGTTCGCCGCACAGCGGATCGGCGGCGCCACGCCGCTGCCGTCTCTCGAGCTTGGGATCGACTCGCCGCGGTCCGGTATCGACACGGCGGGCGGAGGATTTCCGCGCGCGCTGGGTTCGTTCCTCTCGTGGGCGGATCCCAAGACTCCGGTGCCGAAGGAGATCATCCCGCAGCTTGCGTTCGACCGGCTGTTCCGCGGCAACAAATCGCGTGTCATTTCGAGCGCGGATCCGAAGAACCGCGCGTTGACCGAGTCACTGCGGCGTGACGACACGAGCGTGCTCGACACGGTGCTGGACCAGGCCAAGTCGTTGCGCGGCCAGAGCAGCCGTGACGATCAGGCGCGGCTGGATGAGTACTTTGAGTCCGTCCGGAACGTCGAGCGGCGGCTGGACGCGGCGATGAAGCCGCAGAAGCGCTGGATCAATGAAGGGAAGTTCCCGCTGGACCGTCCCGCCCCTGGAACTCCGGCGACGCACGCCGAGCATGTCCGGTTGATGCTCGATATCCTGCTGTTGGCCTTCTGGACCGATTCCACGCGCATTGCGACCTTCATGTTCGGCGACGCGCAGAGCTCGCAGGATTACTCGTTCCTGCCGGGCGTCAAAGGCAACTTCCACGGACTATCGCATCACCGGAACATCGTCAGCGTCCGCGAGATGTACGAGAAGATCATCAACTGGCACACGGAACAGTTGGCGCAATTCCTGACACGGATGAAGAGCCTCAAGGAAGGCGATTCCACGGTGCTCGACAACAGCATGATCCTGTTTGGCGCGACGCTCAAGGACGGCAACCGGCATGATCCGGAGAATCTCCCGTTGCTCGTCGCGGGCCGTGGCAAGGGAACGTTGCGGCCGGGCCGCAGGGTCCGTTTCGCGGAGAAGACGCCGCTCTGCAACCTGCACCTGTCGTTCCTTCAGCGGATGGGGATCGAGGAGAAGTCGTTCGGAGACAGCACGGGAGTGCTGGAAGGTTTGGGTTGAGGCGCGCGTTCCTTCTCGGTGCGCTGCTGGCGCCCGCGGCGGTATGGGCACAGAATCCAACGGTTCGCGTCGCAACCACGTTGGGCGACATCGATATTCAACTGCTGCAGAACGTGGCACCGCGGACTGTGGCGAACTTTCTGAACTACGTCAACAAGAAGGCGTACGACAATTCCTTCTTCCACCGCTCGGTCGCCGGATTCGTGGTCCAGGGGGGCGGATTCCGCTGGCAGGGTGGCGTTCAGCAGATTCCTGAAGATCCACCGGTGCGCAATGAGTTCGGGACTTCGAACACTCGCGGCACGGTGGCGATGGCCAAGCTCGGCTCGGGACCCGACACGGCCACCAATCAATGGTTCTTCAATCTGGGCGACAACTCGGGGAATCTGAACAATCAGAACGGCGGCTTTACCGTGTTCGGACGTGTCGCCAATGAGGCCGGGTTGGCGATCATGGACCGGATCGCCGCGGTGCCGACGTACAACCAGGGTGGCGCGTTCGACACGATCCCGCTGATCAATTTCACTGGCGGCGGAATCCAGGAAGGCAACCTGGTCCGCATCACCACGGTGACATTGACCGATGCGCCGGTCTTGAACGTGAGCGGTGTCGTCACGGCCACGGCGTTCGGCGGATTCAGCTACGCGGCGCCCGGATCTTTTATCGAGATCTACGGATCCGGACTCGGTGGCGGCGTGTCCCGCGGGTGGGAGTTGAGCGACTTCGTGAACAACCGCGCGCCGACAACGCTTGAAGGCGTGACCGTCACGATCGGTGGTATGCCTGCGTTCGTCAACTTCGTGAGCCCCACGCAAGTGAATGCCCAGGTTCCGGCGGTGGTCTCAGTCGGGGATCCCTTGTCGGTGATTGTGGGACGGGGAGGCGGAACGAGTCCCGTGGTCCGCATCGACATGCGGCGGCTGGCACCAGGGCTGCTGGCTCCGGCAGCGTTCAAGCCGGGCGAGCGGCAGTACGTGGTTGCGCTCCATCAGGATGGCACCTTCGTATCGAACGGGACGATTGCCGGTGTTGGGAACGCTCCCGCACGGGCTGGCGAGACCCTTGTCTTTTTCGGCACCGGGTTTGGACCGGTGACCACTGCGACATCGATCGCCGGGACTATTGTGCCGCAACCCGCGCCGGTCGATAACCCGGTGGACATCAGGATCGGCGGCATGACGGCGCGCGTACTGTTCGCGGGTCTGGCGCAGGGACTTGTGGGCGTGTACCAATTCAACGTAGCTGTGCCGGCGGGACTCCCCGCGGGCGACGCCCGGCTGGAAATCACCGCTGGCATCGACCGGGGTGAGCAGGAGCTTTGGATCCCCATCGCTAGTAACTGACCGGGCCGCCGTAGGCACAGGCTGCGTTCTCCATGGTACTGTCGCCTCCGCTCAGGACGGAGAAGGCCGCGACTTCAGCCGAGGGGCCGGTCGCGGAGCCGGCGAAGGGCGACGAGGAGCCCCAGATGATGTTGTATCCGCTGAGGGTGGCGTTTCCCCAAATCAGGTTGCTTCCCCACACCAGGTTGGTTCCCCAGATGATGTTCGAACCCCAGATGATGTTCGAGCCCCAGATGATGTTGGAGCCCCAGATGATGTTGAGTCCAGCAACGGTGTTGTAGGACAGCGCGACTCTTCCGTCGGCAGTGACATAGACGTACGGTGAGATGGCAGATCCCACCGGCAGGTTGGTGTCAGCCAGAGCCGCCTTGACGTCGAGCACGCCTGCGCCGGTAGAGAACAGATCCTTGGTGACGGTCTGCGTGTAACATGAGCCGGAGTCCTGCCAGATCAAGGGGGACCGCAGGTCTTTCCATGCGGTTCGCATGAGCCTGGCCTTGATCTGGTCTGGGGTCAAAGCGGGAGTGTGCTGGAGCATCATTGCGGCGGCGGCCGCGACCGTGGGCGTCGCCATGCTGGTTCCGCTCAGCCGGAAGTAGTCGGTTGACATACCGTTGGAATTGGTCCTGTACTCGCGGAGCGCAACAGCGGTGCTGGGGTAGTTCTGGGCCAGGTAGTTGGAAGACGCCCTGAGCGAGACAATCGCGTTGCCCGGCGCCATCAAATCGGGTTTGACGATATGGTCGATCACGGTCGGGCCCTTTGAGCTGAACGACGTCATCGTGTCGTCCGTCCGGCTGGAGGTGCCGTTGCTGTTGATCGCACCCACTGTGATGATGTAGGGGTCGTTGCCCGGAGCCATGATGGTCGCGTACCCGTCGGTCCCCATCGACTGGTTGCGTCCCTGGTTGCCGGCCGCGACGACCACGGTGATGCCTGCCCGCCAGGCTCTCTCGACTGCCTGGCAGAGGGGATCGAGCTTGTAGCTCTCCTGAATGCCCCGCCCCAACGAGAGGTTCATCACCCGGATGTTGTAGGTGTCCTTCAACTGAATCGCCCGGTCGATCGCTGCGATCACGCCGCTGTCCGTGCCCATTCCGCGGGAGTCCAGCACCTTCAGGTTCACCAGATTCACCTTCGGCGCAATACCGGAGAGGTTTTCAAAGAAGGCACCTCCGGTCGATTGAGCAGCGTTGCCGGCGATGATCCCGGCAACATGCGTGCCGTGGCCGAACTCGTCCGCGGCGGTTCCTCCGACGAAGGACTGTGAGTAGACGACGCGGAGAGTCTTGTGCGAGTCCTTCAGGTCGGAGTGGTTTGAGATGCCGCTATCGATCACAGCGATGCCGATTCCGTTGCCGGTGATCCCGGACTGCTTCAAGGCGATGGTGTCGGTGCGCGACCGGACACATCCTTGACACTTTAGCCTGGATTCTTGCTTGACACTTATCAAGGGCGGGTGCGGCTCGATCTTCACCTTACACCTTCTCCGCGCGATTGTCAATACCTCGATATTCCGGATTTCTTGGTTTCCTGAACGCCCCATTTTCGGAGAAAATGGGGCCTTTTCCCCGGCGCGC